>DSTMC04003__coassemble_667_pt1 | contig 74656 bp, 75 predicted proteins | sample DSTMC04003__metabat2_low_PE_028 | metagenome-assembled genome bin DSTMC04003 | reverse complement strand
TTGGTTCGTTTTTCTTTATTCAAAGCTGAGAAAAGTTAGTTTTTTCCCAGCCTCTTTTTTATATCGTTAATAAGATTCTTAACTACTCACCATCAAAATCCATTAGTGCCAGCGTATCGTACCCCTTAATTCGCTCACGGCCCTTTAACTGCTTCAACTCAATCAAGAAGGCACACCCTACGACAACCCCGCCAAGTTGTTCAACAAGGTCAATCGTCGCGCTAATGGTTCCACCAGTAGCTAGTAAGTCATCCGTAACAAGCACCCGTTGGCCCGGCTTAACCGCGTCCTTATGCATGTAAAGGGCGGACGTTCCATACTCCAAGCTATACTCAGCCTTTACGGTTTCACGGGGAAGCTTCCCCTTCTTCCGGGCAGGGGCAAACCCGACCCCTAACTCGTAGGCGACCGGTCCCCCGACAATAAAGCCCCGGGCTTCCGGCCCAACAATCATTTCAACGCCCTTATCCTTAGCAAACTTTACAATCTGATCCGTTGCTTCCCGAAAAGCAGGTCCGTCAGCTAAGAGCGGTGAAATATCCCGGAAAATAATTCCCTTTTCCGGATAATCAGGAATACTTGCGACGTACTTTCTTAAATCTAATGCCATAATTTGTAATACTCCTTTACTGGGCAGCCTTTCCAGCCAATTCTTGTACCAATGCCGTTAGGGCACTTACCGAACTATCCAGTAATTGATGCTCAAGCAACACCGCATCCGCCCGGGCTTTATACCGCGGTTGCACCGTTAAATCAACGGTTTGATCCGTTGACTGCGCATCCATCAACCCCGCATTGACCGTCACTAATCCAGCATCTTGTAACACCTGAATCATGAACACTAGGTCAGTTACCGGGAGATGAAGGTACGTTGCCAGCTCCCCAATCCGGTGCCGGACATCAACTTGGTGATGCTGCCGGGCGAACTTATAGAGTTTACCAAATTGTGCCCGACTTGGCAAACTTAGTCGTCCTGCGCTGTGATGGGCAAGAATTCGCACCTCTACTGGTTGGACCGCCTGCATCATCCGTTTAAGCTGGGCGCGGGTAGCTGGACAATCCACCACCGTAAGGGTTTCTGCCGGCTTTAGCGCCGTGGTTGCAGAACAAACCGTTATATCTTTTCGCGAAGGCAGGTAGGTACACAACTGGTGGGCCAGCTGTTCGTCAAAACACACGTATAACCCTGGGGTTGTAAATAACCCTGGTCCCCACCGGTGAGTCCGATTATCAACCACCTTGATTCCCCCAGGGACTGACTCTTCCACATCAGTCGTCATCATGTCCTTAATCATTACCTGCGGCGTCGTCCGGCCCCGAAAAACGTTTTTACTCAGTTCACCAACAAGGCGCAGGGTGGCCCGACCCTGCTTGATAAGCGGAATCGTATCCCCAACCGAAAAGGCGACGGCATTCAACCGCGCTTCCTGAAACGTTACCCGCAGGTGTTCCTGGTTCTTCCCCATTGCGCTAATTGTCGGGGGAGTTGCTCCGGTAATTTCAAAGACGGGTTTAGGATTTTCCGGCCCAAACGGCGCAAGCACCGCTAATTCGTTAATCAGGTTCAAAGTCACCTGCTGGGCCGAAAGCTGACCACTGATGGTTAATGCGGGTTTCTCTGGACGAGTAACCTGTGCGGAGTACTCCTCATCAAGAACCGTTTGCAGGTCCTGCAAGGCTTCCTTAGTACAGGCCAAGCCACACGCCATGTGGTGCCCTCCAAAACTCGTCATTAAATCCCGGTGACCATCCAGGGCGGTAAAGAGATTATAGGCTGCAACCGACCGGCCAGACCCCTTTGCTTCTCCCCGCCGACTATCATAGTTTAGGACCACGGTAGGATTTCCGGTTTGCTCAACTAACCGGCTTGCAACAATTCCTAAGACGCCTTCGTGCCAGTCAGTCCCCCAAACCACGTTTACCGCATGGGAATGTTTCTTATGGGCCAAATACTCGCCCGCTTCAGTAGTAATTTGGTCCACTAACTGCTTACGCTGATCATTTAACTTCGTTAGGTGTTCCGCTAACGCTGTTGCCCGTTCCTGGTCGAAGGTCGTCAGTAATTCTACCCCCTCCTGAGCGCTTTCCATTCGTCCCAGTGCATTCAGACACGGTGCTAACGTATAGCTGATTGTTTCTTCGTCAATCTCTGTAAACGAAGTATTAGTCGCCTTCAATAACGCTTGTAACCCCGGGCGCGAAGTTGTCCGTAAAGCTGCCAGCCCAAACGTGACGAGTGCCCGGTTTTCGTCCACTAACGGAACAAGGTCGGCAACCGTTCCTAACGCAACCAGGTCAAGGAGTTCCGCCGGCGATTCTTCTAAAAGCGCAGACGCCACCTTAAAGGCAACGCCCGCGCCAGATAATCCGCCAAACGGGTACTGACCGGCAGGATGACGGGGGTGAATCACTGCGGTTGCTACGGGAAGCTCCTCTGGGAGTTCGTGGTGGTCAGTTACCACAACGTCCACTCCCTGCTTCATCGCATCCGCAATCACATCTTTTCCAGAAATTCCGTTATCGACGGTTACAATTAACTGTGCGCCCGCAGTAATCAACCGGTCATATGCTGCCTTGTTCGGACCGTAGCCGTCCTTAAACCGGTCGGGAATGTATGCCTCAACATCGGCTCCAAGCTGCTCGAGGGTTTCAACCATAATGGCAGTACTCGTCAAGCCATCAACGTCGTAATCGCCGTATACTATGATTTTCTCCCCCGCAACAATGGCCTGCTTAATCCGCTCAACCCCCGCCTTCATATCATGCATCTGAAAGGGATCATGCAAATCAGTTTCCTGGGGATGTAAAAAGCCATTGATTGCTTCGACCGTCCGGTAACCACGGTCAACTAGCAGGGTAACCACTAGCCGGCTTAACCCGGTTTGCTGAACCAACCGCTCGTAGTCAACGTTCGGATCCTCTTTTAACGGCACCCACTTACTCTTTGCTTTAACCACAACTTACCACCTATTTATCCGTTTGCTGGGAGTGCTTGGCGCTTGCCTGCTTCTTGCTCATCCGCTTATTCTGCGTTTTCAACCGTAGAATGGTCGGCACCGCTCCCATAAAGGTAATAATCATTCCAATTAGAAGTGCACCCACAATAATTACGACTAACGGTAGCCGGACAGTTCCAAACAAGAAGTTAACCGTTACCTGCTGAAAGTTAGCCATTGCAAAAATAACCACGATTAGTGCAAGAACAACAGCACCAATCAATTTCAATTGTCGTTTCATTTTCATTCCCCTATTTCTTATTAAACACCGTCGCCGTCAACCAATCTGCTACCCGGGGAGCCCAATCATACGCCCGGTGAGCCACCTCAAACAGCCACGGCGTATTCAACTCGCGTTTACCCGTGAGAACGGCCCGGACTACCTGAGCAGCCACCTTCTCTGGTGTCAGGGCTAGCGGCCCTAACTGATCAAGGTAATCAGCTGCCGCTCCCGCATGTTCAAAAAACGGCGTCCGCATCGGTCCGGGATTAACCGTGAGTACGTGGACTCCCGTCTGCCGCAATTCAAGGCGCAGAGCGTTTGAATAGGCAATTACAGCCGCCTTCGTTGCAGCATAGACCGCCGCTTTGGGGGTCGCAACCTTTCCCGCACTTGAGGCAACGTTTACGATTGTTCCCGAATGCCTGGCCGTCATTAACTGCGCCACCTTCCGGCTAACAGTGATGGTCCCCAGCGTATTAACCCGAAACATCTGCGCGGTAACCTCCGGAGATATTTCAACTGCCGGCACCATCTTACCGAACCCCGCGCAATTAACCGCAATTTCAATTGGTCCAACCTGCCGTTCAACCGCTACGATTGTTTGTACTACCTCACTGGCATTCGCAACGTCCGTGAGGAACAGGGTTGTCGGCTGCCCTGATAGCCGGGCACATTTTCGCGCTACCCGGGCCAGCTGTTCCTTCCGCCGGGCACAAACAACGATGCGGGCGTGCTCGGCAGCAAACGCGTACGCAAGCTGCTCGCCTAGTCCCGAGGACGCTCCCATAATCAGCACAACCCGGCCTGCAATCCTTTGAGAATGACGAAAGTGATTCATCGGCTTTCCTCCTAGTTATCAGCAGAAAACGGGACCGGAATGACGTCGAAGTCCCGGACCACCCGAGTTGCCGGGAAAACATCCCGGGCATCATTAATTAACTGCTTAATGGCTGGTCCCACGTACCGGGCAGAAATATGCGTTAAGAGGAGCTGCTTAACCCCTTCTTCCCTGGCAACAGTTGCCGCCTGAATACACGTTGAATGGTAGTAGTTCCGCGCTAACCGCGCCTCACCCTTGCCAAACGTACTTTCGTGGACAAGAACGTCCGCCCCGTGGGCAAGTTGCCGAATTGTTGCCGTTTGGCGGGTATCGCCCAAAATCGTCACAATCCGGCCCTTCTTTGGCGCTCCAACGTAGTCCTTTCCTGAAATCGTCCGGCCGTCCGCAAGCGTCACTGTTTTGCCAGCCTTCAATTGCCCGTATATCGGCCCTGCTGGAATACCGTCAGCCTTTAGGCGGTCAACCTGAAGTTCTCCCGGATAGTCCTTTTCAACTACCCGGTAACCCACACACGGAATCCGGTGATCGAGTGGGGCATATTCCACCCGGAAACGCTCGTCATCAACGGCAACCCCCGCTTCGTTAGGTGCAAATTCAACAAACTTAAGTGGGTAACCTAGATGCGTTTGGGAAACGCGTAAACTAGTCCGGACATACTCCTGAATCCCCCGGGGACCGTAGATTGTCAATGGTCCCATCTGGTTGCCACCCTGAAACGAACGGCTACTGAGAAAGCCTGGCAGCCCAAAAATATGATCACCATGCAGGTGCGTAATAAAAATGCGCGTAACTTTCCGCGGGCGAATCGTCGTCCGTAAAATCTGATGCTGGGTCCCCTCCCCAACGTCGAACATCCACACCGCATTACACTCGTCTAACAGCTTTAACGCGGCAGCCGTAACGTTGCGGGACTTTGCTGGGGAGCCAGCACCAGTTCCTAAAAATTCAATTTCCATTATTTTCCGTACCCGATTTCTCTTTATTTGCCAATTAATGACACACAAAGCCATTTTATCACGGATTTTGGCAAACCTCAGCCCTTCGTTATTCTCATCAAATAAGAAACCCAGGCAGAATGACAGCAAAAAAAAGGTTGAGCATCACTCAACCTCTTCCCCATAAACTATTCGATAATCGCTAACACAATAAAGTTAAGGATAAACAGTGCCGTACAGATCCACATCATTGGATGAATTTCCTTGACCTTCCGTTTGGCCAACTTTACGAAGATGTAGAAGATAAACCCGGCCGCAATTCCATACGCAATACTGTAACACAGGGCCATGAACCCAGCGGCAAAGAACGCCGGAATGGCATCCTCAAGGTCCGCCCATTTAATATTAGCAAACGATGCCATCATCATTACCCCCACGACAATCAGCGCGGGCGCCGTGGCTGCATCCGGGACAATCGCAACGACCGGGGCCAACAGACTGCTCAGGGCAAACATTACGGCAGCGGTAAGACTCGTTAAGCCCGTCCGACCACCGGCGCCAATCCCCGAAGCACTTTCCACGAACGTTTCAACGTTGGAAGTTCCAAAAATGGCCGCAATAATTGAACCAGCGGCATCGGCAATCAACGCCCGGCCCATCTTATTGTTCATCCCAGCTCCCTGATCAAGGGCCTGGTGGTCAGTCGTTGTAAAGATTCCTGACCGCATCCCCGTTCCAATAAACGTACCAATCGCATCGAAAATATCAGATAAACTGAAGGCAAAGATTGTCATTACCGCAAGTAATAACCGGCCGGGATGACTCCATAGTGCGCCCATTCCTTGGGCTCCGAACGCCGCTCCCATTGTACTTCCAAGCTGATGGAAGGCCGTTCCTAGGGAAGCCCCGGCTGCAACGTGGAGGTTAGTCACCCCAAACGGAATTCCGATAATCGTCGTAGCAATAATTCCGATTAAAATGGCACCCTTCACGTTCCACATCAGCAGCACCACCATAATCAGCAATCCTACTAATGCTACCAGCGGGGCGGCGTGGTTGAAGTTTACCAGGGCGGGCGTGGCACTACTATTGGCTACAAAGGAGTGAATCCCACCAGCGTAATGAGTGGCTGCTGGGTGGTACGGTGCGCCGTTAATGCTCGTAATTCCCGCCTTATCCACGATGAACTTGATAAAGCCAGCGTTTTTCAGCCCAATGTACGCCACAAACAACCCAATTCCCCCGCCAATTGCGTGCTGCAGCACCGGTGGAATCGCCTGAATAATCAGCTGCCGAATCTTAGTTACGGTAATTAAAACGTCGATGACCCCGCATAAAAAGACGAGCGCCAATCCCTGCTGCCAGGTAAAGCCGAGCTGTAAAACCACGGTGTACGCAAAGAAGGTGGCCAACCCGAGCCCCGGCGCTAACACGTAGGGGACGTTTGCAAAGAAAGCCATAATCAACGTACTAACAACCGATGCAATGGTGGTTGCCAGAAAAATTGCTTGACGGGGCATTCCCGTCGTTCCTAAAATATTAGGCGCAACAAACAATATGTACGACATTGCGAAAAAGGTTGTTAACCCGGCAACAATTTCGGTGCTAACGGTCGTATTGTTTTCCCGCAACTTAAATAACTTGTTCATCAATTCTACCCCTTATCTCACAAAGTTAGTGCCATTATAGCGCAGATTCTTCGGAACTTTAAGAGAAAAAGATGCTTTATTCTAATATTTTGATGCAAAAATGGACTAATTACGAATTTTGAAAGGAGAATTTTCCGTGTTAATCCACGATTTTCTGAATGCAACCACCGGTGTCGCCCCAACAACGCCGGTATATTATGACACTACCCCGGCAATCCCGGTAACCCGGGGACCGTTAGGACACGACCACCTTACACTGGTTCCGGCTCCCCACCCCATCACCATTCAAGCACTCCAGCACCAGCTCGCCCACTACGCTCCCGGGTTTCACCTTGATTGGCAACCCGCACCGGAGGAAACCAGCCGCCCAGTCTTTGGTTACCGGATTGCTGCGGGCCGTTTGCTTATTAAATAACGCCCAAACAAACAGGTGGAACGGAAGAATGTAGCCAACGAACCATGGAATTCGCTCGGCTTCTTACTTCCACTCCACCCGTTATCACTTCGGAGATATTCCTTTGCAATTAATGGTGCTTAAGAATTTGCTTAGCGACAAAGTTACTGAAGAAGTTAAGCCCGTACGGATTTGGATGTACGTTATCGGCGTAAAACCAGTTGGTGTGCCCGTTGCTGAACTTGTACCAGTTAATAATCGTTAAGTTCTTGTACTTCTTCTTACTTGCCGTTAACTTAGTATTCACTTCATTTTGCCACGGCCGCGTTGGCACATGGACGTTCACCCAGTAAACGGGCCGGTTCCCCGCTAACTGCATAATTTGTTTCATTTGGTCATCCGTAAACGGCCCGTTGGTTCCTTCAACCACTAACAGCGGCCCGTTCAGCTTCCCCTGCTTCTTTAAGTCCTGAAGAACCGGAATTGCCTGATCAACCTGCCGGCCAACCTTCGCGTTAATAAACATCTGCGGGAAGATTTTCTGCAATGCAGCTGACGAGTCCGCCAAAACGGAATCGCCGACCGCCGTTATCTTCATCTTTTGCGCTTGCTGCTGCTCGGCAGAAGTCAACCGAATCGATGCCGGTAACTTAGGCCCCGAAGTTTGTTGACTAGCATTCGCCGCCTGCTGCCCGCTCTTCCCGTGCGCCAGGGCTGCGTTATGCTTATTCACCGCCTGCTGGTTCTTTTGAATCGCCTGCTGAAGTGCCTGACTGCCGTTTTCCGGGTTCGGCTGCTTCGGGGCCGGTGAACAGAAGCCGTACAAACCAACCGCTAACAGTGCAAGCACCGGAACAACCGCTAACCGGCGCCACCCGTACCGGGAATGCCGCTTGAAGAATTCGCGAATTGTACTCCGAATTTGCCCCCACTTAATCCGGGCAACCGGTTTTTCAATTAGGTGATAGGACAAATCGCTAATCACCAGAATAAGGGCAATCTCAATCAGTGCATACATTACCGGATGAGTAGCAACGTTAACCTTTGCTTCAAACAAAACCATCACCGGATACTGGTACAGGTAAATTCCGTAGCTCCGCTGCCCAATCCACGTAAAGATCCGATTTGAAAGCGCGCGGTTCATGTCCGCCCCTGGATGGGCAACCATCGCAATCAGAACAGCCGTTGCAATACAAAACAGCAACATCCCGCCCCGGTATAACCACGGCCGTTCGTCATCACAAAAGCCGCACATAATAACCACTACAACCAGTGCGCCAAAGCCTAGGAGATCAAACGCTGTTCGCCGCCCCCAGTCGAGCCGCGCCTTTAGCCGGTTTAACGGCCAGATGACTGCTAGGGCTGCCCCGATGAAAACAGCAAAGATCCGGGTATCCGTCCCGTAGTATACCCGGGACGGATCCTTCCCTGGCTGGTATAAAACAGCCATCAAAAGGGCTGATAACAACGCTAATCCCACTAAACTGAAGAACAGGGCCCCCCGCCGCTCACGCAGGAACTTAAAAAGGAACACCATCAGGAAGGGCCAAATCACTAAAAACTGAAACTGAATTGCCATAAACCAGAGGTGAGTAAACGGGGACTGCACCCCAAACCGCGCAAAGTACGACTGATGGTGCGCAATTTCATACCAGTTGTAAACCCCGCACAGGTTACTGATCACCGCTCCCCTGATGTGCACTAAAAGGGAGCGTTGGAAAAACGCAATGTAACCCAGCGTTGCCGCCAGAACCCCTACCAGGGCTGGGCACAGCCGCCGAATCCGCCGCCAATAAAAATTAAGCAGGTCCAGCCGGCCGGTCGTTGTCCACTCCCGGATAATCGAACTTGTTACCAGGTACCCAGACAACACAAAGAAAATTAACACACCCATGAAACCACCCTTAAACTGGTAAACAAACAGGTGGTACAGAATGACAAACGCGACTGCTAGTGCACGTAACCCATCAAATCCCGTAATATACGTCTTTTTTTGCTCCATACTGTTCTCCTCATCCCGATCCAGTCTCTCCTGGAATCAGTTATCACCCACCAATTATAGCGCGTTCGCTTTTAGTTGAATATAACAACTTGCTGTAATTTACAGGATTTTCGTTCCCGTCCTCCGCCTGCGTTTCACCGGGAAGTGATTGCTATTACTTAACCACCAATCCTAAAGCAAAAACAGGCTGAGTGCAGCCCCGTTCCACCTGCACAACAAGTAATGCGGTGGCTTTTGGCATTACACCCAGCTCGTTTATCCCTAAAAGCTATTTATCGGTAAGAAAGCGGCAGCTTCATCCTACCTAATCAACAAACTCGAACGTGAACTTCTCAATTCGAACCAAATCACCGTTCTTGGCGCCCTGTCGCCGCAACTCGTCATCAACCCCCATTCCCCGCATTTGCCGGGCAAAGCGCATTAGACTTTCATCGTGGTTCAAATCAGTCATCTTAAAGAGCTTAAGCAACCGCGTTCCGCCAAGAACCCAGGTCCCGTCCTCGTCTCGCGTAACGGTAAAGGCCGGCTCTTCCTGCGACGGTGCCGTGTACTCGACTGCTTCTTCCTGCTCGGCAGTGGATAGCGGGAATGCCGGAGTCTGGTCGAGAACATCCGCAACATGGTGGATTAACTGGTCCAACCCCTGATGCGTGAGGGCCGACACTGCCATAATTTCTGGCGTTTGTGGTAAGGTATGGTCCGCCGCAATCTGCTTTTTAAACCGTTCCAGGTTCGCTGCTGCATCCGGCATATCCATCTTGCTAGCCACAATAATCTGCGGCCGTTCTAGTAAGGCCGGATCGTACTTTTTCAACTCAGCATTAATCTTCAAGAAATCTTCGTACGGGTCGCGTTCCTCCGTTCCCGACATATCAACGAGATGTAAGAGGACCCGGGTCCGCTCAATGTGCCGTAAGAACTGAATTCCGAGCCCGATTCCGGCTGAAGCGCCCTCAATCAACCCGGGCATGTCAGCCATGGCAAAGTCCCGGCCATCGTCCAGCCGGACCATTCCCAGGTTCGGTACCAACGTGGTAAAGTGATACTCCGCAATCTTAGGCTTAGCGCTCGTTACCACTGACAGAAGCGTCGATTTCCCCACTGACGGAAAGCCGATTACCCCCACGTCAGCCAGCATCTTTAACTCCAAGTTAAGCGTGCGTTCCTGCCCTGGTTCACCGTTTTCCGCAATTTCTGGTGCGGGGTTTTTCGGGCTCGCGAAGTGAATGTTTCCGCGACCGCCGCGGCCCCCCTTCGCAACCACTAGTTCATCACCTGCTTGAGTCAAATCACCCAGGACTTTTCCGGTCTCGGCATCCGTCACAGTTGTCCCGCCCGGAACAGCCACCACGAGGTCCTGGGCACCCCGGCCGTACATTCCCTTATTCATCCCGTTTTGACCGGCCTTGGCCTTAAAAATCCGGTGATAACGAAAGTCCATCAGGGTGCGCAATCCCTCGTCAACCCGGAGGATAATACTTCCGCCCCGACCACCATCACCGCCGGCCGGGCCACCGTTCGGTACAAACTTTTCCCGGCGAAAGGCAACGATTCCGTCGCCCCCCTTTCCGGCTTTTACTTGAATTTGAACGTGATCAACAAACATATCCGTCCCTCTTTTCCGGTATAATCTCCTGTCCTACTATACCAAATTCACCCACCAATCAGCTACTGAACATTCCGCAAGCTTAATTTGACCGCCTTAGCCACCTTAGCGGAAATTCCTAGTGCTTCGATTTCTTCTAGCGACGCCTCTTCAATGTGGCGCAGAGAGCCAAACTGCTTTAACAGCTTAATCCGCGTCTTCGGTCCGACCCCCTTAATTTGTTCCAGCCGGGAAGACAACGAATTTTTGGACCGCAGCTGCCGGTGGAACGTAATGGCAAACCGGTGGACCTCGTCCTGAATCCGCTGTAACAAGTAAAACGCCTCACTCTTCGGGTCCAACTGCACTTTTTGGTACTCCCCGTTCATCAAGTCCGCCGTTTTATGATGCGTATTTTTTACCATCCCCGCGACCGGAATCGATAATCCCAGCTGGTTTTCAAGCACATCCTGCGCCGCCGCAACCTGCGTTTCTGCGCCGTCCATGAGGATTAAATCCGGCAGTTCCCCGTGCTCCTTTAAAATCCGGCTGTAACGCCGGTAAATCACTTCGCGCGTGCTGGCCGCTTCGTCCGCGTGGTCAACATCCCGCAGCTTATACTTGCGGTATTCCTTCTTGTTGGGCTGACCATCAATAAAACATACCATCGCTGAAACGGGATCCTGGCCCTGAATATGGGAGTGGTCAAACGCCTCGATTCGGTGCCCATGAGGCAACTGTAACACGTCCATCAACTCGTCCATCGCGCCCACCGTCTTCCGGTTGTCCAGTTCCAACAACCGGAACTTTTCTTCCAGAACTAACCGCGAATTTTTCTGGGCCATCTCAAGGAGGGACCGCTTCTGTCCCCGCACCGGGGTTCTGGCCGGAATCCCGAGTAAATCACTGAGCATTGCCGCATCCAAACTAGCTGGAACCAGGAGTTCCTTGGGCTTAATCCGGTTACGCTGTTGGTACAACTGAAGGATAAACGACGTCATTTCTGCTTCCGGCGTGTCCACACACGGAAAAAGCCGCTTTTCCCGCTTCATCAACCGCGCTTGCCGGATTGAAAAAATCTGTAACGACAGCCAGCCCTTGTCCATGTAATACCCAATTACATCCCGCGGGGTATTATCGTTGGAAATGATTTTTTGCTTTTCAACCGTCATCGCCACGTACTTGAGCTGATCCCGAAGTTCCGCCGCCCGTTCAAATTCGAGGTTTGCGGCCGCCTTTTCCATCTTCACCCGCAGCTCCCGCTTAATCTGGCCGACGTTTCCGTTCAGGAAGCTCTTAATTTTTTCGATATTCTTCGCGTACGCCTCCGAGGGAACGTCCTTAAAGCACGCCCCCAAACACTGGCCCATGTGATAGTACAGGCACGGCCGTCCCTGCCGACCAGAACAGTGCCTTAACGGATAAACCTTTTCCAGCAAGTGAAGCGTTTCGGTTGCCGCATAGACGTTGGGGTACGGGCCAAAGTAAAAGCCCCCGTCCCGCTTCACCTGGCTAACAATCTTGAGCTGCGGGTCCCGTTCGTTGGTAATCTTAATGTACGGGTAGCCGGTTCCCTGCTTCAGTTTGATGTTGTAGTACGGCTTATGTTTTTGAATCAGCGTAATTTCCAGCAGAAAGGCTTCCTTGTCAGTCGACGTAATGATTGTTTCAAAGTCCCGAATCTGGGAAACCAACCGGGCCGTCTTTCCTTCATGGGAGCTCTTAAAGTACGACCGCACCCGGTTCTTTAAGTTTTTCGCCTTTCCCACGTATATAATGTGGCCATTAACGTCCTTCATCAGGTAACATCCTGGTAAGTCTGGCAAAAGCTTTAACTTGTTTTCGATGTGCTGGGTTGCCATAAAGCGCCGAACCTCCTTTCATAGTAATTAATCTCACCTGATTATACCGCGAATAAAATTCCGTTCAAAAACTCCCGTTTGCGCTTTATTTATAAAACTGGTACGCTAACGCTGACAGTTATTAAAGGAGGAATCGTGATGGGATTAAAAATCACCCGGGACGCTAACCTAGACAAGCTCTTTGACCAGTTTGCCATTGGCCCTGATGACCAAAAACGGGGAAAGGACGAGCGCACCCCCAAAAAGAAACCAACAGCAGATAAAAAGGACGATGCCAAGTAAGATAATAGAGGCTGTGACCATCTCGTCACAGCCTCTATTTTTCCCCAATTAATTTTCCCGTTCGTATCCCCGCGGGTACCGCTTCTTCAGGGTATCGATGTTTTGTTCCGCCACCTCGCTAAACGGGATCTTTGCCCACTCAGCAATCTGGGAGAGGTACCACAAAACGTCCCCCATCTCATCAATTAAGCGGTCGCGGTCAAGCTCATCACCGTGGAAGGTATACTCCTTGATCAGCTCAATTAACTGCCCGCTTTCTCCGGCCAACCCCAGCGCACAGTTGGTCAGCACCCGCTCGTTCCCGTACAGTGTCCGGTTCGCCGCTTTTTGGTAATCATCAAAGTCCATTTTATTTCCCTCCGTTTGTTGTTAGGTTACACTGCTGTTCAATCCAGCGCCAAACATCGTCCTTCCCGGTTCGGTCCACCGCCGAGAACAGCACTAGTTGATCATCCGCCGTCAGCTGCAACGTCTTCCGAATCACACTCTCACTTTGATTTCGGCGACTGCGCGAAATCTTGTCAATCTTTGTGCCGACTACCAGTAATGGAAACTGGTAATAATGAATAAATTCAATCATCTGCTGATCCAGTTGCGTTGGTACATGCCGGGAATCTACCAGGGAAATCACGCCCGCCAACTGCTGGCGTTGCGCAAAGTACTCCTCAATCATGGCCCCCCACTTTTCGCGGTCCTGCTTGGAAGTCCGGGCATACCCATAACCCGGAACATCCACAAAATTAAGCTGATGCTCAACATTATAGAAGTTTAACGTCTGTGTCTTTCCCGGCTGACTTGACGTGCGGGCAAGTTTTTTGCGATTAATTAACGTATTAATCAGGGACGATTTTCCAACATTCGACCGTCCCGCCAACGCAATTTCTGGCAAATTGTCTTGCGGATACTGTTCCGGACGCACAGCACTGATTGTTAGTTCAACGTTGTGGGCTTCCATCTGCATCTCCCTTTCTAACCTGCTGTTATTCTAGCATACCCTCCCGGCTTCTTCGGGAAGAAAAAGCAGAGCCCAGCCCACTTGGAGACTAGCTCTGCTAACGGAAAATTACTTTTGTGTTACGATTCAGCTACTCACCCGCAACTAACCGCACAATCTCCAAAATCACGTCCGTCGCCTTTTCCATCACTTCAACGGACGTAAATTCATACCGGGCGTGCATGTTCTCCGCCCCAGCAAACAGGTTAGGGGTTGGAATTCCCATAAAGGAAATCTTCGAACCATCCGTTCCTCCCCGAACCGGGTAAATGTCAGGTGTAATATCGAGATTTTCCATCGCCTGCTTAGCAATGTCAACAACGGTCATGTCCTTTTCGATGACTTCCCGCATGTTGTAGTACTGGTCCTTCATATCAACGATTACCCGCGGCTCATCGTAGTTAGCGTTCATCTTAGCAGCAATATCCTTGACCAGCTGCTTCCGTTCTTCAAACTTCTGCCGGTCGTGATCCCGGATAATGTAGGTCATCTCGGCGTGGTCAACCGTGCCGTTCATTGATAGCACGTGGTAGAAGCCTTCGCGGCCCTCCGTTTCGGCGGGAACTTCGTGGGCTGGCAGCTGAGCGTCAAATTCTTCGGCTAACTTAATGGCGTTGATCATTACGCCCTTTGCGGTTGCCGGGTGAACGTCCTTCCCCACAAACGTAATCTTCGCCTGGGCGGCGTTGAACGTTTCGTATTCAAGCTCTCCTAACGGGCCGCCGTCAACGGTGTAAGCAATGTCGGCGCCAAAATCATCCACGTCAAAGTTGTCAGCCCCGGTTCCAATTTCTTCGTCCGGACCGATTCCCACTTCAATTTCACCGTGCTTGATTTCTGGGTGGTGAACTAAGTAATCCATGGCCGTCATAATTTCCGCTACCCCGGTCTTATCGTCCGCCCCTAAGAGCGTCGAACCATCGGTGGTAATCAACGTTTGTCCCTTGTAGTTCTTTAAGTTCGGGAAATCCTTCGGGGACAGCACATACTTCCCCTCCTCGTCCAACTTAATATCGGATTCGCCGTCGTAGTTTTCCCAGATTTGCGGGTTGACGTTATGGGCGTTAAAGTCCGCCGTATCCATATGGGAAATAAACCCAACCTTCTTCACTGGTTTGTCAATGTTGCTTGGAAGGGTGGCGAAAACATAACCGCTCTTCTTGGAAATCCGCACGTTATCAAGGCCGATTTCCTTTAACTCCGCCGCCAGCTCCTTGGCAAATTCCACCTGGGTCTGCGTTGACGGAATTGTCGTTGAGCTCTCGTCAGACCGTGTTTCCGTCTTAACGTACTTTAAAAACCGGGGAACGAGTTGTTCATATTTTGCCATGAATTAATCACCTCATTAAAAATCCTACTTAATAAATTCAAATGGTTCAGTGTTAATTTTAGACTGAATAACGTCGATATGCCACTCATTTTCTTGGTTCCACTTCTCAAAGAGTTGCCGCATATGCGTAGCACTGACGACCTCAATGTGGTGCCCTGGATCAATCACCGTTAAGCCGGCCGCCACCATGTCATGCGCGGTATGATAGCCAACATCCCCCGTCACGTAGGCATCCGCCCCCTGCGCAAGCGCGTCCTGATAAAAACCAGCGCCACTCCCACCGAGGACCGCTACCCGGGAAATCATCTTGTCATGGTCAGGGGTAATCAACCGTAATCCAGGAACGTCCAGGTGTTCCTCACAGTAATCCGCAAATTCCCGGGCCGTCAACGGGCGGGGTAACGTTCCTAGCCGCCCGAGCCCATACAATCCGGTGCGGTGCTCTGCCTTGATGTGCGCTCGCTGGGAAGCATCCGGCTGAATAAGCACGGCGACGTCCTTTAACCCCAGCTGAGCACACAACCAATCATTCATCCCGTTGGCCGTACTATCCAGGTTTGTATGGGCGGCGTACACGGTAATCCCGTGCTGCAGGATGGTCGCGTACATCTGGTTTTGGGGCACGGAAAGGTCAAAGGTCTTCACCGCATGAAACATTGCTGGGTGGTGCGCATAAATCAAGTCCACCCCGGCATCAACGGCCTCGGCCACGGTTTCCGGCCGCACATCCAACGTCACCATCATCCTATGCACTTCCTGCCGGTTATCCCCCAACTGCAGGCCGACGTGATCCCACGATTCCGCTAACCACGCCGGTGCATACCGTTCCATTGGAGCAACAACATCATTTACCGTTACCATCTGGCACAACCTCCGTAATCATTTTAATTTGGGATTGGAGCTGGGAAATCCGGTCTTCAGCGGGAGTTTGCGCTTGCTGCACCTGGTGCAAAATCCGCTCCCGCTTGGTGCGCTCGCGAGTCCACTTATCCACAAAGGCTGCGGCGTGCTCCCGCATCAAGAACGGGCCAAATAGTTCTTCCTCCGGACTAAGCTGCCGGATTCCCTGATCGTAATCCGCTACAATTATCTCATAGGTATGGCGGTCTTCCCTAACAATTCGTTCGGCAACAATCCCGTAACCGTGATGAACGCACCACCGCCGAACATTATCCTCCCCCACGTTGGGTTGTAAAATTAACCGGGGATGGTGCAGCAGTTGGGATGCTCCCGCGGATAGAATATCCCGGATTAACGGCCCCCCCATGCCACAAATCGTTACCGTATCAATCCGGTCATCCGCATTAATTGCTGCTAGGCCGTCCGCCAACCGGGGAACAATGATTTCCTGTAATCCTTCCCGCGTAATCTCCCGGCAGGCGTTCTGGTACGGTCCGCGAACGACTTCCCCCGCAACGGCGTACTCGATCCGGCCCCGAAGTGCCAAAAACGCCGGTAAGTATGCGTGATCCGAACCAATGTCGGCTAACCGCGCTCCTACGGGAACAAACTCAGCGGCCGTTGCTAAGCGCTTTGATAAGTGCCGTGCATCCACGTTAACATCCTCCTTAAGAATGAGGCTGGGACATCCGTCTCAGCCTCACCATGATATCTTATTCTTAGTTCCAACTAGTCCAAGAAATCCCGTAACTGCTTTGACCGTGATGGGTGCCGCAGCTTCCGGAGCGCCTTTGCTTCAATTTGCCGAATCCGCTCCCGCGTCACCCCAAAGGCCTTCCCAACCTCTTCTAGGGTCCGGGTCCGGCCATCATCCAGTCCAAACCGCAGCCGCAAAACGTTTTCCTCCCGGTCAGTCAGGGTGTCCAAAACATTCTCCAACTGTTCCTTTAAAAGCTCATACGCAGCGTGCTCCGCTGGGCTCGTTGCGTCCTGGTCTTCAATGAAATCACCAAGATGGGAATCATCCTCTTCCCCAATTGGGGTTTCCAGTGACACCGGCTCCTGGGCAATCTTCAGGATTTCCCGCACCTTTTCGGTCGGCATATCCATTTCAAACCCAATTTCTTCCGGCATTGGTTCCCGCCCAAGGTCCTGGAGCATCTGCCGCTGAATCCGGATTAACTTGTTGATTGTTTCCACCATGTGAACCGGAATCCGAATCGTCCGGGCCTGGTCAGCAATCGCCCGCGTGATGGCCTGCCGAATCCACCAGGTGGCGTACGTTGAAAACTTGAATCCCTTCCGGTAATCAAACTTTTCAACTGCCTTCATCAGCCCCATGTTCCCTTCCTGGATCAAATCAAGGAAGGACATGCCCCGGCCAACGTACCGCTTAGCAATTGACACTACCAGCCGCAAGTTGGCTTCAGCTAACAGTTGCTTGGATTCTTCGTCCCCCATTTCAATCTTGAGGGCCAATTCCTTTTCCTCATCCGCTGTCAGGAGGTCAACGCGGCCGATTTCCTTCAAGTACATCCGCACCGGGTCGTTAATCTTAACTCCTGACGGGGCGGAAACATTCTTGTCCTTCCGGGCCTTCTCGGCTTCACTATTTGCGGCCTTTAAGCTTTGTTCACTTGGGTTCCCGTTTTCATCAACCACGGAAATTCCCTCGTCCTCCACCTTAATGATGAGGTTATCCATCTGGGTGGCATTCAGGTGAAACGGCGTTGCCAGTTCATCGGTTAGCTGGTTATAAGTAATCTGCTTGCTCTTCTTGTACTTCTGGACAAGTTTTCGGATCGCCTTTTCGTAGGCTACCTTGTCAAATTGGTCCTTCTTCTCCTTTGCCACAGTTTACAGCCTCCCTATTCATCTTGTTCCTGCTGCCGAAGCTTAACCAGCGACGTAAGAAGCATCACAATCCTATCCTGGTCATTCGCCCGCTTGGCATCAGCAATCTCCTGTTTTATTTTATCAACTTTTTCCTTTATCGGGTAGTCATGTTTAATGACCGCAAGGCAATCAGCAACTTCCCCGTCCGGTGCTGGCTCCGGGTAATGTTCCATTTCAATCGCATTAATTACCCGGGCAAGCCGCTGATCAGCCACCAAGGTGAGAAAATCAGCAACGTTAAACTCCTTACGGTCCTGGAAATACCCCTGAAAATGAACGTAGATTTCTTCGTAGACCTCGTGCGGAAACGTAAACGTGTCATCCGCAAAAATCCGCTCCCGAATCGCATCGTCAGTAAACATCCGGTGGAGTAACAACCGTTCCGCCCGTTCGGTCCGCGAAAGCTTCTCCCGTTGTGTGGGGGCTGCGGCGTACTGCTGTGCAAACTCCCGCGGTGCTTCTTGGCGTTCTTCTTGCCGCTGAGCGCCCGCCTGCTGGCGAATCCCCGCCAACTGCAAAGCAAGCTGTTCCTGGGAAAGGTGGAATTCCTTGGCCAGCCGCCCCAGGTACAGGTCAACCTCCATCTGGTTGTCCACCTGAGCAATTGCCCGCAACACGTCCTGCAAGTACGCTAACTGATCCGTTTCGTTTGCCAAATTACGCCCTTGCCGGTAATACCGCATGAAGAACGCCAGCGGACTTTCACGGGTAGTCGTCAACGTGTGCTGGAACTTTTCCGCCCCGTATTTTTGGAGGTACTCATCCGGGTCCAAGCCCGCCGGTAACGTAATCACTCCCAGCTGGAGTCCCTTAATCGGAAGCATTAATCCAAGTGCGCGATTAATGGCCCGTTGCCCCGCTTCATCACCGTCATAACACACGTTAATCGTTGTCGTAAGGCGCTGAAGGACGGCCACCTGCTCGTTTGTCAAGCTGGTCCCCATCGATGCAACCCCGTTTTTAACTCCCGCCCGGTAAGCGGCAATTACGTCCATAAAGCCTTCAAACAGGATTACTCCACCGCCCTGCCGGATTGCTTCCCGGGCCTTGTCCAGGTTAAAGAGCACCCGGCGCTTATTAAAGAGCGGTGTTTCCGGTGAGTTGAGGTACTTCGGGGTGTTGGGCGCTTTCTCCAAAATTCGGCCGGAAAAGGCGATTACGTGGCCGTTTTCATTGCGCAGAGGGAACATCACCCGGCCAAGGAACCGGTCCCGTAACTTCCCGTCCCGGCCAGTCACAAAGAGGCCGGACTTGCGCATTTCGTCATCCTTAAACCCCTGTTCGTGTAAAACCTCCACGAGCAGGTCCTGCTTGGCTGTCGGGGCAAACCCAAGGTGGAACTCTTCGATAATTTCATCATCAAGGTGCCGTTCATGCACGTACTTCAGGGCCGGTTCTCCTAAGGCCGTATTCACCAGCACGTGGTGATAGAGGTCATCGGCCACCGCATACATCTTGCGCAGGCGTTGGTCGGGCCCTGACAAGGACGTCCTTTGACCGCTACTAGCCGCATTGCGCACCTGATCATCAAGCGGAATGTTGGCGAAATCAGCGACCTTAATGACCGCTTCGACAAACGAACAGTGCTCAATTTCCTGAACAAACCGAAAAACGTTTCCCGAGCGCCCACACGAGAAGCAGTAGTAAAACTGTTTATCCTCCCGCACCGAAAACGACGGGGTGTTTTCCGTCTGGAACGGACAGAGGCCAAACCAGTTTTGCCCCTCTTTTCGGAGCTGAACGTACTTGCTAATAACGTCGACGATGTTGACCTCGTCGCGAATCCGGTCAATGACTGCTGTTGGTATCCGTGCCACGCGTTCCTCCTTTCCGGGCTAATACCGCTACTAAACCCAATTATAGTAATTACTATTATAAAAAGGAGCGGACTAAAAGTCCACTCCTTAGCTGTTTAGAATCACGCTGCCACTACTTCACAATTAACTGGGTCAGGTCTCCAAGTGTCCGGGTTAACCGCGCAATTGCCACCAGCTGCTTCAAGTGATTATTCTTCACCTGCTCGTTATCACTCATAATCATCGTGGCATCAAAGTACGTACTAATAACGTCCTTCAAGCTCGACAAAGCAGCGTACTTTCCGGCAACATCCTGCTTGGCAAACCCGGCGCTAATTGCCGCCACCGCATCGTTTAACTGCCGCTCTGAATCATTCTCAAAGAGTGCCGGATCAACCGTCAAGTCGGCCAAGTCTCCGGCCTTCTTGCTCAACCGAACAACCCGGGTTAAGGCCTCAATCGTTTCCTTAAAGTCAGCATCCGCACTGTGGTCACTGAGAACCTGGGCGGCCTTAAAGATGGCCGGGAAGGCGTTGTCCTTTCCCGCAACAACGGTTTCAATAATATCGTGGCGGTACTTAGTATCGTGGAGAAGCTGAGCAACCCGGTCCATCATAAAGGCAGTCATCTGCTGACGATTTTCCGTTGCCGGAATCGTCTTATACAGTGCTGGCAACTGCTGAGCAGCCTGATCAACAAACCCTTCCAGGGCAGTTGCCCCAAGGTTCCACCCCTGGTTCTTAATAATCCGGATAATTCCCAGGGCCTGGCGCCGGAGAGCATACGGGTCATTCGAACCGCTCGGAAGCATCCCCGCAGCAAAGAAGGCCTGAATACTGTCGAGCTTATCAGCAACGGCCAGGACCGCCCCAACCTTGGATTGCGGCAGGGCGCCATCCGCACTGGTTGGCATGTATTCTTCACGCATGGCCACCGCGACAGCCTCGTCCTCACCCTGAAGCCGGGCGTAAATCTCACCCATCGTTCCCTGAAGCTCAGCAAACTCACCGACCATCCCGGTTACCAGGTCAAACTTGTAAATCTGCGCAGCGCGGTGCAGGTGGGCTAACTCATCCGCCGTTAAACCAACCTGCTGCCCGATTTGCTGGGCAAGGTTGTCGACCCGCTGCATCTTCTCGTAGATGGTTCCAATCTTATCGTGGAACGAAACCTTCTTAAGCTGTTCAACGTAGTCCGCAATGGTGGTCTTCTGGTCCTCTTCGTAGAAGAACTTGGCATCTTCCAGTCGGGCCGTCAGCACCTTTTCGTTTCCGGCAACCACGTTGTCCAGGTACTCGGCGTTCCCGTTCCGCACGGAGACAAAGTGTGGCAACAGTTTGCCGGCATGATCCGTCACGTAGAAGAACCGCTGGTGGTCCCGCATTGAGGTAATCAATACGGCATCCGGCACCTGCAGGTATTTTTCATCAAAGTTCCCCGCAAAAACGGTCGGGTACTCAACCAGGTTATTAACCTCTTCTAGGAGACCAGGTTCAACGTTGATTTGCCAGTCATGCTGCTGGGCGAGCTGATCAATCTGCGTTGTAATCATCTGCTTCCGGGCCGCTGCATCCGCAATCACCCACTCATCCTTAAGTACTTCCGGATAATCTGCCGCCTGCTTGATGGTTACCGGATGACCAAGGAACCGGTGACCCTGGGACTCCTTCCCCGCAGAAATATCGCGAATGGTCAGCGGAACAACCGCGTCATCAAGAAGCGTCACCAGCCACCGAATTGGCCGGATAAACTTAAAGTCCTGCGTTCCCCACCGCATCATTGTCGGGAAGTTCATCTTAGTAATAACCGGTGCCATGTCCTGGAGAACCTCATCAGCCGGCTTACCCGCTACGAACTTCTTAACGTAGGCATACTCAGTGCCCTTTAACTCCTTAAAGAAGATGTCATCCGGCGCCATTCCCTGACCGCGGGAGAACCCAATGGCCGCCTTGGTCCAATTTCCGTCTTCATCCTGCGCGATTTTCTTAGCCGGGCCCTTCGCTTCGGTTGAAATATCGTCCTGCTTATCGGCTAATCCAGTAACCTTGAGGGCTAACCGCCGGGGCGTTGAAAACTGCTCGATTTGGTCGTAAGCGATCCGTTGTTCCTTTAGAAAGGCTGCCATTCGGTCGGCTAACTGGTGAACGCTGGGCGTTACCACGTGGGCCGGCATTTCTTCAACCCCAATTTCAAGTAAAAACGTATGTGCCATTATTTCTCCTCCTCTGCTAAGAGCTGCTGCCGGAGCTGCTCGTCCTTAATCAACGGGAACCCGAGCTTCTTTCGTTCGGCAACAAAGACCCGCGCGACCTTCCGTGCCATGTTCCGGATCCGAGAAAGGTACCCTGCACGTTCGGTAACGGAGACCGCCCCCCGCGCATCCAGTAAGTTAAACGTGTGGCTGCACTTTAAGATGTAGTCGTATGCCGGGTGAACCAGGTTTAACTCTAAGAGCCGCTTTGCTTCCTTCTCAAAAGTGTCAAACTGCTTCAGCAACATTTCCTGATCGCTTTCATCAAACGAGTACGTTGAGTGTTCAAATTCTGGTTCCTTAAAGATGTCGCCGTACAAAACACCGTCCGCCCATTCGAGGTCAAAGACGGAATTAACGTCCTGAATGTATGACGACAGTCGTTCCAACCCGTACGTCACCTCAACGGCCACGGGGTTCACTTCAAGGCCACCGACTTGCTGGAAGTAGGTAAACTGGGTAACTTCCATTCCGTCCAGCCAGACTTCCCAGCCGACCCCGGCACAGCCCATTGACGGGTTCTCCCAGTTATCCTCGACAAACCGGATATCGTGTTCGGTTGCCACAATTCCCAGCCGCTGTAAACTCTGCAGGTATAACTCCTGGATGTTTTGCGGTGATGGCTTCATTAATACCTGGAACTGGTGGTGCTGGTATAACCGGTTAGGGTTTTCACCATACCGTCCATCAGCTGGCCGCCGGGACGGTTCCACGTAGGCAACGTTCCATGGTTCCGGCCCAATCGCCCGTAAAAACGTGTACGGACTCATCGTTCCGGCCCCCTTTTCCGTATCGTAGGACTGCATAAGCATGCATCCCTGTTCCGCCCAAAACTGCTGAAGTGTCAGGATGATATCCTGCACGGATAACTTCGCTGTCATTTGTATCCTCCTTATAAAAATTAACCCGCGGCCCAACCATCCATGAGCCCTTTGCAGGCACATAGGGACGATTTTCACCGCGGTTCCACCCTATTTCTAGCGAACTATCTTCGTTAGCACTTAATTAATTTAGTTCGGGAAGCGCCCCGAACGGCTCACCGGCCCCCTCACACTTCCGGGGCTCGCTGTACGGCTGACACCGTTCATCCTCATCCGTCGTTACTAAACTTTTCTACCGCCTAGAATAGTAAAAAAACGGTGTAATGTCAACGTTTATCAAGTGCGACCCTTGACCCCCCCCCACTTTATTTGATAGGATTACTAACGTTTAAATTACATAAAAGGAGTTGTTGATTGATGACACGTGCTGATTTAAAGGCCGCTGCCAAGGAAAAGTTGCGCGGAAACTGGGGTTGGGGTGCGTTAGTAACACTGATTATTGGTGTGATCTGCTTCTTGCTCTCCATCTTTCGTGTCACAATAATTGTTAGTTTTATTTCGGCTTTCATCTGCCTCGGATTATTATCTGCAACGTATGACTTAATAAATGATAAAAAGACGGACAACGTCTTCATGGCTGCATTTAGTCAATTCACCGGACAACGGGCCGGCCGGATTTTTGGAACCTGGCTGTTAAGCTTCGTTTTCCAATTCTTATGGAGCCTCCTGTTTGTTATTCCTGGATGGATTAAGGCGTTCTCATACTCCCAAGCAATTTACATTGCCCAGGATGCCGCTGACGCCGGAAAAGTAATGACGTCTACAGAAGCAATCACGCTTAGCCGGAAGGTAATGGATGGTCACAAGTGGGAACTTTTCGTCCTCAACCTTTCGTTCCTTGGCTGGGTAATCTTATCAATATTCACTTTAGGAATTGGGTTACTGTGGTTACAACCATACATGCAAACCACGCTTGCCGAATACCACAAGTATGTAATGGACGAATACACAAAGCGGCAGGGGCAGGCATCAACTGATAGCCAACAAACGGCCAGTTTTAACGCCTAACAAAATTTAATGCACTATAATAAAACCTGTTCTGGAGCTTCCTGGAACAGGTTTTGTTTAGTACATATGGGGAGTGAATTTTATGTTATGGAAAGAATTAAAAACTGCGGCCAAGGAGAAGTTACGGGGAAACTGGGGCTGGGGCGCCCTCACCGTCCTTATTTTTGGAATCGCAAGTAACATCACGGTAGCTGCTGGCTATGTATTATTATTAATTACATCGTTCCCTGCCATATTTATTTTTAATCCTGATAATGGTGGCCTATATGCCTTTCTTGGTATCTTCATGATCATTGCAACCATTCTTTTATTTATTATCACCTGCGTCCAACTATTCCTTCAAACGGGCATGCAAGCGGCCACCTACGACCTTGTTAACGGTAAAAAAACAGACAACGTTTTTGCGGCAACCTTTAGCCAGTTTATCCACCACCGGGGTTGGCGCTTCTTTAAGACGTGGCTTTTATCCACAGTCTTTAATATTCTCTGGTTCTTGCTTTTCTTTATTCCCGGCTGGATTAAGGCGTTGGCCTACTCCCAGTCCCTCTACATCATCCAGGATGCCATCGATAACGGAACACCCATGACGACCCGGGAAGCAATCACCCTAAGCCGCAAAGTAATGGACGGCCATAAATGGGAATTATTGGGGTTAATGTTGTCATTCTTCGGATGGCTTGTTCTAAGCATTATCACCTACGGCATTGGCTTCTTCTGGACGTTGCCATACATGTTTACCACCATGGCTGAATACCATAAGTACGTGATGGCAGATTACAACAAACAGCACCAAACCGGATTAACTAATGCACAGGTTCACACAACGGCTAGCTTTTCCGTGAAGTAGTTTATCATTCTAAAACAGGCTGAGGAAGTCTAATCCTCAGCCTATTTTTTATTGTCTGAATTTGAATCCCTTCGCCGCACCTGCAAGTCCGGCGCCACCATCACCTTGCGTAAAAACTCCCGCGAACGGAGCTGCAGGTCAACATAGTGGTCATAGACGCGGTCAATCACCAGTTGTATGTTGCGCTTCGTTGCCGGGCGGATGTCAATCTGGTTTACCCGCTCGAGGTTTAGTACCGTAAACTGCCGCAAAAAATATATTGTGTGGGCATCGAGGCGCAACCGCTGGGGATCCCGGGACCAGTGTCGGCGACACAATAATCCTCCCATTTCCAAGGAAAAATCAAACGGCGGCGTTTGCTCGTGGCACACCACACAATCAGTCAGGTGCGGCATCACCCCAAAGCACCGCCACAGCTGCACTTCAACAATGTTTGTTACCACCTGCGGGTCCAAACCATCGTCAATCATGGCTAACGCCCGGCGAATCCGGGAAAACCACTGCTGTGCAAGGGCTAAATCGCCCCGCACCGCATGCTGCGTCAGCTCAAGGAGGTACGTACCGTAGGCGTTTAACATAATATCCTGGTACAACCCGGCCCACTGCTGCAGGTTTTTGGCCGCATTGATGTACGATAGCCCATCATCATTGACGTTCCCGACGTAGGTGCCCCACGTAAACGGCAGAATCGCTGCGGCGAGCCGAAAGCCCCGCTTATGCGCTCCCCGCACGTAAAAGGTCCGGTAACCGAACCGGTCGGTATACATCGTTACCAGCATGTCCCGTTCCTTGTAGTCCCGCCTGGAAACAACCATACCTTGAAATTCAACTGCCCGGTAGATGGTCATGCCTACCCTCCACTACTTATAATCTTCTGCCCGGTAACCAAGTTCCCGCAGGTCAACCTGCCGGTCCTTCCAGTTAGGCTGCACCCGCACCCATAACTCCAGGTAAACGCGGTCACCCAGCATCCGTTCAATGTCCTTCCGGGCGCGCACCCCAATCTGCTTGAGCATTTTACCGCCCTTACCAATGATGATGCCCTTCTGGCTCTTCCGCTCGACAACGATGGTAGCCTGCACCAGCACCTTTTCATCGTCCTTGCGCTGAACCCGCTCGGTAACCACCGCCACGGAGTGCGGCACCTCTTCCCGCGTCAACTGCAACACCTTTTCCCGGATTAACTCGCTAATTACAAACCGTTCCGGGTGGTCGGTGACTTGATCGGCCGGATAGTACTGGGGCCCTTCTGGTAACCGGTGAACAAGCTCATCCACCAGCTGGGGACAGTTATTCCCCTCAAGGGCTGAAATTGGGAACACCCCCGCAAAATCCAAGCTATCCTGGTAGGCCGCCACAATCTCCGGCAGCTGGTTCGGGTGGACCTTATCAATCTTATTAACCACCAGGTAAATTGGCTGGTGCACCTGTTTGAGGCGGTTAATAATGAAGTCGTCGCCCCGCCCCCGTTTTTGGGTGGCGTTTACCATGAAGAGCACCGCGTCCACCTCATTAAGGGTGGAAAGCGCGGCGTCCACCATGAAATCCCCCAGCCGACTGTGCGGTTTATGAATCCCCGGCGTGTCAATGAAAACAATTTGGGCGCCATCCGTCGTATAGATCCCCTGAATTTTATTCCGGGTTGTTTGCGCCTTATCACTCATAATCGCAATTTTCTGGCCCACGACCCGGTTTAAAAAGGTGGATTTCCCGACGTTAGGCCGGCCTAAGATGGCAACAAACCCCGAATGAAAGTTTTCCTGCATCAGTTTCTCCTTTCAGTGCTATTTCATCAGCGCCAGAATGTGCGGGCCAAAGACAAACACCGCCACAAGCACCGCAAATCCCGCCGCTACTAACACTGCTCCCGCCGCAATGTCCTTAGCCTTCTTCGCAAGCTCATCCCGCTGCAGGTGACTTGCCAAGTCAGCCAGGTTCTCCGCAACGGTATTCCATAGTTCACTTACTACCACGAGTGTAACCGCCGCAAGCAGCCACAGCCACTCCGAGCACGTTAGCCGGAAAAGAAAACCGCAGACAACTACGCCCACGGCAGCACAACAGTGAAAGCGGAGGTTCCGCTCTTCCCGAAACGCTGTGCGTACCCCGTCAAGGGCGTGGCGCAGCGCCTGAATAAAGTGGTGGTTCTTCCACTTATTTTGGTTTTGATTAGCGTTCAAGCCCAAAGTCCCCCAAAATCTTTCGCTGTAAGCCAAACATTTCTTCTTCGTCTTCCGGTTTCATGTGATCGTACCCGTTAAGGTGTAAGAACCCGTGCAAAGCCAGGAAACCGAGCTCCCGTTCTTCGGAATGTCCCAGGTAGGCGGCCTGCTCCGCCACCTTTTCCATTGAAATGAAAATATCGCCGATGTTCCGGGGAAGTTCCTCCCCTTCCGGCATGATAATCACATCGTTCTCCGGATCATCCTCAATCGCAAAACTAATGACATCGGTTGGCTTATCCACGCCCCGGTACTTCTTATTAATCGCGTGAATTCGGTCGTTGTCCACGAGTGTCACCGACATCTCGGTATTATCCGGAAGATCAATCGCTTTCCCCGCAAAGTTTAGGATGTCGTTAATCAATTTAATCCGTTCAGCACTAACCTGCTTTGTTTCGTCATAAATTTCTAAGTCCACTACTGCTCCTCCTTTGCGGCCTGGGCGTAGGCATTAATAATTTCTGAAACAACCGGGTGCCGCACCACGTCAGCCTGGTCAAACGTAACAAACCCAATGTGCGGTTGGTTACGTAGAACACGCCGGGCATCTACTAATCCACTGGCGCGATGTCCCTGTGGCAAATCAATCTGCGTTTCATCCCCGTTAACGATCATCTTTGAACCAAACCCAAGGCGGGTCAGAAACATTTTCATCTGTTGGCGCGTGGTGTTCTGGGCTTCATCCAGAATAACAAACGCATTATCGAGCGTCCGCCCCCGCATATAAGCCAACGGTGCAATTTCAATCACGCCGCGCTCAATCAAACGGTCGGTATGATCAGTGCCAAAAATTGCGTGCAGTGCATCATACAGTGGTCGGAGGTACGGGTCCACCTTTTCCTTGAGGTCTCCCGGAAGGAACCCCAAAGATTCGCCCGCCTCAACCGCCGGCCGGGTCAGAATCAGGCGTTCAACCTCTTTCCGCTTGAGCGCTGCGACGGCCATGACAACCGCCAGAAACGTTTTCCCGGTCCCCGCCGGACCAATTCCAAACGTAAGGTCATTGTGCTTAACGGCTTGCACGTACTGGCGTTGCCCGTAGTTCTTTACTCGGATCGGGCGCCCCTTCGCGTCCTTAAGGAGAATGGTCGTATACAGGTCAGGGAAGTACTCCAGACGGTGATGCTCAGCCATCGTCATTGCCGAAACAATGTCCGGTCCCCCTAACCGGATTCCTTGATTAATAATCTTAATCAACGCATCGAAAATCGCCTTTACCCGTTGGACCGCCTCGGCTGAACCAGTAATCTTAACGGCCTCGCCCGTCGGATTAAGCGTCACCTTTTGCCCTTCCTCAATTAGGTGCAAAAATTCGTCGTTAATCCCAAACAATGGCCCCGCAATCTTAGGATTAGCGAGCCGGTATTCCCGTTCGATAACCGTCGTGTTCGTCACCCACAAAATCTCCCTTACTTCATTATTTATTCCAGCGTAATTATAGCACATCGCATCACCCTATCCGGCCAATGACGCTGGAGAATAAAAAACCACTACCGCAACCCTCACAGTTACGGTAGTGGCCTCAAACACTGATCTACTTATTTAACTGTTCGTTAACTAACTGATTGACCAGCTTTCCGTCAGCCTGACCCTTCAGCTTCGGCATAACCGCCTTCATTACCTTCCCGAAGTCGGCCTTCGAGGTGGCCCCTACTTCCGTAATGGTCTGGCTAACAAGCGCGCGGACCTCATCCGTGCTCAACTGCTCAGGCATGTAACCCTGAACAATCTTGATTTCCTGCTTTAACTGGGCAACCGTATCATCCCGGCCAGCTTCCTCGTATTCCTTAATGGAATCCTTCCGCTGCTTCAGTTCCCGGGATAAGACTGCCAGTTCTTCATCCGGCGTGAGGTCGTGACCAAGGTTAATCTTTTCGTTTGCTACCGCCGCCTTCAACATCCGCACCGTTCCTAACGTTGCTTTGTCGTGGCCCTTCATGGCAGCAACCATATCCTTGTTTAATGAATCAAGTAAACTCATTAAGCCAACCTCCCAGAGCGACTAGAAGCGCCGCTTATTCTTCCGCTTACGTGCAGCTTCAGACTTCTTCTTCCGCCGAACACTAGGTTTCTCGTAGAATTCACGCTTACGGTATTCCTGCAGAGTACCTGTTTTTGAAACGGAACGTTTGAAGCGACGAAGAGCGTCATCAATAGATTCGTTCTTACGAACAACTGTCTTTGACATGGTGTTTCCCTCCCTCCGAGCTTAAATGTAACCGTTGTTGTACATACGACCAACTTAAACAGTTCTTTTACATTGTACTCCCGTTAATGCACGCCAGTCAACAATCTTTTCCGCCTTTTCACCCCACGCCAACCGCTTTCTTTTTGGTATAATATTCACGAATAAAAGCGCTTTATTTAGGGGAGGATTTTCATGACAACTAACAATTCAATTCCGGTATACGTTATCTCGGACTCACTCGGTGAAACTGCCAAGCACGTCGTTGATTCGGCCCTTGTCCAGTTCCCTGATAGCAACTTCACGGTGGAGAAGTTCCCGTTTTCCCGGACAACATCAATGATTGATGGCATTCTAAACCGGGCAAAACGGGCAAACGCCTTTATCATCCACACCCTCGTTGATCCCGAACTCGCCCACCACGTAAACACGTTTTGCGAAGAGAACGACCTGGACTACTTTGATACCATGTCACCCTTGATGGCAAAGCTCGAACACCGGACGGGCCAGCATGCCGCCCACGGAATCAGCATGAACCACACCACGGATAAAAACTACTTCGACCGGATTAAGGCGATTGAATTTGCGGTTACGTACGATGATGGCAAGGATCCGAGCGGTTTTCTTAAAGCCGACATCGTCTTATTAGGAATTTCCCGGACATCCAAAACGCCGCTATCACTTTACCTGGCAAACCAGGGCTACAAGGTCGCCAACCTGCCGCTTGTCCCCCAAGCACAGATTCCCGAAGAAATTTACCGGGTAGATAAGGACAAAATTTTCGGACTGACGAATGACCCGGACGTCCTGAATAACATCCGGCGGGAACGCATGATTGCGTATGGGCTTGATCCTGAAACGACCTACTCCAACACGGACAATATCACAAAGGAACTGGAGTACGCCAACAACCTCTACCGTGAACTTGGATGTCTCGTGATTAACGTTGCCCACAAGTCCATCGAAGAAACGGCCACCCTTATTATGGAAAGTCTTCCGGCGAAGGATGAATAATTGGGGGACGTTCCAGTTTCTTCCCGCTGCTGGCCTTATATGTGCTCAAACGAGCGTGATAAACCCTAAAAGCTGACAGATTATGACATGTCTAGCTTGGCGTTTTTACCACGCTCGTTTTTTAATGGCCATATTCCACCTTTATCTAAGAATAAAATGATGATAAAATGAAAGAAATCTCATTTTAATTGTTCTTTTTCAATTCACTTGTAGTAAAATGGAATTAACTTTTTTAATGCGTGAGGAGGAGAATTTATGGCGACGGAGAAGCGTAAACTAAAGCGGTCCCTATCACCTGGTCAGCTGGAAATGATTTCCCTTGGTGGTGCAATTGGGGTCGGCCTGTTTATGGGATCGACATCAACCATTAAGTGGACGGGGCCGTCCGTTATCCTCGGATATGCCCTGGTAGGAGTAATCCTATATATCATTATGCGGGCACTGGGAGAAATGCTATACGTCAACCCCGGAACGGGTTCCTTTGCCCAGTTTGCGACCGAATACATTCACCCACTCGCGGGCTACCTCGCTAAGTGGGCCAATGTTTGTGAGTACATTGTTGTTGGGATGTCCGAAGTTATCGCGGCTACAGAATACCTGAACTACTGGTGGCCCCACCTGCCCGCCTGGGTGTCAGGACTAGTTGTCATCGCGTTTTTAACGCTTACTAACCTACTATCGGCGAAATCATACGGGACCCTGGAGTTCTATTTCTCCATGATTAAGGTTGTCACCATCATCCTCATGATTATTCTCGGAGCACTTATCATCGTTCTGGGCTTTGGTAATCACTGGCATCCCGTTGGGTTCAGTAACCTGTGGGCCCACGGTGGTTTCTTCACCGGTGGCATTAAAGGCTTCATCTTTTCAATGTCCATTATTGTTGGGTCATATCAGGGAATTGAACTTCTCGGGATCTCTGCCGGAGAAGCGAAGGACCCGAAACACGCCGTTGTTAAGTCAGTTAAGTCCGTCATTTGGCGGATCTTAATCTTCTACGTGGGCGCAATCGGGGTAATTGTTACCATCTATCCGTGGAACAAGCTGGGAACAATCGGTTCCCCGTTTGTCCAGACGTTTGCGAAGATTGGCATCACGAGTGCCGCCGGAATCATTAACTTTGTGGTCCTCACGGCCGCCCTTTCCGGGGCAAACTCGGGAATCTACAGTTCCAGCCGGATGCTCTACATGCTGGCCCACGAAAACGATGCGCCGAAAAAACTGGGGAAACTTTCAAAGCGCCTCGTTCCGAATAACGCCATCCTCGCCATTTCAGGCGGGATTCTCCTTGGCTTTATCCTTGACCTCGTGTCGTCGGCGTTCAGTAAATCAACCGCTAACCTGTTTGTGGTCGTCTTTAGTTCGAGTGTGTTACCGGGGATGATTCCGTGGTTAGTAATTCTTTTGGCCGAACTCCGGTTCCGGAAGAACAATCCAGAAATCATGGCGGACCACCCGTTTAAGTTGCCACTTTACCCGTGGTCTAATTACTTGGCACTCGCCTTTATGGCCGTGATTATCATCTTCATGTTTATTAACCCCGACACCCGTGTTTCGGTCAGCGTGGGGGCGATCATCCTGACAGTGCTCATCATCGTATACATTGTTCGGCACGGCCTAGGAAAACGGACCGATTATAAATACTAAAAATGTGATAATTCAAAGAAGTAACCCTGGTGAAAGGCGTAAACCTCCACCAGGGTTACTTCTTTTATAATCTTTTCTCCTAATTTTCAACCGGTCAGCTACTCTTCTGGTAACTTGCCCTTCGCCGCCAGGATATGCTCCTGCACATCCGGATCAAACTTATTCGCTGTCAGCATCTGAATTTCAAACCCGTACGGGGCGTACTTATGGTTTTTATCCGGGCCAACGTACGGCGTCTCCAAAATCTTCGGCACATCCGTTAGTTGCGGATGATGGGCAACGTAGTTCAGTGCATCAAAGCCAATCGTGCCGCACCCGATATTCTCGTGCCGGTCCTTGTGGCTTCCCTGCGGGTTCTTTGAATCATTCAGGTGAATCACCTTTAACCGGTCAAGCCCAATAATGTGGTCAAACTCGTTGAGAACACCATCAAAGTCATCCTTAATGGCGTACCCCGCATCGCTTGTGTGACACGTGTCCAGTGTGACCGAAAGGCAGTCGTTTAAGGTCACCTTGTCAATAATCGCGGCCAGTTCCTCAAAGGTCCGGCCAACCTCAGTCCCCTTTCCCGCCATTGTTTCCAGGGCAATTTGAACGTGCTGTTCCCGGGATAACACCTCGTTAAGTCCCCGGGCAATGCTGGCAATCCCCGCTTCGGCACCGGCACCAACATGTGCTCCCGGATGCAGGGTCATTTGCGGTGCCCCGAGTGCATCTGCCCGCGTCACTTCTTTTTGTAAAAACTCAACGGCAAACGCAAACTTATGCGGATCGGCGTTTCCCAGGTTGACAATGTACGGTGCATGCACAACGATATCGTGAATGCCGTGCTCCTGCATAAACTGTTTCCCAGCTGGGATGTTCATCTCTTCGAGCGGTTTCCGCCGGGTATTTTGCGGGGCACCCGTATATACCATCATTGTGGTGGCGCGATACCCAGCCGCCTCCTTCGCTGATCCTAAAAACATGTCCTTCCCGCGCATCTTAACGTGTGATCCAATTAACATTCTTCTCACCTCATTTATTGACCGGGAGGTACGTATCAAGTACCCGCCTGGTTGCCTCTCCGTCATTCATTGTATTCCACTGGGCGTTAAACGTGGCTAAATTAGCCTGGTTACTTGAGGACTGAAGCGCCGCGCTGACCTCCTGCGCAGTCTGACAGACGGGGCCTGGTAGCCACGTCTTCATATCAGGCTGCAGGCCAACCTGCTGCTGGTACGCAGCTTCATCATACCAGTAAAAAATCATCCGCCCCGCATTAGGAAGCACCGCATAATCAAAAATCACCGACGAATAATCAGTAATCAAACAATCGGTGACCGTCAGGAGGTCCTCCGTGGTAAAGTCAGGAATCAGCATTACCTGTTGGCCAAACCGCTTTACAAACGCCTGCTCCATAGCCTGAACGTGGGGGTGTAACTTAATGACCAACCGTTGTTTGGGTGATAATGCCGCCACAATCTGTTCAAAATCGTTAGGGACCTGAAAGACTGGCTTCCCCGCCGCATCTTCCCGGTACGTTGGCGCATACAGAATAACTTCCTTTTCCCGGAGTTCGGGATATTGGTCATATATCCGGGCAGGGGTTTGCTGCCGCCATGTTTGGTCAAACAACCGGTCGCTGCGCGGGTACCCTAATACCCGCATCCGTGATTCCGGGACGTGGTAACTTTGCGCAAACACCTGGGCCATCTGGGTAGAACCAACAACGTATTCATCAAACTGATTGTATACCCGCTGAAACCGGCGCTTATCCGCCCGGGAACGGTGCTGCGTCCGTGGTTCTTCCCATCCAAAGGATTTAACCGCCCCGTTTGCGTGCCACACCTGGATGACCGTGGTTTTCTGGTGGTTAAACGGGCAACCCGCCAAGAAGGCGTAGTAATTATCACAAAACAGTAGCCGCGCGTTCATGATTAGCCGTAACGGACGGCCCAGGAACCGCAACCCATCCGTAAAGACCTGCGCCCTAATTCCGTCAGCGGCTAACTGCCGCGCCGCTGCCGCACAATTTGGGCGGTATAACACGGTGACCGGAGTCCCGCACTGCCGGGCTCGCTGTGCCAATGCCCGGATAAACTCCTGGTTATTCCCGAAACTCATGACATACACGATTTCTCGGGGCGTCCGGTTTCTAACCATTCCAGCCACCAGCCGCACCAGCCATAAATAAATTACCTTTTTCATCAGGAAGCCCCCTATGGTTCCGGTTCGTAGAAGTGTCCCATAATGTGGACGTTATCCGCAATGCTAACAAAGGCGTGCGGGTCCGACTCCTCCATCGCCATTTTAAGTTCCGGTTGTTCATACCGGGAAATAACGGTAAAGAGAATCGTCTTCTCATCGTGCTTGTACGCTCCCTCAGCACCGTGGACAATCGTAATTCCCCGTCGCAGGTGGTTTTGAATACAGTCAATTACGCTCTTCGGCTTGGTCGTCACGATCATCACCTGCATTTTTTGCTGGCGGGTGTAGACCATGTCCATTACGCGGGCGTTGACGAACAAGCCCATTGCTGAATAGAACGCATACGGCCAACCGTAAACCGCCCCGGCCGCAAACACAATCAAGGCATTAAATAACAGGTTAAACGTCCCGATGTTTTTCCCGGTTAGTTTCCGAAGGGTCAGTCCTAAAATGTCCAATCCCCCCGTTGAAATCCCGTTTTTCAGTGCTAACCCGGTCCCAAAGCCGTTGATGACCGCCCCAAAAATTGAGCAAATAATCGGGTCGGTCGTCAGTGTCACGGGCTTGATTACCTTAATCATGACACTTGAACAAACAACCGCAATGAACGTAAAGACCGTAAACCGGTGCCCAATTTCCTTCCAGGCGAGCCCAAATAACGGAACGTTGAGGACAAACAACATTAAGGCCGTTGATAACGGGTGCTGCCAGTGTGCGGTGAGGGATGCAACCAGCTGGGCCGCCCCCGTCACCCCCGACGAATAAATCTTTCCGGGGGTCCAGAAGAAATTCATTGCGACTGACACCAAGATACCGTAAATAAACGCCGTCGATGCCCGTGAAATGTAAGCATGGCGCTTCCAAATTTTTTGTAATTCGTTCACGTTGGGAACTCCTTCATCCTTTGCTGTCGTTAGGATAACGCACAACCAGCACCCCGACAAGCCATCCGGTCAAAATTTATTAATTCCGCTCCGGTTGTGGCCTAGGCGGTTCGCCTTAAAGCTTCCGAAAATAACGAAAGGACTGCAACTTATCGTCACAGTCCCCCGTTAAATCACCGGTAATTATTCTTCTGTCCCGAGATGTAACTCGTCCAACTGCTTCTGGGCCACCGGCCGCGGCGCGTTCGTCAACGGGTCAACCGCCTTGGAGTTCTTCGGGAACGCAATTACTTCCCGGATATTATCCCGCTTAGCAAGAAGCATTGCGAACCGGTCCAATCCCAGTGCTAAGCCGCCATGCGGTGGGAAACCGTAATCTAGGGCGTCCATGAACCAACCAAACTGGGCCTCCGCCCGTTCCGGCGTGAACCCTAACGCCTTAAACATCTTCTCCTGCACGTCCCGCTGGTGAATCCGGATTGACCCCCCACCAAGCTCGTAACCGTTCAGCACAATATCATAACTCTGGGCGTGCGCCTTATGTGGATCCGTTTCAAGCAGAGCAACGTCCTCTTCGTTTGGCATTGTAAACGGATGGTGGGCAGCAATGTAGCGGCCAAATTCCTCACTGTACTCGAATAGTGGCCAATCAACCACCCAGATAAAGGCAAACTCGTTCTCATCAATCATGCCCTGTTCCTTCGCAATGGCACACCGCAGGTACCCGAGGGAATCCGCTACGACCTTCCGTTTGTCCGCTACAAATAACAGCAGGTCACCTTCCTTGGCCGCCGTTGCGTCCTTAACGGCCTGAACCACCGCATCATCCTTAAAGAACTTTGCGATTGGCCCGCTAAAGCCGTCCGCCGTAACCTTCATCCAGGCCAATCCCTTGGCCCCGAAACGTTTAATGTACTCCTGCTTTTGTTCGATTTGTTTCCGGGAGTACTTCTCCGCTCCTTTTGGAACAGCGATGGCCTTGACCTGCCCACCGTTTTCAAGCGCACTATCAAAGACCTCAAACCCGGCTGGCCGCACCGCTTCAGCAACGTCCTTTAACTCCATGCCAAACCGAATATCTGGTTTGTCTGAGCCAAACCGGTCCATGGCCTCGTTCCACGTAATCCGCTGGATTGGCGTCTTAATGTCAACCCCCAGCGTCTCCTTCATTACCCGCTTAAGGAGACCCTCAGTCATGGTTTGGATTTCTTCCGCGTCCATAAACGACATCTCCATGTCAATCTGGGTAAATTCTGGCTGGCGATCGCCCCGAAGGTCTTCATCCCGGAAGCACCGGGCAATCTGGTAGTACCGGTCAAAGCCCGCGCCCATCAACAGCTGCTTAAACAGCTGCGGTGATTGCGGGAGCGCGTAAAACGATCCCGGATAAACCCGTGATGGCACCAGGTAGTCCCGCGCCCCTTCCGGCGTTGACTTTGTCAAGTACGGCGTTTCCACGTTAATAAAGTCGTTTTCGTCAAGGTACCGGTGAACGGCCTGGGTAATCCGGTTCCGGATCAATAACGCCCGCTGCATTTCTGGCCGCCGCAGATCCAGGTACCGGTACTTTAACCGTAAGTCATCCGCTGCGCTAATATCATCCTTAATTTCAAACGGCGTGGTCTTGGCTTTATTCAAAATAATCATTTCCTGAACGTTGACCTCAACCTCCCCGGTCTTCATGTCAGGGTTGATTGCACCGTCTCCCCGTTTAACCACGGTTCCGTGGACCTCAATCACATCCTCACCGTGCAACGACTCCGCCGTGTCCCGCACGGCTTCCGGTGTTTCCGGGTTAACGACCAGCTGCACAATGCCATGCCGGTCCCGCAAATCGATGAACACCAGGTTCCCGAGGTTCCGCTTCTTTTGGACCCAGCCCTTTAAAACCACCTGCTGGTCAACAAACTCCGCCGTTACATTTCCACAATACGTTGTTCTTCTCATGCTCCTACTCCCTACTTCAGTAACTCGTTAAAGTGCTGTTCAACATCTGCCAGGGAAACCTGCCGTTCCGTTCCCGTTGCCATTTCTTTCAGGTTAGCGGTCTGGTTCGCAAGTTCCTGTTGCCCGATAGTTAACGTGTACCGGGCGTTTAACCGGCTCGCCGTCTTAAACTGCCCCTTCGGTTTTCTTGCCAGGTAGTCCCGGTCAGCGCTAATTCCCTGCTGCCGCAAAGCCTGGACCACGCGTAACGTTGCCGCATCCGTTTCCGCCCCGATTCCAACCACGTATACGTCCAGTTGGTCGTCAGTCGGTAAGTTGCCCTGTTCTGCTTCCAGGATTAAGAGGAGCCGTTCAACCCCAATTCCAAAACCGATTCCCGGTGTTTCCGGACCGCCGAGTTGTTCAACTAACCCGTTATACCGGCCACCTGCACATACGGTCATCCACTTGCCACCAAAGGCCTGGGCGTTACTCATAATTTCAAAGATTGTGTGGTTGTAGTAATCCAATCCCCGCACCATGTTCGGATCAACTTCGTATTCAATTCCTAATTCATCAAGGAGCCGCTTCACCTGGTCAAAGTGTTCCTGGGCCGCTGGTGTCAGGTAATCAAGAATAGACGGGGCGTCCTTAACAATCTCCTGGTCGTGCTCATCCTTACTATCAAGCACCCGGAGAGGGTTCTTGTGTAACCGTTCCTTGGAGTCATCCGATAGCTCTGCTTCGTACGGGGTTAAGAAGTCAATCAAAGCCTGCCGGTATGCCTTCCGGGATTCAACGTCTCCCAGCGTATTCAGGGCAATCCGTAATCCGCTTAACCCCAAGCGGTGGAGAAAGTCAACCGCCATAGCCATTACTTCGACATCTAAGGCTGGACTGTCCACCCCGAACGCTTCCACGCCAATCTGGTGGAATTCCCGGAGCCGACCAGACTGTGGCCGTTCATACCGGAACATCGGTCCCATGTAGTAGACCTTCAGGGGCTTTTGTACTTCCGGCCCGTACAGCTTGTTCTCAATGAACGCCCGGACAACCCCGGCCGTTCCTTCCGGCCGTAACGTGATGTGCCGGCCACCCTTATCGTTAAAGTCGTACATTTCCTTCGTGACAATGTCTGACGTTTCCCCTGATGTCCGGGAGAAAACCTCGTAGTTTTCAAACATCGGCGTCCGGATTTCGTGGTACCGGTACTGGTTAAATAATTTCCGGGCAACCCCTTCAACGTACTGCCATGCAGCACTTTGGGTCGGTAAAATATCCGCGGTTCCCTTTGGCTTTTGATACTTCATTTAATAACCTCCTCTAACAATGTCGGCCCTTCCAGTTAATAAAATAAAAGCGCCCCATCCAGCAACAGCCAGATAAGGGCGCAACGTGGCGCGGTACCACCTTATTTTTAACTTAACTGAGATAACGTATCACACGACATTGATTCAATGTACCTCAAGGGTGTCTTCCCCAACACTAACCCCGAACCTTCCACCATCCGTTCGGTCGCTACTGGTCGTTCGCCAGGTACTAATCCCTCTCACTGGTCTTCATATTCAATTTTCAGAATACTGGCCGGGCCCCTAAAAGTCAAGTCATCCCCCGTTTTTAAAGCCCGTTTCTTTGTACTATAATGGCAGAGAACGACTAATTACACGGGAGTTGAACGCAATTATGCAAACGAACCACCAGCACCGTCAACTACGAGGCGACCTGCTCGTTCTCATTGCGGTGTTCTGCGTTCTAGGCGGATACCTCGCCTACCGAACAAAAACATACCTTAACCAGACAACCATTCAACAGACAACGACCATACGGACCGGACCAGGAATTGAATACCGCGGTACGATGGAATTACCAAAGGGCACCCGCGTGGCGGTTATCCGCTCAAAGTATGAATGGCTCAAGGTCACAACGAGCGCCAACCAACAAGGATGGGTGCCTGCCTGGAAGCTTCCCGCCAAGTACCGCCCCGTAATCCGGAGCCTGAAAAACGCAACGATTGTTATCGACCCCGGCCACGGCGGGTCTGATTCAGGCGCCCTAGCCGTGCACGGGCAAATGGAAAAAACGTATACCCTGAAGTTTGCCCGGATGGTTGCGGCTAAACTTCGCGCGAAAGGCGCAAAGGTCTACCTGACCCGCGATAGTGACCGGTTTGTCAGCTTGAAGGCCCGCCCTGCCCTGGCGAAACGGGTCCACGCCAACCTCTTTATCAGCTTCCACTTCAATTCTTCACCGGACGAAAACGAAGCCTCTGGGTTTACCACCTACTACTATCACCGGGGACCGTCCCTCCAACTTGCCCAGGACGTTAACCACCAAATGCGCCACCTTCCAATCACGGATAAGGGCTCGCGGTTCGGGAACTTCCTGGTAATCCGGAACAACACCGTTCCCGCGATTTTAATCGAAGGCGGGTACATTAACACGAGCCACGACTTCCAGTACATTCGCTCGCCCCGGTACCGCAACGTAATGACAAGTGATGTGGTTGCCGGAGTGCAACACTTCATTGAGACTAACCATTAACCAAAAAGGGATGCGCCAAAAAGGTGCATCCCTTTATCGTTTGCTGTAAGTAACCAGACTGAATTATACAGCCCAATTTAAGCTTTTTTATCAACAAGCTCCCACATTGACTTAATCCGTTTATCCGGGTTTCCGTCCTCGTTAATGATGTTGTCCGGGTCAAAGAGAATCCCCTTCATGCCCGCATTATGCCCCGCCTCGACGTCCAAGGCGCGGTCACCAATCATGGTTGCGTGTTCCTTATCAACGGCGTATTCGTTACATAAGTAGTTGAGGGAAGCCGGGTCCGGTTTCCGGGGAAACGATAACTTCGAGGTCACAAAACCACTGAAGAGCTTCTTTAACCCGTCACGTTCCAAAATTGCGACGGCCTGTTCATCGCGGTGGGTTAACAGGAAGTTCCGTCCGCCATGATCGACAACCTGCGCGCACACCTCGGCAACCCCCGGAAACGGGTGCATTTCATCGTGACGCTGTTCCTCGTATTCCTTGTATGCTGCCCGGGCAGTCGGTTCGTCCAGTTCAGGATGATTCGTTAACGCCCACTTGAACGTCCGCCCCAGTGACGTCTGCCGCATGTGGTGGTACACCTCATCCTTTTTCACCTTAATGTGTTGTTCCTGCATTGCGTGAACAAACGCAGCCACCATCACCGGGTATGTATTGTACAACGTTCCGTCAAAGTCCCAGAAGTAGGTCTCGCTCATGGTTCTCCCTCTTTCTACTTGTTGTTAGTGTCATAAATAATGGTAACCGGGCCGTCGTTGACCAGGTCAACCTGCATGTCAGCGCCAAACTGCCCCGTTGCAACCGGAATGCCGGTTTCCCGCAGGCAGGTAACGAACTGTTCATAGTGACGGTGCGCCTTCTCCGCCTCTTCGGCCGCCGTAAAACTCGACCGGTTCCCCCGGCGGGTATTGGCGTACAGGGTAAACTGAGAAACAGCTAAAATTGCCCCGCCAACCGCCTGAATATCCTGGTTCATTTTACCATCCGCATCAGTAAAGATTCGCGCTCGGGTAATTTTCCGGGTACAGTACTCAATCTCTGCTGGTCCGTCCCCATCAGTGAACCCGACTAATAGTACCACGCCCGTTCCAATTTTACCAATTACGGTTTTGTTAACCGTCACCTGGGCCCGCTTAACCCGCTGCAAAACAACCCGCATTTTTACTCCTCCTAGTGAATCGGCCGCTTAACAACATACACGTCCGGCACACGCTTGACGTTATCAATCACGCGCTGGAGGTGAGCCTGGTCCCGAATTGCCATGGCAACCGTAATAATCACCGTCCGCTGGTGGTTAACGCGCCCGTTGATGGACGTGATGTTTTTCACCGTGTTGGTCACGGCCTGCAACACATCCGTCAGCAAGCCCGACCGGTTATACCCTTGAACCTCAAGTTCAGCCTCGTATGTCCGGTCAGTTCCGGGAATCATGTTCCAATCAACCGCCACCAGCCGGGCATCCTCACCCTGAGGAATATTCGGACACCCAACGCGGTGGACCGATACCCCGCGGCCCTTGGTAATGTAGCCGATAATCTCATCGCCCGGAATTGGATTACAACACCGACTTAGGTGCATCATCATGTTATCGGCCCCTTCAAGGAGCACGGCATCGTTTGGCTTTGGCCGTTTCTTTTCGTGGTGATCATCAGCTGCCGTGGATTCATGCTGCAGGACAGCCTGCTCTCTGGCGGCGTCCCGCTGCGCCTGTTGTTCCTTCCGAATCGCTTCTGTCAGCCGGTTAACTACCCCTTCAGGTTGAAGCTCACCAAACCCAACCGCCGCATACATATCATCCGCTGAGGTCAACTGCCGTTTAGCTAACACCCGGTCAATATTTGCGGGGGTCAATACCTGCCGCGGATTATACCCCGCATCCAACAGGGCGTGGTCAATGATGTCGCGGCCCTTATCAATATTTTGTTCCCGGTCACGGCGCTTAAAGAAGCGCTTAATCTTGTTCCGGGCCCGACTCGTCCGCACCATGTCCAGCCAGTCATTACTTGGCCCCGCTGAATTCTTGGAAGTTAAGATGTCCACAATATCCCCGTTCTTAACGTGGTAATCAAGCGGGACGATCTTCCCGTTGACCTTGGCGCCCGTTGTCCGGTTCCCAATTTCCGTATGGATGGCGTACGCAACGTCAAGGGGACCAGCGCCCTGCGGGAGTTCGACCACCTCACCCTTAGGGGTAAAAATGTAAACCCGGTCGCCAAAGAGGTCGCCCTTCACGCTTTCCATGAAGTCGCTGGCATCGGTCGTTTCATGCTGCAATTCAACGATTTCCTTAAACAGGTTCAGCCGGTCGCCCGTGGCACTCTGCTTCACTCCGCTAGTATTGCCTTCCTTATATGCCCAGTGAGCCGCAATTCCGTACTCAGCAACCCGGTGCATCTTCTTCGTCCGAATCTGGACCTCTAACGGTTTCCCCTGCGGGCCAATCACCGTCGTGTGGAGTGACCGGTACATATTGGCTTTAGGCATTGCGATGTAGTCCTTGAACCGTCCCGGCATCGGTTTCCATTCCGAGTGGATTGCTCCCAGCACGGCGTAGCAGTCCTTAATGGAGTCCACCACTACCCGGACAGCGAGTAAGTCATAAATCTGACTAAACTCCTTGTGCTGGTCGTGCATCTTCCGGTAAATGGAATAGATGTGCTTGGGCCGCCCGTAGATTTCACAATCAAGGTGCAGGCCTGCGATTACCCGGCGAATTTCCTGAATCGCCGCGTTAATGTAGTGCACCCGTTCTTCCCGCTTGGCGTTCATTAGGTGCACAATCCGGTAATACTGCTGGGGATTGAGGTACCGGAGGGAGAGGTCCTCCAGTTCCCATTTGATGGTGTTAATTCCCAAACGGTCCGCTAACGGCGCGTATATTTCGAGCGTTTCGTTGGCAATCCGGCGCTGTTTATCCGGCCGCAAGTGAACCAGGGTGCGCATGTTATGCAGCCGGTCCGCAAGCTTCACAATAATCACCCGGAGGTCCTGGGCCATCGCAAGTAATAACTTCCGGTGGTTCGCAGCCAACCGCTCTTCATGGGACTTGTACTGGATTTTGCTTAGCTTAGTTACCCCGTCGACAATCACTTCTACGTCGTGACCAAAAAGTTCACCCACATCGCCAAGGGTGACCGGCGTATCCTCCACCACATCGTGCAGGTAACCGGCCGCCACCGTTTCGGGGTCCATGTGCAGGTTGGCTAAAATACCAGCCACCTGAATAGGATGAATAATGTACGGTTCGCCGGACTGCCGCCGCTGTTCGCGGTGAACGTACGTTGCAAAGTCACATGCCCGCTGAACGAACGCAACGTGGTCATCATTCATGTACTCCCGGCACATATCAACAACGTCCTGTGCATCCCAAACTGTTTCCTGCTTCACGGTCCCATTCCTCCAAATTCAGAAGTATTTATTCCTATCTTACTACTTATCCTCCAAAACGCCCATCCGGGTTCCTGGGGTAAGCTCAGTTGCATACGATAACGCCGCTAAGACATACAACGGCGCGGTTTCGGCCCGTAAAATTCGCGGACCTAACCCCACTGCCGTGTAGCCCGCCCGTTGCAGTGCTGTGACCTCCGCGGGGGCAAGCCCCCCTTCCGGCCCAATCACCACGTTGACCGTATCCTTCGGCATGAGCGCCTGGACCTGCTGTCCTAAGCGGGTGACCTCGCCCTGCTTGGCTTCCTCTTCGTACGCCACTAGTTTTACCGCGTACTCCTGCGTGGCAACCGCTTCAATTCCTGGAACATACTCAACGGTCGGGATGACTAGCCGGTGGGACTGTTCAGCCGCGCCCTGCACAATTTTCTGTAACCGATCAACCTTCCGCGCCTGTTTACTTGCCTGCCACTTAGCCACCGCGTACTGGCTATCACAGAAAACAAAGTGTGTGGCGCCAAGCTCTGTCCCCTTTTGCACAATCCACTCGGCCTTGTTCTTCTTGGGAACCCCGCACGTAATTGTTACCTCAACCGGAAGTTCAACGGGGCGGGTGACCTCCCGCACGACGTGACCGGTGACCCGGTGCGGACTAACTTCTTCTAATTCAACCACGTAACACCGCCGGTCCGGATGAACTAGCTCAACCTGATCCCCCGCCTGCATCCGCATTACGGTTGCAATGTGGCGGTAGGTTTCTTCCGGAAATGCAAAGGAAGCGGTTAGTGAAAATGGAACGGAACTAAAGTAATGCTGCATTATTCATCCTCCCCTGGCCGGCGGGCAATGAGGGCAACCCAGTCCCCCCGCTGCACCGTTTCTTCAAGCACAAACCCTGCTGCAGTCAACGTATCAACTAGTTGCTCCTTCTTTGCGGTAATGATTCCCGACAATAGTAAGTGGCCCGCTGGTTTCAAACAATTCCACGCCTGGGGAATAAGCGGGGTGAGAACATCCGGCAAGATATTGGCCGTAATTAAGTCAACCTGCCGGGCAACCCCGTCCAGCATGCTACCCACGCTCACCGTAATGGGCGCTGCTTGGGGATTAAGCTGAAGGTTCCGCTTAGCTGATGCCACGGCGTCTTCGCTAATATCGTTGGCCGTAACCCGGGATACCCCCAGCATTCGAGCGTAAATTGCTAAAATTCCCGAACCCGTCCCGACGTCAATCATTTCTTCGCCGCCACGAACAACGGCTTCGAGGGCCTGCAATGTAAGCCGGGTCGTCGGGTGGGTTCCCGTTCCAAACGCCTTACCCGGATCAAGGTAAATCAACCGTTCACCAGGTTGCTGGGGCTGGTAATCCTCCCAGCGGGGAACAATCGTTAACCACCGCGTTAACCGCACCGGATGGTAGTACTGCTCCCACTTATCAACCCAGTCGGCATCATCCCGCGCCTGGACACGGACGGTGCCCTTCCCAGGATTAAGGCCGTACTGTGCTAATCCCTGCACCTGCGTTTCAATTTGAGCCACCACTTCAGGTAGGGCCGTTGTCGCTGGGAAATACGTAATTAATTGGTATTCCGTTCCCGAATCATCGACCTGGACACCCCCAGCGCCGTTTGTCATTAAAATGTTGGTAACCGCATCCGCCGCCTCAGCGGTTGTCACCACGCGAACTTCATTCCACTTCATCGCGTTCCTCTTCCTTCCGGGATTCAGTTTTGGCCAAAATTTGGTCGTCTTGCTACCAATATAGCGTATTTTACAAACAACGACTAGTTTCCCACCCCACAAAATCGCGGGGCTTCCCCACACAAAGGGAATTTTCTGCTACACTGGAGATAATTATTACTATGGAAGTGAACAGCATGGCCAAGAAGAAAATGATTTTAGACCTTGATACGGGAATCGACGACGCCCTCGCAATTGCGTACGCGCTCACCGTTCCCGAGGCGGATTTGATTGGGGTAATCGGCTCATACGGCAACGTCTTAACCCCCCAGGCAGTCCAAAACTGTCTCGATCTACTCGATATGCTTGGCCATCCCGAAGTTCCCGTCTTTGCGGGACCCACGCATTCTTCGACCACCACAACGTTTAGCGTCATGCCAATTAGCCAGCGCATCCACGGCATGAACGGGGTTGGCGACGTTTCCTTACCCCACTCCTCACGCACCGCAGAACAAATGAGTGGCCGGGACTTTATCATCGAAGCTGCGCACCAGTACGGCGACGATCTCATTGTTGTGCCCACCGATCCCCTCACAACGCTTGCCGCTGCAATTAAAAAGGATCCGGCCATTACCCACCTCATCGGGAACGTCACCCTAATGGGCGGAGCATTGACAATCCCGGGAAACGTAACGCCTGCCACGGAAGCCAACATTAACCAGGATCCAGTGGCCGCTAACGAGGTCTTTCAAAGTCCCCTTCCGCTAACAATGGTGGGGTTGGATGTTACCACCCGCACCCTGCTCACGAAGAAAAAAACGGCCCAGTGGCGCGCTTTGGGAACAACGGCCGGAAAGAAGTACGCCGCCATTGTTGATTACTACATCGACATTTACGCGGACGTTCACCCGCACCTGAACGGGTGTGCCCTGCACGACCCGCTTGCAGTTGCGGTTGCGGTTGATCCTAGCCTGGTAACGACGCTCCCGCTTAACATGAAAGTTGAAGTTGATGGCCCGTGTGCCGGCCGGACAATCGGGGACGAAGAGCTCCTTGATCAATCCGTCCACAGCCAGGCAGCCGTTAACGTTGACAAGGAACGGTTTGAACAACTCTTTATGACCCGCCTTACAGCCCTTTTTCAAAATAACTAACGGAGGCTCCTTATGGAATTCATCGCACTACTTTTATTTGTTTTCTGGCTCTTTACAACGGCCCTGCGCTTTAACATGCTTGCTTCCCAGGGGCATTTCACCTACACCCAAATTTTTATGGGAAGCGCGCGGTGGTACCAGAGCCCGCGGATGATTATTCTAATCATTGCCCTTGCACTCCTGGTATACTTTGGGACCCTTCACGTAATCTACCTCGCCGGGGCAATCACTGCCGGGCTCATGCTGCTCCTCTTTGGCCGTAACCTTCTGCACCATTGGGGAAATCAGACCATCACCCTCATAAACTGCGTAGTATGCGTCCTTGTTTTAGGAGGCGCACTAGTAATGCTTCACCGCCTATAATCCCCCTATCAGAGACTAAAAATACCGCTCCAGGGCACATTCCCGGAGTGGTATTTTTAACTATTCTTCAATATGAGCTGGGGTAAGTTGCTTTCCCCGCACATCCTTAATTCGTAAATCGGCTGACAGCAATCCAGAGCGATTTCCCTTTAATTCTAAGTTGCTGTAGCGGGGATTAACGGTCAGCGTCATGTCACTATCCATAAACGCCGCGCTGTACCCCTTGTAGTACCACGTGCCGTACGTTGCATCGAGTTGTTTTTGGTAGTCACTCAAATCAGTCTGGTGATCAGCAATGACTAACGTAAACTCCTTATCAAACGAACAGGTCCCGGAACCCTGCTTGGAAAGCCCCACGCCATCCTCAAAATCAAGCACAAACAGCGTTCCTGGCGTATTGTACTTAGCCAGCTTCTCTTCAGCTGCAGCAGTAACGGTTAACTTCATGCCATCACCCTCCTAATTCCTTCGTTAGCTCAAGCATACCCCCGAAGCGAACCCCCGGCAAGCAGTCTGCTATAATGATTGGTAGATTAAATGGAGGAACGATCATGAAAATAATCGAGCACGCAACGGGGTTAACCATCACAACCCCTCAAATAAACGTAAACGTTGACGAATTCACGGATAAACCAACCCCCGTCGTTATTAGTCACCTCACCCCGGCAGCGATTTCTTTCCTGCAACGCCCAAGTACCGCGCCCGTTTTTATTTCACAGGATCTCTACGAACTCCTGCAAATTCTGACCGTGACGGGAGTACTAAAGCTCTCCCTTGAACGGGTTCAAATTATGCCAACCAGCTATCCCACAATCATCGGTGACCTGCGCATCACCCCGTTGCCCAACGATGACGGGGTGTGGGGCAGCGTTGCGCTTCTTATCGAAGATGCTGCCATGGCAATTGGGTACTGCGCAACCTTCACAACCCATGGGAGTAAGAAGAAACGGTTAAAGAAGTGGAAACGCCACTTCCGTGACGCCCGCATCAAGCAGTTCTACTTCCTAGCTGCCACGCTTACCGCCCACCAGGACGCTCCCGGAATTTTTGAACCTGACCGGATTCTTAGTCTATTATCGGCGGACTCCCACCAAACCGTCTCTCCCGCATACGGCCGGGTGCTCCAGTTTCTGTTCCGCCAAGTAGACCACCAACTCCCGGTCCAAACGGCGGCTCACCCAACGCTTCACCTGGCAACCACCGTCCCGGCGAGTCCGGTAGCAACCGCACCGACAGTTGCCGAACTGCACGACATTGTAACGGTCCTGCAAGCTTCGCCGGTCCCCCTGGGAACGGCGGCCGAACGTACGTCCCTCGCAAAGCAACTCAACCTGCCGGAAAACTAGGAATGTCCCCGCACTCCTTGATATGAATAACGAATTAAAATAGCAAAAGAAGTTGGGAACGAATCCCAACTTCTTTTTACTAGTTAACCTTTTGAAGCTTAACGTGGTACGTCATATCAGTTTCCTTAACGTGCCACCGTGCAGTAAGCACCTTTCCGTGATCCGAACGCTTTACGTGCTGCAATTCAATTGCTGGATCGTTGTCCCTATCATTCAGGATAATTTCATTCTGGGATGGCTTGACCTCGTACTTTGGATATTCTTTCGGGTCATCAAGGAATGAACTAACCCGCCGATGCCACCGCGCACGGTCATCTTGCCCGTTAACCGGCAGGAAGGTAAAGTGCTGTCCCTTATTTCCGCTATTATGAAGCGCATTATTAGTATGAAAAATTATCCGGGCGTGCTGGGTGTAATCAAAGTCCAAAATTTCACCCTTAATCGTTACGCGATATTCATTACCGCCAATAATAGCTCGCAAGTTTGGTGAAAGCGAACACAGCCCCAAATTGGCCAATATCCCCGCAAGGGTCACAACGTTAGCCGTAATTCCAATAATCCAGAATGGTTTACTTGACGGCCGCTTACCGACTTCTTCTCCTGCAAGTGTCTCAGTCCGCCCATCCGGATATATTACAACAGGAATTGATGCCGTAGCACTGTGAAACTCCCGCTTTAACTGTAGGTAGAAGCACACCATCGTCAGGTACTGATACGTTGAAACAAACATCATTAGCAAAATAGTAACAATAAGCCCAACCACTACAGGAATAGTAACTGATCCCCACAGCAAGAAAATTTGGTTAAGCCGTTCCAAGAAGAGGGCAACGATAAATCCAACTAGTACGGCCGGCAGTTCCCAGTTCATAAAACTCAAGTCAAGAATAAACAGGTCTTCCTTCCACCCGTTCACCAACCGCCGACTTTCATTAATACACTGCCGGGCCGTCACCTTTTCCCCCGCCTCAACGTGTTCGCGCATAATTAACAGTGTCTGCGAATATGCATACCTCTTTACCCATCCTAAAGGAGCAAAGAAAAGCTGCCAGAGGAACGACCAAATAAACAGCAGCAACGAAACCCGGAATGTTAGCCAAAAATAGCCTGCCGTAAACGGGGTAATAAAGAGATGGAACCAGTGCTGCGGGCGCTTCTTAGTTTTCGCCCACTCCAGCATCGAGAAACACAGCCCCGTGCTAAAGTAAAAAGAAATAATAGCTCCTAATAATATCCCCAATAATGCGCCTACTGCTAAAGCAATCGCCGACGCATTAGTAGAATCACCACTAAAGAAGAGGGTAATGAAATGTGCACAGTACGCAACTAAAAATCCACAAACAACAACACAAACAAAGGCTATCACAAAGCCTGCAAGGGAATAAAATGCTCCCATCCACCAGTTGTTCCGTAACAGGTTCTTGGCCTGTTGCTTTAGCTCAGAACGATCCAATTTCATTTTCCTCCTATCGTAAGACATACCGTAGCCAGTTATCCTTGTGAAGCGCCAACTTGTCCGTTGGTACAAAAATCATGATTCCTAACAGGCATCCCAACATAATGAGCCCGAGTATATCCAAAACCATCATGAACACAAGGGTAACGACCAGACCAATAAATGCCGCCCAGCCCTTTACTCCTGCATCACGAAACCGCCGAATAATAACGGGAACCACGGCTAAAATAATTAGCCACGTCAGGACGTCCTCAACGACACCAGCAATATTTCCGTACTGCCAGTATGTTGTCAAAAAATCTAAACCCCGTAGCATAAATGCCATTACGATAAGTGCCCCAATTAACGTCCACGCTAACCCGCGCCGCGTTGTCCGCCCCTTAAAGTCAAACAGCCCGTGAAAATAATCGCTTCCCGCTTGGCGGAAGGTCACCTTTCCGTGCTCATCAATCCTCTTCATTAGAATTAATTCCTCACTTTCATACGATATGGAAAATAATAACTTAATTTAGTGTATCATATTTTGCTGATTTTTTATAGTTTCTTAAAGAATACCTGCCAATCGATTCTTACCAATAGGTGTTCACTACTGCCATACAAAAAAGGGGAGTGGTTCACACCACGCCCCTTCAAAGCTAATCAGTAATAACTATTACTTAATCTGCCCCATAACCTCGTCAACGAAGTTATCAGCCTGCTTTTCAATTCCTTCACCAACTTCGTAGCGAACAAAGGATTCAACCTTGCCGCCCTTAGAAGCAACGTACTTGCCAACCTTCTGGTCAGAATCCTTAACGAATTCCTGATCGTCCAGGCAAATCTCACCGAAGAACTTGTTCATCCGGCCCATGACCATCTTTTCAACGATCTTCTCCGGCTTGCCTTCGTTCTTGGCCTCTTCAGTCAGCACTTCTTTTTCGTGCGCAACAACGTCCGCCGGCACTTCATCCCGGTTGACGTACTTCGGGTTGATAGCCGCAACGTGCATTGCAATGTCCTTGGCCGTTTCATCGTCCGCCCCGTTAACCTTAACGAGAGAAGCAATCTTACCACCCATGTGAATGTATGCGCCAAAGTGCTCATCATCATTCTTTTCAACAACCGTGAACCGCCGCAGAGAAATCTTTTCCCCGATTACGGCCGTTGCTTCAACGATTTCGTCGTTGATTGTTCCCTTGTCCGTCTTAACCTGAAGGGCAGCCTCAACGTCCGCCGGCTTTTCAGCGGCAATCACAGCCCCGATGTGCTTAACCAGTGTCTTAAACTGGTCATTGGCAGCAACGAAGTCCGTTTCAGCGTTAACTTCAAGGATTGCAGCAGTGTTCCCGTCGATTACGACGTCCGCTAACCCTTCAGCAGCAACCCGGTCACTCTTCTTAGCAGCCTTGGCCATGCCCTTTTCACGTAAGAAGTCCGTTGCCTTGTCCATGTCACCATCACATGCAACCAGCGCCTTCTTGGCGTCCATCATTCCGACCCCGGTCTTATCACGGAGTTCCTTAACCTGCTTTGCAGAAATACTTGCCATTTTTGTGGCCTCCCTTTCTTTTAATTCATTGTTAATAAAAAGCCGCCTCGTTCGGGCTTAACGCCCTCCCGAGACAGCCCAAGATTGTTGATTAATTATTCAGCATCTTTCTTGTCGTTGTCACCTTCAACGGCTTCAACGATGTCTTCAATTGAGTCCGCCTTGGCATCATCCTTGTTGTCGAATGATTCCTCCGTTACGTCGTTGTCGTCTTCACCCTGACGGCCTTCAACGATTGCGTCAGCCATCTTTGAAGTGATCAGACGAACGGCCCGGATAGCGTCATCGTTTGACGGAATCTTAACGTCAATTTCGTCCGGATCAACGTTCGTGTCAACCATAGCAACGATCGGAATGTTCAGCTTCTGTGCTTCCTTAACGGCAATCCGTTCCTTCCGTGGGTCAACGATGAACAGAACGTCCGGAATCCGCGGCATATCTTCAATTCCGCCGAGGAACTTCTGCAGACGGTCACGCTGCTTCTCTAACTTAGCAACTTCCTTCTTTGGAAGCCGATCAAACGTACCATCCTCAGCCATCTTCTTAATCTGCTTTAACCGCTTGATCCGGGTCTGGATTGTATTCCAGTTAGTCAGCGTTCCACCTAACCAACGATGGTTAACGTAGAACTGACCACACCGCTTAGCCTCTTCTTCAATTGAGTCCTGGGCCTGCTTCTTGGTCCCCACGAACAGAACAACGCCGTCGTTTGCGGCAACATCCTTCATGTAATCGTAGGCTTCATCAATTAACTTAACCGTCTTTTGTAAGTCAATGATGTAAATCCCGTTCCGTTCGGTGAAGATGTATTCCTTCATCTTCGGGTTCCACCGCCGGGTCTGGTGACCAAAGTGAACCCCAGCTTCAAGCAACTGTTTCATGGTAATAACTGCCATTGAAATTCCCTCCATATTGTTTTTGCTTCCTCCAGTTTCTGCGAAAACAAGGACTCATCCGAGCACCCCCGTCTTCATCCACCGGAGTGTAGACTAGCGTTGCTGGACAACGCCTTCCTTAGTTTACCGGATTTGTTACTAAAATTCAACGCTTTTCAGGCACAATTACGCCGTGTTGCCGTAAAAAAGTAACCTTTGCGCGGCGGGGTTGGTGTTTGAATGCATACTCCGCCTTTAGTGCCGCTGACTTGGTCGGATATTCCTCCGAATAGATCATCTTCACTGGCCGCCGGGTGCGGGTATACCTGGCTCCCCGGCCGCTATTGTGCATGGCAAGCCGGTGTTTTCGGTCCGTTGTAAACCCACCGTACAGTGTCTGGTCTGCGCACAGCAGGACATAAAAATAGTACTTTTGCTTATTGGTGGCCGTCACCATACAACATCTCCTTCACTGCCGACGTATACTGGCCGTCTTCCCCGTAGGTTATCACGGGGGATTCAAACTTCATTCCTCCCGGACGACCGTCCTTAATTCCTTCAACCAACACGATGTTAGCGTCCCGTCCCGCTTTCGGGTATACCAGCCGCACCCGCTTCGGCGCAAGGCGGTACTTCCCCATCAACGTAATCAATTCGCCCAACCGGTCCGGACGGTGCACTAAATAAGTGTGCCCGGTTGTTTTGAGGAGGCCACTGGTAATCCGAACCACCTGTTCAAGGGTCACCGTTAATTCGTGGCGGGCGACGGCCAGGTACCTGTTAGGATTCTTTTTGCTTGCGGGGGTGACCGGAAAATACGGGGGATTACACGTTACAGTATCCACCGAATCCTTGGGAATCCGCGTAAACGCATCGTTTAGGTCGAGCGTCAAAACCTTCATCCGGTCTTCTAAGTCATTCAAGAGAACACTCCGCCGGGCCATATCAGCCAACCGTGGCTGGAGCTCAACGGCCGTAATGGCAGCCCGCGTTTTTGCTGATAAAAACAACCCCACTGCGCCATTACCCGCACAAAGGTCCACCACCTGGCCGCTCCTTTTTAGGACGGGGCGGGCAAAGTCTGCTAAGAGCACCGCATCAAGGGAAAACGAAAAGACCCGCGGACTCTGAATTATCTGAATGTCATGGGAATATAACTGATCAATGCGTTCGTCTGACCGTAACTCTACCTGCACTACTTTTCCTCCGTTTCGCCGGCTTCTTCTTGCACCCACTGCAAAAATCCGGCATACTAGTCATGATTTAATTCTAACATTACATGTGAAAGGAATGACCACCGTGTTTTTCTCGTTTATCCGTTTTATCGGGACCACGTTTCTCCGAATTATTAACGGAAAGCCCCGCGTTTTAAATAAGGGACGCCTTCCTCAGGGAAACTACATTCTCGTTGCCCCGCACCGGGCCTGGTTTGACATGGTCTACCTCTCATGGGCAGCAACCCCGAAACAGTTCTGCTACATGGCCAAAAAGGAGCTCTTTAAAAATCCGCTTCTCCGCTGGTTAATCACCCACCTCAACGCCTTTCCGGTTGACCGGAGTAAGCCGGGCATGAAAGCAATCAAAACGCCCGTTAAGTGGCTCAGGGAACGCGACATTTCCCTTATTATGTTTCCGTCCGGCACCCGCCACTCCCAAAAACTAAAGGGAGGCGTGCTGCTTATCGCCAAGATGGCTAACGTGCCGATTGTTCCGGCCGTTTACCAGGGGCCCCTGACGTTCCGGGACGTTTTGAAACGCCATAAGCCGGCCATTGCGTTTGGCGATCCAATTACCGTCGGCCAAGGCCGTCTCAGCAAGGACGACCAGGCGCGGATTCTTGAACAGATGAACACTGCTTTCCAGCAGCTTGACGACCAGATCGATCCGAACTACGTTTACCAGGATCCCGCCAAAGCGAAAAAATAACATTCCATGGATAACACGAAGAGGTTGGAACTGACCGTCCCAACCTCTTTGTTTCTTCGTAATAATTAATTCTGCTTCTTGTAGCTGGCCTTCATTGCCGTCATCATCTGGTGCAGCTTCTTTTCTGATGGCCGTTGTCCCATCTGCACCATCATCGTCCGAAGCATCTGTTCGTTAAACGGCGGGTTGTTCTTGAAGTAGTTTTCCATGTATTTCCGGGTAAAGAAGAAGCCCCCTACAAACCCGCCAATTACGCCAATTACTACGATTAGAATCCAAATCCCTGTCGACATCCTCAAATTCCCCTTTCTTAACTTTCACCTAGTAATTCTACATAATAATAAGAAGCGGGGCAACACCCGCTTCGCTTAATCATCCCGGAGGCCACGGTCCCGCTGAATCTGCTTAACCTTTTCCGGCGTAACTTCTTTTCCGTTCTTATCGTACACCTGGAGCATTTCAACCTGACTCCGAAAGTTTGCCCGGAACCGTGCCAAGTAATCCTCCCGGAGCCGTTTTTGCTCGGCCTGTTCTTCGGCGGTAAGGCCCGTTGCCTTTTTCTTCCGGGCTAATTCATTAATCCGGTCAATTAAATCCTGGGGAATCTTTCCCTGTTGTTCGTCTGCCACTGGCCACTCCTCCTTCATCTACGTATTTGTCACTATTCATTTTACCGAAAACGTCGGGGTGGTACAAGCACAGTGCGAACATCCGTTTGCACCGTGACGTCCTTCTATGGTATCCTACCGGTAGAAATTACTTACTACAGGAGTTAGGAAATGTCTCAGCCAACCGAAAAACGGCAGATTGCCGTTCTACGTTACATTTATAATCACGTTAACGAGCAGGGTTACCCGCCGACAGTGCGCGAAATTTGCCAGGCCGTAGACCTCTCATCGACCTCGACGGTCCACGGCCACCTTGCCCGTCTCGAAAAAAAGGGCTACTTGCAGCGCGACCCCACTAAGCCCCGGGCCATTGAAGTGACCGTCGCCGGCAAGGAAGTGCTGGGGATTCGGCCCCACGCCAAGCAGATTCCGGTAATCGGAACCGTTACTGCGGGACAACCGATTCTGGCAGTTGAGGATACGGACGATTTCTTCCCGCTTCCGCCAGAATTTAGTTCTGCCGAGGATCTTTTTATGCTGACAATTCGCGGTGAAAGTATGGTGAATGCGGGAATCCTCGACGGGGACGAAGTAATTGTCCGCAAGCAACGCTTTGCCGATAACGGTGACATTATCATTGCCATGACGGCCGAAAACGAAGCAACGTGCAAACGCTTCTTTAAGGAAAAAGACCATATTCGTCTCCAACCCGAAAACGACAACATGGCACCGATTATTCTTCCTGACGTTACCGTTCTCGGAAAGGTTGTTGGCCTTTACCGCAGCACAATTTAGTGATTGGGGGTTATTCCATGAAAATTAAGGTTCCACTCGTTGATGGTCACCTTGCCGATCAGTATGGGAGCCGGGCACCCCGTGAAGATCAAATCGCTGAGCGGCCAGTCCGGTCATTTCCGGTAACATTCACTGCGTTTCCGGAAGCAACCCAAACGTTCGCTCTGACACTCATGGACTACGATTCCATTCCCGTGTGTGGGTTTGCATGGATCCACTGGACCCTCGCGAACCTTCCCGCAACAAGTCCCACATTACCGGAAGATGCAAGCCGCCACCTCTCTTCTCCGATTATTCAGGGAAAAAACAGTAATGCCAGCGGGTTTGTAAATGCACCGGCTGAAATTTGCCAGGGGTATACGGGGCCCCGCCCGCCACACGGGACGCACGACTACCTTCTGACTGGCTATGCACTGGACACGGCGCTTTCCCTCCCGCAGGGATACTGGATGAATGAACTATTGCATGCCATGACGGGGCACGTCCTCGATACGGCGCAAATTATACTGCCATATGCTGCTGATTAAAAAACACGGAGGCTGTACCTATGTTACAGTCTCCGTATTTTTTAATCCTTACTTCTCTTTTTGCATTGCCGCCAACATTTCCCGGGCGTGTTCCTGGGTTAACGGGGTTACCGTACTTCCGGCTAACATCCGGGCAATCTCATCAACCCGCTGGGTGTCGTTTAGGACCGTTAGGTGGGTGGTCGTCCGCCCAGCATGAACCGCTTTTTCAATGTAGTAGTGGTACTGTGCAATCGATGCCACCTGCGGGAGGTGGGTAATGCACAGTACCTGGGAATTCGTGGCAATCTGGTGGATCTTTTCGGCAATTGCCTGAGCCACCCGGCCGCTTACCCCAGTATCCACCTCATCAAAGATAATACTGGTGACGTTTTTCCGGTGTGCAAAAATTGTTTTTAACGCTAACATTATCCGGGACAACTCACCACCCGAAGCAATCTTTGCTAACGGCCCCATCTCTTCACCCGGGTTGGTTTGAACGTAAAATTCGACGCCGTCCTGTCCGCTTGGGGTTAACCCGTCTTTTCTAAAGCGCACTTCAAAAACAACCTTATCCATGTACAACGCCGCTAATTCAGCGTGCACCGCCTGTTCAAGCCGCCGCGCCGCTTTTTTCCGGGCAGCGGTGAGCTGCTTAGCAAGACTTGTCGCCTTTTCCTTAGCGGCCTGCACACCCTGCTCGAGGGATTGGAGATCAGCATCGCCCTCCTGCATCGTCGCAAGTTCCCGCTTAATCTTCTCGTAATATTCCAGAACAGCTGAAACCGAGGCACCGTACTTTCGCTTCAGCTGGTGAATTACGTCTAGGCGCTGTTCAATCTCGTCCAGCCGGCCTTCGTCCCACGGCGAATCATCCCGCTCGTCCGCAATATCCCGTTCAACGTCTTGCAGACTATAAAACGCCGCATTCACTGTTTCGCTAATCTGCGTTAACCGGTCACTATACTGGGCAACCTGCTCCAACTCGTCCATGGCCGTTCCTAAATTACCAAGAACATCAGCCTGCCCGTTCAGTAACTGGTAACTATGTTCGAGCGCATCATGAATCGCCTGGTAGTTAACGAGTCGCTCCTTTTCGGCGGCTAACTCCTCCTCTTCGCCCGGCTTTAAGTGCGCCGCTTCAATTTCCTTTACCTGAAAATCAAGCATATCAAGCCGCTGCGCCCAGGCCTGTTCGTCCTTCTTCCGCTGGTTAAGGGCGCGCTGCTGCTGTTCGTAATCCTTATAAGCAGCCTGGTACTGCTCCCGAAGCTGACGTGTTTCCCGCGCGTACTCGTCAAGCAATCCCAAATGCGTTTCGGGACGCATCAACTCCTGGTGTTCATTTTGCCCGTGAATATCAATCAACCGTTCGCCCACTGCTCGAAGCGTTGCCAGGTTTACCAGGGTGCCGTTTACACGACACACGTTCCGCCCCGTCCGGGTGAGGTCGCGTTCAAGGAGAATCTCACCGTCACTCACAGGAATTCCCCGATCCGTTAGCTCCTGGACGGCCGTTGCATTAGTGGGAACAACGAAAAGGCCCCGGAGTACTGCCTTGGACGCTCCCTTACGGATAAACTCGCTCCGTCCCCGCCCGCCGGCAAGAAGCCCCAGCGCATCAATAATAATGGATTTCCCAGCGCCCGTTTCTCCAGTAAGAACGGTCATCTGATCATGAAAAGTAACGTTTAACTGCTCAATGATTGCGAAATCATGGATTTCAAGTTCCTGAAGCACACCCTACACCTCCTTACGCCATGCCATCACCTGGTCAGCAAACTGCTTAGCCGCTGCCGGATCATTCATAAAAACAACCACCACGGCATCGTTTGCTAATGCCGCAAAAACCGTCGAAAACTGGACCTGCTCAATCAAGTGGGCCAACACCGGACCGTTTCCGGGAAGGACCTGCAGGGCACACATTGCATCGTGCACCCGGACTCCAACCAGCGCCCCCCGCACCGTCCGCTCAAGGCGAGCAAGGGTGGACGAATCGCCCGCAGTCGGAAGGCGGTAGTATCCAGCACCGCCCGCACTCGTCGTTTTTTCAACCCGTAAAGCGGCCAGATCCCGGGAAACCGTTGCCTGCGTAACGTGAATCCCGCGGTGAGCGAGGGCCGCAACGATTTCCGCCTGGTTGCGGTATCGTCCGTCCTGTAACAACCGCTTGACGGCCTGTTGGCGTACCTGTCGTTGCATTCAACCACCTACTTTAACGTTGCGTGCGCTCGTTTCACAACGGCTACCGCGTCAATTGCCGGATCAATGGTTGCGGCGTTTTTCGTTGCCTGTAAATCAACCAGGAATTCGATATTCCCGTGGCCGCCGGTAATCGGTGAAAAGTCCAGGTGGCACACGTTAAACCCAGCCGCCGTCGCCAATGCCATCACGTGTTGGATGACATCACAATGAACGGCTGGATCCCGCACGATTCCGTGTTTTCCCACCCGGTCACGGCCCGCCTCAAACTGCGGTTTGATTAGCGCTACCACATGCCCGCCATCCTTAATAATGGCGTGGAGCGGCGGTAAGATTAACCCTAACGAAATAAACGAAACATCAATTGAAGCAAATTCCGGCTGCCCGTGGGTAAAATCAGCGGGCGTGCTGTACCGAAAGTTGGTATTTTCCATGACCACAACCCGCGGATCCTGCCGAAGTTGCCACACTAACTGATTGGTTCCCACATCAAGGGCGTAGCTAAGCGTTGCTCCCTTCTGGAGCATGACGTCCGTAAAACCGCCCGTAGAGGAACCGATGTCAAGGACCGTTAGTCCCCGCACACTCAGATGAAAAACCTTCAGCGCCTTGGCGAGTTTAAGCCCGCCCCGGCTAACGTACGGCATCTTGGTTCCCTTAAAGTGCAGCTTCGTTTCCGGATCAATCTTCATTCCCGGTTTATCCAGCCGTTCTTCGTTAGCACCAAGGATTTCACCGGCCATCACTGCCCGCTTAGCCTGTTCGCGCGTTGCAAACAACCCCTGCTTAACTAATAAAACATCAACCCGTTCCTTCGTCATTACACCTCATCCTCAAAATACCGCAACATTTCGCCAAGTAACGTTCCATCCAGACCAACCCGCTCGATTTGCCGCACGCACCGCCGGGCCGCCGTTACCGCTGCGGTTAATTGCTCCTGCGCTCCAGCCATCCCGAGTAATCCCGGATACGCGTTTTTCTGGGCGATCGCATCCTTATTAACCGCCTTCCCCAACTGTTCCTGTGTCCCAGTGACATCAAGGATATCATCGTAAATCTGAAAGGCAAGGCCAAAGTGAGCCCCGTATTCACTTACCAGGTCAATTACCGTCCGGGACTGGTCACTCAAGACCGCCCCTGCATAGCACGCATACTTGATTAAGGCTCCGGTTTTGCCCCGGTGAACCTGCTGGAGTTGTGGAAGTGCTAGTTTTTTTCCGGTATTCGTCACGTCAAGGGTTTGCCCCGCGACCATTCCTTCGGGACCTGCTGCTCGTGCCAAAGCACTAACAAGCTTGGTTGTGGTAACGGTCGGTAATTCTGCCCGACTTACCAGGTCAAAGGCCGCGGTTAGTAGCCCATCACCGGCTAAAATGGCAACGGCCTCGCCAAACTTTTTATGGTTTGTCGGTTTTCCCCGCCGTAAATCATCATCATCCATTGCTGGTAAATCATCGTGAATAAGCGAATAGGTGTGCAGCAATTCAAGACTCGCCGCAACCTGTAAGGCAGCCTTATCCGCCCGCCGCCCACAACTTGCTGCGGTCGCAAGCACTAAAAGGGGCCGGATTCGTTTCCCACCAGCCATCACGGAGTACTTCATCGCATCCCGGAGCTGGGCAGGCGCTGCCAATCCGTCTAAGTACGTGGTGAGGGTCTCGTCAATGAGCGGTAACATCCGCTGTTCAAAATTTGTAAGCACACTACTACTTTGCATCATGGTACGTGTCCCGCTGGTAATCCGTTTCGTTTCCGTCCGGCCCGATAATCTGCGTCATCATTTGTTCTGCGTCAGCCAACTTATGCTGCAATTCCTTGCTCAGGGTAACTCCCTGCTTAAACTTGGCCAGAGAATCGTCCAGGGTGAGGTCGCCCGCCTCCAACTGCTTAACGATTTGTTCGAGCTGGTTCAATTGCTCCTCAAACGTTGGTTGTTTTGCTGTCATCACTATCGTTCCTTTCAATTTGTTCAATCCGCGCCGTTGCTTGGCCCGTACTCATATGCAAGCGAACCTGATCGCCCGGTTTAAACGCAGTCACATCCCGCACAACCTGACCGTCAGCACCGGTAACATAAGCGTACCCGCGCGTCATAATCTTTAGTGGGCTCAACGCATCGAGCTGACCGACCAGTTGGCTAATCCGTTGCCGGCGGATTTGAAGCAACCGCACCTCACTTGTTTGGAGCCGCTGGGCGTACGCCTGGGCCTGCTGTTTCCAGGCCGCGACCTTGGCCTGCGGGGACTGCCGTTGAAGCCGCGTTGCTAATGCCGTCACGCGCTCGTGCAACGTTTTCACCAGAGTTGTTTGCCGGTTTTCTAACCGCAGCATTAACTGGTCAAGCGTTTGGCCGCGTTGTTCGAGGAACCGGTGCGGGTGCTGTAAAACAGGCGCAGTTACTAACCGTTGCACTTTGTCAGCGTAGAACCGCAACATTTTATTTTCCGCCCGGACCATGCGTTCCCGCTCATCAATAATTTTAGCAATCTCTTCGGTTAATACCGGCGTTGCAATTTCCGCCGCCGCGGTAGGAGTGGCTACCCGCCGATCCGCGACCAAATCAGCAATGGTCGTATCCGTCTCATGCCCCACGGATGAAATCACCGGAATCTTGCTTGCAACAATTGCCCGGGCAACCTTCTCTTCATTAAACGGCCAGAGGTCTTCAATTGAACCACCGCCCCGACCGATAATGATCGTGTCAAAATCCCCCCGGGCATTTACCTCTTTTAGGCGCCCAACCAGAGAATCAGCGGCCTGCTCCCCCTGGACGGCCGCTGGGAAAAGAACCAGCTGCGCAATCGGATACCGCCGGTTAACGGTGGTCATGATATCCTTAATCACTGCTCCCGACTGGCTTGTAATCACCGCAATTCGCCGGGGAAAATGAGGAATGGGCCGCTTCGGCCGATCAAACAGTCCTTCCGCCTTTAACTTCGCCTTTAACTGTTCGTACGCCTGATAGAGCGCCCCCACCCCCTGAGGTTCCATGTGGTCAATAATTAATTGGTAACGCCCACTTTTTTCGTACACATCAACCCGGCCAGTCGCGAGCACCTTCATTCCCTCTTCGGGTTTAAACTTAATTTTGCGGTACGCCCCCGCATACATCACAGCTCCAAGCACCGCGTCCTTATCCTTTAGGCTAAAGTACTGGTGCCGCGGCCGCTCACGGAAATTTGAGATTTCCCCCGTGACGTACACCCGCTCAAGGTACGGGTCTGCAGTAAATTTACGGTGAATATACCGGGTTAACTGCCCCACCGTTAGGTACTCATGCTCATTTGTCATTATGGGTATTCCTTTCAGCAAACTCGACCACCTGTTGCATTAACATTGCGATGGTCATCGGACCCACTCCCCCCGGAACGGGAGTGATGTACCCAGCCTTTTGAGCAACCTCTTCCTGGGCAACGTCCCCCACAAGTTTACCGGCGGCGTTCCGGTTCATCCCAACATCAATCACCACTGCGCCATCCCGAACGTAATCCGCAGTAATCATTTCAGGCTTCCCCACCGCAACAATGAGAATATCCGCCTGCCGGGTGATTGCCGCCAAGTCCTTTGTATGACTATGTGCGACCGTGACCGTTGCGTCGTGGTTTAACATTAGTGCCGCCATGGGCCGCCCAACAATATTGCTGCGGCCGACAATCACCACGTGCTTCCCGGCAACCTCAATCTTTTCGGCAGCAAGCAGGGCCATAATCCCCCGGGGGGTACATGGCAAAGAATTAGGTTCATTCATGAACAGGTGCCCCATGTTAATGGGGTGAAACCCGTCAACGTCCTTTCGGGGATCAATTTCCCGCTCAACCGTGTCTTCATTAATGTGTGGTGGCAGGGGTAACTGGACAAGAATCCCGTCAATGGACTCGTCCGCATTGTACTTCGCGATTAACTTCAGCAAATCATACTCGCTTGTTTCAGCCGGAAGGCGCACATCAAGGGTTTCGATCCCGATTGCTTCCGCGGCCCGCTTCTTATTCCGAATGTAAACTTCACTCCCGGTATCATTCCCTACCAGAATCACCACGAGCTTAGGCACCACGCCCCGTTGCTGTAAGCGCAACACTTTCTCCTTCATATCAGCCCGAATTTCCCGGGCCACCCGGCGACCATCAAGTATCTTTGCTGTCATCTTCTCACGTCCCTTAGTCCACTGTTTCCCTGTTATTTTAGCATACTCCCACGTTAAAAAGTGGCCGGGTTAAACCAAAATCACGGATGGAAAAACGGTAATTCAAGTGAACCACGGCGGGAAAACCAGTTTGTCCTGCCGTCCCCGGTTATACACAAAAAGACTGAGACCTTCGTCCCAGCCCTTTCTGTTATTCGCAAAACTAGTCCTTCAAGATTGCAGCGAGCACCCCGTTAATAAACCGCCGGGACTGATCGTCGCTAAACTCCTTCGCCAACTGAAGTGCTTCGTTCACGGCAACCTTATCCGGAACATCCGGACAGTACTTAATCTCATACGTCGCCAGCCGAAGAAGATTCAAGTCAACCTTATTTAACCGTTCCAGTGACCACCCCGCCGCAAGGTGCGGGATAATCGCCTGGTCAATTTCCGTTTGGTGCGCCAACACACCCGCAACAAGCCCGCTAAGAAACTCAGGAACGGTTGTGGTTCCTAAAATTCCTTCATACACATCAACCGGTTTCCCGTCCGGATTACTTGTCAGGGCGAACAACGTTTGAAACGCCACCGCACGCATCTTATGCCTACTTAACTCCATCGGTACCTTCCTCTTCGTCCGCAAATAAATTATCCGGGTCAACCGTTGCCGGCTGTTTTTCGGGCATAATTCCCTCAACGTGGACATCAACTTCTTGAATTTCTAATCCGGTCATAAACAGGAGCTGCTGCTTTACCCGTTTCTGGATTTCAAGCGCTGTCTTAGGAATTGAAACGCCGTACGCTAGGGTAACGTATACATCGGCCCGTAAATTACCGGCGTCATCCTGAACTAACTTAACGCCCTTTCCTAGGGATGACCGCCCTAATAACTCGGAAAAACTCGTGGCCAATGACCCGCTCATGGAAAAAACACCATCGGCCTGACTGGCCGCAATTCCAATCATAATTTCAACAACTTCGGGCGCAATCCGGATTTGCCCGTTTTCGTCACCCGAACCAGCTAAAACAATATTGCTTTCATCAGCCATTACCGTTTCCCCCAATCGTTAAGCCCGTGAGATGTACGTCCCATCCTGCGTGTTAATTGTTAATACGTCGCCTTCGTTAATAAAGAATGGAACCTGAACAACCAATCCAGTCTCCATCGTTGCGGGCTTGGACCCACCGGAAGCGGTGTTTCCCTTAATCGTCGGTTCGGTTTCCTTAACCTCAAGGTCAACCGTGTTCGGCAGGTCAACCCCCAACGTTTCACTCCCGTACATCATGATGTTCACCAGCATGTTTTCCTTCATGAACTTCAGCTCATCCTTGATCTTGTCACCAGACAACTCGAGCTGTTCGTACGTTGTTGTATCCATGAAGACGTAGTTGTTCCCGTCAGCGTACAGGTACTGCATCTGCTTGTTATCAATCTGCGCCTGCTCAACCTTTTCACCGGCCCGGAACGTTTTTTCCTGAACAGCCCCGGTCCGCAGATTCTTCAGCTTTGACCGCACAAATGCTGATCCCTTTCCCGGCTTAACGTGCAGGAACTCAATAACCCGCCACAGTTCGCCGTCAACTTCGATGGTTAATCCAGTCTTAAAATCGTTAACTGAAATCATAATAATTCACTCCATTTAGGGCCACTTCAGCCCCGTCATTTTAATCACACCTAATCATAGCAGGACTACCCCATAAAATGCAAATGGTGTCCCATCCACACAAGGGTTTATAAGCATAAAAAGGGAGGTTCATCCCATCAATGAACCCCCGATAATGGTTAACTGTAATTACTCAGCAACCGGGTAAACGGAAACCTGCTTCTTGTCGCGGCCTTTCCGTTCAAACTTAACAACCCCTTCAACCTTAGCGTAAAGGGTGTTATCACCACCCATGCCGACGTTCTTACCCGGGTAAATGTGCGTTCCCCGCTGCCGGTACAGGATTGAACCGCCTGAAACAAACTGGCCATCAGCCCGCTTAGCGCCAAGCCGCTTAGCGTTTGAATCACGCCCGTTAGCTGATGAACCGCCCCCCTTTTTGTGGGAGAAGAACTGTAAATCCATTAACATCTGCGTGCACCTCCTCGTTAACTTTGCATTATCTGTATATGATTACAATAACTCTGCGCAACATCCCGAATGCCCTGATCAAAAACAGCCATAATCGTCGCCGCTTTTTCCGGTAACGGTCCATTAACGGTAACTTTCATCAGTCCACCATTATCCGTATCCGCCGTTACCTGCGGGTGAACCCCCGCAATCCGTTCAAGGCAATTAACCGTATTAATTGCTAACACCGACGCCGCAGAACAGACAATGTCCTGTCCGTACGGCCCCGCATCAGCATGGCCGGTCATCTGGAATGCCACTAGCTGATCATCATCATACGTTAACCTGACTTCAATCATCGTTAACGTTACTATGCCTTAATGCTGTCAATGACAACCTTTGTGTATGGCTGCCGGTGACCCTGCTTGGTGTGCTGGTGCTTCTTTGGCTTGTACTTAAACGTAACAACCTTCTTTGCCCGGCCCTGCTTTTCAACAGTTCCCGTAACACTTGCACCATCAACAAGCGGTGAACCAATCTGCGGCTTGTCCCCCCCAACGAAGATTACTTCGTCAAAGGTTACCTTGTCGCCAGCCTTAGCGTCCAGCTTTTCAACGTAGATCGTTTGACCTTCTTCAACCTTCAGCTGCTTACCACCAGTCTTGATAATCGCGTACATTCTGTGCACCTCCCTTAGTTGACTTAGACTCGCCGTAATGTGGTGGGCGTCATGCCACTTAAAAAACCTAAAACGTGCGGTTGCAGTTGTGACATGCACAAATACAACGAGTACATGTTATCAAATAATCATTTGTCCGTCAATTTTTACTTGATTAGTTCGTAAATTGATTCTGCGTAAATGGCCGCTGCCTTCATAATGTCCTCAACCGGCATATACTCGTCCACCTGATGCATCATGTTTGGGCAATCCGGGAAAAGCGCTCCAAAGGCTACACCCCGTTTCATCAACCGGCCATACGTCCCCCCACCGACAACTTCAGCAGGCGCATTTGTTCCCGTCTGCCGGTGGTACACGTCAAGAAGCGTTGTCACTAACGGGTCATCCGGTGCAACGTAGTGTGGTTCCATTGCTTCGCCAACACTAATCGCAACGTTCCACTGAGAAGTTACGCGGTCAATCGCTGCCCGAATAGTTGCCGGATCAATTCCCTGCGGATACCGAAAGTTAAGCGTAATTGCACCAGCTTGGTCAGCCGTAAAGTTTAACAATCCCGCATTCATGGTAAGGTCGCCCATTACCGGATCAGTATATGCAGCGGCAAACTTTTCTAGCCGGGAAGCCTCGTGCAGGTAATCCGCAATAAACGTAATGAAGTGGGCGGCATCGCCCCCAAAATCATAATCCTTCAGGAAAGTTGCCAGGTATGTTCCGGCATTGATCCCTTCCCGGGGTTCCATTCCGTGGGCAGCTTTTCCGGTTACTGCTAGCGTCAAGCTATCCGCTGTCCGCGTTGCCTCGCCGCTTACCGGAGCCGTTTTAATAAACTGGTTAAACGCTTGTTCAATCTCTTCCAGGTGGGCCCCACTAAGCGTCGCCTCGGCATTACCAGGGACCATGTTCTCCCGTAGTCCGGCAGTAAACCGCTGCAGCGTTACGCTACCGCCATTTGTCCCACCAAACTTTAATTCTAAACTAACATTCCCCTTCTCCCCGTTAATCAGCGGAAACTCTGCGTCCGGCGAGAAGCCAAAGTCCGGGGCGGGCATATGGGCAAAGTAGTACTTCATCCCCCGCCAACTGCTTTCTTCATCCGTGCCGAGAATGAATCGGACCCGTTTTGTTACCGGTAGTCCTGATTCCTTAACCAGTTTTAGTCCGTAATAAGCCGCCATACTCGGTCCCTTGTCATCCATCGCACCCCGAGCATAGATCTTTCCGTCCTTAATGACCGGATCAAACGGGGCGTGGCTCCACCCCTCACCGGCAGGCATCACGTCGACGTGCCCTAGAATTCCCAGGGTTTCGTCGCCGGTTCCAAATTCAATGTGTCCGGCCATTCCATCAACGTTTTGCGTTTTAAACCCGTCCCGGTCACCAAACGCCAAAAACTGGTTGAGCGCCTGCTGGGGACCAGGGCCAAGCGGCGCTTCTGGGGTTGCCTGGCTTTCGTCCCGGACACTCTTAATCCGTAACATTGTCTTGAGGTCTGCTAATAATTCATCGCGGTGTTCTGTAACCGCCTGTTGCCAATCATAACTCATTGCGGATTACTCCCTTCGTGAATAGTGCCTTCATTTTACCATAATGTTCTCCGTCCCTGTGGTATGCTGATTTTAAGGAGGGATTGCAATGCATCAGATTACAGCAGACGTTTTATCACGGGTAATTATTCCCCGGTCCAGCCAGAGTCACAAGGGTACCTTTGGCCGGGTTCTTTTAATCGGTGGCAGTCCGGCCATGGGTGGTGCGATTTTAATGGCAACCCGGGCAGCCGTAAACGCGGGGGCCGGCCTCGTTGTGTGCGCCACTGCACCTACTAACCAAACCGCACTCCACGTTGCCGTCCCCGAAGCACTATTTACCTCCCTTTCAGATCATACTAGTGTCCTTGCGCAGGCTAAAAAGGCGACCGTCGTTGCAATCGGTCCTGGCCTCGCACCAACGCCAGCAAACCAAGCACTCTTTAAAACACTTCTCCCGGCAGTAACCGTTCCACTTATTATCGACGCAGGGGCGCTAACCATGCTGGCTGCGCATCCCGCCCTTCTCGCAACGACTAATGCTCCCGTTATTATGACCCCGCACCAAATGGAATGGCAACGTCTAAGCCAAATTCCGATTAGTGAACAAACACCGGCACAAAACCAACGGGCGCGTTCCCGCTTGGGAGGAACCCTCGTCCTTAAAGGTGCTCCCACTGTGATTTACCACGCTGATAACACAACCGGCCAACTTACAACGGGGACCCCCGCGATGGCAACCGGGGGAATGGGCGATACCCTCACAGGGATCCTCGCAGCCTTCTGCGCACAGTTTAATGTTCCCCTGAAAGAACGGGTTGAAGCAGCGGTTTACCTTCATAGTGCCCTTGCCACGGAGTTGGCCGCAACCCACTACGTTGTTACCCCAACACTTCTGAGTAACCACCTCAGCTCGTTCATGCGCCGGTTCGGATAAACCCATAAAAAGAACGAAGCTGCACTTTTCACCACAGTTTCGTTCTTTTTAACTAACTATCAAGATTTATCTTCGCCGGTTAGCGAATATGGAACACCCGCCGTAACCCAGCCACCCGGCTTCCTAACACATCATCCGCAACGCGTGACCGCAAGCACAGGTAACCGTATAACGCCGCACCGATAATTCCTCCAATCACAATCGTAATTACGGACTGGAAACGACTAAAGATATTAAGGACGTGGCCGCTTAACCATACAAAGGTCGTTACGACAGCGAACATGATTAGTCCAAAACTAACAAGCCGGTTAAACGTTTGCTGCAAGTGATCCGTTTGAAGATTATAGCGGTAATACATGTAACGGAAAATCAGAATATCAGTTACCATCATCCCAATCCCCGTTGCCAGGAGCGGTCCGTACGCGTGTAACACGGCCGTTAACGGGAACTGGATTATAATTTTAGTCCCTAATCCCATCAGTGTGTACTTAATCGCCCGTTTATTTTCATAAATCCCCTGTAAAACCGCACTTAACAGGTAAAATAGTCCAATAAAGACGGCCATATAAGCAGCAACACACAATACGAAGAATCCCTGAAGGTCATACCCGTAAAAAAGTGTGTATAACGGTCGACTAACCGCCGCCATTCCCAATGCAGCCGGAACCATTACGATCAAGAACAGTTCAATGGCATCGGTAATTTGCCGCCGAACACCCTCGTAATCCTTCTTCGTAAACATTTCTGAAAGAACCGGAATTGACGTGTCCCCCATCGCAACCGCTAGTGAAATCACAATCATCATCAGCTTATTCGCATTTCCCGCAAACAGCGCATATAAATTGTTAACCGCATGAACCGATAAGTTAGTTGTCATTCGCATAATCGGCTGAAAAGAGATTAAATCAAACAAATTGTATCCGTTAAACGCTGCGCCAATAATAATGAACGGAATGGACTGAATCAACACGTCCTTAATAATCCGCCGGTCCGAAACAACTAGCTCATTATTGCTCTGAGCGACCAACAGATCGTGTTGACGCCGGTTACGCATTAAAAACCATCCCAGAACCAGTAATCCCGCACTCGCTCCAATGAACGCCGCAAAGGTGGACTGCACGATTGCCGTTTGGTAGTGCCCCTGCCATACCCGCATAATGAGGAAGGTGGCAAGAAGCATGTATAAAACCCGCACCAGCTGTTCAGCCAACTGCGAAATTGCGGATGGTGCCATGTCCTGGTAACCCTGAAAATATCCCCGGGTAAGGCTCAATGCTGGAATAACAATTAACGCAACCGCCAACGACCTGTAAACCGGAATTACCGCCTTCGAACCCTGTGTAATGTACGGCGCGGCAAACCACATAATAGCTGCACAGACAACGCCTAATCCCGTTAGCAGTGCTAAACATTTCCGAAAAAGGCGCCGTCCAATTCCATACTCGTTCTGGGAGTTGTAATGCGAAACCTGCTTAGAAACCGCATTAGGCACCCCCGCCGTCGAAATCATCAAAAACGTACTGTACAACGTATACCCCTTGGTGTACAGGGCGTTGGCCTGAAGGCGGCTCGGCCCTAACCATGCGTACCACGGGATGACGTAAATCGCTCCCAAAATCCGGGAAAAAATACTCCCGATTGTTAGCCACGACGATCCCCGGAGCATTTTCTCCTTTGCGGAAACATCCTGTTGCTTTACCGCCGCAACCGTCGCGGCCGTTATTTCATCATTTGTGTGTGTATGTGTTTCGTTATCCACGCTGTGCGTCCCTCTCCGTTTAGTTTTTCCTATCCATGTTTCAGCACTTAAAGCGCCGCATAAACACCTTACCACAAACCACAACCGGGAGGAAATTTCATTCTATGATAAACGGTGACGGGACCACCTCAGCAAACTGTATCCCCCTAAAAGGGCAACCAGCCAAATAATGGCAAAGATTAACGCTAACATTGTTGACGGCTGTAGTACCAATAATCCTAAAACGCCAACAAAAAAGAGCACTGTTAGAATCGTTGTCCACGGATATCCCGGCATCTTAAACGCTGTTGCCGAATGACGCTGCCTGAACTTCGCATGACACCATAAAAGTGCCAACCACACAAAGACAAAACTAACCGTTGCAACGCTTGAAATAATAGTAAAAATCTTTGCTGGAAGAACATAATTCAGAAAAACGATAATTAGCAATACCGCCGATGAAAATAAAAGAGCGCTCACCGGAACACTCCGGTTATTTGTCCGGTGCATTCGCTGCGGGGCAAAATGACTCTGGGCAAGCACAAACAGGGTCCGGCTGGTACTAAAAAGCGTACTATTACATGCCGATAACGCTGCTGTTAATACCACAAAGTTGATGATTCCGGCCGCTGCCTTCACCCCTAACGCACTAAACACCTGGACAAAGGGGCTGGCAGTGGTTGTAACCTTGTCCCACGGGTAAATACACATCAGCACAAACATTGAACCCACGTAGAAGAGCGCAATCCGCACCAGGAGGGTATTGATTGCCTTAGGGATATCGCGCTGGGGATGGGCCGTTTCACCCGAAGTTAGCCCCACCATTTCAATTCCGGTAAAGGCGAAAATCACCATCGGTAACGCAACAAGAATCCCCCGAATCCCCCGCGGAGCAAAGCCCCCGTAATTCACCAGGTTCTGCATCGTTACTACCTGCCCCCCTACATGGGCATGCAAAACAAGGAGCACCACCCCAGTCACAATCAGGGCAAGGATGGCAAAAACCTTAATACTGGAAAACCACGACTCAAGCTCTCCAAACAACCCAACGCTTAAAAGGTTAAACGCCAATAAAACCGCAACGATTACCAGTGCCGTGACCCACTGCGGGATCCACGGGAACCAATATTTAATGTAGATTCCACTCGCCGTCAAATCAGCCATCGCCAGACTTTCCCAGCATAACCAATAGGTCCACCCAATTACAAATTCCCACCGTTCGCCTAAGTACTCACGAATAAACTCGATAAACGATGATTTTCCGGTATCAGACAATACCAACTCACCAACTGCCCGCATCATAAAAAAGCAGACTAACCCAGCAAGCGCATATAATCCCAATAAAGCGGGCCCGGCAGCATGAATTGCTGTTCCAGAGCCCAGAAACAATCCGGTCCCAATCGCCCCGCCAATCGCAATCATCTGAACGTGCCGGGAAGACAGTTGACGGGCTAACTTATTTTCACTCATTCTCCTTCGCTCCGCTTCGTTGTTGTTCACTAATTCTTTCCTATCAAGAAAATTGTGGTTTTAATTATACCTCAACCTCCCGTTAAAGCGAACTGGGTTGGGCAAATAGTCACAAAAACGTTCGGCTGTAAGTGAATTGCTCACCATTAACCGAACGTTCGATTACTGTATCCTAGTTAGCCACGACGTTAACCAGCTTGCCTGGAATAACGATTACTTTCCGAATCGTCTTTCCCTCGAGGTGGTGTTGCACCTTTTCATCCGCCAACGCCTGTTTCTCAAGTTCATCCTTTGTGATGTTCTTGGAGGCCGTCAACTTCGCCCGTAACTTTCCGTTGACCTGAACGATAATTTCGACGGTATCCTCCTCCAGCTTACTTTCATCGTAGGTCGGCCACTGAGCGTACGCAATGCTTCCAACGTGTCCCAGCTTTGTCCACAACTCCTCTGCGATGTGCGGAGTCAGCGGTGCAATCAGCTTCACAAACCCTTCAACGTATTCAAGCGGGAGCGCGTCTGCCTTGTAGCACTGGTTGACGAAGACCATCATCTGTGAAATTGCCGTATTAAAGTGGAGTTGCTCAAAGTCATCCGTTACCTTCTTGACGGTCTGGTTATAAATTCGGTCAAGCGCGCCGTCGTTCTCGGTCGTAACCCGGTCGCGGAGCCGGTCCTGGTCGTCAATCAGCAGGTTCCAAATCCGCTTAATAAACTTGTGCGCCCCACTCAAACCATCTTCGCTCCACGCAATTGAAGCATCCAGTGGTCCCATAAACATTTCATACAGCCGCAGGGTGTCCGCCCCGTACTGCTCAACGATGTCATCCGGATTAACCACGTTCCCCTTTGACTTCGACATCTTTTCGTGGTTATCTCCAAGAATCATCCCCTGGTTAACCAGCCGCTGGAACGGTTCCTTTGTCGGTACGACTCCCAGATCGTACAGGAACTTGTGCCAGAAACGAGCATACAAAAGATGGAGAACGGCGTGCTCGGCGCCCCCGACGTACAGGTCTACCGGCAACCACTGCTTTAACTTGTTGTAATCCGCAATGGCCGCCTGGTTATGCGGGTCAACGTAGCGTAAGAAGTACCACGAACTTCCGGCCCACTGCGGCATGGTGTTTGTTTCCCGTTTCCCGTGCCGGCCGTTTTCATCAACAACATTAACCCAATCATCCAGGTTGGCAAGCGGGCTTTCTCCCGTTCCGGAAGGCTTGATATCATCCGTCTTAGGTAACCGTAACGGAAGCTCATCTTCCGGCACAAGGGTCGTCTCCCCGTCATCCCAGTGGATTACCGGAATTGGTTCACCCCAGTACCGCTGCCGGGAGAATAGCCAATCACGAAGCCGGTAATTAACCTTCTTGTCACCAACCCCGTGCTCCTTCAACCAGTCAATCATCCGGTCAATGGCTTCCTGTTTTCCTAAACCGTCGAGGAACCCGGAATTAATGTGCTTGCCGTCACCCGTGTATGCTTCCTTTTCCAGGTTACCCCCTTCAATTACGGGTTTAACCGGTAAATCAAACTGCCGGGCAAACTCGTAATCCCGGTCATCGTGTGCCGGAACAGCCATTACGGCACCCGTTCCGTATGACGAAAGAACGTAGTCTGCAATCCAGATTGGGAGCTTTTCCCCGCTAACAGGGTTAACCGCGTAACTTCCAGTAAAGACCCCCGTTTTCTCCTTGGCAAGGTCGGTCCGTTCCAGGTCAGACTTGTGGGCGACTTCTTCCAGGTACTTCTCCACGGCAGCCCGATTTTCTGGCGTGGTCAATTGCTTCGTTAATGCGTGTTCCGGCGCCATTACAATGTAAGATACGCCGTAGATGGTATCCGGGCGCGTCGTAAAGACTTCAATCTTGGTGTCCTCATCACCCGCAACCGGGAAGTTAACCTGTGCCCCCACGGAACGGCCAATCCAGTTCCGCTGCTGTTCCTTAATTGCTTCCGGCCAGTCAAGGTCATCTAAATCATCAATCAACCGGTCCGCATAAGCAGTAATCCGCAGCATCCACTGCCGCATCGGCTTCCGAATAACCGGGAAACCACCCCGTTCCGTTTTTCCGTCGATAACCTCTTCGTTGGCCACCACGGTCCCTAGGTCAGGGCTCCAGTTTACCGGAACCTCTGCTTCGTATGCGAGCCCCTTTTCGTACAGTTTTTCAAAAATCCACTGGGTCCACTTGTAGTAGTCCGGATCCGTCGTATTAACTTCGCGGTCCCAATCGTATGACAATCCCAGCGACTTAATCTGCCGCCTGAAGTTATTAATGTTCTTCTTGGTAAACTGCCGTGGTGAATGCCCCGTCTTTAAGGCGTACTGTTCGGCTGGTAACCCAAACGCATCAAATCCCATTGGATGAAGAACGTTGTAGCCCTGCATCCGCTTCATCCGGGCTAAAATATCCGTTGCCGTGTACCCTTCAGGATGCCCAACATGCAATCCTTGACCAGACGGATACGGGAACATGTCTAAGGCGTAATAATTTTTCTTATCCGGATCTTCCGTTGTTTTAAACGTCTTATGCTCATCCCAGTAACGCTGCCACTTTTGTTCAATTCGTTTGTAATCGTACGCCACGATTTGTTCGCCCCTTACTCTGTTTTATTAATTAAAAACGCCCTGCCGGGAAAATCCCGACAGGACGCTTGCGCGCGGTACCACCCATCTTCTAGTCCGCAGGGCGGTACTAGCACTTTTTCTTTTTTAATTCACTTAATTAACCCATGCACGGCAAGTTCGAAGAAGATTCCTATGGCCTCGCAGCCCCGGCCACTCTCTGGGAGAAACCAACACTCCTACTACTCCGTCCTATCCAATCATAGCAAAGCCCCTACTTGGATTCAAGCGCCTTTACCGCTTGCTTTAACTGATTAATTCGGTCGGTATGCTCCCACGGAAGGTCGATATCCGTCCGGCCAAACGCACCGTATGCAGCAGTGGGCTTATAGATTGGCCGCCGCAAATCAAGCATCTGGATAATCCCGGCTGGCCGTAAATCAAAGACCTGCCGCACTGCCTGCGCAAGGAGTGTTTCCTTAACCTTTCCCGTCCCAAACGTGTTCACGTTTACGGAAACAGGCTGAGCAACCCCAATCGCATACGCCAGCTGGACCTCAACTTCCCGGGCCAGCCCAGCCGCAACGATGTTTTTCGCAATGTAGCGCGCAGCATAACTTGCTGAACGATCCACTTTGGTAGCGTCCTTACCGGAAAAAGCGCCGCCGCCATGGTGAGCAGCCCCACCATACGTGTCGACAATTACTTTCCGTCCGGTTAAGCCGGCATCCCCGTGAGGGCCGCCAATCACAAAGCGTCCCGTGGGGTTAACCAGGAACCGCGTTTGTTCATCAAGTAAATCGGCAGGGATTACCTGTTTAATAACGTGTTCAACCATATCCTGGCGAATCTGGTCAAGGGAAGCCGATTCAAGGTGTTGGGTTGAAAGGACAACCGTGTCTACCCGGAATGGGCGGCCATCGTCCCCGTATTCAACCGTTACCTGGGCCTTCGCATCCGGTCCAAGGTACGTTAACTCCCCTGATTTCCGTACCTGAGCAAGCTTAATCATTAACTTATGACTCAACTCAAGCGCTAACGGCATTAATTCGGGTGTTTCGTCGGTTGCATACCCAAACATCAACCCTTGATCCCCAGCGCCAATTTGATCAAGCGGGTCCGTATTGCCGCCCCGCTGTTCTAGTGACTCATCAACCCCCTGGGCGATGTCCGGCGACTGCTCGTCAATCGCCGTCATTACCGCACAGGAATCGCCATCGAACCCAAACCTGTTATCCTTATAGCCGATTTCTTTAATGGTGTTCCGGACAACCTGCTGGATATCGACGTATGCCGTCGTTGAGATTTCCCCCACGACAACAACTAACCCCGTTGTTACGGTTGTTTCGCAGGCAACCCGCGCATTTGGGTCCTGTGTTAAAAGGGCGTCAAGAATCGCATCACTAATTTGGTCGGCAACCTTATCTGGATGTCCTTCTGACACCGATTCTGATGTAAATAAATGTTTCTCGGTCATTAATAATTCCCCCAAAGATAATTTGGTTACAAGGCATCTTCACGATTTGTGAATCCTATCGGGAAATGGACTTATAACGGTTCTAGTCTAACACAAACATTGGGTGAAGCGCAGAGTATTACGCATCACTTAGTTGATGTTAGTGCGGACAATCTGGAGATAGCAAAAAACCGCCGCAAAAGCGACGGAAAATCAATTAAGTCACACGGTCGTACCGAGAATCGAACTCGAATCTCCGCCGTGACAGGGCGGCGTCATAACCATTGGACCATACGACCATAATTGCGGGAGCTGGATTTGAACCAACGACCTTCGGGTTATGAGCCCGACGAGCTACCAGACTGCTCCATCCCGCGATAATTTTATTTTAAAAGGAAGGTACGAGAATCAACCTCTCACACCATTTAATGACCCGTACGGGATTTGAACCCATGTTACCGCCGTGAAAGGGCGGTGTCTTAACCACTTGACCAACGGGTCATAACGGAGAAGGAGAGATTCGAACTCTCGCGCCGTGTTACCGACCTACACCCTTAGCAGGGGCGCCTCTTCAGCCACTTGAGTACTTCTCCAATATGGGCCTAAGTGGACTCGAACCACCGACCTCACGCTTATCAGGCGTGCGCTCTAACCAGCTGAGCTATAGGCCCAAATATTCAATTAAAGCGGGTAACGAGAATCGAACTCGCGACAACAGCTTGGAAGGCTGTGGTTTTACCACTAAACTATACCCGCATGGATCAAATGGCGCGGGACAGAATCGAACTGCCGACACACGGAGCTTCAATCCGTTGCTCTACCGACTGAGCTACCGAGCCATTTATAACGGTCGTACCGAGAATCGAACTCGAATCTCCGCCGTGACAGGGCGGCGTCATAACCATTGGACCATACGACCATAATTGCGGGAGCTGGATTTGAACCAACGACCTTCGGGTTATGAGCCCGACGAGCTACCAGACTGCTCCATCCCGCGATAA
>DSTMC04003__coassemble_665_pt1 | contig 75231 bp, 79 predicted proteins | sample DSTMC04003__metabat2_low_PE_028 | metagenome-assembled genome bin DSTMC04003 | reverse complement strand
AGAGCATCTGCCCTACAAGCAGGAGGTCACAGGTTCGAGCCCTGTATCCTCCATTCTCTTTATTGAGTCGTTAGCTCAGTTGGTAGAGCATTGGACTTTTAATCCAAGGGTCGACAGTTCGAGCCTGTCACGACTCATTTGATAGCTCATGCGGGTGTGGCGGAATTGGCAGACGCGCTAGATTTAGGTTCTAGTGTCTTATGACGTGGGGGTTCAAATCCCTTCACCCGTATTAAGGATATTAATTACCCTGGTTATGCGGAAATAGTTCAGAGGTAGAACATCACCTTGCCATGGTGGGGGTCGCGGGTTCGAATCCCGTTTTCCGCTTCGGGTTTGCGAAGGCAGGCTCATAATTGGATAGCATGCGGAAATAGTTCAGAGGTAGAACATCACCTTGCCATGGTGGGGGTCGCGGGTTCGAATCCCGTTTTCCGCTTTTGCAATCTGCCGGGGTGGCGGAATTGGCAGACGCACGGGACTTAAAATCCCGCGGTAAGTGATTACCGTACCGGTTCGATCCCGGTCCTCGGCACCATGCACCCATAGCGCAACTGGATAGAGTGTCTGACTACGAATCAGAAGGTTGTAGGTTCGACTCCTACTGGGTGCATTCCGGGATTGTGTAATCCTGGCAGCCGTATTATAATTAAATTCGTTATCGGGAAATAGCTCAGTTTGGTAGAGCATCACGTTCGGGACGTGGGGGTCGCAGGTTCAAATCCTGTTTTCCCGACTAGTTGCTGGTGAAAGGCCAGCTTTTATTTTAGTCATTTTTTGACTAAAGCAATTTATAATAAAGGGGAGATATTATAATGAATAGAAAATGGAAGATTGCGGGGATAATTGGAGGAATTTTACTTTTTAGCGGGATGGGTTATGAAACTGTTCACGCCCAAACACTAACCGGGAAGCAAGCACAGCAGGAAATTGATACGTTTATTAGTACGGCGCGTCAGGATAAGAGCGGGGTTGTTGATTTCCGGGCGGTCAATGCCCAGCAGAAAAAGGGCGGTTCCAAGGAAAGCTCAAAGGACCGCGGGACAATTAAGTATGCTGGCGATAATACCGAAAACATCCACGGATACACGCAACAGGATGGAAAAGTAATGGAAATGAACGTCTTTACTAATGGCCATGATGTGTTTGCCCAGCAGCCGAACCAGCGGTTTATTCCTAATAATGATGCCCTGGACGAGGTTCACAAACTCTATGACAACTACAAGATCAATTCGCTGCAGTTGCAAATGCTTGATGCCCTTAAAAAGTACGCAACGGTTAACCGCCACGGGAATACCGAAACGATTACCGTTCGGCTAACAAAGAAGAACAATGCGGCCATTCAAAAAATTATGTGGGCCGGCATGGAGAAGGGGAAAACCAAACAGTTAATCATCAAGTATACGGTGGATGTTCATACCCACCAGCCGTTAACGTGCTACTGGAAAACGCAAAACTACGAGACTAAGGGTGATATGGCGAACACGATGACCTGGACAACCGCGCACGATAAATTTAGTAACCAGAATAAGCAGGGGAGTATCCCAATGCCTGCTGCGGACCAGATTGATAGCAACGATCAAAGCAGTAATTAGGGAAAGCGATAAGTTACAGGCTTTAAAAAACGGCTCTTTGTCAAATCCTGTTGATGGATGGAAAATACGTTGTCTATTAGGCAGCGTATTTTTGTTTTTTAGTCGCCTGCATCAACATGATGCGCTTAACTAGATGATCATAATTGCGAAAACCATACGCCGTACGCTGAAGCTGTTTAATCTTCCGAATGGTTCCCTCCAAGGCGCCGTTGGAATACGATGACGAGGTACTATTCACGATATATTGATAGTTATTTCGAAAACTGCGGAGGACGCCCTGCATTTGCGGGCCAACATGATGGGGTACTTGTAAACAAGCGGCCAGGCGTTCTTGATCACCGTGGCGTAACGCGTGGGTAATTGTCTGCATAACGTCGTAGGTTTCCTGTAAGCAATCATCGGCTTGGAGCCCGCGATGTACCTTTTCTAACGGGGAGATCCATTCATGAAGGTGAACATCATAATACCGCCGGGAGCTGAGCTGTTCGCTAGCCTTAAGGTATTGTTTCCACCCAAACTTGAGGCACCGGTATTCGCGGGAGTTGGTGGCAAATTGTTTAGCCGTCTGCGCCCGTAATTGGTTGAACGCCCGGGTTGCCATCTGACAAAGATGAAAACCATCCAGAATAATCAAAGCGTTGGGAAACAGCTGGCGGATAATCTCCTGGTAGTGGTAGTTCAGGTCAATGGTGACGCTGTGCACTTGGGCCCGTTCCGCCGGCGAAAACTGACTAAAATACTCCGTCACGGTGTGCCGGGTCCGTTGCGCTAGGATCTGAAAAATCTGATGATTATCGTTGTTTAAACAGATAAAATGCAGGTGGGACCCCACACCGCGAAACTCATCAAACGCAAGGTTATGCGGTAAGCCCGCCTGTTGAAGGTGGGTTTGGGGCATTGGCATCGCGGTTAGTTCCCGCGCCACCGTATTAGGGGACGCCCCTGTATCAGCCGCAATTTCTGTCATTGCCAGTTGCCGCGTCAGTTCGATCCGCACCTTTTGTTTAACGGCTTTACTGATATGACAATGCCGCTCAACGAGCGGTGTTGTTGCCATGACGGTGGCGTGACATCGTTGACAACGCAGACGTTGTTTACGCAAATCAAGATAAACCGGCCGTGAAGCATCCACCGCCAGATATCGAATGGACACCCGAGCGCTTCCGTTTCGCACCAGGGCCGCAGAATGACAAGTCGGACACTGCTTAATCGGCGTTTCCAGGGTACCGTAGTAGACTTTTGCCCGCCGTCCACCGCGCAGTTCCTCCTGGTAATCAGTAAAAATAATATTTTCGTCTTTAATATCAAGCGCAAAGTGGGTATAATCGTTAATAGAGTTCATAGTAGAAGAGCTCACAGTATCAAGTCCTTTATTGAATGTTGGTGGATTTTTGGTACTGTGGCTCTTTTTTATTGGTCACTGTAACAAAAAATCCTGTTGATAATAGTTTAACATTTAACCATATCAACAGGATTTAGTGTAGAGCCTAAAAAACACCGTAATGGAAGGAAGGCATCAATTTTGATGCGAAGTTACTTTCCGTTACGGTGTTTTTGCGAATTCAAGAGAGCGGTCTTTGCCGGAACTAGAATGATCCGGTTTAACCGTGGAGAACGTACTTCTCAATTGCCTGGGCAACCCCGTCATGGTTGTTATCAGCGGTGATTGCCTGGGCCACCGCCTTTACCTGGGAATTGCCGTTGCCCATTGCGACCCCCAATCCCGCCTGGGCAATCATCGTGAGGTCGTTGTTTTCGTCGCCGAGGGTCATCACTTCAGCGGGCGTAATCCCGAGACGGTGTGCCAGGGCCATCACGGCATTGCCCTTGGTTGCCTGCTTATTGAGAAGTTCATAGAAAAACCGTTCGCTCCGGACGCAGTAAAAGTGGTCCGTAATGGTGGCGGGAAGTTGGCGGGTCACCGCATCAATTTTAGCGGGGTCGTCCGCCATCATGTACTTCGCAATCTGGATGTCAGCGGGAAGCTGCTCTAGGGGAACAACGTGCAGGTGCATCCGCGTGTGGTACGTGTCAGAAACCGTATAGTAGCCGACATCTGGTTGGTGAACGTACACGTTCGAATCCAGGGTCACCATGTGCATGTTAACCCCCACCCGGGTAAAGTAGGGCACGAGCTGCCGGTACTCGCTCAGCGGGATGGTGCTGGCAAGGAGCTGCTCTCCCGTGGCCAGCTGTACCTGGGCACCGTTGAGGGTGATTACGTAGTCAGCGTTTGTTGTCAGGCCAAGTTGTTTTAATAGGGGAAGCACCCCGGTGAGCGGCCGTCCCGTACACAGGACGACGTGAACGCCCTGTTCCTTGGCGGCCTGAATTGCCGCAATGGTTCGGGCGGTGAGCTTTTTATCGGGTGTTAACAGCGTGTTATCAATGTCAGTTGCAATTAGTTTAATCGCCATTGGGATGGCCCCCCTGGTTGATAATTTGGTCGTTGTGGATGTACCGGTTAAATTCGGCGTAAACCGGCGCAAAAATTTCGGTTTGGGCGGTCTGGGCAAGCATTTCCTTTGGGAAGAAGAAGCGCTCGTCGCCCTGAACCTTTCCCGTAATGGCGGCGACGAGGTTGCTAATCCGGGAGAGTTCGATATGACTCCCGTCCTTCTGGATCAGCTCAATCTGCGTCCGGGGTTTCTTCGCGTGCGGGTCGTACGCATCGTATGGCAGGTCGTAGCTGTCGTTGGTTGCCGTGTAGTAGTCAGCGTCAAAGCCAGCATCAGCCACAAGCCGCTGGAGCTTGGGAACCAGTTTCTTCGTTGCGGGGGTGACCTGAACCGACTTAAACGGGTGCCGGTCTAGGAAACGGGTGGCCAGGTCACTCAGGATTTTATCCGGGTGGGTCCGCCACCGGGCAAAGCAGGTGTTGAGTACCCCGTCATCGAGCTGAAGGTAATCGTCTAGGGTGGCGTGGTGTTCAAAGAACGGCGCTAAGAAGCTGACCGTCAGTTCATCGGTGAGTTGGCCGGTTTCAAAGAGCCTTTGCGCCCGCATCAGGAGGTGATCAAGGATGACCTCCATGGAACGGGAAACGGGGTGGAAGTACACCTGCTGGTACATCTGGAACCGGCTGACGATGTAGTCCTCCACGGCGTGCATCCCGTGAATCTGGAAGCTCACGCCGTTTTTGTCGGGACGCATTACCCGCAGAATCCGCGTAAGGTCAAACGTCCCGTAGTTTGCCCCAGTATAGTACGAATCGCGCAGCAGGTAGTCCATCCGGTCCGCGTCAATCTGGCTGGAAATAATCTGGACGACCTGGGGGTTCGGGTACTTCTTGGCAATTACACTGGCGACCTGCGCGGGGAAATCCGGGCTGACCCGCCGGAGGACCCGGTTAACCTCCGTCTCCGGACTCGTAATAATCGCCCGGGTCATGGCTTCGTGGTCGGTGTGGAAAATGTGCTCGAAGGTGTGCGAGTAGGCTCCGTGCCCCACGTCATGCAGGAGGGCGGCGCACAGCGTCACTAGCCGCTCGTGGTCGTCCCACCCCGTAGGCCCCACCGTCTGCCGGGGATATTTCCGGGCAAAGAGGTCGCAGATCTGCCGGGCAATTTCATAAACCCCCACCGAATGGGTAAACCGGGTGTGCTCGGCTCCGTGGAAGGTCAGACTGGTGGTTCCCAGTTGCTTAATCCGCCGGAGTCGCTGAAACTCCCGGGTATTAATCAGGTCAAGAATCACCCGGTGCTGAATGTAAATGTAGTTATGAATCGGGTCACGGAGGACCTTTTCAACGGGAAGTAATTCGGCGATGATCACCGCACTCCTTTCTCAAAACAGAATTTGCCTTCATTATATCATTCCGTTTCCGGGAGTTGGTTGCTTTCGGGGAAACGGGTATAATAGCAATTAACGAATTGAAACGAGGAAGTGAGGACGATGGCAGAACGCGGAATTCCGGTTAACATTCACATTGAAACCCGGCACTGGCAGGACGGGGAGCGGGATGATTTGACCCAGGACGTTACCGGGCACTACGTTCAGATGGGCGACACCCTTTACCTGCGGTACGACGAGCAGCTTGACAACCAGCCCCCGGCAGTGGTGACGATGCGGATTAAGGCGGACGGGACGGTCCGGTTGAGCCGCAACCACGAGGAACTCCAGATGAAGCTGTTCTTTGCGGCTAATCAGCGGGTGGAAGCCACGTACCGGACCCCGTACGGGTTAATTCCGATTGATACTGAGACGACGAACCTCAACGTGGCGGTTAACCGCACCCCTCTGATGGGAACGGTGGCGATTGACTACCGGTTGTACACGGACGGCCAACCGCTGGGAAAATACCAGATTAGATTGCATTTCAATGCCTAACATTGTAAGATATGAGGTAGACTGCAGAAAGGACGTGTACCAGAGTGGAGTTGAAAAAATTCGCAGGCGCTGATAAGAGTGAACTGTCACTGATTGAAGTGGCACACGAAATTTTAAAAGAGAACGGTGAGCCGATGGCGTTCGCGGACTTGACGAACGCCATGCAGGACTACCTGGAGAAGAGCGATCAGGAAATCCGGAATCGCCTGCCGCAGTTTTATGCGGACTTGAACATTGACGGGGGTTTCATTTCCCTCGGCGAAAACATGTGGGGGCTCCGGTCGTGGTACCCATACGATTCGATTGATGAGGCCCTGGTGCACGGCGAAGACGAGGATGCACCGGCCAAGAAACGGTCCCAGGTTAATGCCCTTGCCAACAGTACGGACGAGGATGACGACGTGGTGGCCTTTAACGGTTCCGCTGATTTAAACAAGGCCTTTGCCACGAACGTCACGGATTACGATGAGGACGACGAGGAAAACCAGGAAGTTGACGATGGCCTCGAGGACGGGATCGAAGGCCAGCTGTCAGCGGTTGACCCTGATGACGAATAATTACTTGACGTGTTCGGGTAACTTATGTAGAATAATTTTCGGGCTCTCCGTGGGATTCCACGGGGCTGATGAACGGATTGCTCCCTATTCACTAGTGAATAGGGAGTTTGTTTATTTTTATTTCCCCAAATAAGACGAAGGAGCGGAAGAATGACTAAATATATTTTTGTTACTGGTGGCGTGGTCTCCTCCCTGGGAAAGGGGATTGTAGCGGCTTCCTTGGGGCGGCTGCTTAAGAACCGGGGATTAAAAATTACGGTGCAGAAGTTTGACCCGTACGTCAACGTTGATCCCGGAACGATGAGCCCGTACCAGCACGGGGAAGTTTTTGTGACGGACGACGGAACGGAAACGGACTTGGACCTCGGCCACTACGAACGGTTTATTGACGTTCGGTTAAACAGGTACTCTAACGTCACAACGGGGAAGATTTATTCGGAAGTTTTGGATAAAGAACGGCGTGGGGGCTATCTGGGCGCCACCGTTCAGGTCATTCCGCATGTCACGGACATGATTAAGGAAAAGATCATGCGGGCTGCTAAGGTGACGGACGCCGACGTTGTCATTACTGAAATTGGGGGGACGGTTGGTGATATTGAGTCCCTGCCGTTCTTAGAAGCACTCCGGCAAATGAAGTCAGAAGTCGGCGCTGATAACGTTGTGTACATTCACACGACGCTGGTTCCGTACCTGCGGGCTGCCAGGGAAATGAAGACCAAGCCAACGCAGCACAGCGTTAAGGAACTCCGGAGTCTGGGGATTCAACCGAACATCCTGGTTGTTCGGACGGAGAAGCCGATTTCCCAGTCAATGCGGAATAAGATTTCGAACTTCTGTGACGTTGAACCAGAGGCGGTCATTGAATCAATGGACGTGGATACGCTCTACCAAATTCCGCTGAACCTGCAGGCCCAAAACCTGGACCAGATTGTGTGTGACAAACTGGGACTGGATGTTCCGGCTGCCGACATGACCGAATGGCAGGCCCTGTGCGACCGTGTGCGGCACCTGCAGGGGAACGTGAAGATTGCCCTGGTCGGGAAGTACGTTGAGTTGCAGGATGCCTACATTTCCGTTAACGAAGCTCTCCGGCACGCGGGGTACGCCATCGACCGGAAGGTCACCATTGACTACATCAACGCCGAAGAAATTACGGCGGAAAACGTTGCGTCCCAGCTGAAGGACTACGACGGCGTAATCGTTCCGGGCGGATACGGCGACCGGGGGCTTGAAGGGATGATTCAGGCGATCCGCTACGTGCGGGAAAACGACATTCCGTACCTCGGGGTGTGCCTGGGAATGCAGATGGCCAGCATCGAGTTTGCCCGTGACGTGTGTGGTATCGAGGACGCCCACACGGCGGAGGTTTACCCGGACTGCAAGAACAAGATCATTGACCTGATGGCGGACCAAAACGGCATTGAGGATAAGGGGGGCACCCAGCGGTTGGGTGCATACCCGTGCAAGCTGAAGCCGGGCACGGTCGCAGCGGCGGCTTACAACAACGAAGAGGTTATTCAGGAACGGCACCGGCACCGCTATGAATTTAATAACGAATACCGGAAAATCATGCAGGAACACGGGCTGGTCTTCTCGGGAACGTCACCGGACAACCGGCTAGTGGAAGTAATTGAGATTCCAAGCAAGCGGTTCTTCGTTGCTTCCCAGTACCACCCGGAGTTCCTCTCCCGGCCACAGCGCCCGGAAGGACTGTTTGCGGCCTTTGTTAAGGCGGCGGCTGGCAAATAGGTAATTTAATATCCAACGGTAAAAAAATATGCTATGCTGATAGCAGACATTATGTGGCAGGAGGCAACCAGATGGATATGAACAAATTGGCAAAGGCCATCATTGAATACGAGGACCAGCACCACTGGACGGATGCTGACTTCGCACTGGCAAGCCACCTTCCGGTTGAGAAGGTGCACTCCTTGAAGATGGGGCGCGGGGAACCGACGCCGGATGAGGTCAAGAGTGCGCAGGCTGTTTTGCGGAAGAAGTAGTGTGAGGTAATCCGGGGGTTCCCCGGATTATTTTTTACGTTAAAAAAGGTAACGATTTGTAAACGAATTTAGCCTTCCTTTAATTTTTTCTTAACGATTTTTAATTTTGAAAACTTATGATGTGCCTTGTTTGAAAGGAGGGAAAAGCATGAAACGATTACGACACGGATGGGCCGTGTTAATGGCAGGACTGCTGCTGGTGGGAATGCTCATTCAGGTAAGGGGGAGCGTGGTGGCCAGCTCCGTTAGTGTTACCGGGCTTGGCGCCGCCGATGCGACGGTGACGGATTCGTCCGGGAAGGATGTCACGCACAACACGGATTTGGACCGGTATTCCACCTACTCGGTGAAGTACCACTTTACCATTGCGAACGGCACGCCGGTTAACAGCGGGGATACCACGACGTTTACCCTGCCGACCAACGTGTTGGTAGTGAATAACCAAACGTGTAACGTGTACGATCAGAACGGGACCGTCGCGGGGACGGCCACGATTGCTGCGGGTTCCCGGACCGGAACGATTACGTTTAACGATGATTTGCACGGAAAGTTTAACCGTCACGGAACCCTGACGGTGGGAGTAATGGGAACGGTTGACCATAACGTTCCTACCAAACCAAGCCAGGGTGGCGGCACGGTGTCCCCGGTTGATACTGCTCCGACCATTAATAAGGTGGGGTGGTATGACCAGAATAATAAGAACATCATTCACTGGGACGTAGTGATTAACATGGATAACGTTCAGTTGATTGGACCGGTTGTGACCGATAACCTTGGCCCCGGAATGGAAATTATTCCAAGTAGCGTGGTTGTTCAGCAGGGCCACTACCGGAACGGCCAGTTCATCAACGATGGGAGCATTCCGCCGGCAGAGGTGATGATTGGGGATAAGCAGTTAACGGTGAACGTTCCCGGGACGTACCGGGCCATAAACATCGCCTACGAAACGCGGATTACTGACCCCGACCAGGCGAGCTATACCAACACCGCTCAGGTCACCGCGGCGAACATGTCCCAGACGGGGGTAAACTCGGCAACGCTTCCGGGTAACTTGCACGGGAACGTGGTCTTCGACGAGGGGACCCTCACAGTTACGAAGGTGGATGCCCAAACCGGAAAGAAGTTGGCGGGCGCCGGGTTTACGCTGTACGCCCCGGGCGGAGAAGTCGTTGCAACGGGGAAGACCGGTGCTGACGGGACGGTTTCGTTTGATAAGCTAAACGCCGGGCATTACTACCTGGAAGAAACCACGGCCCCGGCGGGTTATACACTGAATACGCAGCCCACTGAGGTGGTAATCCCGGATAGTAAGCAGGCGGTGAACCTGACCGTGCGGGATACCAAGCAGGCGGCGGCTTCCTCAAGTTCGAGTGTATCATCGAGTTCAAACGCGTCACCAAGTGCGCGGACGCCGGTAAGTTCAAGTGCGTCGGTCAAGCAGCCCGTTATGTCAATGACCCCCGCCGCGGAACAGGGGAGTTCTTCCCGTGCGGGTTCCTTGCGGAGTGTCCAGACTGAGGGGAACAGTCGGGTTACCAGCCGTTCTGCCCGGACGGTTGAGGAACGGATTAATGGCCGCACGGAAGTGGCTAAGCGGACGACCAGCGCAAAGAACGCGCACCGTGCTGGGTTACCGGACACCGGGGACCAGGCAATGCCGGTTCTAATTGTGATGGGAATGGTTGTTCTGGCGGGTGCCGGGATGATTGCTATCCGGCGGCGGTAGTATAAAACTAATAAAAATAACTCGTTAGGGAAATTGTGATGGAAGTTGCAGTCTCCTTCCTTTTGTTTCCGAACTGCCCCGGCCCCCTTTGCGGGTGGTTTTCGTGGTTCTTAAAACAAATTAATAAAGAGGAAGGGCCTTAAAATTTGCTTATCATTTCACATTTTCATCATAATTTCCGATTACAATGAAAGCGTATCATTTTAGTAGGAGTGTGTTGAAAATGAAACGATTAAGAAAGACGTGGGCGGTCTTTGCTACGGCCCTCCTTTTCTTAGCAACGCTTGTCACCACATGGGGGGGTCACGGCCAGTACTGTCAGCGTTAGCGGGCTAGGCGCGGGTGACGCCACCGTCTACGATGCCAACGGGAAGAACGTGACGGGGCAAACCGACCTGAGCCGTTTCCGGGCATACACCGTTAAGTACCGTGGAAGTATTGCGGACTCCACCCAGATTAACAACGGCGATACCGCAACGTTCACCCTGCCGAGTGACGTCCAAATTGCGAACACGCAGACTTGCAACGTGTACGATCAAAACGGGAACGTGGCGGGGACGGCGACGATTCAGCCTGGTTCTCAAACCGGGACGATTACGTTTAACAATGACCTCCACGGGAAGTTAAACCGGCAGATTACGCTGAGTGTCGGGGTGATTGGCACGACCACAACGACTACGGACAACTCCAACACACCGTCAACCGGTAGCGGGAACCACCCGAGTGGTGATACCAATCCGGCGACGCTTGCAACGGCGATTAACAAGGTTGGTTGGTACGACAAGGATGACAACAACCTGATCCACTGGGACATCGTCGCTAACCTGCACAACGCCAACCTAAAGGACCCAGTCATTACCGACAACATGGGACCGGGAATGGAACTCGTGCAGGGGTCAGTGAAGGTACAGGAAGGGTACTACGACAACGGGGCCTTTACGGGCGCTATCTCCGCCCCTAACCCACAGGTCACCACGAACGGTTCCCAGATTACCATTAGCGTTCCAAGCACGAACTTAGCAATCCACGTTTCATACGAAGTGAAGATTACGAACAAGGACGAAGCTAACTACGAAAACAAGGCCACCATCTCAGCGGCCAACCTCAGCCAGACCGGAACGGACTCAGCAACCCTTCCGGGAGAACTGAAGGGAAACGTTACCTTTGACGAGGGTGGGGTCACCGTCCTGAAGGAGGATGCCACCACCAAGAAGCCGCTTGCCGGCGCGAAGTTCGGTTTGTTTACGAAGGATCACCAGATTGTTGATGAAGAGACGACCGGAGCAGATGGGGAAGCACACTTTGGTAACCTTAATTCTGGGGACTACGTCGTGAAGGAAATTGCGGCGCCATCCGGGTATGAGATTAACAACCAGCTGTACCCGGTCACCGTGCCGGACTCGACCACGGCAGTAAATATTACCGTGCCGGATCAGAAGAAAGCGGTCAGCTCATCGAGTTCATCCAAGAAGTCCAGCTCATCAAGTTCATCTTCGCAGTCGAGCTCCAGTTCGTCTAAGGTTGTAAAATCTTCCTCTAGTTCGAGCTCATCAAGGGTGATTAGTTCTTCCAAGAGCTCCAGCTCAACAAAGGTACTGAGTTCCAGTTCATCGAAGAGCAAGTCTTCCAGTTCAAGCACGAAGGTGGTAACGCCGTCATCCAGCACGACTTCTTCTAAGAGCTCCCGGTCATTAAAGAGCGTGAAGGCGTCCTCTACGTCGTCTAGTTCGTCGAGTAGCTCCTCCACGGAAGTTACGGTCTCTTCCAGCTCCAGCGTGGTAAAGAGTGAAAAGAGTAGTAGTTCAGTGCGGGGCTTTGTGCCGGTAGAATCAACGACCAGTTCATCTTCCAGCAAGGCTAGTTCGGCACGGGCCTTCCAGCTGGTTGCTCCGGTTCACACCAAGGCTTCCAGCCAGCGGGCGGAGCACCGTTCAGGCGATGCTCAGCAGGCCGCCAAGAGCATAAGCAAGCACCTTCAGCGGATGAAGGGCTTGCCGGATACTGGTGACATGGTTGCCAGCGGGCTGGTGGTTGCCGGGATGATTGTCCTTGCGGGTGCAGGGTTCATTTTAGTACGGCACCATCATTAGAAAATAAGGTTAGTAATACTGTAAAGGCACCGTCTCCGGAGTGAAGGCGGTGCCTTTTTTGCCATGAAGAAGGAGGCCGGGATGAAAATCCTGGCCTCCTCTGGAGTAATGTGTAATTCTTGTTTATCTGTTAGCCGTATGCTTGTTAACAACGCCGGCCGCTGCCAGTAAACTGAACAGTCCCGGAATAATAAGCCAGGCCGTAGAAGTATCCCCCGTTGCCGGGAGCTTCTTTTTCTTCTTGTCCTTCTGGGAAGAGGATTGGTTGCTTTCACTGGACAGGTGGCTCTTCTTCGCGTGCTTGTCCTTAACAGCCTTTAGTCCCGAAATCTGGCTAGCCTTGGTCTCGTCAACCGTTGATGCTGCCGGGGTCGTAAAGTCGTAACTCGTCGTTGATGATGAGATGTACTGGACATTGGATGACCCGGTCGTTGATCCGCTTCCGCTCGAGGCGGCCGCACCGGTTCCCGTTGTGACGGAACTGCTGTCGGCTGTCGGGATGGTCGTCGAATCGGTGGAAGCATCCGTCGTTGAGTCCTGCTTCTTTGCGTTCGTAGTCCCGGGAGTGACCGTCGGGACCGGACCGTCATCCGCTCCCGGCAGGGTCGAACTGACCAGGGGGTTATTTTCCAGGATAGATTTGTGGCTAAACCCAAAAATACCAGAAAACGGGGAGAAGCTCCGCCGTTCTATTGGCCGTTGTTTAACCACCGTGCTGGTCGTTGAAACGGGTTGGGCCGTGGCGGCCGTAGCCGTTGCACTACTTCCCAGGGCTACCGTCAGGGTAACCGCTCCAACGAGGGCACAGTGCCAAAGTTGCGTTTTCATATCAGTTCTCCTTTACCATAACCAGTCTTTTTTTATTGTATTGAATTCCTTCCGGTTTGACAAATTAAATTTTAACCGGGGAATCAACGCTGGAAGTAATGGTGACGCCCATTACCCTTGCAGCCACGGTTGTTCGTGGGTGGGGCGAATTACCCGGGCGGGATTTCCCGCCACGACGGTGTGGGCGGGCACGTCGTGGGTGACTACACTTCCCGCCCCGATAACGGCGTGGTCTCCGATAGTGACTCCGCCGAGAATGGTGGCACTTCCGCCAATCCACACGCCGTCACCGATTGTTACCGGCCGGGCCCGCAGAATTTCGCGGTTATGCTCGGCGGGATTTTCCGAGTGGTTAATCGTGTAGATTCCCACCTTCGGGCCGATTTCGACGTTATTCCCAATGGTAATCACCCCGCCGTCCATAAAGACCGCGTCGTGGTTAACGAAGAGGTGGTCACCGACCGAAATGTTGCAGCCCACCTCGCACATAAACGTCGGCTCGATAAACAGGTCCTCCCCGGCGTGGTGGAAGAGGTCGGCAAGGAGGTCGAAGTGGTATGTATCGTGAAGCAGGACCTCCCGGTTAAACTGCCGGCAGACCCGGTAAGCGTGGTCACGGACGGCAACAATGTCCGCGTCGTTATCATCGTACGGTTGTTCGTGGGTCATAAGCTGGCGAACCCGGTCAATATTCATGGTTTTCCCTCCTAAAAAAGCAGCTACTTTCAACGTACCATACTTCAAGGAAGTAGCATAGGTTCTTGCTTTAATTTTCCTGCGAAAAAGGCTATAATAATCCGTTGGTTAAAGTGTTAAAGAAAAAAAAAAACATATCCCACTTTGTTACCAAAGTGTGACGTCCGGGCTATAAGTCTAAAGGAAATATATAGAAAACCGGGTGCAAACGGGGAAATGACGCGGGACGTGCTATAATCTTAACGAATATAAGAAACTAAATTTTACCTAGGAGAGGGATCGAGGATGAAACAAAAATCATACTTTGGAGAAAGGAGGACACGCGTCAAGATGTACAAGGCGGGTTCCCATTGGGTGAGCGCGCTGATGACACTGTGCGGTTTTGAGCTGTTAATGAGCGGCGCTGCTGCTCCGGCCCATGCCGATAGTACGCCGGTGAACCCCGCATCAAACGCCAACGTTGTGCGGGTTGCAAGCAGCCGGAGTAACACGGCGAGCCAGCAGCTTGCACTACGGGGGACAAGTGCGCCCCAAACGCAAGGCAGCTCTTCGGCTGTAGCAAAGACGACCCGGGTAGCTGGGAATAGTGTGGCTTCTACTAAGACACAGTCGTCCCAGCGGAGTTCTGTGGCTTCAAGTGCAAGCCAGTCTTCACAAAAGTCAGCTCAACCGAATAAGCAGACTCAGGCAACGTCCCAGCAGACGAGTTCGGCTGCCAGCCTGGACAACCCGGCGGCATCGTCAAGTTCAACGCCGACCACTCAGTTACCGGACAAGCAGGCCCAGGCAACTAAGCCGGTGCAGGTGACGCCGGCAACGGCAGCGGCCATGCACAAGCAGGCCATGCAGCAGCTCGGCAAGGTGCCGGTTGCAACTAACCGGACCGAGCAAACCGACGCCGCGGCTAACCAGCAGGCGGCTGCAACGGGCGTGCAGGGGAATGAAGCCCGTGGGCTCCTTGATGAGTTCGGTCACTATGGTTCATGGACGATCTACTTCGTGGACGAAAACGGGAACACCATTTACAACACAGGGTATTCCAACGTCGGCGACGACTACGTTGACAGCCAGGTAACGCCGATCGTGGACGCCCTGCAGGAGGACGGGTACAAGTTTGACTACGTGGACCCGAACAGTTCGTACGCCTTCGATATCGGCGGTTTCTGGTTGACCTACGTTACGCTGGTATTCCAGCAGGTTCCGCGGCAAGTCGGTGGGGCCGTAAAGGTTAAGTACATGTCAACGGACGGGAAGACCCTGGGTGGGGCTACCGCATACTACAAGACGCCCGTAGGCGCACGTGACGCGATGCCACACATTGGTGACACGTACCTAACATTTAACCGGACATTCATTGGTTACCACCTGGTGAAGGCGCCGGCTAACCCGAACGGGAAGGTCACGGCTAACGCCCAGACGATTGTTTACCTGTACGCTCCTGACCAGGAGACGCTGCACATCGACTTTATCGACCAGAACGGGAACCAGATTATCAAGGAAGTCCCGGTTACCGGAGGATACCACACGACGGTTACGTTTAACGTGCAGGACTACGTTGATAAGAACCTGCCGGGATACGAGATTGTGTCAAACAACTGGCCGGCTAACGGAGTGTACATTGAATCAACGTCTGCAACCAAGCCGTTCCAGGTTGTTTTAAAGCACAAGATGGCCACGTCAACCCAGACGAAGGTTGTTACCCAGACGATTAACTACCAGTATAGTAACGGGAAGCAGGCCTTTGCGCCGAAGGTTACTAAGATTACCTTCACGCGGACGGTCACGACCGACGAAGTTACCGGGCAGCAGACGTTCGGCGATTGGACTACGACGGACCAGACGACCTTCCCGGCGGTGCAGTCCCCGAAACTGACCGGGTACACGGCCAGCCCAACGTCAAGCACGGCGGTAACGGGCATCACGGCGGACAGTCCGGACAACGTCCAGACGGTTGTTTACGTTGCTAACAAGGAACAGATTACGGTCACCTTCTTCGATATGGACGAAGGCAAGGTGCTGCAGCAGAAGACTTTTGAAGGGGACTACGGGACTTCCCCGAACTTTGACTACCAGAGCGTCATCCAGCACTACATCGGCCTCGGGTACAACGTGGCGTTGGACACGATTCCGAGTGGTGGACTGACATTTACTGACAGTGATAACCAGAGTTACGAAGTTGACCTGACGCATACGCACACCAAGCTGCCAGCCGGAGCCAAGGGATGTGTCAAGGTAATTACGCATACCATCCACTACATTTACTCCAATGGGAGCCCTGCAGAACCGGACGTTGTGCAGAATATTACCTACACCCGTGGAGCTACGCGAGACAACGTTACGGGTGAAATCACGTACACGGACTGGTCAACGAAGGATAACCCGGAGTTCCCATCCGTTGAATCACCACAGATTAAGGGGTACACGCCAAACATGGCGGAAACCCCGGTTATTCAGGTCACTGATAACAGTACAAACGTTATCACGACGGTCATTTACGATAAGAACGCCGGAACGCAGAAGCCGCAGTCGCCAACCAAGACGACCGTGACGGAAACGATTAACTACGTAAATACTAGCGGAACGGCCCTGCTGCCGCCGACGACGGTGACGAAGACGTTTACACGGACACAGAACGCGGACGGAACATACGGCCCGTGGACGACCACGGATGGGACGTCCTTCCCGGCAGTGACGGCCCCGCAGATTACGGGGTACACGCCGACACCGGGATCGGTCGCTGAGATTGACAACGTGACGGCAACGACGGCCAACATTTCGCGGACGATCGTGTACACGCCGGTGCAGGACACGATTACGATTAACTATGTCGACCAGACCGAAAACGGGAAGTTAATCCACACTGATACGTACAGTGGAACGTACGACTCCACGACGCCGAACACGACCCAGGCGGAAATTGCGGCGTTAGAGAAGCAGGGGTACGAGTTACTTCATAACGGTCTTCCTGACCCGAATGCGGCAAACTTAACGTTTACCAGTGACCAAACGTACACGATTACGCTTGTTCATACGTATACAAAGTCTAATGAAACGCAAAAGGTTACCGAAACGATTAACTACCAGTTCCAGAACGGAACGCAGGCGGCGGATCCGTACACGAAGACGCTAACCTTTACGCGGACACAAACAAAGGATAACGTTACTGGACAGTCAACGTACGGGGCTTGGAGTCCTTCAAGTGGACAATTCCCGGCAGTAACGAGTCCGCAAATTAAGGGATATAACGTTAGCCAGTCAGTCGTTGATGCCATTAACGTTACCGGGGATACGTCGAACATCGTTAAGACGGTTATCTACACGCCGATTCAGGAAACGGTGTCTGTCCAGTACGTTGACGACACGACGGGAAAGGTAATTACGGTTGTTAACCTAACCGGCGGGTACGGGACGCACTCCAACTACTCGACAGCTGACGACATTAAGACGCTGGAGGCCGGTGGGTACGACCTGGTGTCTGACGGGTTCCCTTCAAGTGGGTTTGTGTTTGGCGACAGTTCATCAACCTACACCGTTCACATGAAGGAACGGATTGTTGACGGGCAGAATACTAAGACGGTTACGCAAACGATTACCTACGTTGACCAGAACGGGAATCAGGTGGCTTCACCGCACACCGCAACGATTACGTTCACCCAGCCGACTAAGACGAACGTCGTGACGGGTGTCGTGACGACGGGAGACTGGACTCCGGCATCGCAGACGTTTGCGCCGGTGGCTTCACCGAAGGTCACGGGTTACACGCCAGGTCAGGCTGAAAGTACGGCCGTGACGGTGAACGCCCCGACGGCAACCTCAACGCCGCAGAACGTTAGCCAGCAGATTACGTATGTTCAAAACGAGGAAAAGATTGAGATTCAGTACATCGACCAGACGACTGGGCAGGTGATGTTGACCGACTACTCAACGGGGTTATACGGCACGCGGAGTGGTTACAACCCGGCCCCGAAGATGGAACAGTACATTGAAAGTGGATACAAGATTGTGTCCGACGACTTTCCGCAGACCGGTGTCATCTTTACTCAGGACGGGACGGTACCGGTGTATAAGATTGTCTTCGCCCACAACACGCGGACGGATACGGCGACGAATAACCCGGACAAGGTGGCCGACCTAACGAAGACGGTCACGGAGACGATTACGTACACGTACGCGGGAACGGGTAAGCAGGCTGCTAACCCGGTTACGGAGACGGTCACGTTTAACCGGACGGCTACAGTCGACATGGTTACGCACCAGGTGATTTCGTATTCCGACTGGACAACCACGGATAAGGGCTTCCCGGCCGTGCAGTCCCCAACCATTCCGGGGTACACGGCGAACCCGGCTACGGTGAGCGCGAACACAAACGTGACGGCTGATTCTACTGACAGTACGGTGAATGTGACGTACACGGCGAATAAGGAAAGCGCCACGGTGACGTACGTGGACGCCACGACGGGGACGACGTTACAGACGGACGACGTCACGGGGACGTACGGTTCCACGAGTGATTACAGTCCGAACGCGACGATCCAGAAGTACGAAGACGAAGGGTACAAGCTGGAGTCGAGTGACTTCCCGAGCGGGGGCATCACGTTCAACAAGGACGGGAACGGCCCGACGTACACGTACACGATCAAGCTGGTGCACAACATTACGACGGACAGTCCGGAGAGCAACCCGGACAACGTGGCTAACCTGACAAAGACGGTCACGCAGACGATCCATTACGTTTACGGCAGCAACACGGGGAAGGCCGGCCAGACGGCCGCCAAGGACGCGACGACATCGATCACGTTTGACCGGACGGCCACGTACGACCACGTTACCAAGCAGGTGACGTACGGCGCATGGAGTCCGGCAAGCGGGGACTTCCCGGCAGTGAAGAGTCCGGCAATTACGGGTTACACGCCAAGTGCCGCAACATCAACGGAAGTTGATGACGTGACGCCGACGAGTGATAACAACGTGCAAACAATTACGTACAACGCTAACGCAGAAAGCGTTCAGGTACAGTATGTTGACCAGACCGAAGGTGGTAAGGTGATGTCCACCGCCACGGTTGACGGGACATACGGCGCCACGGTTAAGTACGACCCGAGTGCAGTGATTAAGCAGTACGAAGCGAAGGGTTACAAGCTGGTGAAGAACGGGGTTCCGGCCAACGGGATTGTGTTCAACCAGGATGGCAACTACACGCCGTACCAGGTAGTCTTTGTGCACGGGACGACAACGGAAACACCGGAAAGCAACCCGGACAAGTTAACGTTGACGAAGACGGTGACGCGGACGATCACGTACACGTACGCGGGAACGGACAAGCAGGCCGCTAAGCCAGTGACCCAGACGGTCACGTTTACGCGGACGGCGACGAAGGATAACGTCACGGGTGATATTACGTACAGTGACTGGACACCAAGTGGCAGCACGACGGATGCGGCGGTGCCAAGCCCGAAGATTACGGGTTACACGCCAAGTGAGGCGGAAGTGCCGGCCGCCACGATTAGCGCCACGGACAGTAACAGTACGGTCAACGTGACATACACGGCCAATAAGGAAAGTGCGATTGTCAACTACGTTGACGCCACCACGGGGAAGGTCTTACATTCTGACACCATCACGGGGACGTACGGTTCCGCCAGCGATTACAACCCGAATACGCTGATTAAGCAGTATGAAGGGGAAGGATACCAGCTGGAGAGCAACAACTACCCGACGAACGGGGAAGTGTTCAACGATGATGGGCACCAGAACGTATACACGATCAAGCTGGTGGAAGGAACGACGCAGTACACGCCAAGTGATAACCCGAAGGGGTTAGAGCTGACGCATACGGTCACGCAGACAATCCACTACAAGTACGCCAACGGAACGCAGGCAGAGCCGGATCATACTGCATCCATTACGTTTGACCGGACGGCGACGGAAAACAACGTCACGCACGCGATTACGTACAGCCCGTGGACGAACACGGGGACAACGGACGAGTTTGAACCGGTGACGACGCCAGCGATCACGGGGTACACGCCGAGTGCCGCCGCGAGTGCGGCGGTGGACGATGTCACGGCCACAACGCCGGACAACGTCCAGACGATTACGTACACGCCGAACCAGGAAAAGATCACGGTCACCTACGTTGACGAAACGACGGGGAAGCAGTTGCATGTTGATACGCTGAACGGCGCATACAACACGACCAGCAGCTACAGCCCGGACACGGAGATTGCGGCGTTAGAAAAGGAAGGTTACGTCTTAGATAAGAACGGCTACCCGCAAGGGGGCGCGAAGTTCGATGTTGACGGGAAGGTGTTGAACTACACCATCACGTTCAAGCACGGGACGACGACCGAGACGCCGGAAAGCAACCCGGACAAGTTAACGTTGACGAAGACGGTGACGCGGACGATCACGTACACGTACGCGGGAACGGACAAGCAGGCCGCTAAGCCAGTGACCCAGACGGTCACGTTTACGCGGACGGCGACGAAGGATAACGTCACGGGAGACATTACGTACAGTGACTGGACGCCAAGTGGCAGCACGACGGACGCGGCGGTGCCAAGCCCGAAGATTACGGGATACACGCCAAGTGAGGCGGAAGTGCCGGCCGCCACGATTAGTGCCACGGACAGTGACAGTACGGTGAATGTCACGTATACGGCGAATAAGGAAAGCGCCACGGTGACGTACGTGGACGCCACGACGGGGACGACGTTACAGACGGACGACGTCACGGGGACGTACGGTTCCACGAGTGATTACAGTCCGAACGCGACGATCCAGAAGTACGAAGACGAAGGGTACAAGCTGGAGTCGAGTGACTTCCCGAGCGGGGGCATCACGTTCAACAAGGACGGGAACGGCCCGACGTACACGTACACGATCAAGCTGGTGCACAACATTACGACGGACAGTCCGACAAGTAATGCTGATAAGATCAAGAACCTGACCGATACGGTTATCCGGAAGATCATTTACCAATACACGAACGGGAAGAAGGCGGCTAACGCCAAGACCGAAACGATTAAGTTCACGCGGACGGCATCCCTCGACCACGTAACGGGGAAGGTCACGTACAGTCCGTGGAAGGCGGTCGGCAAGGACGACTTCGCACCGGTTAAGTCGCCGAAGATTTCCGGGTACAACCCGAACGTCAGCGTTGTGCCGGAGGTTGATAACGTCGCCGCGGGGACGGCTGATAAAACGGTCACGGTCATCTATGGGGCTGATACCGAACGGGCAACGGTCACGTACGTTGATGACACAACCGGCAAGCCGTTGAAGACGGTCACGCTACACGGTAAGTTTGGGACGACGAGCGCTTACGACCCAGAAAAGCAGGTTAAGCAGTACGAAGCACAGGGTTACAAGCTGGTTAACAGCGACTATCCGACTGGCGGTGTGCGGTTCGATCAACCGAACACGGTTCAGCACTTCGTAGTGCACCTGAAAGAGGGGACGACAACGTACACGGCAACGGATAACCCGCAGCACCTTGACCTAACGCATACGGTTAAGCGGGTCATCACCTTCGTTGGACCAAACGGCCAACAGCTTGCTCCAACGGTGACCCAAACAGTTACGTTCCACCGGACGGCCACGAAGAACGACGTCACGGGCAAGGTTACGTACGGTCCGTGGATTGCCGACGGGAGTGCAACGTTTGCTCCGGTAACGGTGCCAACGGTTGCTGGGTACACGCCAGCCGAACTCACCGTTCCGGCAATGGCCGTAACGGCAACAACGGGTGACACGACGGTAACTGTCAAGTACAGTGCAGCGCCTGTTGCCGCTGAAACGCACCCGCAGGGACTGACTGCCGAAGAGAATGATTCACACGCCGCAAGTCAGGGCGCTAACAAGGGCGCCACGCAGTTGCCGGATACCGGTGACAGCCAGGCAAACGGGCTGTGGGGACTGATTCTCCTGGCGGTTGCGGGGGTTCTCAGTTCACTGGGAATTAAGTCCAACAAGCGAAACGACGGGAAGAACCGGTAAAACCGGGGAAACGGGGAGGCCATGCCATTAGGGCGCAGCCTCCCTGTTGCTTTCGCGCCAAAGCAAGCGGACGGAGTGGAACCGTTCCCGCGAATCGATGACTTTTGGTTCGTTCAGGGGGCGTCCACCCCGTTCGTTTTCTGTGGTTCAGCATTTTTTCCTTGTCCGAAAGAGAAGCCGGACGATTTCTGAAAAGCAACCAGTTAAAGTTAGGGAAAAACATAAGCATTCATCTATCTTTTTAGCTGTTAATGTGGTACAGTGCTCCTTGAATGGGAGTACTGGTACCCTAGTGAAAGGAGTGCACACTATAATGAAGAAAACAATGATGGCAAGTGGTATTGTTGGTCTACTGGCACCACTTCTAGTGGGACCGACCGTGTTCGCGGCTCAACCGACGTCAACGCAGGGAAGTAGCAGTGTAGCAGCTAGTCGCCAAGTAGCGGCTTCCTCGAGTTCTGTGGCGGGGCCGGTTAGTTCCTCATCCCAGGCAATGAGCAGCGCGTCCACTGATAACCAGCCAGTCCAGGCGCAGTATTTTGGGCGGAATACCGCGGTTCAACCGGGAAATTCTGAGGTAATCGATGCGACAACGGGGGCGACAACCCACGCCTGGGGCTTTGACCAGGATGTCGTGAACATCCTTTCGCCGGTATACGTGAACGATAACGGCGCCGGAACGAGTGCAGCCGGGCAGGTGCCACTCCCGGTCTATCAGAACGCCGGCGAACTGGTGGCTGCTTTAGAACAGCGCGGCCTCAGTCAGCAGCAGATTAGTGAAATGGTGGCAGTGATGATGTTAACGGCACGGGGGACGTACAAGGGCGACTACACCCCGATTAAGAACGTTTCCAGCAGTGAACAGGCGGCCATCTATAACTATCAGGTGCAGTCGGTTCTGGATCTCATTGCCGGACAGAAGGACCCGCACCAGGCAGCGTTCATTAAGAGTAACTTTACCCCGTTCCAGCAAAAGCTGTACGATGCAGCGCTGGCGAACGCGAACGTGGACGTCTCGGCGATGACAACGGCGTCCCTCGTAACACCGGGGACCAACCAGCCAATCACGAAGTTGCAACTTAACCTGAAAACAAACGAAACTCCTCAGTTTGCGTTAAATTCAAGTTATCTGGGAGCACCGGTGAAGGTGAGTCAGATTCTTCCGGCGGGTTACCAGGTGATTGATGCGGCCACTAACCAACCGGTCAGCGAGTTAACCACCGGGAAGACCTACTACGTGAAGACGAGTAAGGCGGTTGCCAAGGCAACGGTTGCGATGAATTACGTTCAGGACACCTTCCACCTCTTCACCTCAAACTGCAAGCCGATCATGCTTGACGAGTGGGAGATTCAGGGCGCAACGATTACGCTGCGGGCAACCAGCCAGATTCCGGTATACTACAACAGTAACGGCGGGTACATCGGTAGTTTGCCGACCTACAACGGCTACCCGGTGATTCAGATTACGGGAATGGAAGGATACCGGAACGTTAGTGCATCGCAGCACATGTACGACCAGAACAACTACCACGCATCGCGGCAGAAGACGTACGAAGGGTTAATGACGCAAACGTCAATGCTTGCGAACCTGACCCTGGATGTGTTTGCTGACGTGCCGACCCCAACCCCGGCGCCAGAATCATCCAGTTCATCCAGTGCAGGGAGTAGTTCCCAGCAGGCAGTTTCAAGTAGTAGTAAGCGGTCAGCAACCGGTTCAACTACGGCATCGTCCCGGACGAGCAGCGTACGGGTAGCAACTGCACAACGGAAAGAACCGTTAGCCGTTCAGTCGACAACCAGCCGGTCCCAGCAGCAAGTGGTGCCGGCTAGTGCGTCATCAAAGCAGCAGCGGGTTCTTCCGGAAACGGGGAACCAGCACAGCACCTAGCGGTCATTGGAGGATTGCTTGTTGCGGTGGGGGCAGTGGTCCTTGCTGGCTGGACGAAGCAGAAGAAGGTCAAGTAGTTCATTAGGTAACCGGGACGGGGCAGTTGAATGCTTCGTCCCGGTTTTATGGTGGCCTGCTGAAATAGTAATTTGATTTTTATTAAAAACTACTAAATATCCGGCAAAACGATTGTGTTTGGCAAGAAAAGGGTGCACCATTACTACGTGAAGGTCTTTACATAGGCCGGGAAAAGTCTCTAAATAAGGAGTGTTAAGAATGCGAAAGGATGTCATTAAGTTAACGTGCCTGGCAAGTGCCGCGTTGCTTGCGCAGGGGGTGGCTGCCCCAATCATGGCGGACACCGTTGCCGGGTTAAATACCGAGACGGGGGTTACCAGCCAGCACAGCAACGGGACGCGGAACGCGCGGACGCCGTTACGGTTTGCGACGAGCTCCTCATCAGCTGCTTCGAGTAGTTCAAGTAGCAGTAGTTCGTCCAGTGCGGTGGACTGGTCATCAAAGGACCCGTATACCGTGATGGGAACCCTCCCGTTATCCCATCCGAGTGACGTATGGCAGGCGACGGGTCCGAACAACGCTACCGAAATTGTTTACAGTTACAACCCGGGTTACGCGACCCCGGCGGGAAACGATGACGGCATGGGGGATTCGGTGGTTGACGGTGAACCGGACGCGACGGTGAACTACCAGCGGATTTCCGCGTGGGACGCAACGCCACAGGATGGCTTTAACGGCCAGAATGTCAACGAGATTGCCGCCGTCCTGTATGCGGGTTACCCGAACTGTCTGGGAAACACGCAGGACATTTACTCTGCTCCAATTAGCAACAGCCAGGTGAACCAGTGGTACCAGGCATACTTGCAAAAGACTGGGCAGAGCATTTCAGATTACTCTATTGATCAGTATGAATATGACATGACCCAGTACGCCATCTGGGGTGTTGAGGGGAACGTTGCTGGTGGCAGCAACGAGGGAACGGCCCAGTCGCAGTACAAGAACGATCCGCTTTCCCTGGCCCTGTACAATTACGGGATGCAGCACCCGTTAAACGCCCAGCAGGTGGCCCAAAACGGGGTGCAGTTACTGAACTCCAACGGTCAGCCGATTGGCGCAAAGCAGGTCTACACGATTGACCGGTCCACCGGGCGGTCGAAGGACTTTCAAGTGACTAACGGGGACATGACCGTGCCGACGTCGAACGACTACTACGTGGCCGATGCTAACGGTAACAAGGTAAGCGTGCTGGTGCCGGGCGTGAAGTATCACCTTGTCCTTGCGGTAAACGGTAGCGACCCGACGTCGATTAGTATGCTGTGCAACTACGTGCAGACGGAGTCGGTGGACTTCTACCACTCGGATGTCCCTGCGGCCACTTCGCTGTCTGGCCAGCCGAATACGGCCAAGCTGCCGTGGGCTAACATGATTGGGATGGGCGTTACTACCGGGAACGTCACGTTGAACTTTGCGGTGGTTTCATCCTCCTCGTCAAGTTCATCGGCGGTTAGCTCCTCATCGAGTTCGTCCGCTAGTTCGTCATCAAGCTCAGTAAGTTCGTCGCGTTCCTCATCGGCTTCGTTAAGCTCATCTTCGGCTTCTAGCTCATTGAGTTCATCATCAAGTTCGGCCGTTGACTCGAGCTCATCAAGCTCTTCATCAAAGTCCTCTTCATCGAGCTCTTCTTCTAAGTCGAGTTCGTCAACGAAGAAGGCAAACGCCAAGACGAGTTCTTCATCAAAAGCAACGGATGCTAAAACGAGTTCGTCATCGAAGGTAACGAACGATAAGACGAGTTCATCCTCGAAGGTGACGGATGCCAAGACCAGCTCGTCCTCAGAGGCACCGGCCAGCCAGTCAAGTTCGTCCGTCGTAGCCGACCCGAACGCCAGCTCCTCATCGAGTGCGGTTCAGCCGGCAACGAACACGTCAGTGGTAAGCAGTAACCAGAAGCCGGCCACAGCTGATAGCCAGGCCCCGGCGGCTTCAGTTGCGGGGGGGGATGCCTCAACAACGGCTAAGCACGCCGCAACCAGTGCGCAACGGACAAACACGAACCGGCACGTGGCCCCAGCGGCCAACAAGGCGGTGCTGGCCCACGGAGCAACGGACAAGCAGGCGGCTGACGCCCAGTCAGTTGCAACGCAGCGGCACGACAAGCGTGCTTTACCAGACACTGGGGATGCGGTTGCTGCCGGGTTAACCCTGACGGGGATGGCGGCCCTGCTCGGTGGTGCTGCCCTGGTTTTAAAGAAGCGGAAAGACTAAGATAACTAAATCTGCTAGTCTTCTTGGCTAGTAAAGTAAACGAAAGGTTGGGACAAGTTCGTCCCAGCCTTTTTGTTATGCCTAGCGAAGAACCGCTAACCCGATCAGCAAAGCACCCGCAAGGAAGGGGATGAAGGGGAGCGAACGGCGGGAGCGGTGGAGAAGAAACGCCAGTAGGGCCGCACCGGCCGCACCAAACAGAACTGTACAGGCAAAGCGGGGACCGTAAAGGAGGGTCACCGTCCCGGTTAAAACGACGTCGGCGCTCCCCAGTTGGCGCCGCCAGGCAAGCACGAGCAACGGTCCCAAAAGAAGGAGGATGAAACTCAGGTGGAGCCTGACGGTGGTGAGAACAACCGGAAGGGTGAGTGTTCCCAGAAGAAGGGTTCCGCCCCAGAGCATTCCGGGACAGACTGTCTGGGTCGCCGCATCCTCGCCGGTCAGGATTGCCAGCCACGTAACCAGGATGATGAGGTGGACGGGCGGCAGCTTTGTGCACCACCATTCCGCAAGGATAATCCCAGTACAGGCTAGTTCACTTCCGGTGGACTGCCAGCTGATGGGCTGGCGGCACCACGCGCACCGCCTCCGCTGGATCAAAACGCCAACCACGGGAATTAGTTGCCACCATGTCAGCTGGTGGTGACAGTGCTCGCAGGCTGACCGGCCCCACGGTGACTGGTGGTGAACGTACCGGGTAACCATACAGGTGGCAAATGATCCGCCCGCAAGCCCGCCAACGGTAAGGATGATGAGGTTAAGAATGTTGTTCATGTCAAGCGCTCCCTTCTAGTTTTTAATTAGGGCGGAATTGGAGGGATTTGGCATGCAAAATTAATTTAACCGGGGAATTGACACCCTTTCGGTTCGCATGGTATCCTAGTCGAGGTGCTGATGTGAACAGTTCTCCCGCTTTGCCGGGATCATGCTGACTGGGAGCAGGTTAGCATACATTGCTCACACACCGTTGTTTTTTAACCCTTAAAAAGAAACTCCTGGATGTGTGTGCTTGAATTTTGATTTTATAACAGGAAGGAGGAAGCTTTAGATGCCTACAATTAACCAATTAGTTCGGAAAGGGCGTAAGTCTAAAGGTTCAAAGTCAAAGTCCCCGGCATTAAACTACGGGTACAACAGTTACAAGAAGGTTCAGGTTGCCAACCCGTCCCCACAGAAGCGGGGCGTTGCAACGCGTGTTGGTACGATGACGCCGAAGAAGCCTAACTCAGCTTTACGGAAGTACGCACGTGTGCGGCTGTCAAACCTGATGGAAGTGACTGCCTACATTCCAGGAATCGGCCACAACCTCCAGGAACACAGTGTTGTGTTGGTTCGTGGTGGTCGTGTAAAGGACCTTCCTGGGGTTCGTTACCACATCGTTCGTGGTGCGCTTGATACTGCTGGTGTTGAAGACCGGCGTCAGGGACGTTCCAAGTACGGTACGAAGAAGCCGAAGAAGTAAGGCGAACGAATTTAGAACTCGAGGAGGTTTTTTAAATGCCAAGAAAAGGTGGCGTGCAGAAGCGTGAAGTGCTGCCAGATCCAATTTACAACTCCAAGTTGGTTACGCGGTTAATCAACCGGTTAATGTTGGACGGGAAGCGCGGTAAGGCTTCAAAGATTTTATACGAAGCATTTGACATGATTAAGGAACAGACCGGGAACGATCCGATCGAAGTATTCGAAGAAGCCATGAAGAACGTTATGCCTGTTCTTGAAGTTAAGGCGCGGCGGATCGGTGGATCAAACTACCAGGTTCCGATCGAAGTGCGGCCAGAACGGCGGACAACGCTTGGCTTGCGGTGGATTGTAAGCTACGCCCGGCTGCGTGGCGAACACACCATGTCAGAGCGGCTGGCGAAGGAAATCATCGATGCATCTAACAACACCGGTGCTTCCGTTAAGAAGCGTGAAGATACGCACCGGATGGCTGAAGCTAACCGGGCATTCGCGCACTACCGCTGGTAATTATTTAAGTGGCTATTATGGCTGTGACTATAATGGCCATTTTTTTGAAACTAAGTAAACGCAACGCACACATTTTGTGGAAGGAGAAGATTCTCAATGGCTAACAAACGTGAATTCCCATTGGAAAAGACGCGGAACATCGGGATCGTTGCCCACATTGATGCTGGGAAGACGACGACGACCGAACGGATTCTGTACTACACGGGAAAGATTCATAAGATTGGTGAAACGCATGATGGTGCTTCCCAAATGGACTGGATGGAGCAGGAACAGGAACGGGGGATTACGATTACGTCTGCCGCAACGACTGCTCAGTGGAAGGATCACCGGATTAACATCATTGACACGCCAGGGCACGTGGACTTTACGGCCGAAGTTGAACGGTCACTCCGTGTTCTTGACGGGGCCATCGTTGTTCTTGATGGTCAGTCTGGGGTAGAACCGCAGACCGAAAACGTATGGCGGCAAGCAACGGAATACGGGGTTCCGCGGATCGTGTTCGTTAACAAGATGGACAAGATCGGGGCAAACTTCGACTACTCCGTTGACACGATTCGGGACCGGCTGCAGGCTAACCCAGTGCCGGTTCAGATGCCAATCGGGGCCGAAGATAACTTCCAGGGGGTTATCGACCTGATTGAAATGAAGGCCGACCTTTACGATGAAGACGAACTTGGGTCAGAATGGGACGTTGTTGACATTCCGGACGACTACAAGGAAGAAGCTCAGGCTAAGCGGGATGCCATGATTGAAGCCGTTGCTGACGTTGACGACGACATCATGGAAAAGTACCTTGAAGGGGACGAAATCAGCTCTGAAGAACTGAAGAAGGCCATCCGGAAGGCAACGTTGAACCTTGACCTTTACCCGGTCTTTGCTGGTTCTGCCTTCAAGAACAAGGGTGTTCAGATGATGCTTGATGGGGTGAATGACTACCTGCCATCACCACTGGACGTTAAGCCGTACACCGCTACGAACCCGGAGACGGATGAAGAAGTTGACCTGATTGCTGATGACACTAAGCCGTTCGCCGGGTTAGCCTTCAAGATTGCAACGGACCCATTTGTTGGGCGGTTAACGTACCTGCGGGTTTACACCGGAACACTGGAATCAGGTTCATACGTGCTGAACGCAACCAAGAACAAACGTGAACGGGTTGGGCGGCTGCTTCAGATGCACTCCAACCAGCGAAAGGAAATCCCAGAAGTCTTCTCCGGGGACATTGCTGCCGCTATCGGATTGAAGAACACGACAACTGGGGACTCCCTGACTGATCCGGATCACCCACTGCTGCTTGAATCAATGGAATTCCCGGACCCAGTTATCCAGGTTTCCGTTGAGCCAAGTTCAAAGGCTGACCAGGACAAGATGGACATTGCCCTCCAGAAGCTGGCCGAAGAAGACCCGACCTTCAAGGCTGAAACCAACCCAGAAACGGGTGAAACACTGATCGCCGGGATGGGTGAGTTGCACCTGGACATCATCGTTGACCGGATGAAGCGTGAATTCCACGTGGAAGCTAAGATCGGTGAACCACAGGTTGCTTACCGTGAAACTTTCACCAAGCAGGTTTCTGCTCAGGGTAAGTTCGTGCGGCAGTCTGGTGGTAAAGGGCAGTACGGGGATGTTTGGATTGAATTCACCCCGAACGAAGAAGGTAAGGGCTTCGAGTTCGAAGACGCCATCGTCGGTGGGGTTGTTCCGCGTGAATACATCCCGTCAGTTGAACAGGGGTTGAAGGAAGCCATGGCCAACGGTGTGCTGGCTGGATACCCACTGATCGACGTTAAGGCTAAGCTCTACGATGGTAGTTACCACGAAGTCGACTCAAGTGAAGCGGCCTTCAAGGTGGCTGCATCCCTGGCATTGAAGAATGCCGCTAAGGATGCCGGTGCCGTAATCCTTGAACCAATCATGAAGGTTGACATCGTTACGCCAGAAGACAACCTTGGGGACGTCATGGGCCACGTTACTGCTCGGCGTGGTCGGGTTGACGGAATGGAAGCACGGGGGAACGCTCAGTTAGTCCACGCTTACGTTCCGTTGGCTGAAATGTTCGGTTACGCTACGACGCTGCGGTCCGCTACCCAGGGACGGGGGACGTTTACGATGTCCATGGACCACTACGAGGCTGTACCGAAGTCTATCCAAGAAGAGATTATCAAGAAGAACGGCGGCAACGCTGGCTAGTTCAGCGGAAGCCGTTAATAAAGCCCGGTTGGCAGGTTGCCAGCCGGGCTTTGTTTACGTTTTAAACCACGGGGAGTCCCAGCGTGAAGTGACCCTAGCAATTCTTTAAAAGCCCGTTAATTGTGCTTGCGTCGGGTAGGGCTGTTCGCTAGAATTATAGGAGGTACACGGGTTCAAGTTTTGAACTATTGTGAATGATACGATAGATGGAGATAACGCGGAATGAAGAAGATGATTGTCAGGGGTGGCCAGCGGTTATCCGGTGAGGTAACGATTGGCGGGGCCAAGAATAGTACCGTTGCGTTAATTCCGGCGACGGTGTTGGCAGAAACGCCCGTTAAGCTTGATAGCGTTCCGGATATTCTGGACGTGCATAACCTAATGTTGATTTTAAAGTCGATGAACGTAAAATCACAGTTTAACCACGGTGAGCTGCTGATTGACCCCACAGCGATTGTTCAGGCGCCACTTCCGGGGGATGTTATCCGGAGTCTGCGGGCGTCCTACTACTTTATGGGGGCGCTTTTGGGGCGGTTTGGCCAGGCGACGGTGAGCTTCCCGGGAGGCGACAACATCGGCCCGCGCCCGATCGATCAGCACATTAAGGGCTTCCGGGCCCTGGGCGCAACGGTGGTTGAACAGGGCGATACCGTCCGCATTACGACCGGGCCGGAAGGACTCCACGGAGCGCACATCTTCTTTGATTTGGTATCCGTCGGGGCCACGATTAACGTGCTCCTCGCAGCCGTTAAGGCGCACGGGACGACCATCATTGAAAACGCCGCAAAGGAACCGGAAATCATTGACCTGGCAACCTTTTTGAACAACATGGGAGCCCGGATTCGGGGCGCCGGAACGGGGGTCATCCGGATTGAAGGGGTGGCTCACCTGCGGGCGCAGAACACCCACACGATTATTCCGGACCGGATCGAAGCGGGCACCTACCTTGCGTTTGCGGCGGCGAACGGTGACGGGGTGCTGGTGCGCAACGTGATTAAGGAACATCTTGATCCGTTTATCGCTAAGCTGACCGAGATGGGGGTTAACCTTGAAATTGATGACGATAAGATTTACGTTCCGGGAAACGACCATCTCCGGCCGATTACCGTGACGACGGCGCCGTTCCCGGGGTTTGCGACCGACCTGCAGCAGCCGATTACGCCGTTGCTGATGTGTGCGCGGGGGACCTCGACGGTGATTGATACGCTCTACCCTAAGCGGATTCAGCACGTGAAGCCCATGCAAATGCTGGGCGGGAAGATTACAACCCATGACGGGATTATCCGGATTGACCACTCGGCCGAACTTCACGGGGCCACGATTACGGCCAACGATATTCGTGCCGGGGTGGCCCTGTTGGGGTTGGCGTTGATGGCGGACGGGACAACCGTGATCGAACACGCCGACAACATTCTTCGCGGGTATGACCGGATTATCACGAAGTTCCGCGGATTACACGTTCATATTGATGTGGTTAACGATACGACTGGGGAGGAGTAGTCGTGGGAAAAAGTCCGAAGAAGAACGGGGTAACGTTACGCGAGCTGGAGCAAAAAACGCTCCGGGAACTGTACGAGGATGCCAAACGGTATGAAATCCCGTATTACAGCAAAATGAATAAGAAGGAGCTGGCCCTTGCGGTTGTCCGGGCGGCGGCCCAGGAAGCCGGCTATTACTACATGCAGGGAATTCTCGACATCATTCCGAGTGAGGGGTACGGTTTTTTGCGCCCGTTAAACTACGGCCCGTCCCAGGAGGACATTTACGTCTCGATTTCCCAGATTCGGCGGTTCGGCCTCCGCAACGGGGATGAGGTTGCGGGGGTGGTCCGGCCGCCCCGGCATAACGACAAGTACCACGGATTGATGCGGGTGGATACGGTCAACGGCAAGGATCCGGAGCAGGCGAAGAACCGGCCGCATTTTCCGGGATTAACGCCCGTTTACCCGACCCAGCAAATGAAACTGGCGACCGGGAAAAGTCCGTTGGCTCCGCGGCTGGTGGATCTCTTTGCGCCGGTGGGGTTCGGTCAGCGGGGGCTGATCGTGGCTCCGCCTAAGGCCGGAAAGACCAGTCTTTTAAAGCGGATGGCTAAGGGAATCACCGCCAACTATCCGGATGCGCACGTAATTATTCTGCTAATTGACGAGCGGCCCGAGGAAGTAACGGACCTTGAACGGAGTGTGAGTGGCGAGGTCGTTTACTCGACGTTTGACCAGCGGCCGGAAAACCACGTTCGGGTGGCCGAGCTGGTTCTTGAACGGGCGATGCGCCTAGTGGAAGACAAGCAGGACGTTGTGATTTTGCTGGACTCCCTTACCCGCCTTGCCCGGGCATACAATCTGGTCGTGCCGCCAAGTGGCCGGACGCTTTCCGGGGGATTGGATCCGACGGCTCTCTTCAAGCCGAAACGGTTCTTTGGGGCGGCCCGGAATATTGAGGATGGCGGGAGCCTGACAATTCTTGCCACGGCACTGGTTGATACCGGAAGCCGGATGGACGACGTTATTTTTGAAGAGTTTAAGGGAACCGGCAACCAGGAACTGCAACTTTCGCGGGAACTGGCGGAAAGGCGGATTTTCCCGGCAGTGGACATTAAACGCTCGGGAACACGCAAGGAGGAGTTACTGCTGGACAAAACAACCCTTGATGCGGCCTGGAAGGTCCGGAAGATGGTTGGAAACAATCCAATCCAGGATACCGGTCGGATATTAAGGATGATGCGGCAAACGAAGGACAATGCCGATTTTTGCCGCCAGATCGAAAAGGTCGATTTTCCGGGGAAAAGGTAATTGCGGTTCGCTAACATTCATGGTATGATGACTGGCGTACTATTAATTATTAATTTAACTCTGGCTCAGCAAATGACCCAGGGCAAAGGAGCGAAATACAATGAAGCAGGGGATTCATCCAGATTACCATCAGGTAGTATTCATGGACTCATCAACGGGTTACAAGTTCCTGTCAGGTTCAACGGCAACATCAGACGAAACCGTTGAATGGGAAGACGGCAACACGTACCCACTGATTCGGGTTGAAATTTCGTGTGACTCACACCCATTCTTCACCGGGAAGCAGAAGTCAGCTAAGGCTGATGGAGCGGTTGACCGGTTCAACAAGAAGTACGGGTTTACCAAGTAACCATCAAAGTGGTTATTACGGGGTTGCGGCGCAGACCGCGGCCCCGTTTTTGCGTATTTGGAGCATGTTCCCCAAATAATGAAGAAAAGAATCCAAAAAAGAGAGTGAAACCGCATAAAATCAATGGTTACCCCTTGTATTCGCGGGTTAAAAGTAATATGATAATAAACGTGCTTGTCATGGGATAAGTATGCACATTTGAGCGATGATGTGAAAGGTTGCGACACGCCCGGATGCTTTGCCATGAGCGTGGCGGTAATTTTCACGGAGCGAGTCTTATTTTTAAAATAGACGAAGGAGGGAACTAAATGGCTAAGCAAAAGATTCGGATCCGGCTTAAGGCTTACGAGCACCGGATTCTCGACCAGTCGGCGGACAAGATCGTTGAGACTGCTAAGCGGACGGGGGCAATGATTTCAGGCCCAATTCCGCTGCCGACAGAACGGACACTGTACACGGTTATCCGTTCACCACACAAGTACAAGTATTCACGGGAACAGTTCGAAATTCGGACGCACAAGCGGTTAATCGACATCGTGAACCCAACGCCGAAGACGGTTGATTCATTAATGAAGCTTGATCTACCGTCCGGGGTTGACATTGAAATCAAGTTATAATTAAGCATTACAAAAAATTGGAGGTGTACTCATGGCCACAAAAGGAATCTTAGGAAAGAAAGTCGGGATGACACAGGTCTTCACCGAAAAGGGTGAGCTGGTTCCGGTTACCGTTGTTGCCGTTAACCCAAACGTTGTTATGCAGGTTAAGACAATGGAAAACGACGGCTACGAAGCAATCCAGCTTGGGTTTGACGACCAGAAGGCTGTTCGTGCCACAAAGCCGGCTGAAGGTCATGCAGCAAAAGCAAAAACTGCTCCTAAGCGCTTCGTTCGTGAAATCAGGGATGTTGAGCTGGGAGACTACAACGTCGGTGATGAATTAAACGCTGACGTATTCGAAGCAGGCGACATCGTTGACGTAACGGGTACGTCCAAGGGTAAAGGCTTCCAGGGTAACATCAAGCGTTGGAACCAGCACCGCGGACCAATGGCCCACGGGTCACGTTACCACCGGCGTCCAGGTTCAATGGGGGTTATCATCAACCGGGTATTTAAGGGTAAGATGCTCCCAGGACGGATGGGTGGTAAGCAGGTTACGATCCAACACCTTGAAATCGTTAAGGCTGATACAGAAAACGGCGTACTGTTAATTAAGGGTAACGTTCCTGGCGCAAACAAGTCATACGTTATCGTTAAGAGTACGGTTAAATAAACTGAGGAAGGGAGGATCAGTCAATGCCTAAAGTTGCATTATTTAAACAGGATGGTAGCAAGAATGGTGAAGTTGAATTAAACGACAGCATTTTTGGTATCGAACCAAACGACAACGTAATCTTTGACGCGGTAATCATGCAGCAGGCTTCCCGCCGGCAGGGAACACACGCGGTTAAGAACCGGCGTGCCGTTTCAGGTGGGGGCAAGAAGCCGTGGCGGCAAAAGGGTACCGGTCGTGCCCGGCAAGGTTCCATCCGTGCTCCACAGTGGGTTGGTGGTGGAACGGTCTTTGGCCCGCAACCACGGTCATACGGCTACAAGTTACCACGGAAGGTACGGCGCTTAGCAATCAAGTCAGTGCTGTCACAGAAGGTTATTGACAACAGCCTTGTTGTTGTTGATTCACTTCAGTTTGACACACCAAAGACAAAGGAATTTGCACAGGTGCTGGCTAACCTAGATGTGAAGACAAAGGTTTTAGTAGTTCTTGAAAACGATAATGAGAAAGCTGCTTTAGCTGCACGGAACCTTGCAAATGTCACGGTAATTCCGGCTAAAGGTCTGAACGTCTTAGACGTGGCTAAGAATGACAAGATGGTCATTACCAAAGAAGCTCTTTCTCAGGTAGAGGAGGTTCTTGCATAATGGATGTACGCGATGTAATTTTACGCCCGGTTGTTACGGAAGCCTCCATGGCTGAAATGGACAACAAGCGTTACCAGTTTGACGTCGATGTTCGCGCCACAAAGACCCAGGTGAAGAATGCTGTTGAAAAAGTGTTCAACGTCAAGGTTGCTAAGGTCAACATCATGAACATTAAGGGCAAGAAGAAGCGGATGGGCCGTTACGAAGGCTACACAAAGAAGCGTCGTAAGGCAATCGTTACTTTAACTGCCGATTCAGACGAAATTAAGTTATTCGCTGAAGAATAATTCTAGAGTAGGAGGGAAACAAAGTGGGAATCAAGAAATACAAACCAACCACTAACGGTCGTCGTAACATGACCAGTTCCGACTTTGCTGAAATCACAAAGACGAAGCCAGAAAAGTCACTGCTTGTATCACAAAGCAAGACTGCTGGCCGGAACTCATACGGTCACATTACTGTCCGGCACCGTGGCGGTGGCCACAAGCGCCAATACCGGCTGGTTGACTTTAAGCGGACTAAGGATAACGTTCCTGCAACGGTTAAGGCAATTGAATACGACCCGAACCGGTCAGCAAACATTGCTTTAATTGTTTACGAAGACGGGACGAAGTCATACATCTTAGCGCCAAAGGGCTTAAAGGTTGGCATGAAGGTTGAATCAGGTGCAGATGCCGACATCAAGGTCGGGAACACCTTACCGTTAGCTAACATCCCAGTCGGAACCGTTATTCATAACATTGAATTAAAGCCGGGTAAGGGTGGCCAGTTAGTTCGATCAGCCGGAGCATCAGCTCAGTTACTTGGTAAGGAAGGTAAGTACGCCATTGTTCGGCTGACATCTGGTGAAACCCGGATGATCCTGTTAACATGCCGGGCAACCATCGGAACGGTCGGAAACGAAGAGCATTCACTTATCAACATTGGTAAGGCTGGCCGGAACCGTTGGGCAGGTAAGCGGCCAACGGTCCGTGGTTCTGTTATGAACCCGAACGACCACCCGCATGGTGGTGGTGAAGGTAAGGCCCCAATCGGACGTCCAAGCCCGTTATCACCATGGGGTAAGAAGACAATTGGTAAGAAGACGCGTTCAACGAAGGCGCGGTCAAACAAGTTCATTATTCGTGGCCGGAAGCGGCGTTAATTAACGGCTAGCGGTCAAGCGAAAGGAGGAAAAACATGAGTCGGAGTTTAAAGAAGGGCCCATTTGCTGATGCGCACTTATTAAAGAAGATTGAGGCGCAGGCGGACCAGGAAAAGAAGTCTGTCATCAAGACTTGGTCACGGCGGTCAACGATTTTCCCAAGTTTCATTGGTTACACGATTGCTGTTTATGATGGTCGGAAGCACGTCCCGGTTTACATTCAGGAAGACATGGTTGGCCACAAGCTCGGTGAGTTTGTCCCAACACGGACGTTCCACGGTCACAGTGGTGACGACAAGGCAACAGGCGTTAAGTAATCGAGGGAGGATTAAGACATGGCTGAAGAAATTACATCAGCAAAGGCAACTGCTCGGATGGTTCGGATTCCGGCACGGAAGGCGCGTCTGGTCCTCGATTTGATTCGCGGCAAGAGCGTTGCTGAAGCACTTGGAATTTTAAAGTTCACACCAACAGCTGGTGCTGAAATCGTTGAAAAGGTTTTGAATTCCGCAATCGCAAATGCGGAAAACAACTTTGATCTGGATGCTGAGGACTTATACGTTAGCGAAACGTTTGCTAACGAAGGACCGACACTCAAGCGGTTCCGTCCCCGTGCTAAGGGTTCCGCTTCACCGATCAACAAGCGGACAAGCCACATCACAGTTGTTGTATCTGTTAAATAAGGAGGGATAAGCGTGGGTCAAAAAGTAAATCCAACGGGATTACGTGTCGGCATCATCCGTGACTGGGATGCAAAGTGGTACGCTGAAAAAGATTACGCTGCCAACTTACACGAAGATTTACGTATCCGGAAGTTCATTCTGAATAAGTTAGCCAACGCTTCAATCTCACAGATTGAGATTGAACGGGCTGCTAAGCGCGTTAACATTTCAATCCACACCGCTAAGCCAGGAATGGTAATCGGTAAGGGTGGTTCCGAAGTTGAAAAGCTGCGGAAGGAATTAAACAACCTGACCGGCAAGCGTGTACACATCAACATCGTTGAAATCAAGAAGCCTGACTTAGATGCTAAGCTGGTCGGCGAAGACATCGCCCAGCAGCTTGAAAACCGGATTGCTTTCCGGCGGGCAATGAAGCAGGCCATTCAACGGACAATGCGGGCTGGTGCTAAGGGGATCAAGGTTCAGGTTGCCGGCCGGCTGAACGGGGCTGACATGTCCCGGATTGAACACTTCTCAGACGGAACGGTTCCGCTGCACACATTGCGGGCTGACATTGACTACGCCTGGGTTGAAGCACACACGACATACGGTAAGTTAGGTGTTAAGGTTTGGATTTACCGTGGTGAAATCCTGCCTGCTAAGAAATCAGATCGTAAGTAAGGAGGGGAATAATCAATGTTAGTACCAAAGCGGACAAAGCATCGGCGTGAGTTCCGTGGTCACATGCGTGGCGAAGCCAAGGGTGGCAAGACCGTTACGTTTGGTGAGTTCGGTTTAAAGGCGCTCGATTCACATTGGATTACCAACCGGCAGATTGAAGCTGCCCGTGTTGCCATGACGCGTTACATGAAGCGTGGTGGGAAGGTTTGGATCAAGATTTTCCCTCACAAGTCATACACGGCTAAGGCTATTGGTGTCCGGATGGGTTCCGGGAAAGGGACGCCAGAAGGATGGGTTGCACCGGTTAAGCGCGGTAAGGTAATGTTTGAAGTTGGCGGGGTTCCTGAAGAGGTTGCCCGTGAAGCATTACGGTTGGCATCGCACAAGCTCCCGGTTAAGACAAAGATCGTAGCACGCGAGGAAGTAGGTGGCGAATCTAATGAAGGCTAAGGAAATTAAAGAATTAACCACTGACGAAATGCTTGAAAAGGAAAAGCAGTACAAGGAAGAGCTCTTCAACCTTCGTTTCCAGCTGGCAACGGGTCAGTTAGAGAACACCGCCCGGCTTAATGAAGTTCGGAAGACGATTGCTCGGATTAAGACGGCACTCCGTCAACAAGAATTAAACAACTAAGAATACGAAAAGGAGGTTAACCACGCATGAGCGAAGAACGTAACCAGCGTAAGGTATACAAGGGCCGCGTTGTTTCAGACAAGATGGACAAGACGATTACCGTTGTTGTTGAGACGTACAAGAACCACAAGACGTACGGTAAGCGGGTTAAGTACTCAAAGAAGTTCATGGCCCACGATGAAAACAACGAAGCTAAGATTGGCGACATCGTCACCATCATGGAAACACGGCCGCTCTCAGCTAAGAAGCGGTTCCGCTTAGTTGAAATCAACGAAAAGGCTGTTATCATCTAACAGTTTAATTACTTTGATTCGTATTCTGACCTAATAACGAAAGGAGGACACATACTGTGATCCAACAAGAAAGTCGTTTGAAAGTCGCTGATAACTCTGGGGCGCGCGAACTCTTAGTAATTAAGATCCTTGGTGGTTCCCGCGTTAAGACCGCTAACATCGGCGATATTATTGTTGCTACTGTTAAACAAGCAACACCAGGTGGCGTTGTCAAAAAGGGTGACGTTGTCAAGGCGGTTGTTGTTCGGACGAAATCTGGTGCACACCGGGCAGACGGTTCATACATCAAGTTTGATGAGAACGCTGCTGTTATCATCGGTGATGACAAGTCACCTAAGGGTACGCGGATCTTCGGACCAGTTGCCCGTGAACTCCGTGACGGGGACTTCATGAAGATCGTCTCCTTAGCACCGGAAGTATTGTAATATGACCGACTGGCAAGGAGGTGCGAGTAAGAATGTTCGTTAAGAAGAATGATAAGGTTAAGGTTATCGCGGGAAAGGACAAGGGCACGGAAGGTGTCGTTGAACAGGTTATCCCGGCTGCTAACCGGGTGGTTGTTAAGGGTGTTAACATCGTTAAGAAGCACCAGAAGCCAAGTAACGCTAACCCAAACGGTGGGATCATTGAAGTCGAGGCTCCCATTGATGCATCAAACGTAATGCTCATCGACCCGAAGGACGGCAAACCAACCCGCGTCGGGTACAAGGTTGTCGATGGCAAGAAGGTCCGGGTTTCAAAGAAGTCCGGCGAGACGTTAGACTAGTTTGACAGGAAAGGAGGACATCGTCTTCATGGCAAATCGTTTAAAGGAAAAGTATGAAAAAGAGATCGTGCCGTCAATGATGGAGAAGTTTAACTACACTTCAATCATGCAGGCACCTAAAGTTGACAAGATCGTGATCAACATGGGGGTTGGTGACGCTGTAAGCAACGCCAAGAACCTGGACGAAGCGGTTGACGAATTAACCCTGATTGCTGGGCAGAAGCCAGTGATTACGCGGGCCAAGAAGTCCATTGCCGGTTTCCGTCTGCGTGAAGGGATGCCGATTGGTTGTAAGGTAACCCTGCGGGGCCAGCGGATGTACGAATTCTTAGACAAGTTAGTTTCCGTTTCACTTCCGCGTGTGCGGGACTTCCACGGTGTTAGCAAGCGGGCCTTTGATGGCCGGGGAAACTACACCCTGGGGATTCGTGAACAGCTGATCTTCCCAGAAATTGATTTTGATAAGGTTAACAAGGTTCGTGGGATGGACATTGTCATTGTTACGACGGCCAACACCGACGAAGAATCAAAGGAACTGTTAACCCAGCTCGGAATGCCATTCGCTAAATAAGAGGAGGTTTAAACATTGGCTAAAAAGTCACAAATTGCTAAGAACAAGCGGCCAGCAAAGTTCTCAACGCAGGAATACACCCGTTGCCAACGTTGTGGCCGGCCACATTCTGTTTACCGGAAGTTTAAGTTATGCCGTGTTTGCCTGCGCGAACTTGCTCATAAGGGACAAATTCCTGGCATGAAGAAGGCTAGCTGGTAATTCAGCGACTACAAGGACGAAGGAGGCAAAAATAACATGGCTATGAGTGATCCAATTGCAGATTTCTTAACCCGGATTCGGAACGCTAACATGGCGCACCACGAATCAGTTGAAATTCCTGCATCAAAAATCAAGCATGCCATCGCTGATATCCTGAAGGACGAAGGATTTATCCGCGATGTTGAATACATTGATGATGACAAGCAGGGTATCATCCGTGTATTCCTGAAGTATGGTAAGAACAAGGAACGCGTTATTTCTGGTATTAAGCGGATTTCAAAGCCAGGATTACGTTCATACGTTAAGGCTGACGCTGTGCCGAAGGTGTTAAACGGGTTAGGGATTGCCATCCTGTCAACCTCAGAAGGGGTTATGACTGATAAGGACGCCCGTGCTAAGAACATCGGTGGCGAAGTATTAGCCTACGTTTGGTAAGATCTAATAACGACAGGAGGTGGCATACTCGTGAGTCGGATTGGTTATAAAGTAGTTGAGTTACCAGAAGGCGTTGAGGTTAAGCGCGACGGTAACATGGTAACCGTAAAGGGACCAAAGGGTGAATTAACCCGGGAATTCTCTGAAAAGATTACGATGAAGATTGATGGTTCAACGGTGTCCTTCGACCGGCCATCAGATGACAACAAGATGAAGTCACTGCACGGGACAACCCGGGCCAACTTCAACAACATGGTTGAAGGGGTAACAAACGGCTTCAAGAAGGAACTCGAGTTACGCGGGGTTGGGTACCGTGCTCAGATGAAGGGGAAGACCCTTGTATTAAACGTTGGGTATTCCCACCCAGTTAACTTTGAAGAAGAAGAGGGTATCAAGTTTGAATGCCCGTCTCAAACCCAGATTACCGTTTCCGGAATTGACAAGGAAAAGGTCGGCGACTGCGCTGCCCGGATTCGTGAGACCCGGAAGCCGGAACCATACAAGGGGAAGGGAATTCGTTACGTTGGCGAGTACGTACGGCGTAAGGAAGGTAAGACTGGTAAGTAATAAATATGCAGCATAACCGCTGTAACTAAATTAAGAGGTGAAAATTGTGATTTCGAAACCAGACAAGAACAAGACGCGGCAACGGCGTCACGCCCGTGTTCGGGGAAAGATTTCTGGTACTGCTGAGTGCCCACGCTTAAATGTTTATCGTTCAAACAAAAACATCTACGCTCAAGTAATTGATGACGTAGCGGGTGTGACGCTGGTTAGTGCCTCTACATTAGATAGTGAAATTAGCGCCGGCACCAAGACTGAACAGGCGAGTGCAGTTGGTGCGCTGGTTGCTAAGCGTGCTGCAGACAAGGGTATCAAGGAAGTTGTATTTGACCGTGGTGGATACCTGTACCATGGACGCGTTCAGGCTTTAGCTGAAGCTGCACGTGAAAATGGCTTAGACTTTTAGGAAAAGGAGGAATACCGTTTATGACTTTTATCGATCCAGCACAATTAGATTTAGAAGATCGCGTTGTAGCAATCAACCGGATTACGAAGGTTGTTAAGGGTGGTCGGCGCTTACGGTTTGCTGCGCTGGTTATCGTTGGCGACCACAACGGTCACGTTGGGTTCGGGACCGGTAAGGCGCAGGAAGTTCCTGAAGCCATCCGGAAAGCCGTTGATGCTGCACGGAAGAGCTTAATTGAAGTGCCAATCGTTGGAACAACGCTTCCTCACGAAATCATCGGTCAATACAGCGGAAGCCGGATTATGTTGAAGCCAGCAACGGCCGGTTCTGGGGTTGCTGCTGGTGGCGCCGTTCGTGCCGTTATGGAACTTGCCGGGGTTGACGATGTGACAAGTAAGTCAATCGGCTCAAACACGCCGGTTAATGTTGTACGGGCAACCTTTGATGGGTTGACCCGGATGAAGAGTGCTGAACACGTTGCCGAATTACGGGGCGTTTCAGTTCAGCACCTGGCTGAATAAGAAGGAGGACTGAATTATGGCTCAGATTAAGGTTACGTTAAAGCACTCTGTCATTGGACGTCCTCAGTCTCAGCGGAAAATCGTTAAGGGACTCGGGTTAGGCCGGATTAACAGTTCAGCCATCGTTCCGGACAATGCCGCAATGCGTGGTGCTATTCGGAAGATTAACCACTTAGTCGACGTCGAACTGGTTAAGTAATTACCATAATGATATAAGGAGGTGCCAACCCAATGAAATTAAATGAATTAAAGCCGAGCGAAGGTTCACGGAAAGCACGGATGCGTGTTGGTCGTGGGACTTCAGCAGGTAAGGGGAAGACCGCTGGCCGTGGCCAGAAGGGGCAAAAAGCTCGTAACACGATCCGGCTTGGTTTTGAAGGGGGCCAAATGCCATTCTTTCGGCGGATGCCAAAGCGGGGCTTCAACAACATTAACCGGAAGGAATACGCGGTTGTTAACTTATCAACGCTGAACGACCGGTTTGAAGATGGTGCCGAGGTTTCACCAGTTATCCTGGTTGAAAAGGGCATCGTTAAGAACGAAAAGGATGGAATCAAGATCCTTGGTAACGGCGAACTGAACAAGAAGCTGACCGTTAAGGCGCACAAGTTCTCCGCTTCAGCTAAGGAAGCCATTGAAGCCGCTGGTGGAAACGCTGAGGTGATTTAATGCTTAAAACAATGAAGAATGCCCTGAAGGTGAAGGAGATTCGCAAGAAGTTGCTCTTTACCCTGGGTATCTTGATTGTCTTTCGTCTAGGCACTTATATCACCGTCCCCGGGATCAACGCAAAGGCGCTAGAAACCGTTGCGTCAACGGGGTTAGTCAGTATCCTGAATACTTTCAGTGGTGGTGGGCTGACGAACTACTCCATCCTTGCGATGGGGGTTTCCCCGTACATCACCGCCCAAATTGTGGTGCAATTACTCCAGATGGACATTGTGCCGCGGTTTGTGGAGTGGAGTAAGCAGGGGGAAGTCGGTCGGCGGAAATTAAATCAGGTAACGCGTTACCTGACGATTGTGCTTGCGTTTGTACAATCAATTGGAATTACCGCTGGGTTTAACGCACTGAGTGGACTGCACTTAATTGAGCGGCCGAGCCTTTCAACGTATCTGATGATCGGGATTATCCTGACTGCCGGAACAATGTTTACGACGTGGCTGGGGGACATGATTACCGATCGTGGAATCGGAAACGGGGTATCCATTATCATTATGGCCGGGATTCTTGCCCGGACCCCGAGTGCAATCCATGAGGTTGTCAAGGAATGGTTCGGTTCAGCACCTGGAAACATCTGGGTGCCGGTGGCCGAGGTTGTTGCCCTCGTGGTAGCAGTCTTAATCATCGTGGTCTTTGTGACCTACGTTGAGGAAGCCAAGTACCGGGTGCCAATCCAGTATACCCGGCGGATGGCGGGAACGAGTGATAATTCGTTTCTCCCGTTGAAGGTGAACGTCGCTGGGGTGATCCCCGTGATCTTCGCTAGTTCGTTTATCGCAACGCCGCAGACGATTTTAATGGCCTTTACGTCGAAGTTCCAGGGCGCTACGTGGTTTAAGGTCGCAACAGACGTCTTTAACATGCAGACGGTTCCTGGAATGACGTTATACACCATCCTAATCATTGTCTTCACGTTCTTCTACGCGTTCGTTCAGGTGAACCCTGAAAAACTCGCGGAGAACCTGCAAAAACAGGGAAGTTACATTCCGTCAGTTTGGCCGGGGAAGGAAACGCAGAAGTATGTTTCCCGGCTGTTGATGCGGTTAAGTTCAGTTGGAGCCCTCTTCCTTGGGTTTGTTTCACTGATCCCGCTGGTTGCATCGGCAATCTTCGGGTTGAATCAGTCAATCGGACTGGGTGGAACGAGTCTGCTGATCGTGGTCGGGGTTACGCTTGATACGGTTCGCCAGATGGAAGGCATGATGATGAAGCGGAAGTACGTTGGCTTCATCCGGGAATAGTTAACGCGAATAACAATGATTACAAGGACTATGACCAGTATGGTTGTAGTCCTTTTTTGGTGCTTGCCAATCATTAATATTAGCAACTACTCCATTTGTTTATTTTAAAAAGTAATTGACTTTAGAAAAGGCTAATTATATACTAGCGATAATCTTGTGAGGAGATGGCGAGGAGCTACTAATGGACAATCGTTTATTTCATGGAATTGACCGGACCTTGATGGTTATTATTGTAATCATGTTATGCGGGATAGTCGCTGCGGGGGCAATTAGTTCTGAACGGATAGTTAGGTTTAACCACGTCGAGACGGCACCGCAGCGAACGGAATATTTAGCTACTCATTTATTAACCGGATACCCCAAAACGAACGAACAGTTAATGGAGGAGAACGGGCACTTTAAGCACGCCAAAATGAAGGGGTTAGACGTTATTTGTCCTACTTTAGCTAGCTGTCCGGGATTAATCATCAAAACGAAGGATTATACAATCTTATATATGTTAAATGACTATTGTACAGTAACAGATTCGGAAGGAACAACGTATATGTTTAATGATCAAATGACTGAGTTGGGTGGTTGTAGTAAGAAAACGCAGCGAAAGGTTATGCGCGAATGGAACGCGCGTCTCGATCAAATCGGACACCGAATGAATTTTCAGTTTAACCTTATGCCGTGGAAGGATTTTGGGTTGTAAGCGGATAGTTGACTGGCCGGATTGCGTTGGCGGATTCCGGGTGATGGAACAGCCGAAGAAGACGCGCCAGCCGCTGGATGATATTCTGACGGTCATTCACTAGCCCTTAAAATTCCGGGCGGCCTGCGGTATACTGGGCAGGTAGACTTATATAGTGGAAGGAATGGTACGAAATGGCATTGAACTTAATGCTGATGGGGTTACCGGGTGCCGGTAAGGGAACCCAGGCTGAGCGGATCGTTGATGAATACAAGATCCCGCACATTTCAACGGGTGATATTTTCCGCGCTGCCATGAAGAACGGAACGGAAATGGGCAAGGAAGCCAAGAAGTACATCGATAAGGGTGAACTGGTTCCGGATGAAGTCACCAACGGAATCGTCAAGGACCGGTTGGCCGAAGATGACGTCAACGACGGCTACATGCTGGACGGTTTTCCGCGGAACATGGTCCAGGCCGAAGCGCTTGACCAGTTTGGCGCAGAATTAGGTAAGCCGTTGAACTGCGTGGTTAACATTGATGTTGATCCGGAGTCACTGATGGAGCGGTTAACTGGCCGGTTTGTTTGCCGCGACTGTGGGGCAACATACCACAAGGTCTTCAACCCGACAAAGGTCGAGGGAACGTGTGACCGGTGTGGCGGCCACAACTTCTTCCAGCGGGATGACGACAAGCCGGAAACGGTTAAGAACCGGCTGGACGTCAACATGAAGATGAACACGCCGCTGCTGGACTTCTACAAGCAAAAGGGAATCCTGCATAACGTGGATGGAAACCAGGACATTGATGCTGTTTTTGCGGCTATCAAGCAGGTTTTGGATTCCATTAAGTAGCGGTCAGGCCGTTAATCATCATTAACTACGAATAACCTGGATTATTATGGTGCGGATGCTTGTCGAAAGCTATTTCGTGTGCTATGATAATTCAGGTTTACTTTTTCAATGGGCTTAGTTTGCACTTTTTGCGCTAGCTCGCGGAAAATGGTGGGACTCTCCCGGATGGGAAACTACTCACGTGTTCGACGACGGGTAAAGTTTCACAACCAATTTAAGGAGGTACTTTTACGTGGCGAAAGATGATGTGATTGAGATTCAAGGGACAATCAAAGAAACGTTGCCCAATGCGATGTTTAAAGTTGAACTTGAGAACGGGCACGAAATCCTTGCCCACGTTTCCGGAAAGATTCGGATGCACTACATTCGGATTCTGCCGGGTGACCGGGTAACGGTTGAAATGTCCCCTTACGATTTGACTAAGGGTCGCATTACCTATCGCTTTAAATAGATTGTCCTTCGAAAAAAATTTTTAGGAGGTATGATTCATGAAAGTAAGACCATCAGTTAAACCAATGTGCGAACACTGCAAAGTAATCAAGCGCAAGGGTCGCGTTATGGTTATTTGCGATAACCCGAAGCACAAGCAACGTCAAGGATCATAAGATAAGGAGGTGTAATTGTAATGGCTCGTATTGCAGGGATTGACTTACCAAGTGACAAGCGGATTGTCATTGGGTTAACCTACATTTATGGAATCGGTAACTCACGTGCTAAGAAGATCTTAGCAGACGCAGGCGTTTCAGAAGACGTTCGCGTTCGTGACCTGACAGCCGAACAGGAAGACAAGATCCGGGTGGAAGTTAACAAGTACGACGTCGAAGGGGACCTTCGGCGGGAAGTTTCCATGAACATCAAACGTCTTTCTGAAATTGGCTCTTACCGAGGCCTTCGTCACCGGCGGCACTTACCAGTTCGTGGTCAGAACACCAAGAACAACGCCCGCACACGGAAAGGCCCAGCGGTTTCAATTGCAGGGAAGAAGAAATAATAAATTAAAATAAAAGGAGGTTAGATCGTTCATGGCAGTTAAGAAGTCACGGAAGCGCCGGGCAAAGAAGCACATTGAGTCCGGTGTGGCACACATTCACTCAACCTTTAACAACACCCTCGTGATGATTACGGACGTTCACGGGAACGCCGTTGCATGGTCATCAGCCGGTGCACTTGGCTTTAAGGGTAGCCGGAAGTCAACGCCGTTTGCTGCACAGATGGCTGCGGAAACCGCTGCTAAGAGTGCAATGGATCACGGAATGAAGACCGTTGAAGTATCCGTTAAGGGCCCTGGTTCAGGGCGTGAAGCTGCTATTCGGGCACTTCAGGCTGCAGGACTTGAAGTTACATCCATCAAGGACGTAACGCCGGTTCCGCATAACGGATGCCGTCCGCCAAAGCGTCGTCGTGTTTAATAGCGACATTACCGTTGGGGACGGTCCCGAAACGGTTTTGTTGGCTGACACGATGCGTTTTGAAAGGGGTATGCATTACTAATGATCGAATTTGAAAAACCAAAAATTCATAAGATTGAAGAGACGAAGGACTACGGCCGGTTTATCGTTGAACCATTAGAGCGGGGCTACGGTACGACGCTCGGGAATTCGTTACGCCGGATTCTGCTTTCTTCGTTACCGGGGGCAGCGATCACTGACGTTCAGATTGATGGTGTTTTGCACGAATTTTCAACCGTTGACGGGGTGTTAGAGGATGTCACCAAGATTATCCTGAACCTCAAGAAGGTTGCCTTGAAGATCAACGGTGAAGACAAACAGGACCTTGAGATTGACGTGACCGGGCCGCTTGAAGTAACGGCTGGTGACATCCAGGGGTCAAGTGATGTTGAGATTTTGAACCCCGACCAGTACATTTGTACGGTTGCTGATGGTGCCACGTTCCACGCCCGGCTGTCTGCTAACACGGGGCGGGGATACGTTTCGGCTGATGAAAACAAGGCCAAGGCAGATGACATGCCAATTGGTGTTTTACCGATTGACTCACTTTATACCCCAATCGAGCGCGTTAATTACCAGGTTGAAAAGACGCGTGTTGGTCAAAAGGATGACTACGACAAATTAACCCTTGACGTGTGGACAAACGGTTCACTGACGCCAAGTGAGGCAATTAGCTTATCCGCTAAGATTTTAACGGAGCACCTGACCCTGTTCGTCGACCTGACAGATGAGGCAAAGAACGCCGAAATCATGGTTGAAAAGGAAGAGACGGCCAAGGAAAAGATGCTGGAAATGACCATCGAAGAGCTTGATCTTTCCGTTCGGTCATACAATTGCTTGAAGCGGGCCGGCATCAACACGGTTCAGGAACTGACCGACAAATCAGAAGCTGACATGATGAAGGTGCGGAACCTCGGACGGAAGTCCCTCGATGAGGTTGAAGGTAAGTTAGCTGAACTTGGGTTAAGTCTTCGTCAAGACGACTAATAACAACATAAAGGAGGGACTATTGATGGCTTATCGTAAATTAGGACGGACCAGCGAACACCGGAAGGCAATGCTGCGGAACCTGACTACTGACCTGATCGTTAACGGCAAGATCGTAACGACGGTTCAGAAGGCTAAGGAAGTACGGAAGATGGCTGAAAAGATGATTACCCTTGGGAAGAAGGGGGACTTATCTGCTCGGCGGAAGGCTGCTGGTTACATCATGGACGTTGTTGTTGACAACGACAACGACGAAGACGCAAGCGTTAAGACGGCACTCCAGATGCTGTTTGATGACGTTGCTCCCCGTTACGCAGAACGGAACGGTGGGTACACGCGGATTTTAAAGATGGACCGGCGGCGTGGTGATGCTGCTCAGATGGCAATCATCGAACTGGTTTAATTGAATCTGCGAATTAAATACGTAAAGGGTCACTTTTACGGTGATGGAAGGATGCTATGATGATGGCGAATGCCAAGTCTAGTCCTAAGTAGTCCGGGAGGATGAAAATTCACCGTAAAAAGTGATTTTTTATTTTATACGGAACTCTTTATGGGCGGATTCCCAGGAAATCATGGTGCTGGTTCCGGGTTCTCTGATATAATGTGGGGGAATTACACGGTCAGGGGGGATTAGTATGCCGGTCATTGATGTTCGGGACGTAACGGTGCAGTACCGCGATGAGGATCGTCCTGCGCTGCAGCACGTTTCGTTGCAGGTTACGCAGGGGGAATGGATTGCCTTAATTGGGCACAACGGTAGCGGGAAGAGTACCCTTGCCCGGGCGCTTGATGGGCTGGTGCCCCTGACAGCGGGAGCTATTCACGTTGCGGGAATTCCCGTCGACGAAGAGCATATCTGGGATGTCCGGCGCCGGGTTGGAATGGTTTTTCAAAACCCTGATAACCAGTTTGTCGGGGCGGATGTTGCGGGTGACGTGGCGTTCAGCCTTGAAAATCAAGAAGTCCCCCGTGAAGAGATGCACCAGCGCGTGGCGGCCGCGCTGAAGGCGGTGGGAATGGCAGAGTATGCCAACCACGCCCCGAGTCGTCTTTCGGGAGGGCAAAAGCAGCGGGTCGCAATTGCCGGTGTGTTGGCACTGCGTCCTGAAATTGTGATTTTTGATGAGGCGACGAGTATGCTTGATCCGGCCGGACGGGACGATGTTGTTGCGCTGATGCGGACCCTTCATGAGCAGGGATTAACGATTATTACCATTACGCATGATATTGACGAAGCCGGGTTGGCGGACCGGGTAATTATGCTGGATAACGGCCGGGTGGTGACGGCAGCTCCCCCGGCCACCGTTTTTGCGCAGGAGGATACGCTAGTCGCCCGGGGATTGGACGTACCGTATTCCGCCCGGTTAAAGCAGGCGCTTGCTGCCCGCGGACTTCGGGTACCTAAGGAGTACCTCACAAACGAAGGGATGGTGAACTGGTTATCGCAATTGAAGTCAACCATTTAAGTTACACCTACCAGGCGGGGACGCCCATGGCAGCGCCGGCCCTGCAGGATGTTTCCCTTCGGATTGAGGATGGTAGTTATACGGCCATTATTGGGCATACGGGAAGCGGGAAATCGACGCTCCTCCAGCATTTCAACGGGTTGCTTAAGCCGACATCTGGGCAACTGACGGTGAATGGGGTGACGATTACCCCCGCAACGAAAAATAAGGAACTGAGTGACCTCCGTCATCAGGTTGGATTTGTGTTCCAGTTCCCGGAGGCGCAGTTGTTTGAGGAAACGGTCCTCAAGGATATTGCCTTTGCACCCCGGAACTTTGGAAAGAGTGCGGCCGAGGCGGAGCAGATTGCCCGCAAAGTGGCGACCATGGTGGGATTAAGTGAGACAACGCTCACCCAGTCACCGTTTGACCTCTCTGGTGGACAGATGCGGCGGGCGGCCATTGCCGGTATCCTGGCAATGGAGCCCCATACGCTGATTTTGGATGAACCGACGGCCGGATTAGATCCGCAGGGGCGGCGAAGCATGATGAACTTGTTTTCCCGCCTTCATCGGGAGTACCACCTCACGATTATTCTGGTGACCCACCAGATGGATGACGTGGCGGATTATGCCGATCACGTGGTTGTGATGGAACACGGTCAGGTGCTGCAGACGGTGACGCCGCGGCAGGTGTTTGCGGACGCTAAGTGGCTGCGGGAGCACCACCTGCGGTTACCGCAGACGGCAGCAATGGCGGAACAACTGGCGGCACGGGGCTTCTCGTTTGATCCGCTCCCGTTAACCGAACACGAACTTGCTGATCAGCTTGTTCCTCAACTACAAGGAGGTGGCCGGCATGACTAAACTGCTGTTAGGGCGGTACGTCCCCGGCAATTCGGTTCTCCACCGGATGGACGCCCGGGCTAAGTTAGCCCTTAGTTTTGCGTTTATTGCCATTATTTTCTTGGCCAATAATTGGGCCACGTACCTAATACTAAGTGCGTTTACGCTGGGGTGTGTGTTCCTTTCCCGGGTATCTGTGCGCTTCTTTATCGCTGGGGTCAGGCCCCTTATTTGGCTGATTCTGCTAACGGTGACGCTTCAGATTTTTTTTGCGCGGGGAGGCACCGTTTACTGGCACTGGGGAATCTTCTCCCTGACGGCGGGGGGAATTATTAACGGGATTTTCGTGTTTTGCCGGTTTATGCTGATTATCTGCATGTCGACCCTCCTGACCCTCACCACGCCACCACTGGCAATTGCGGATGCGATGGAGTCGCTGATGGCCCCGCTGAAGCTTTTAAAGGTCCCGGTTGCGGAAATTGCGTTGATGCTATCAATTGCATTGCGGTTTGTGCCGACACTGATGGACGAAACCCAAAAGATTATGAATGCGCAGCGGGCGCGCGGGGTCAGCTTTAGTACCGGGAAGATTCGCGACCGGATTAAGGCGATTATTCCACTCCTAGTACCGCTTTTTGTCAGTTCGTTTGAGCGGGCGGAAGACCTTGCCACCGCGATGGAGGCCCGGGGCTACCGGGATGGCGCCCACCGGACAAAGTACCGGGTTCAGCAGTGGCACCTGATGGATACCATTGCAGTGGTGGTGTTCGTGTTTCTGACGGGTGCGCTGGTATGGCTGCGTGCTTAAAATCAATTCTACGAAGAAGGGATGATGGCGGATGCCACGGTATAAGGTAACGCTGGCCTACGATGGAACTAACTTTGCGGGCTACCAGGTGCAGCCCCATAAACGGACGGTCCAGGGCGTTTTAGAACGGGCCCTCAATAAGATGAGTAAACGGGATGATTACGTTCACGTGGTGGGGTCGGGCCGGACCGACGCGGGGGTGCACGCCCTCGGCCAGGTAATCCACTTTGATTTTCCCCACGACATTCCGGCGCGGGGGATGCTTCGCGGGTTGAACAGCATGCTGCCGTTAGACTGTGAAGTGGTGGCCTGTGAAGTGGTTCCGCAAAGTTTCCATGCCCGTTATACGGCCCACGCGAAAACCTACGTTTACCGGGTGAGCCGCGGGGAGTTTGTTAACCCGTTTAAACGAAACTACACCGGCCACTATAAGTTTAAGTTGGACCTTGATAAAATTAGGGCGGCCCTCCCGGACGTGGAGGGGACCCACGACTATTCGAGTTTTGTGGCCGCAGGCAGTCAAGCGACCAACCACGTGCGGACGGTGTACCGGGCCACTGTGCGGGAGGATCAGGCAAATGACGAAGTGGTTTTCTCGTTTACCGGGAATGGTTTTTTGTATAATCAGGTGCGGATTATGGTGGCCACCCTGCTTGAGATTGGGGCGGGCCGGCGACCAGTACATGATTTTCAACGGCTCTATGCGGTGAAGGACCGGAACGAATGCCGCGAAACGGCCCCGGCAAGCGGGCTCTACCTAAAGGCCGTTTACTATGATCAGCCGGGATCAGAATTAACCCGAAAAAGCGGGGAAGACAATTGACGCGTGCGGGGCAAAAGAGTATCATATTAGCTGGTATTGTTTGCCCCACAGTAAGCCCCGTTAACCTTATTGTTTGTCAAACATACAGAAATTGGAGGATATAATCGTGCGTACAACATATATTGCAAAGCCAGGCGAAGTTGAGCGGAAATGGTATGTCGTTGACGCCACTGATGTTCCTTTGGGACGGTTATCAGCGGTTGTTGCATCTGTTCTGCGTGGTAAGAACAAGCCAACGTTTACGCCACACGTTGATACTGGTGACTTTGTCATCGTAATCAACGCCGAAAAGGTTGCGTTGACCGGAAAGAAGGCCAAGAACAAGGTCTACTACCACCACTCCAACCATCCGGGTGGATTAAAGGAACGGACAGCCGGTGATTACCGTGAAAAGGATCCCGAGAAGCTCATTGCCCTTTCAGTTAAGGGAATGCTGCCGAAGGGTACTCTTGGTCGCCAGCAGCTGAAGAAGCTCCGCGTATACCGTGGCGCTGACCACAAGCACGCTGCACAGCAGCCAGAAGTATTAGATATTACGAACTTAATCTAGATCTAGGAGGAAATCGAATTGGCTCAAGTACAATACTACGGTACAGGTCGCCGGAAAAACTCAGTTGCCCGGGTCCGGTTAGTTCCGGGAACTGGTAAGATTACGATGAACGGCAAGCCTGCAGAAGAATACATTCCATTTGCAAACTTACGTGAAGTCATGGTTCAGCCGTTTGACGTTACGGAAACGAAGGGCTCATACGACGTCCTCGTTAACGTAAACGGTGGTGGCTTCTCAGGACAGGCCGGTGCTACACGGCACGGAATTGCCCGCGCACTGCTTGAAGTTGACCCGGACTTCCGGGGCGCACTGAAGCGTGCAGGTCTCTTAACACGGGACCCACGGATGAAGGAACGGAAGAAGCCAGGTCTCAAGAAGGCCCGGAAGGCTTCCCAGTTCTCAAAGCGTTAATCGGATTTCGGTTAATGGCGATGAAAAAAGAATCCAGGTTTTTTCTGGGTTCTTTTTTGTTTGCAAAAATAGTGTTCTTCTAATAAAGCGCTTACATTTTTGTTATAATAGCCATGGAGCATTTATTCCAATTATTTTTTTAGGGGGAGATACTATGAATTGGGTAAAGCAGTTATTGGCGCCGCCACCAGCGCAACCGCTCCGGGATGATGCGACGGTGCGGCGGCTCTACCCGCGGTACCGGGTGCGCGTTTTCATCGGGATTTTCGTCGGGTACATGGGGTACTACTTTGTGCGGAATACCACGGCGGTTCTTTCCGGAATCCTGCAGATGTCGGCCACCCAAATCGGGATTATTTCGTGTGCGTCGTACGTGGCGTACGGGATTTCCAAGTTTGTGTCCGGCCACATTGCGGACAGTTCTAACGCCAAGATTTTCTTGCCGTTGGGCCTGGTTTTATCAGGAATTGTTAATATCCTTATCGGGGTGATTCCGGGAATCATTTCCACCGTTTGGATTTTTACTGTCATGTACCTGATTAACGGCTGGCTCCAAGGAATGGGGTACGGCCCGTGTTCCCGGTCATTGGTGTACTGGTTTGACGATGAAGAACGGACGTTGTGGGGTTCGATCTGGAACCTTGCCCATAATTTTGGGGGTGCCCTTGCGCCTGCTTTGGCTGGATTAGGACTGGCAATTGCGGGAAATAACGCGATGGCGCGGGCCCACGCAGCGTACTGGCTTCCAGGGATTGTTGTTATTATCATCGCGGTGTTTGTGTACTTTATCCAGGAAGACACCCCAGAATCAGTTGGGATGCCGTCCGTGGAACAGTACCACCACCTGCCGGCCAAGAAGCAGCCGGCAGCGGTACCGCCGATGAAGGTGGTTATCCGCGAGTACATTTTGCCAAATAAGAAACTACTGTGGGCGTGCATGTACGGGGCATTCGTTTACGTTCTCCGGTACGGGATTGTTGTATGGGCGCCCCGGTTCTTAGCGGCGCCCCAGAGCGTTGGTGGCAAGGCCGTGAACGCTGCCGCGGGAATGGGCGGCTTTTCGTTCTTCGAAATTGGCGGCGTGCTGGGCATGCTGTGCGCCATGATGATTTGCCGGAAGGTCTTTAACAACTCGATGCCACTAACTAACGTTGCCTTTCTGGTATTAACCATGGTTTTAGTTGTGATTTACTGGTTCATTCCGGCGGGAAACCAGTACCTGCTCGCTGATTACGCGGTCCTCATTGGTCTGGGATTTGGAATTTACGGCCCGGTAATGACAATTGGGTTGTACGCCATGGGAATTGTGCCCAAGATTGCGGCTGGGGCAGCTGCAGGGCTGTCAGGAACGTTTAGTTACGTGTTGGGGGCGGTTATTGCGACCCTGGTAATCGGAATTATCGCTGATCACATGGGCTGGCTGGCCGTCTTTGGCCTGTTTATCATTGCGGCGATTGGGGCGATTATCTGTACGTTGTTGTCCCGGGATAAGCGACTAGAAGGGTTTCACCAGTCCCAGGAAAGTTAAAATTAAGAAGCCGAAGAATTAACAAATAAAAACGTGGGGGAAGGTTGTGACTTCCACCACGTTTTTTGCGTTTTACCGGAGATTAGGTTATTGGGGCGTTTCTTCTTTGGTCAACCGCCCGTCTTCCAGGTGATAAATTTCGTCGGCAAAGTCGCGGAGCCGCAGGTCGTGGGTAACCACAATAACGGCCTTATGGTATTCGCGGGCGAGGGTGGCGAGCAGCTGCCCCACCTTAACCACCCGCGGACTGTCCAGGGCAGCGGTGGGTTCGTCGGCAAGCACGATTGCCGGGTCGGGATACAGGGCGCGGGCGATGGCAACGCGTTGCTGCTGGCCACCGGAGAGTTCCACCGGGTACTTGTGCTGTAGTTCAGCAATCCCTAAATCCGCCAGGAGCTGGGTAAGCTGGGCGGAATTAAGGTTGCCGGTGCGTTTAACGCGGTCCACCAGGGTAAACTGTTCGGCCACTGTGAGATAAGGAACCAGGTTGTATGCCTGAAGGATAAACCCAATCTGGGTGAGCCGTAGCTGATCGCGTTGCTTTTTAGTCATCGTCGTTAGGGCCTTACCGGCCACGGTGACGGTTCCGCTTGTGGGCGTTTGTAAGCCCCCCGCAATGGTGAGAAGTGTGCTTTTTCCCGAACCGGACGGGCCGAGGATGAGGACCATTTTCCCCGCCGAGGCCGTGAAGTTAATCCCGGAGAGAACGTGGACACGGGTGGCGTCATGGCCGAAAAACTTATTAACGTTTGTAAGTTGAATTGCTGGCATGGAATTAACCTCCAATCACTGTTACGGGATCAACTTTGAGGATGGTGCGAACCGGAATTAGGGCTCCAAGGAGGGCCATTCCGATCAGCGCAACGCTTACGCCGCTAAGTAGGGGCAGGTTGACGGCTAACGGGACGGCGGCGGGAACGACCAGGAACGTGCCGGTCGTTAGTGCGGCGCCGAGGATGAGCCCGATGACCGTTAGGAGCACCGCCTGGATGAGGACGGCGCTGACCAAAACCCGGGCGGGGATTCCCTGGGCCCGTAGGACGGCATACTGGGGAAGTTTTTGCATGGTGATGATGTACAGGAAAACCGCAATCACGATCAGGGAAATCACCATTAAAAAGCCAATCATAAACTCAAAGGTCATGTTTTGGGCGGTGTATCCGGGGAGTTGCTGGATGAACTTAGCAACCGGCACCATTGTGAGATTCCCCACTGAACCGTTAAGGGTTGCCCGCTTTGACACCACGGCGCTCGCCTTGAACCCGGCAGGAATGTTTTTCAGCTGTGGCCAGCTTGCTAACCGGCCGTAGATAACCGGGGCAATACTAAGCTTGGCGTTTTTGGTAAATCCAACGACGGTGAAACGGTGGGCGACCGTATTTAACCGAACGTGGTCGCCAAGCTTGTAGCCCGCATTTTTTAATGATGTATCCAGAATGATTTCGTGGTCTGTTTTGGGCATGTGGCCTGCCACCAGTTGGAGGTGCTGGGCGATGTACTGGTGGGGCTCCAGGCCAATGAACTGGGTGGACTGCTTGGCTCGGTGGGTACCCTTTAAGACTACCGGGGCCTGCCCCACGTACGCTTCGTTGGCGCCGAGGCGAAGCTTAGCGGCGTCCTGGGTGGTGATTAATGACTGGGCGAGGTTGGTATTGGCATCCTTATTAAGGACGATTTGGCGGGTGTGCCACGAATTAATTGCGGCCGTGTTTTGGCTGGCAAGTCCCTGGGCCAGGCTGGTTAAGATGAAAATCAAGAAACTTACCAGCGTCACCAGGGCAATGATGAGCCCGTACCGGAGCTTTTCGTGGGCGATTTCTTTAAGTGCAAGAAACATTGTTAATCCTCCTTCAGGTGCTTGATTGCGGTGGCGTAACGGTGGATTAGCGCTTTTTGGGCGGCGGGGGTAATCAGGATTGCCCGCACTGTTTCGTGGGCAAGGACGGTGGCCGCCCATGCGACTGGCGTCAGGTCCGTTAAGGCGGGGTGGACGGCGATAATCCCTTCATCGACCGTGAAGTACAACCGTAAAAACGCAGCGTACGGGGAGTGCAGGATGGCCGTTACGAACTGGTCGAGATCATCCGGAGCGGTCACCGCGTGCTTAACGGGGGCGTGGACGGCAGTCATGGCAGCCTGAAACACGCTTTGGTAGGCGTCCTTGAGGTCGGTAAAGTACTTATAAAACGCACCGCGTGAAATCTGGGCGTCCTTGATGATCCGGGCGACCTGCGCTTCGGCAAGACTGTAGTGGGAAAATTCGGTCCGCGCCGCTGCGAGGATTCGTTCCCGTTTAGCGGCGGGTAAATGGTCAAACGTTGGTGTTGCCATAAACCGGCTCCTTTCTGGTGACATCGCGTCACCGATTGATATTCACAGCCTACCACGGCGGGTGACACTGTGTCAACATTAACGGATTTGGCGGGGAATGGTAGAATAACGGTAACTATCGGAGTGCTAGGAGGGAAGAAAATGACGCAGCGTGAAATCAGTAATGCGGAGTGGGAAGTCATGCGCTTGTTGTGGTCGCTTGGCGAAGCTTCCAGTAAGCAGTTAGCGGATTTACTGGTCAAGAAACAGGGCTGGAAGGCTGCCACCGTTAAAACGCTGCTGGGGCGGTTGGTAAATAAGGAATACGTTACGGCTAAAAAGAGTGGCCGGCGGTACTTGTACCGGGCAGCGGTAGGAGAACAGGCGACAATTGATGCTCAATTAAAGATGAGTTTCGATAAAATTTGTCAACGTCATGTTGGCCGGGCGTTGGCCCACGTGGTGCAGGAGGTTCCCCTCACAACGACGGATATTGATCGGCTCGTCGCCCTCCTAAAGGCTAAACGAACAACTGCGCCGGTGACATTATCATGTGATTGTCTGTTTCCACCCCAGGAATGTCAGCGCGAGAAATAAAAATTTGTAAAATAGTTTTGTAGTTAGAACTAAAATGTAATATACTGAGAAATAGTTAAGAGGTTATTGGAGGTTATTGATAATGGCAGCATTTGAAAAGTTAATGTTGGACTTAAGTCAGCAATTACATTTACACCAGGTAATCAGTGGCAACGATGATAGTGAAATGGAGCGTCTTGGAGCGTTCGATATTTGTTACCTTGAGGCCATTAACCAACTGGGAAAGCCAACGATTGGGACGGTTTCTCACCTGTTGAACCAGTCGACCCCGAACACCAACTACCACGTTAAGAAGTTGATTAGCCTGGGGTTAATCGACCGGGTAATGGACAAGAAGGACCGGCGGGTTGCCCACCTGTTTGTTACGGACAAGTACCGCTCAATGATGCGGGCTGGGGGCGATGATTTCTGGAAGAATCTTCAAGAAGATCTGGGAGAAAAGGTTTCGTCCGATGACATCGCTACTTTCCAGCGGGTGTTGAAGGAGACGGTCGCACTTTTGCGGAAGTCTGGTCTCGATAAGAAGGTTGAAGAGAATAAGAACAAGAAGCGGAAGGAGTAATGCGTCTTCCGGTTTGTTAGGCGGCGGCCCGAAATCATCCGGGCCGCCGTTTTTCTAGGAACTAAATTCAAAATAATAAATGTATATTTTCACAATCTAGGAATTGTAGAATGTAAATTCCGTCCTCTTTTTAAAAGAACGCTGCGCTAAAAATGGCGGTATTAAGCTAATGTAAGGGTTGACACAAATCTGGCAATTCTGTATTATTTTTGATGTAGGATAGGTAACAATTAACTCACTTTAAGGAGGAAGTACAATGACTGAATACCGAATTGAAGAGGACACACTAGGTCCAGTTAAGATTCCCGCCGAAGCACTGTGGGGGCCACAGACCGAGCGGAGCCGGAACAATTTCCCAACGGGCGAGTTGATGCCAATTGTCATTATTCGGGCAATGTTAAACATCAAGAAGGCCGCCGCTGAGTCCAACCTGGAACTAAAGAACATCGACCAGGCAAAGGGTGAGCTCATTATTCGGGCAGTCGACAGTCTGCTTGCCCTTAGTGATGATGAGTTACGGGCAGATTTCCCGCTGCACGTTTACCAGACAGGTTCGGGAACGCAAACAAACATGAACGTGAACGAAGTGGTGGCAAACAAGGCGATGCAGCTGGATCCGTCCATCGAGATTCTGCCAAACGACGACGTTAACCGGGGGCAGAGTTCTAACGATACCTTCCCGACGGCGATGAACGTGGCCGCGGTTGAGGCGGTTGCTCAGCTGGAAGAGGCTGCGCAACACCTGATTGACGAGCTGACCAAGAAGCAGAAGCAGTACTGGAAGACCGTTAAGATTGGCCGGACCCACTTACAGGACGCGACACCGCTGACGTTTGGACAGGAAGTGAGTGGCTGGGTCAGCATGGTTCAGCACGACCTGGATTACTTAAAGGAACTAGACGATACGTTGCTTGAACTGGCAATCGGGGGAACGGCCGTTGGGACCGGGTTAAACGCCGTACCAGGCTTTGCCGACATGATTGCCGCTAAGTTTAAGGAATACTACGGGTTTGACTTTACCGCGAAGAGCAACAAGTTTTACGGGTTAGCCGCTCATTCTGGAATTAACGTGGTTCACGGGGCCATTAAGTCCCTAGCTGCCGACCTGATGAAGATTGCAAACGACGTGCGGTTCCTAGCATCTGGTCCGCGGGCAGCATACAACGAATTAAACATTCCGGCGAACGAACCAGGTTCTTCCATCATGCCTGGGAAGGTTAACCCGACGCAGGCGGAAGCCATTACGATGGCGGCCACCCGTGTAATGGGGAACGACGTAACGATTGACGTGGCTTGCTCCCAGGGGAACTTTGAAATGAACGTTTACAAGCCGGTGATGATTGCGGCCTTCCTGGAATCAGCTGACCTGTTACGGGGAACGATGATGGGCTTTGCTGACAAGATGATTGCCGGAATGACGGTTAACGAGGAACGGATGAAGGAACTCGTTGATAATTCCCTGATGACCGTAACGGCCCTGTCACCGCACATCGGCTACCACGATAGCGCAAAGATTGCCCAGCAGGCCGACAAGGAAGGGACGACCCTGCGGGAAGCAGCCCTGAAGTCCGGGAAGCTGACGGCCGAACAGTTTGACGAGTGGGTTGATCCGCTGAAGATGACAAACATTGATCAGGATAATTAACGGAGGTAAGTGAAATGGCGAAGTTTTGGTACCAACCATGGGGTGCAAACATGCTGAAAGACCAGTACGACGTGGTAATTGTCGGGTCCGGGGCAACTGGGCTGGTGGCCGCAATTCAGGCTAAGGAACTCGGGTTGAAGCCGGCGGTCTTTGAAAAGATGGAGAAGTTAGGGGGGAACTCCAACCGGGCTTCTTCGGGAATGAACGCGGCGGAAACGAACGTGCAGTTACGCCACGGCATCGTCGACAGTATCGACGACTTCTACAACGAAACGTACCAGGGCGGCGGTAAGCTCAACGACCAGGACCTGTTACACTACTTCACATCACACGCCGCCCTTGCGGTTGACTGGCTCTTTGACCACGGAATTAAGCTCGAAGACGTCACGATTACCGGGGGGATGAGCCGGAAGCGGGCGCACCGGCCGGCCAGCACGGCGCCAATCGGAGCATTCCTCATCAAGCACCTCCTGCAGGTGGTTCAGGAAGACAACGTGCCGGTCTTTAACAACACGAAGGTTACGCAACTGTTGCACGACGATGCTAATCAGGTTACCGGGGTAAAGCTCACCGACGAAAACGGGCAGGAACGGACTATCAAATCCCGGGCAGTACTCCTCGCTACTGGTGGTTTCGGGGCGGCGAAGGACCTCATTAAGAAGTACCGGCCGGACCTGGTTAACTACAAGACAACCAACCAGGAAGGGGCTACCGGAGACGGTTTGAAACTGGCAGAAGAGGTTGACGGTCAGCTCGTTGACATGAACTTCATTCAGATTCACCCGACCGTTCAGCAGGATAACCCGCACGTATACCTGATTGGGGAAGCCGTTCGGGGCGAAGGGGCCATCCTGGTTAACGGCCAGGGAGAACGGTTTATTAACGAACTGGAAACGCGGAAGGTGGTTTCTGCGGCGATTACGGCCCTGCCGGAAAAGAGCGCCTACCTGATCTTCAACCAGGACGTGCGGGACCACGCGAAGGCCATCGACTTCTATGACAGCGTGGGGTTAGTTGAACACGGGGAAACCCTTGAAGCCCTGGCCAAGAAGATTGGTGTTCCGGCTGATAAGCTGACGGCCACGGTTGACCGGTGGAACACGGTGGTGGCCGACCAGCACGACGCGGACTTTGGCCGGACAACCGGGTTGAACCACCAGTTCACGGCCGGCCCGTTCTTCGCCATCCATATTGCCCCGGCCATCCATTACTCCATGGGAGGCCTGCACATCGATCCGCAAACCCGCGTGTACGACACGAATGGGCGGATTATTCCGGGACTATACGCCGCTGGGGAAGTAGCCGGTGGATTGCACGGGAACAACCGGATTGGGGGGAACTCCATTGCCGACACCGTAATCTTCGGCCAGCAGGCTGGTAAGCAGATTACCCGGTTTGTTCGGGAGCATCAATAGGCGCTTAGCGGAATTAACCAACAAAAACTAGTAGTCATTAACGGGGATGACCGCACGGGGTTTAAGGGACCCTAGCGGTGATCCCCGTTTTGGGGTATAAATGTAGTACAATAGGGGCCAATGAGGAGGGTGAATTGATGAAGCTAAAGAAGCGGCTGCGCCGGATGGTTGTGTTGACACTGTTGGCGGCAATTATTGTCATTCAAAACGTTGTGCCTTTTTTGGGGTACATTCCAATTGGCCCTTTAAGTATTACGGTTATTCCCGTCACGGTGGCCGTGGCGGCAGTGATTCTTGGCCCCCGGGCTGGCGCGTTAATCGGGGGGATTTGGGGAGTAATTGACTGGATCCGGGCGTTTTGCTGGCCAACAAGTCCGTTGGCAGCCCTGGTAATGGTTAATCCGCTCGTTTCGGTGCTCCCGCGGATCTTAGTTGGGGTGGTTGCAGGACTAGTATTTCGGCGGTTCCGTAACCAGCACCGCCAGCTTGGTGCGGCCATCGCGGCGGGCTGTGGTTCTTTGACGAACACCGTGCTTGTGCTGGGGTTAATCTACCTGCTCTACCGGGGGCACGCGCATGCATTGTATGGGGTGACCGTTCATGCGTTGTTACCGTATCTATTAACGGTGGTGGCAACCAACGGGATTCCTGAGATGGTTCTGGCAATGGTGGTCGTTCCCCCGATTACCTGGGCGTTGGCCCGGCGGGGATTTGAAAACGGGAGTGATTAAATGCGCCGGTGGTGGCGAAAAGTAAAGCGAATAGTCCGGCGGCACCGGCGGGGCGTGAGCGTGACGGCAATCGTGTTCCTGCTTCTGTGTGGTTTGGTTGGTTGGGGCGTTCACCGCGCAACCCCACCCACGCCGGTTACGCCAGCTGACCGGCAACGGCAGGTGTTTATCAAACAGGTAGCGCCCGTTGCCCAGCGCGCTCAGCGGGTTACCGGAGTTCCGGCTAGCATTACCTTGGCCCAAGCGGCGTTGGAGTCGGACTGGGGCCAGAGTGAGCTTGCGCGAAAGTATAATAACTTATTTGGTGTTAAGGGGACCGGAACGGACTCGGCGATGATGTTAACTAAGGAATACGTTAACGGCCAGTGGATTACGGTGCGGGCCAGTTTTGTGGTGTATCCTACGTGGCAGGCGGCCGTGATGGCGCACGACGAGTTACTTGCGGGAAATCAGCGGTATGCGGGGGTCCTGCGGGCACCGAGTTACGTTGCGGCGGCGCGTGCCCTGCAAAACGGGGGGTATGCGAGTGATCCGGACTATGCAGCGAAACTAATCCGGTTGATTCGGCAGTACCACCTTGACCGGTACGATTAATAAGATCAACACTCTTTTGTAGGATGTTTGTGGTAAAATAACGTGAAACAAGCACGTTTTGCGGATGAAAGGATCGTTGTGTGGATGGCGGATGAGGTTTTATTTCCGGGCAGCACGGTCGGGATTATTGGTGATAGTCCGAACGGAATCATGCTGGCCCGGGCAGCAAAGAAATTAGGGTTTAAGGTCGTTGTGTACTGTACGCAGGAGGGCAATCCCGCCCTGGCAGAGGCGGACGTCCCGATGGTGGGCCGGATGAATGACCAGCAACGGCTGCAGGACTTTGCCCAGCGGTGTGATGCGGTTACCTACGAATCAGAGGAGGTCCCGCTGGAAGCCGTTGAGGTGGTCAGCAAGTACACGCAGGTTCCCCAGGGGACGGAGTTACTGGAAATCGCCCAGGACCGGCTGCTTGAGCGGGCCTTCTACGACCAACTGAACGTTAACATTGCGCCGTACGCAACGATTATCACGTTGGATGACGTTTACCAGGCGGTTACCTCAATCGGGTACCCGTGCGTGCTGAAGCCCGTCCAAAAGCAGCTGGGAGACGACCGGTTTATGGTAATCAAGCGGCAAACGGACATTGCAAAGTGTGCGGGCTTACTGGAACAGGGCGGCACGTTTATCCTGGAGACCTGGGTACCGTTTGCGAAGGAACTGTCCGTCATTGTTACCCGCGATGGGAAAAAGGCGCAGAACTACTTCCCGATTGTCGAAAACATCTACCACGACGGCCGACTGCACGAGACCCTTGTGCCCGCGCAGATCGACCGTGACGTTGAAAAGGAAATTCAGCGGTTATCAATGCAGATTGTTCAGCAGTTTAAGGCCCGCGGGACGTTTGAGATTAGCTACTTTATGACGGCGGACGGAATGCTGTACGTCAAGCGGATTGTGCCGGCCCCGTCCATGCCGGGATACGTTTTTGATGCGGCAATGAACATCAGTATGTTTGCCCAGCATATCCGGGCGATTGCAAACATGCCACTGGCGCGGACGGAAATTCTCGAGCCAACGGCCATGGTAATCGTGGAGCAGGAGGACATGCCTGCATTGCGGACGCAGTGGGTGTTGAAGAGTAACTGGCGGTATAACTTCTTCCGTTACCCGCAATCACTGCAGGGACACCGGCCCCTCGGATACCTGTTGGTAATGGCACCAACCATTAAGGATGCCCGGGATCAGATTGATTCAACGGCGATCTGGGATGCAATGACAAAACAAGCTGAATAAGAACGTGGGTTGGCAGGAGCCATCATGAGGTGATGAGCGGCTGCCAGCCCGCTTTTTTGTTATAATGGGGGTTAGCTAATTAAGGAGAAAGAAGTGGAACTTGTGGCAGTAAACGACCTGTTAGCGGGATTGAACCCGCAGCAACGCCAAGCGGTCCAGACGACGGAGGGACCACTCTTAGTAATTGCCGGAGCGGGAAGTGGGAAAACCCGGGTCCTCACGCACCGGGTGGCGTACCTGATTGCTGAAAAAAATATTAATCCGTGGAATATTTTGGCCATTACGTTCACCAACAAGGCCGCAACGGAAATGCGGACGCGGGTAAACCAGATTGTCGGGGAAGATGCTGCCGAGATCTGGGTGTCAACGTTCCATGCCCTGTGCATGCGGATTTTACGGCGGAATGCCGGGGAGATTGGGTACGACCGGTCCTTCACGGTTGCGGGGGCCAGTGAACAACGCACCCTTATTAAGCACATAATGAGTGACCTTAACATTGACCCTAAGCGGTATGATCCGCGGGGCGTTCTGGGGGCCATTTCAAACGCCAAGAATGACATGCTAACGCCGGAAGAATATGCGGCTAAGGCGGTCGGACCGTTCCAGGACGTGGTTGCCAAGGTTTACCGCGAGTACCAGGAGGGGTTACACACCAACCAGGCGATGGATTTTGACGACCTGATCATGAAAACCATTCAGCTGTTTAAGCAGTCGCCTGATACCCTGGCTTACTACCAGCGGAAGTTCCAGTACATTCACGTCGATGAATATCAGGATACCAACCAGGCTCAATATGAGCTGGTTGCCATGTTAGCGAAGGCCAACCGGAACCTGTGCGTGGTCGGGGATGCCGACCAGAGTATTTACGGCTGGCGGGGAGCCAACATGCAAAACATCCTGGACTTTGAAGCCGATTACCCGGACGCCACCACCATTAAGCTGGAGCAAAACTACCGCTCAACCAAGACCATCCTTGCGGCGGCGAACGCGGTGATTAAGAATAACACCAACCGAAAAGAGAAGGCGCTGTGGACGGACAATGCTTCCGGGGACAAGATTAAGTACTACCGGGCAGATAACGCCAACGATGAAGCGTACTACGTCATCAAAAACATTAACCGTGAACGGCAGGAGCACGGGCGGCACTACCGTGATTTTGCCGTGTTATACCGGACAAACGCCCAGTCCCGGACGATGGAAGAAGCGCTGATGAAGGCCAACGTGCCGTACAAGATCGTTGGGGCGCACAAGTTCTACGAACGGAAAGAAATTGCGGACGTCCTGGCGTACCTGCGGTTGGCGACCAACCCGGACGATTCCCTCAGCTTTGAACGGGTGGTTAACGAACCTAAGCGGGGAATTGGGGCCGGCACCCTCGATAAGTTACAGGCTTTTGCGGAAACCAACCAGCTGTCGTTGTTGGCAGCGGCTGAAAGTGCGCCGTTAATTGAAGGGATTACATCGCGGATTGCCAATCGGCTGTTGGCCTTTGCCCGGATGATGCGGGCGTTTAAGAATGCGGAGCAAACCACCACCGTTACGGAACTGACAAAGCGGATTCTTGATGAAACGGGCTACATGGATGCTTTGCGGGCCAACAAGGAATTAAATGAAAGCCGGATTGAAAACGTCAATGAATTTCTAACCGTAACGCAGGACTTTGACCGCCAGTGGCAACCGGAAGACGAGGACGCCGACCGGTTCGTGGACTTCCTGGCCGACCTGGCGTTGGTTTCAGCCCAGGATGAAATTGAGGACGCCGACGAGGTCACGCTGATGACGCTCCATGCGGCCAAGGGACTGGAATACCCGGTCGTTTTCATGATTGGCATGGAAGAGGGCCTCTTCCCGTTATCCCGGGCAGCCGAGGACCACGATGAGTTGGAAGAAGAACGCCGGTTAGCCTACGTGGGAATTACGCGGGCGCAGGAAGAACTTTTCCTTACCAACGCCTTTTCCCGGATGCTTTACGGGCGGCGGCAAGCCAATATCCCATCCCGCTTCATTGAAGAAATTGATGACGATCTGGTACAACCGGCTAACCCGACCCTTACCCAGCGGAGCCAGCAACTGGATGAAGCCCACCTGCCGTTTGGCAACCGGCCGCACCCGGCCCCGTACAAGAAACCGGCATATAAACAGCCGGCCGGAACGGTGGAACGGCCCCAGGGTACTGGGGCGGACAAGCAGGCCTGGAAGGTTGGCGACCTCGTGATGCATAAGAAGTGGGGTCAGGGGGCCGTTGTAAAGGTTAACGGCAGCGGTGAAGACCTTGAGCTCGACATTGCGTTTAAGGAACAGGGGATTAAGCGGCTGTTAGCTGCGTTTGCCCCGATTACCAAGCTTTCCTAGGAGGAATTGAAATGACAGTTCCAGCAGAAATTCAACAGCATGCTGCCCAGCTTCGGAAGCAGCTCAATCAGTGGGGCCGAGAATACTACGGGGCCGACCAACCGAGTGTTCCGGACCACGTGTACGATGCGGCGTACCGGGAATTACAGGATATTGAAAAACAGTACCCGGAACTGGTAGTGCCCACCTCACCAACGCAGCGGGTTGGGGGCGCGGTGCTCGACCAGTTTACCAAGGTGACCCACGCCATCCCGATGCTGTCTTTGGGAGACGTGTTTTCCAAGGATGAACTGGCCGCCTTTATCACTAACCTAAATGAAACGGTGGGCCAGGAGCTGGCGTATAACTGTGAGTTGAAAATTGACGGGTTGGCCATCTCCATAACCTATGAAAACGGGCATTTCGTGAAGGGATCAACCCGGGGCAACGGAACGATTGGGGAAGACATTACCGCTAACCTGAAGACGATCAAGGCTATTCCGATGGAACTGACCGAACCAGTTTCAATCGAGGTGCGCGGGGAGTGTTACATGCCCAAGAAGGCGTTTGTGGCCCTTAATCAGGAACGGGAGGCTGCCGGCGAGCCGGTGTTTGCCAACCCGCGGAATGCGGCAGCAGGGTCGCTCCGCCAGCTTGACTCACGCGTCACGGCTGCCCGGCAGCTCAGCACGTTCATGTACTACCTAATGGAGCCGGAAAAACTGGGGGTTACCACCCAGAGTGGGGCACTGGCAAAGTTGCGGGAACTCGGCTTCAAGGTTAACCCCGACTACCGGACCGTGACGACCCGGGCGGAGTTTGACGAGTATATCGACGAGTACACCGCTAAGCGGGCAAGCCTGCCGTATGAGATTGACGGGATTGTGTTAAAGGCCGACCAGTTAGCGGTGCACGCCGAGGTGGGGAACACGGTAAAGGTCCCGAAGTGGGCGATTGCCTATAAGTTCCCGCCGGACGAGCAGGAAACCGTCGTGCGGGCCATCGAGTGGACGGTGGGCCGGACCGGGGTAGTGACCCCAACGGCTGTTATGGATCCCGTGCAGCTTGCTGGAACCACCGTTTCCCGGGCCTCCCTGCATAACCCCGACTACCTTCAAGCCAAGGACATCCGGGTAGGCGATACCGTGACGCTGCATAAGGCCGGGGATATTATTCCCGAGGTTAACCGGGTGCTGGTTGCTAAACGCCCGGCGGATAGTCACCCGTACGTTATTCCGCCGACCTGTCCGGAGTGTGGCGCGCCGTTGGTTCACCTCGATGATGAGGTGGCCCTGCGGTGTGTGAACCCAGCGTGTCCGGCACTTGTGAAGGAGAGCTTGACCCATTTTTGTTCCCGGAACGCGATGGATATTACGGGCGTTGGTCCCCGGATTATTAACCAGCTCTTTGCGCGGGGATTAGTGCATGACGTAGCGGACCTATACACCCTGACGTTTGATCAGCTGGTGCAATTGGATAAAATTAAGGACAAATCAGCAACAAACCTATTGACAGCAATTGATAAAAGCCGCAATAATTCTATTGAACGTCTATTATTTGGCCTGGGAATCCGGCACGTTGGCGCGAAGGCGGCCCAGCTAATTGCGGCGCACTTTAAGACGATGACGGTCATTCAGGATGCCCAGGTGGAGACGGTTGCGGCCATCCCGACAATCGGGCCGACAATTGCGGATAGCGTGGTGAAATACTTCGCCAACCCAGCAGTGGCAACGTTGCTTGACAAGCTTGCCGCTGCGGGGGTGAACATGACGTACCATGAGCCCCAGCAGGCGCCGGTTACGACTGGTTTCTTTAGTGGAAAGCGGGTCGTGTTGACCGGGACGCTCACGGCAATGAAACGGGCAGATGCCAAAAAATGGCTTGAAGCCCACGGTGCGACCGTGACGGGCAGCGTTTCCGGGAAGACCGACCTGTTGATTGCGGGAACGGCCGCCGGAAGCAAGTTGACGCGGGCCCAGCAACTGGGAGTCACTGTAATGGACGAAGATGCGTTTCGCGCACAAATGGAGGAAGAACGGTGAAGAAGAGAGTAGTAGTCGTGGGAACGATTCTTGCGAGTGCATTACTGTTTGCAGCCTGCGGGCGGGATAGCAGCTCGCGGGGTTCAAACGATAAGATTCAGGTCACTGGGCAGGCGAATGACCACCAGTACCAGGGGGTTATTCAAAACGGGCGCTATAAGACCGCTAAGGCCCGGGGCGTTGACCTTAGTCAGGATTCCGGGAACCAGCTCAACCTCAAGAGTTTTGAGGACGGAATGACGGAGCTGTCACAGCAGCAGTTTTCACCAAAGAGTTACGTTTTTCAGGAGGGCCAGTACCTAACTAAGAAAACCGTAACGAAGTGGCTGGGCCGGAAGTCCAAGGATAATCCGGATGGGTTAAACCCAGCGGATAACGGTCAAAAGGATGCTAACAAGCGGAATCCAATGTACGTTCAGCAGATTGGTGAGCAGGACTACATGAAACAGGATGGCAACAAGCTAACCCTGCGCGGGATGACGATTGGGATTGGCATGAACCAGAAGGATTACTACGAAAAGGAGCAGTACGGGCCGACGTTTACGACGAACATCCCGACATCAACAATGGAAGCCAAGGGGCGGGAAGCGGCGCAAACCGTGCTTGCCCGGGTGCGGAAACTGCCCGGGGTCGGCAACGACGTTCCAATTCTGATTGGAATGTACAAGCAGGCACCCAACGATAGCTTAGTTGGTGGGGTGTTTTACGAGTACGCGGTTAGCTACCACGGAACAGACCTCGGTGACTGGAAGCAAACCGACTTCCAAAACGTGGTTTTCCCGGCAACCGCGAACCACTCGGTGCCAAATTCTAACGATGAGCAGTCGTTCGAGAACTTTAAGAATAAGATCCAGAACTTCTTCCCGAACCTGGCGGGGGTTACCGCTCAGGCTCGGTACAAGGGAAAGCAAATTCAGGGAATGAAGGTTACCATTACGACCCAGTTCTACAGTGAAACGGAAATCACCCACTTTAGCCAGTACGTTGCGCAGGCAGCGAAGACGTACTTGCCGGCGCAGATTCCGATTGACATTACGGTGAACGGCGCCAACGGGCAAACACAGAGCGTGATTACCCGGCCGGCTGATGGTGGAAAGTTCACCGCACAGGTATTGAATAGTTACTAAGATTACAAGACGGGGGACGATAGCATGGCAATTTCGGCAGAAGAAGTGCGCCACGTGGCAGCACTAGCAAAGATGGCCGTCACTGACGAAGAATTAACGAAGTTTACCGCTCAGATGGATGACATTCTGGGAATGGTCGAACAGTTACAGGAAGTCGATACGACCGATGTTCCGATGACGTATAACGTTACGGATGCCCGTAACGTGATGCGGCCGGATGAAGCGGTTCCGGGAACGGACCGGGCGGAACTTATGAAGAACGTTCCGGAAAGCGAAGACGGCTACATTAAGGTGCCAGCGATTATTGATGAAAGCGAGGAAGGCTAGATGAACTACTTTGAAAACGACCTGACAACCCTCCACGCGGGGCTCGTTAACAAGCAGTTTAGCGTGGTTGAGCTGGTCAAAGAAACGTTTGCGACGATTAAACAGCGCGAACCGCAGCTTGAGGCCTTCCTGGACCTCAACGAAGAAGCGGCCTTAAAGCAGGCGGCGACGTTAGACGAACAGGGAATTGCCCCGGATCAGCTCCTTGCGGGGATTCCCGTAGGCATTAAGGATAACATCGTAACGAAGGGACTGACGACCACGGCCGCCAGCAAGATTATGGAAAACTTTAACCCGATTTACGATGCGACGGTCATGGAAAAACTGGCAGAAGCCGGGATGATCAACGTCGGGAAGTTAAACCTGGACGAGTTTGCGATGGGAAGTTCTACAGAAACCTCCGCGTTTAAGCAGACCAAGAATGCCTGGGACCAAACAAAGGTGCCGGGCGGATCATCTGGTGGCCCGGCCGTGGCGGTCGCTGCCGGTGAAATCCCGGTGGCTCTCGGGTCAGATACCGGTGGTTCGGTGCGGCAACCAGCAACGTTTAACGGCGTTGTCGGGACCAAGCCAACGTACGGGCGGGTTTCCCGTTACGGGCTGATTGCCTTTTCTTCTAGCCTGGATGAAATCGGACCGATTACGCGGACGGTTAAGGATAACGCCCTGGTACTGGGTGCCATTGCCGGTCATGACGACCATGACTTGACAACTTCCAGCAAGGAAGTGCCAGACTTTACGGCCGGAATTGAGGATGGTGTTAAGGGCCTCCGGATTGCGGTGCCGAAGGAATACTTCGCTGCGGGTGTTGCTGATGGGGTCAAGGACGCCATCAAGCAGGCCCTTGCTGAAATGGAAAAACTGGGAGCAGTTGTGGACGAAGTTTCCCTGCCGTACAGCAAGTACGGGGTGCCGATTTACTACGTTCAGGCGTGTGCTGAGGCATCATCTAACCTGCAGCGGTACGACGGCATTCGGTACGGTTTTCGGGCAAAGGACGTTAAGAACCTGGAAGATGTATACGTCCGGACGCGGACGGAAGGCTTTGGGCCGGAAGTTAAGCGGCGGATTATGCTCGGGACCTACGTTCTTGCGGCGGGTTCGTACGATAAGTTCTTTAAGAAGGCTGCGCAGGTCCGGACGCTGGTTTGTCGTGACTTTGCGCGGGTCTTTAAGGATCACGACGTTATCATGGCACCAACGACGGCTACTCCGGCCTTTTCATTCGGGGCAAAGGTCGATGATCCGGTTGCGATGTACATGAACGACGTGCTGACGATTCCAAGTAACCTGGCTGGGTTACCGGGGATGTCGGTTCCGGCCGGCTTCGTGGATGGCATGCCGGTGGGACTCCACATTATCGCCAACTCCTTTGATGAACAGACCATGTACCGGGCGGCATACGCCTACGAACAGGCGACCCGGTTCTTTGAGAACGTACCAGCGATTGGGGGGCAGAACTAATGAACTTTGAAACAACGATTGGACTCGAAGTCCACATTGAAATGAAGACGAAGTCAAAGGCTTTCTCACCGGCGCCAGTGCGGTTTGGTCAACCCCAAAACACGGACACGAACGTCATCGACTGGGGTTACCCGGGGGTTCTTCCCCAATTGAATCGCGGAATCCTTGAGTACGGAATGCGGGCAGCACTGGCCCTCAACTGTGAGATCACCAAGGACATCCACTTTGACCGGAAGAACTACTTCTATCCGGACAACCCGAAGGCGTACCAGATTACCCAATCGGATACGCCACTTGGCCGGAACGGGTGGCTGGAAATTACCGCTGAAGACGGTAGTAAGAAACGGATCGGAATCCATGAAATGCACGTGGAAGAAGATGCCGGGAAAAACACCCACAACCCGAATGGGTACTCGTACGTTGACTTAAACCGGCAGGGGACGCCATTGATTGAAATCGTGTCGGAACCAGACATTGCTTCACCAGAGGAGGCCTACCGTTACCTAACCCGGTTACGGCAGATTATCATGTTCTCCGGGGTTTCTGACGTGAAGCTTGAACAGGGATCCATGCGGACGGACGTAAACATCTCAATCCGGCCGTATGGGGCCACTGAGTACGGTACCAAGACCGAAATGAAGAACTTAAACTCGTTTGACCATGTTCGTAAAGGGCTGGAATACGAGGCCAACCGGCAGGCGCAGGTGCTGATGAGCGGGGGAACCATCCAGTCCGAAACGCGGCGGTACGATGTGCCAACCGGGAAGACAATCCTGATGCGGGTGAAGGAGGGTAAGGACGACTACCGTTACTTCCCTGAACCGGATATTCCACCGGTGCACATTTCTGACGAGTGGATTGAAGAGGTGCGCAACTCAATTCCGGAAATGCCGGATGAGCGGCGGAAGCGGTACGAAAACGAGTTTGGCCTGTCAGAGTACGATACGGACGTTCTGACACAAACGAAGGAAATGTCCGACTTCTTCGACGCCACGGTTGCGCACGGGGCGGACCCGAAGCTAGCGGCAAACTGGCTGATGGTGGAGGTGAACTCCTACCTAAACGCCCAGCAGGTTGAGCTGGCTGATACGGCGCTGACACCGGAGCACCTGGCAACGATGATCAAGATGATTCAGGACGAAACGATTTCCGGGAAGATTGGGAAGAAGGTCTTCAAGGAAATCATCAAGAACGATACGGAACCCCAGGCCTGGGTTGAGCAGAAGGGCATGGTTCAGTTATCCGACCCGGCTAAGTTGCAGCCGATTATCGACGATGTACTCGATAATAACGAACAGTCCATCACCGACTTTAAGAACGGGAAGGACCGGGCTGTTGGTTTCTTAGTGGGCCAGATTATGAAGCAAACGCGCGGCCAAGCCAACCCTAAGGTGGTTAACAAGCTGTTGATGAAGAGCTTAAATGCGCGGTAAGAGTGATTAGGAAGGACCGAGGAAGATGCAAAAACGGTGTCGCATTATCTATAACCCTACATCTGGGCGGGAGGCAATGAGGAACGACCTCGTTGATATTCTGACCATCATGGAACGGGCGGGATATGAGACGAGCGCGTACGCAACGACCCCGGAGCCCGATTCGGCAAAGAACGAAGCAATTCGGGCGGCGAAGAGCGGGTTTGCGTTGATTATTGCGGCCGGCGGGGACGGAACAATTAACGAGGTTGTCAACGGCTTAGCTCCCCTGAAAAAGCGGCCGAAGCTGGGAATTATCCCAGCCGGAACGACGAACGACTATGCTCGGGCACTCCACATCCCGTTGGAGAGTCCGGTCGAAGCGGCGCGGGTAATTGCGCGCGGAAAAACGATTAAGATTGACATCGGCCAAGCGGGTGATCACTACTTCGCCAACATTGCGGCGGGGGGGCTGCTGACCGAACTAACGTACAGTGTCCCGTCTGAGTTGAAGTCGATGTTTGGGTACATGGCATACCTGGTGAAGGGCGCCGAACTTCTGCCGAAGATTAAGCCAATTGACATGCACCTGGAATACGACGGCGGCACGTACGACGGGAAGGCGTCAATGTTCTTCCTGGCGCTGACCAATTCAGTTGGTGGGTTTGAACAGATTGCGCCCGATGCGTCGCTTGACGACGGGAAGTTCACCCTGATTGTGGTTAAGACGGGCAACCTGTTGGACCTGATGAAGTTGGCGGTCAAGGTGTTTGCCGGCGGAAGTCACATTGATGACCCGTCCATTCTGTACGTAAAGACGTCGAAGCTGGTCGCTAAGACCGCAAGCGAGCGGATGATGATCAACATTGACGGTGAGTATGGTGGCGACGCGCCAATGACGTTCAGGAACCTCAAGCAGCACCTAGAAATCTGTGCAAATACGGACCAGTTACCGGAAACGGCGGTAACGGCCCGCACGGAGGTTGAACAGGCCACCCGGGACGAACTGATGCACGAGATTGCCGACCTGGATCAGGATGAAGCCACCCGCCTGCAGCAGGAACTTGACGCCAAGGAGCAGGCGCAAGAAAAGAAGAATTAAGCAGGGATAACTAACCCTAATAAACGAGCTAGAAGTCAGCCAGCTGCCTTATCAATGCTTCGTGTAATTGGTTCGGCTTGGGACTTCCACGATGCTCGTTTTCTTTGTTTTGTCACACCTGCACTTTTAGGAGGAAAAAACGGTGAAGCAGCACGCGCCAGTAAAGAAAAACGATGAACTTACCGTGACCATTACCGACCTGACGTACCAGGGGCTGGGGGTTGCTAAGGTGGATGGTTACCCGCTCTTTGTGACGGGGGCGCTTCCCGCAGAACGGGTGGTCATTCACGTCACGAAGGTGCAAAAAAACTTTGGGTACGCCCGGGTGGTCCGGTGGGAAACCACCAGCCCAGACCGGACGGCTGCGCCTAATAAGGTCCTTACCCAGACTGGAATTGCGCCGTTAGCTCATCTTAGTTATGCTGCGCAGCTCCGGTTTAAGCGGAAACTCATCACGGACTTGTTGCAGAAGGCCCACCTAGAAATTGAAGTCGCCCCCGTAATGGGGATGGATGATCCGTGGCACTACCGCAATAAGGCTCAGGTTCCGGTGCGGGAGGTGGACGGCCACCTCCGGACGGGCTTTTACCGCCAACGGAGTCACCAGTTTGTGCCGGTCACGGACTACGGCATTCAGGATGAGCGGATTGATGCGATTTTGCAGGTGGTATGCACGGTGTGTGACCTGTACAAGGTTCCAGCGTACGACGAAGAGCACCACCGCGGGGTTCTGCGGCACATCATGGTACGGCGGGGATACTACTCGCACGAAGTAATGGTGGTGCTGGTGACGCGTACCCAGAAATTGCCCCACGCCCAGGAGATTGCCGCCCAGATTATGCAGCGATGTTCGGACGTTGTAGGGGTCATGCACAACGTTAACCCAAAGCGCACAAACGTCATTATGGGCGAAACGACGACGGTGCTGGCCGGACAACCAACGATTACCGATGAGTTAAACGGGGTCCGGTTTGCGGTGTCCGCCCAGTCGTTTTACCAGGTTAATCCGCAACAAACCGAACGCCTTTACGCAACGGCCGTTGAACGCGCGCACCTTACGCCGGAAATGACGGCGGTCGATGCCTACTGCGGTATCGGGACAATTACCCTGACGGTGGCTCGTCACGTCAAGCACGTCTACGGGGTGGAGGTTGTCCCGGAAGCGATTAAGGATGCGCGGCGAAACGCAGCGTTAAACGGAGTTACCAACGCGACGTTTGCGGTGGGAACCGCCCAGGAATGGATGGCCAAGTGGGCGGACCAGGGAATTCGCCCGGACGTGGTCTTCGTGGATCCACCGCGGAAGGGCCTGACGCCGGACTTGATCGCAAGCATTGCCCAAATGGCCCCGCAGCGGGTGGTGTACGTCAGCTGTAACCCGGCGACGCTGGTGCGCGACTTACAGCAGTTCATGCAGGCAGGGTACCGGGTGAGTGCACCAATTCAGCCGGTCGACCAGTTCCCGCAGACGGTCCACGTGGAAAGCGTGACCGTTCTTGAGCGTACAGATAAATAACCTAGGAATACCGATATGATGGTATTTTTGATAGTTGAAAAGTGTAATAATTCCTACACTCTACGTCAAGAAATTAAGGAATGAGTATTATGGTGTCGTCAGAACCCATTTAGCAAAACATATAACCTACAACGAAGAACGAAAAATTTTACAATCCTTACAAGAACGATATGCTGACGAATTAGAGGATGATATTAACTTATCTTCTGATTAGTCTGAAAGTCTAAGAAACAAGATTAGTCAGAAAAATATTAAAGGATATCCTAATGATGGGAAAAATTGAGGTGGCCGGAAGCCAAAGATTTTTTACTCAAACTATTGGAAATATTTAACTGGCTATTTATGAATCCGACTTTATTAAGTCAAAACAAGACAAGGAGACTCAAGACAGA
>DSTMC04003__coassemble_653_pt1 | contig 85307 bp, 74 predicted proteins | sample DSTMC04003__metabat2_low_PE_028 | metagenome-assembled genome bin DSTMC04003 | reverse complement strand
ACGCCTTGGTAGCTTAATGATTTAACATTGTCTAACTTTTGTCTTGCACTTCATAAAACCGCGTCTAGTAGGTGTCTTTTTACACCGGAAGCATGGTAAAATACGGGTGATGACGATAGTGAATGGATAGTGGAGGAAGCACCATGGCAATTGACTTACAACCATACATTGATGCGCAACCAGAACTCGCTGGAATTTTTAAGGGTCAGCCTGGTTTTTGGTTGAACCCGTTTATGAAGGCGACGGAACAGGAGATTTGGGAAAACGAGCGGCTGGGATTGGCGGACATTAAAGCAGCTGATGCCGACCTCCGGCGATATGCCCCGCTGATTGCGGCGCTTTTTCCGGAAACCAAACCAACTAACGGAATTATTGAATCAGCACTGGAGCCGATTCCGCAAATGCGGGCGCGACTTGCTAGCCAGCATGAACTTCATGGGGATCTCTTTTTGAAGATGGACTCTGACCTTCCGGTGTGTGGCTCCATTAAGGCCCGCGGGGGAATGTATGAGGTGCTCAAGCATGCGGAAGAACTGGCCTTAGAGCACGGGTTGTTAGCTTCTAAGGACGATGATTACACGAAACTGGCAACCCCGGAAGCTAAGCAGTTCTTTGGTCAATACAAGGTCCAGGTTGGTTCGACAGGAAACCTCGGCCTCTCAATCGGGATTACTGCGGCTGCCCTTGGATTCCAGGCAATCGTTCATATGAGTAGTGATGCGAAGGAGTGGAAACAAACCCTTCTCCGGCAACGGGGAGCCACCGTGCGCGAGTACGACACTGACTTCAACACGGCAATTAAGACGGGACGGAAGGAATCAGCTGCTGACCCGTACAGTTACTTTGTGGATGATGTGCGGTCACAGACGCTGTTCTTAGGATACGCGACCGCAGCCCTGCGGTTAAAGGATCAGTTAGCGGCGCAACATGTGCTGGTTGACGAGGATCACCCGCTATTTGTTTACAGTCCGGCCGGAGTTGGGGGCTCTGCCGGCGGGGTAGCGTTTGGGTGCAAGGCTGTCTTTGGTGCGGCCGCACACGTCTTCTTCGTTGAACCGGCACCGTGTCCAAGCATCATTTTGGGGATGTTAACCGGTAAGAATAACGATGTTTCCGTGATGGATATTGGATTAGACGGGAAAACCGAAGCGGATGGGTTGGCATGCCCGAGTCCGTCCGCCTTAACGCCGGATATTTTAAAGCCGCTTCTAAGCGGAATCTTTACCGTTGCGGACGGCGCACTCTTTGATTACCTGCGGGATCTTCATGACAGTGAGGGAATGACCATCGAGCCTTCCTCGTGCGCAACGTTTGAGGGTCCGACCAAACTCTTTGAATCACCGAAGGGGCAGCAGTACTTGGCGGCGCACGGGTTAACCGATAAGGTCGATAACATTCACCACATTGGTTGGGCAACGGGCGGTTGCATGGTGCCTGCAGAAATTAACGAACAAAACCTACACACACATATTGATTACTAATTACCATTTGCGGGGACGGTAAGGCACACCTCGTTTTTGGTCATTGCGGATAATTTAATTAACGAGTGTTGCAAACGTGCACAGACCAGCGAATCACCACTTTGTGATTTGGTCGACGCACGGGTTGCGGCACTCGTTTTTGCTTTATTTGAACTGGGAGAAAAATAGTTTGGAATAATTTTTAATTTCACAAAACGCGCAATGAATTTTACAAGATAAGAATTATGAGGTGAGGTTAATCGCTTTCAACTGCCGTTAATTCGGCGTTTACAGTCGTAACTTAATGCGGAGATTGTGAAAACTCTCATTGTGTATTCGCATACAAACACCGGCAATTCAGCGTTTGCGGCATAAAACGAAAGCCCTTTTTATTTCACAAGCGCTGTGATTTGCGCTATAACAAAAATCGAAAGGAGATGCATTCCACATGGCAGAGGATGAAATTTTGAAAATGCATGGGGGTGCTGAACCCGGGGTTTTAAGTATGGAACCTCGGTTTGACGTCACTAGTAAGACTGATCTTGGAAAAGCCTATACACCAGGGGTCGCTGAGATTGCGAAGTTGATTCAGGCCCACCCGGAAGCGAAGGCGAAGTACACGATGAGCGGAAAGCTGGTTGCCATCGTTACGGATGGAACGGCGGTGCTTGGCTTAGGAAACACTGGGCAGGCTGGTGGATTACCGATTATCGAAGGGAAGGCTTTGTTATACAAGGACCTTGCTGGGGTTGATGCGGTTCCGTTGGCCCTTAATCAGGTTCCGGTTGACGAATTGGTAACGACACTGAAGAACATTTCAACGTCGTTTGCCGGGTTCCACCTGGAAGACATTGCAGCGCCGCGGTGTTTCGAGCTGGAAGAAAAGCTTGCTGAGGCAGTTGACATTCCGGTTTACCACGATGACCAGGAAGGAACGGCGATTGTTGTCCTGGCTGCACTAATGAACGCTGCTAAGGTTGTCGGCAAGAACCTGAAAGATTTGCGGATTCTCGTAAACGGGGTTGGCGCTTCCGGCTACGCAACCGCTAAATTATTGATGGATGCTGGCATCATGAACATCACGTTAGTTGATGCTGACGGACCGATTACGGCAGATGATGACCGGTTCAATTCATACCAGCGGGCTTTGGCTAAGCGGAGTGTGGTAAGTGAACGCTTCACGTCTCTTGATGATGCCATTGAAAACCAGGACGTCTTCATTGGGCTATCCGTTGGTGATATTTTAACGGCTGACCAGATTAAGAAGATGGCTGATCAGCCAATCGTCTTTGCACTGGCAAACCCACGGCCAGAAATCGACCCGCAGGTTGCTCACGATGCAGGGGTGGCCGTAATGGCAACTGGTTCAAGTCAATACCCGAACCAGGTAAATAACGTGCTGGTCTTTCCGGGATTATTCCGGGGGTTACTCCGTTCCGGGATTAAGAAGGTAACCCCAGAACTTGAGGTTGCCGTTGCACGGGGGTTGAGTGCGTTGGTTGCTCAGCCACAGGCGGAAGAGATTATTCCGGGTGTCTTCAACAGTAAAGTGGTTGACACCGTAACGCAGGCTGTTATTCAGTTTGCACACTAAGATACGTTAGTTTTGCCCAGGCTAAGAGAGAAAAATTCAACTAAGGGAGTGACCTTAAATGGGCGTTTTTTGGACATCAATTCAGAGTGTCTTATCAATTGTAATCATGATGGCAGTGGGGTACTTCTGTCGGGCCAAGGGGTGGTTCGGTGACAAGTTCTCTAAGGGACTGTCTCAAGTGATCATGAAAATCGCATTACCATGTGCCATCTTCATGTCAATGCTGCAACGGTTTCACCTTAACCAGTTACGGAGCCTTTCCAAGGGATTGGTTTACACGATCCTTGCAATTCTGATTGGTTACGTAATTAGTTGGATCGCTGTGCGGGTCTTCAAGATTCCGCGGGGGCGGCGGGGACTGATGATGACCGGAATTAACGGTGCCAACACCGTTTTCATCGGGTTACCATTAAACGTTGCCCTGTTCGGGAACGTTTCAATCCCATACCTGTTGGTTTACTACATTGTTAACACGATTATTATTTGGACGCTTGGTGTCTGGGTCATTGCGGCTGACGATCCAACGACGGATCAGGGGAAGGCCCACATTGACTGGAAGCATTTCTTACCAGCACCAATCTGGGGTTTCATCATTGCCCTTCCGTTCTTACTGTGGATGCCAAGCGCCGCAACGCAGCTGCCGCCGTTTATCACGCGGACATTAACTGATATTGGTGGGTTAGTTACCCCGTTGTCACTGATGTACATCGGGATTATGCTGCGGGACTTCGGAATCAGCAACATTCGCTTTACGAAGAGCTTAAACCTGTCACTGATTGGGCGTTTTATCGTGTCGCCATTAATCATGTTTGCGATTATCACGGTTGGGCTGCACGCCGGCATTACGTTAACGCCAATCTTCCACAAGACGTTAATTATCCAGGCTGCAACGCCATCACTTGCTGTTCTGCCAATCTTAGCTGACCAGTACCATGGGGACGTTGAGTTTGCAACGGACCTGGTTGTGGCAACCTCCGTGCTGTTTGTGATTGTTGTGCCGGTTATTATGCTGATGATGAGTTACCTCTAATTCATTAATTAAAATTAAACGAAAGGGTGGATTTTAAATGGGAAAGATTACTGTCATTGATTATTTAATCGAACGGCTACACGAAATTGGCGTTGATGATATCTTTGGGGTACCAGGGGACTACAACCTGTCCTTCCTGGATGACGTTGAAAAGAGCGACCAGGTGAACTGGATTGGTGATTGTAACGAACTAAACGCGGCCTACGCTGCTGACGGCTACGCCCGGAAGAAGGGGGTTGGGGCGTTAATCACCACGTTTGATGTGGGTGAATTAAGTGCTTTGAACGGGGTTGCTGGGAGTTATGCTGAACACATTCCGGTGATTGCCATTACCGGGGCCCCAACAACGAAGGTTCAGGAAAACAAGATGCTGATGCACCACACGGACGCAACGGGAAACTTTAAGCGTTCGTACCGGGCATACAAGCAGTTCACGGAAGCACAGGCACTGCTAGGCTTTGAAAACGCCGGGCGGGAAATCGATCGCGTTTTAACGACGGCAATTATTAAGAGCCGGCCGGTTTACATTTCACTGCCACTGGACGTTGCCCACAGTAAGATTGATGCTCCGGCAGAACCATTGAACTTGACGGTCGAGAACACCGACCACACGGAGCGGGTTGCTCAACGGCTTGCTGACGAATTAAAGAAGGCCAAGAAGCCGGTAATCCTTGCCGGAAACGAAATCATGACGTTCCGAGCCCGGGAAGCCTTTGAAAAGATGATTAACCAGTTGCATCTGCCGGTCGCAACCGTATTGTTAGGGAAGTCATCAATCAACGAAGAGAACCCGTACTTCATTGGAACGTACTACCCACAGTTCGGTGACAAGCGGGTCTTAAACTACGTTAACGAAAGTGACCTCGTTGTCATCTTTGGGAGCAAGCTGATTGACGTTAACACCGGAAGCTTTACCCAGTGCTTCACGCAGGATCACACCGTTGTCTTAAACTCAGACAACACGGACTTCTTTGGCACGAAGAGTCGGGGAGTAAATATCAATAACCTGATTGCTGATGTTACGAAGAAGGCAACGCCGTTTAACTTTGACAGCACTGGATTACAAAACGTTGAACCAGACGTTAAGTATGAAGACAACGATGATGCTGAGTTGAACCTTGGCCAGTACATGTACGCCTTCAAGAACTTCATGCAGCCAAACGACACGATTTACACCGAAACGGGAACTTCCCAGTACGGATTATCATTTATGAACCTGCGTGAAGGTACAGACTTCCAGGCCCAGCCGCTGTGGGGTTCAATCGGCTACACGCTGCCAGCTGTTCTGGGGAGTCAGATTGCTGATCCGGAAGGGCGACACATCCTGTCAATCGGTGATGGTTCTGCTCAGATGACGGTTCAGGAGTTGAGTCTGATTCAGCGGCACCACCTGAAGCCAATCATCTTCCTGGTGGACAACGACGGATACACCATCGAGCGGGTTATTCACGGAGCACATGCTCAGTATAACGACATTGCTGCATGGGACTACACGAAGATTCCAGCTGCCCTTGGAATTACGCCGGATGTGATGGACGTCAACGTTGCAACAACGAAGGACGAACTGAACGCCATCATGAAGGAAATTGCGGATGACCGGAGCAAGGCCCACTTCGTCATTGTTAAGACCAAGCCACTGGATGCCCCAGAATTAGTTAAGAAGATTGGGAAGTCAATGAGCTTGATTGACAAGTCCCATTTCTACGGTGAGGAAGACTAATACTGTTAGTAGTTAAAAAGAATCGGGCGGTAACTTTTATCGCCCGGTTCTTTTATTTTATAATCGGAATAAGGAAGTGATTCAAATGGAAGCAACGGTTTTGCGTGATGGTTTAACCTTACGTGGTTTTTATGATGTTCCTGCGGGGAAGCCAGCGTTTGATTGTGCCATTATTTTTCACGGATTTACGGGAAACTGTGGGCGGCAGAAGGAACGGATTGAGTACCAGGCGGCCCAAACGTTACTGAATGCCGGGATGGCCGTGGCCCGGTTTGACTTTAACGGGCACGGAAAAAGCGATGGTCGCTTTGAAGACATGACGGTGTTAAACGAACTGGATGATGCGCGCGCGATCCTCCGTTTTGTCCGGCAGCAACCCGGTGTTCAACGGATTATGCTGGTGGGCATGTCTCAGGGTGGGGTGGTTGCTAGTATGCTGGCTGGTTACTACCACGACGCGATTGATCAGGTGGTGTTAATGTATCCAGCCGCAACGCTCAAGGACGATGCCCAGCACGGTGAAATGCAGGGGTTGCACTATGATCCCCAGCAGATTCCCGCCGTTCAGGTCTGGCATTCGGATCACGGGGATTTTTCAGTTGGTGATTTTTATTTTCGGACGGCCCAAACGCTGCCGATTTATGAGGTGGCGAAGCAGTATCGTGGCCCGGTTTTGCTTATGCACGGGGATGCGGACCCAATCGTTCCCCGGAGCGCCTCAGAACGGTACTTGTCCGGGTACCAGCATGCTGAGTACCACGTAATTCCGGGTGGTGACCACGGGTTCCACGCTCCCGCAGCCAGGAAGGAAGCGCTCCGGTTGCTTGAAGAGTTTGTGGAGAAAAATAAATAAGTTAATCGTTAATTTGACGAAAAATAAAAGAGGAATTCGGGAAAGTCTATTTTCCGAATTCCTCTTTATCTAATAGATAGTCTTCTCACAATCCGATTTCAGCGAGGGTGTTAACCGCCGCCCGAATTTCATCACGCTGTTTTTCACGTTTGGCAATTGGACCATCAACTTCCGTCATTACGATCCGGACGATGTTTGTCCGGCGCAGATCAACGAGGGTTTTATCGTTAATTTTAAGGCAAATAAAATCGTCATCATAGCTCTCAGCGGCATCGTGCCAGATATCCGCTCCGGTTTGGGCAGAAACAATGCCCCGTTTAATAATTGTTGCGCCGTCAACGGTGTGGAACTTAACGTTATAGAACTTTTCCATGTGATCAGGTCCTTTCAGTAACCGTTTTCTACCATTAATATACCACTTTATGGAGAACAGGGTATGGAAGGTAAGAGCATCATCTTACTGCACCACGGTTACTTTTCAAGCGAGATGTCTGCGCTCTTCGGTTCCTTTTTTAACGAAAGGGCGATTAGGAATCCAACTACCGTCAAAACAACGGTGAACAGCATGCCGAAGTGGACGCCGTTGGTGAATGCCGCAGCATGGTTGGTACCGTGGTAGGCGGCTGTTCCTAGCCCCAGGAAACTTGTCGCTAACGCCGTAGCAATGGCGCCGACGACCTGCTGGAGGGTATTGATAATTGTACTTCCATCCGCAGATTCAAATAGTTGCAGGGCGTTAAGCGCGTGCGTTTGGGCGGGTGACATTGCTAATGGACATCCCACCATTAAAATAACGTGGGCGGCAATGACGTACCAGCCGGCAGAATGGGGTGTAACGCAGGCAAGCATCACGGCCCCCACGGTGGCAATCAGGAACCCGAGTGTCGTCAGCATCTTCGCACCGTAGTTATCAAAGAGGCGGCCGGCAAGGCCTGAAACCAGTGCGTTCACAATTCCTCCCGGAAGCATAATAATTCCCGTGAGGGCGACCGGAAGGAGCAGGCCGTTTTGGATGTACTGGGGTAACAGGTACATTGCGGATAAAATCACCCCAAAGTTAATCATTACAAGAAGCGTCCCCTTAGTAAACGCACTGTTTGCAAAGATTCGGAGGTTTAAGATCGGGTGCTGCTGGGTTAACTGCCGGTGCGTGTATAACCCCAGGACGATGATCCCAATTAGTAAGCATCCTAAAACAATGATGGAAGTCCAGCCGAAGCGCGCTGCAAAGCTAAAGCCCATTACAACCAGCCCGAATCCGCAAGCAGAGAGAATGACTGCGAGGAAGTCCACGGGTTCACGGGTCAGTTTGCTGATGTTTGGTAAGAACTTGAGGTCAAAGAATAAAGCAATCAGCAGGAATGGGACAAAGAGCCAGAAAATCCAATGCCACGAAAGTTTGGCCAGGATAAGTCCTGTCAGTGTCGGTCCAACCGCCGGGGCAAACATAATGGCCAGTGAGCAGGCGCCCATGGCTGTTCCGAGCTTTTCAGGCGGGAAAATGTTCATCGCCACGGTGAACATGAGGGACAGGATTGTTCCTGTTCCGATTCCCTGAATCATCCGTCCAGCCAAAAGCAGGGGAAAGTTAGGAGCCAGTGCTGAAATAATTGCTCCACTTGATGTAAGTTTTTTTGATGGTGGTTTAAAAATAATTGGCTTTGGCTAGTCAAGGAGTTTTTTTCCCACTATAATGGAAATAATTTGATTGGAGGAAACGGGATGCGGCTGGTTAAACGGGTAGCTCAATATTTAGGATTCCTCGCAGGACTGGTGGCAGTTTTCTTTGCGCTGGGATGGTTGCTAATGCGCCCAGCCCGGCATTTCCAATCGAGGCACCCCGTAAGGCGCCAACCAATTCAGCTGGTTGCTGTTGGTGATTCCCTTACCCAGGGTGTTGGCGATTCACAAACGGCGGGGGGCTTTGTGCCGCTCGTTGCCCACACCCTTGCACACAGCGCGCCGGTTCAGGTAAGCACGGTAAATGCCGGGGAGGCGGGTGATACGACCGCGCGGATATTAACCCGGATTAACCGCAATTCGCAGTTGCAGCGGCACCTGCGTCAGGCAAATATTATCACCGTGACGGCGGGTGGAAACGACGCGTTAGGGGCGATTAGCGCAGCCCGTAAAGAGCTTTCCCAAGCCAATGCGGAGCACTTGATTGCTCCGGCAGCCGCAACATATACCCAGCATTTGCGGGCTCTTTTAGAACGCATTCGGCAACTGAACAGTACCGCTCCCGTTTTCGTGCTGGGGGTTTACAATCCGTTTTACGTAGAACTGGCAACGAACCCAGTTTTAAATACCGGGGTGACAACTTGGAACCAAGCAATTCGGCGGGTTACGCGGCAGCAGCGGAACATGTACTACGTCGATATTAGTAGGATAGGATACGGTCAATACGGGGAAACGCAGCCTTCCCGCCGGTTACGTCAATTTGCGGCGGCCAACACACCACTGCTTGCTAGTGCGAGTGTTTCGCAGTTGCTAGTAACTGCGAAAGGTAAGAATACATGGCTTTCCCCAGCAGACCGGCTCCACCCTAACGCACGGGGATACCGCTACATTGCCCAGCAGATTACCCATCGGATTAACCAACAACAAAGGAAGTGGCTTCATCATGGAACAACGACGACAGCAAGGCCGTAAATCCCGGCAGGTGAACCCGTGGAAGTGGGCGTTTACCATTTTGGTAGCACTGATTATTGCGGGGGGAGCACTCCTTTTTTGGCGGATTACGACCCCAAGCGTCCCGCAAAATGAAAGTGAAACTAGTGTCCCGGCAACGGGCGCTTCGCTGACAACGACATTAAATAATAATCAGCTCACGGCAATTTTAGACTGTTTTTTAAACCAGCAAACGGACGGAAACATCCGGTATCATGTGCAGTTAACTCCGAATGAAGCATTAATCACGGGGCGAACCAGGGTGATGGGGCAGGCGGTCACCTTTACGATTACAACGGTTCCCACGACAACCCGGCAAGGGAATTTACGGCTGGCTGTTCACCGGATTACGTTTGGTCGGGTGGCGGTTTCCATTGGGCTAACAATGCGGTACTTTAAAAACAATGTTGCTCTTCCGGCATGCCTTATCATTCAGCCAGCTAAAAAGCAGGCAATTCTTAATTTGAATCGCCTTGCGCCCAAACAGCGGTTTAGCGTGCGGATGACGCACCTTGACCTTAAGAATGGCCGGTACCGCGTTTTGGTTGGTTTACCGCGAAAATAAAGGAGGACGTTAATGAAGTACCGTCAAAGTTTTTACCAGTACCTGATGACCCAGCGAAACCCGGATGACCACCGGGCATTGGCGGAATTTGCCAACCGGGCCTTCTATGACCAGAGTTTTCCTAAGCAGTCCTGTGATTACGACGAGCTCTCCCAGTACCTCGAGTTGAACGGGAGTTACCTTCCTGGGATGACCGTTTTTGATGAGGCGTGGCAGAAGTACCTTGCTCAAATGGAATAGTAAATGTCCCCGAATGACTATAGATTTTTAAGGCGAAAGGGTGGTTAGTATGGCAAATATTCAGTGGTTCCCGGGCCACATGGCAAAGGCGATGCGGCAGGTAAAGGAAAACCTGCGGCTAGTCGACATTGTCCTTGAATTGGTGGATGCCCGGTTACCAGAGTCTTCCCGGAATCCCCAGATTGCATCGGTGTTAAAAAATAAACCAAGTATCATTGTCCTTACCAAGCGGGACCTGGCGGATCCTCAGATGACCAAGCGGTGGGTTGACTACTATGAACAACACGGGCAGCCGGCCATGGCGTTTGATAGTACCCGGGATAATCTCCGGTCGCTTGAAACTAAGATCCGGGAGGTGCTGGCCGACAAGCTGGCACAGCGGGCTGCACGGGGAATCAAGTCCCAACGGGTGAAGGTAATGTGTTTGGGAATTCCTAACGTGGGAAAGTCAACGTTACTGAACCACCTTGTTCATAAGAAGATTGCCCAGGTTGGAAACCGCCCCGGGGTAACGAAGTCCCAGCAGTGGTTAAAGGCGGGGGATAGCCTGCAACTGCTGGACACACCTGGAATCCTGTGGCCGAAGTTCGAGGATCCGGTTGTTGGCAAAAAGTTAGCCCTAACCGGCGCCATTAAGGACACGCTGTTCGCCAAGGATGATGTTGCCCTGTACGCCCTCGAACACTTCGTTAACCACCATGCCCAACTACTTGAGAAGGTCTACCACCTCACACCGGAGGAATTGGATCAGCCGACCGTTGAGGTCCTGCTGGCCCTGACAAAGCGGAAGGGCTTTCGCGATGATTACGACCGGGCCAGTGAGCGGTTAATCTTTGACTGCCGGAAGGGAAAACTTGGCCGGTATACGCTTGACAAAATTCCTGCAAAGAAGGGGTAAAGATGACAAAGAAACTCTACGTTCAACCGGATTGGCCGACAAGTATCATTTGTTGGGCTTTTTCGCTGATGATTCTTGATATGAGTTTATTACTATGGCTTGAAATTACGGTCTTTCAGGTGTGGACTGTGCTGGCATTTTTGCTGTTTATTGCGGTTGCCGCCATTCAAATTATCGGGCGGTACGTTGTTTTAGGGAAAGATGGTCTGATCGTTCATACCGTGATTAGCTTTAATTCCAAGAAGATTAAGTATGATCAGATTAAGCGGGTGACCGTGTTGCGGACCCAGGTAATAATTGCGGGGCGGTATCAAACGATTAAGGTGCTTGCTTCTAAAAAGGTCCGGCAGCAAATTGTTGATGGGGTGCGGGAACACGCTTCTTCAGCGAAAATCACGAACGATTTTGTGAAGTGATGCCAAATAAATTCGGAAAACCATAACATAACGGTTAAATCCATGGTATGCTAATGGTGACGGTAAGGTCACTTTGAGGAACACACCGAGGAGGAACGCACATGAACGACATTGAAATTGCGCAGCAGGCCGCGATGGACCCAATCACGAAGATTGCGGACCAGGCTGGGTTTGCCCCTGAGCAGGTTGAACAGTACGGAAATTACAAGGCGAAGTTAACGGTTGACCCAAATAAGCCACTTCGGGGAAAACTGATTTTGGTTACTGCCATTAACCCCACCCCAGCAGGTGAAGGGAAATCAACCGTTTCAATCGGGCTGGCGGATGCCCTGCAACTGGCAGGGAAGAAGGCTATGCTGGCTTTGCGTGAACCTTCCCTGGGCCCCGTAATGGGGATGAAGGGTGGTGCCACTGGTGGGGGTTACTCCCAGGTGCTTCCGATGGATGACATTAACCTGCACTTTACGGGTGATATGCACGCATTAACGGCGGCGAATAACACGTTGGCAGCGCTCATCGATAACCACATTTACCAGGGCAACGAATTAAACATTGATCCGCGGAACGTAACGTGGAAGCGGGTCCTTGATATTAACGACCGGGCTTTACGGCATACGGTAATTGGCCTTGGCGGACTCAAGCAGGGGGTCCCGCGGGAGGACGGGTTTGAGATCACCGTTGCTTCCGAGTTGATGGCCGTTCTGTGCTTAGCGACTGACATGGCTGACTTGAAGGCCCGGATTGGCCGGATCGTAATTGGGTACACCTACGATGGTGATCCCGTTACCGTTAAGCAGCTGGGGGTAGTTGGCGCCATCGCAACGCTTTTAAAGGACGCCATCAAGCCAAACCTGGTGCAGACCATTGCCCACACGCCGGCGCTGGTTCACGGTGGTCCGTTTGCTAATATTGCGCACGGGTGCAATAGTGTGATTGCAACGCGGACGGCCCTGCAGTACGCCGACTACGCCGTCACGGAGGCCGGCTTCGGGGCGGATCTCGGAGCTGAGAAGTTCTGTGACATCAAGGTGCCGGTTCTCGGGAAGACCCCGGATGCCGTGGTTGTTGTGGCAACGGTCCGGGCTCTGAAGATGAACGGCGGGGTTGCGAAGGATCAGCTTGAAACTGAGAACGTTGCTGCTGTCACGAAGGGAAGCAGCAACCTCATCCGCCACATCAAGAACATGCAGCAGTACGGGGTAAACGTGGTGGTTGCGCTGAACCGCTTTACTAGTGACACGCAGGATGAAATTAAGGCTGTTCAGGACGCGTGCGCTTCACTCGGAGTGACGGCCCACGTTGCTGATGTATGGGGTAAAGGCGGTGCTGGTGCGCAGGAACTTGCCCAGGCGGTCATTAAAGCGTGCGAGCAGCCGCATTCGTTTGAAGCGGTCTACGCGGCTGACGATGACCTGCAAACAAAGATTGAAAAGATTACGAAGAAGATCTACCACGGAGCGTCAGTTGAGTACGGTCCGAAGGCTAAGCGGCAACTGCGTGAATTTGCGGCTCACGGATGGGACCACCTTCCGGTCTGCATGGCAAAGACGCAGTACTCGTTTACGGATAACGCAAAGTTACTCGGTGCGCCGACCGACTTTACGCTTCACGTTCGGGAGTTCATGCCAAAACTCGGGGCAGGTTTCATTGTTGCCCTGACTGGGAACGTTCTGACGATGCCGGGACTGCCAAAGGTACCAGCCGCAAATGGAATTGACGTGGATAATAACGGCCGGATTAGCGGGTTGTACTAAACTAAAACGGTTAAACTGAATAATAGTGAAAGCGAGACTTGCTGGAGGATGGCAGGCCCCGTTTTTGGTATGGCGGGGTTAGTTCAAATAGATAGTGACCCGAACAATTATTATGACCTGAAGTGGGATAATTCATCTGACCATATTGACATTTAAATTACATATGAATATATTATGATTAAATTGACTTTTTAAATAATCCTTCCGTTTATGGTTTTTAAAGAATTTAGAAAGGATTTTTTGTAATAGGGGCTACGAATACTTATATCATTGAAGTAGATTCCTAGCTTACCGCTCGAGATTTAGGAGAGTAAATAAGATGAAAGATATAGAGCAGCTATCTAGAAGATATACACTGTTGTCGTTTTTAAATGTATACGGTATATATGTTTTAATCGCAGTGTCTAGTATATTATTTGCTAAATACGGATTTGTTCCCCAAATTCCGGGCGTAAGTATTGATATTCAATTTTTAATTGATGGCTTTGTGACGGTAATATTTGCAATGTTGATGGCGCATTTTACAAGCCAAAGAGATGTTATTTTATCTTGTACTACTTCAGTGCTACTCGTATTAGCATTGATAGCGATATTTGGTCTTCTACTTGTGACGGCGGCAGATTATCGTACTGTAGTGTTAATGACGCTTTTTTTTCTGCTTGTTATGGGATTTGACATTATTATCGTAATTCTTAATACCATTAAATCTAATTTAGAATCAACTGCGTGGGTAATAATATTGGCGTGCTTAGTCTTTGGAACATTGATTCTTTGTTATTTTAGATTACACGTAGGAATATACTATATGGTTTTGTGTGTTTTGTGTGAGTTGCTATCAATTATCTATTTACGTGACTGTGTATCGAAGGTTTATGATGGAATTTATCAAAATCTATCAAATAATTCGCATAAATTATCTATTGTAACTTGCATTATTTTAGAAGAAATATCAGACCTATGGATAGAATTAATCTGGCTTCCTTTTATGGTAATCCCTAAAATAAAGCAAAGGTTTGGATAACGCGATGCCGGTTCATATTTCGTTAATTCCTTCCACATTGAGTACGACTATTTAACTACATTGCGTGGTAATCAAACCGCGCAAGTACACAAGGAAGTGCAACGGTTTCTATCAGAATTTTCTTGTAGTCTATCTGTAAAGGTATGTATTGTGTTATATCAACTATCAATGTTGGGAATGGAGTTAAGCGTGTTACCATTTATGGTTAGAAGATAAGACGAGAGCTGGGTTAATGGTGCGAGTAGTACAGTTGTTATTGAAACGGTACTATGGAATTGGTTAGTACGTAAGAGGGTAACGTCATGGGTAAGCTAAGTAGAGTGAGTGATGAAAAAGAAAAACGATGTGCGTATGTATCACTAATGTTGGGATATGTGCTTGATATGTTGATGGGCATCATAATTATAACTTGCCTTAAAAACAGTGTTATTTTACTTATTCCTAATGTTAGCATTGGGTTTCAATATATAGCGTATTTAGTGATAGTTATTGCTCTAGTTTTTTTATTAGCACACGTTGTTGATTTAAAAAGTGTTTTTTTGACCGTTTGTACGTCTATAATCTATTTCATTGTTACGGTTATGATACTTAATTTATCATTTTCTTGTTTATTACAATCTTATTCGAGTAAGGATATTACAATATTCATCGCTTTAATTTTGTCTTACGTAACTTTTGAGGCAGTAATGTTTACAGCCTATTTTTTCTTTGACATGGGTAATAGAATAAAAGAATTAGTGTTGGCCGTAGTCTTTATGATGATGAGCGTTGCATTTTACCAAATTATTTTAAAGGCGGGGGCATATTATTGTTTAGTTCTTGTAATCCTTGAATTGTTATCACTTATATATTTGGAATGGTGCTTTGATTTAATCAAGAATAACGTTTGTGATTACTTCGAATACGTTGATGCAGGGGACTTATCGGCGCAAATATGCGCTGTTTGTTTACAAACAATGCATAATGCCAGTTTTATGTTGTTCTTTTTGCCAGGCATGTGGTTAAAATTTTTTCGGAGGAGTTTCAAATAGTGCGAACATAAGGAGACGAATGTTTTGCGGGGAGTGATAAGAAAGAGAATTGCTTGCAACGTGAACTAGATTTATTCGGGTGAAAAATAATCATTAACAAAAGCTTTTCCGTGGTAGAGTGGAAAGGCTTTTTGTGTATAATGTGAGTGTAAAGCTACCTTGATGTTGAGGAGGGTGTGAATATGTTCAGCGCATTACAAATAGTCAACTGGATGAGAGTTAAAAATAAAGCAGAGTTGAACGAAAGTGAATACGCCGAAGAGCTTACTCAAATGAAGGCGATGAAGTTGCTTTACTATGATTACGGCGTATATTTGGCTTACACCGGTAAGAAGTTATTTTCAGAGCCTATTCTTGCGTGGAAGTATGGGCCGGCTGTGGAAGCAGTCCATGTTAAATACAAAGGACAACGTGAGATAGTGGGCGAGATTAGCGAAGCCGATTTTGCCGATTACAACGAGATTAATAACACCCCTAAGGTCAATGATGTTATTAATACGGTATGGGATAAGTTTGGCAATCGGTCGGCCTACGATTTAATGGAACAAACGCACAACGAAAGTCCATGGAAGAGTACCGAACAAAGTCACCAAATTAGCGATGAAGCGATGCACGCATACTTCGATGAGGTCGTTGTTAATGAAGGTTAAGGTTAACGGCAAGAAAAACGATAATAGAATAGTCATTAAACGTTACCGGGATATGAGGGTAGCGTTTAATTTGTCTTTCGTTACAAAACAGAAAAAATATAATTTTAGTTCTCCTAAATGTACTAAGGAAATAAAGGCTAATTTGTTAGACAAAATGACAAACTTATCCTTACAAGATAAAGTAAGTGTACTAGCTAGGGGAAAACATGGCGGTGTTGAGAGTATGAAAACCCCGGCCAAATTAAAACTGCGGGTGCATGATATTTTTAAGGCAACCCGACAGGAAGATTGTGATAACGCATACTGGGTATTCAGGTTTGCTTCTGAAAAGTGTCGCGTTGTAGGGATGTTTAACGATAATATTTTCTACGTTCTGGGAATTGATTATGATTTTTCTTTATACGATCATGGTTCATAGTCCATCAATTTTTCGTATGCTCCGTTATTACGGTTCAATTTTGAGCCGGCGCAACGGGGCTTTTAAATTACGGCGGGAAAGCCATTTTTAGTGCCATTCTGGTAATTTACTCGTTGACATGGTCCTACTAATTGGTATACTAAAACCAGAACATATGTTCGATTATAAGGTGACGCCTTTCAAAAAGAAAGGTTGGACGAAAGGGGAGCAGACCTGAATGACAAAGATTGATGCAGTTGGATTTACCCCAACGGAACACGCGGTTAAGCGCCTTAATCAGCGGTTTAACGTTCCTAAGTGTGATGCTCACCGGTGGGTGCGGCGCTTTATGGTGGATGCGACGGCAATTGATGATCCATCTAATAACAACCCGAAAGCACGGTTATTTCGTCGGGGACAGTGCATTGCGGTTGTCAACCTGACACAAAAGAAGGTGATTACCGTTTACCAGTTAACCCCGGTTAATAAGGTTAGTAGTTGGGGGCAGCGCTTAATTCCCTACCTGCAGCCGTACGGAAAGCGGATTTGCCGGCATTACCAACGCGACCTTGCCGCTAATTTATGCCGGTCGTTCATTGGGCTCGTCTGGGGTGCCATTGATTATCAGTTCATGCACCATGATGAGGATGTGCTTACGGCACTGAGCGAGCGAGCAGGGCAGTTACGTGATACGTTAGTGATGGGTGCCGATGACCTGCAGATGTTCCGGCAGTTGTTTCGGACAAAATAAAAAGCACCTCCGGTTAACCTCGGAGATGCTTAGTAGGTCATCTAACGCCGTCATTAATTAATTGCTTTCCAGCGGAGTTCAAGTTTCCGCAGGAGTGGTAACAGGAATCCAAGGACAATCAAGAAGCCAACGGTTACAAAGTTCATGATTAACTGGTGGTTAAAGGCGGCTGTTCCCGGATTAGCGTCCTGTGGGATAAAGCCGAGGGTGGCGCATACAAACGTGAAGATGAAGCACCATAGTCCCATTGCGAGGGCACCCGTTCGGTTCTTGATATAAACGTAGTCCGAATGGAATTCCTTTTCGTGCCACCGAATAGCCAGGAAGGCCACGAAGACCAGGGCCGTCTTGTACGGCGAAACAATTCCGTTCAGGTTTAGTAACCAGTTATAAATTGAGTTAATACTTGGGAGGGTGCCACTCAGGAGAAGAATTAACAGGCTAATCCCGGCAGTTAAGATGTAACTGTTAACGGGTTTGCCGTTCTTATTCTTCTTGGTTAACCACGTTGGCATGTATTTATTGGCCGTGTCACTCGCAAAGACCCGGGCTGCCGCATCGATTAGGATTGCCAACTGGGCAAGCATAAAGAGTAACTGAACAACGGCAAATACGTACATGAGCGATTTTCCAAGCCCACACTGTTCTCCGAGAAGACGGAAGGCGTAGTACGGGCCGTTCATCTTAAAGTCGTGCGGAATGTGGTTGGCGTTGAAGAAAACGGCGAGGGCTAACGTTCCAAAGATTGTTAGGAATGCCGTCATCAGCGCTAACGCCCACATGGCCTTCGGGAACTCTGATTTCGGGTTCCGGAGGCGGATAATGTACGGGGCGGCTAGCTCAGCCCCGGACATCGCAAAGATTAATAGTCCGGTTGTTGAGAAGTAGTGGAGGCTAAAGCTTGGCTTAAACGCTCCCCAGCTGAAGTGGGTGGCGATGTGGGCACCGTGGAGCAGCGCCCAGCCCGTCATAAAGACAAACAACATTGAAATGAGGAACATTGCGCCCCCACCGATGAATGACAGAATCTCCAAAGAGTTTTTGACCTTGTTTTCAAAAAGAATAAATAACAGGATGATGATGAAGGTCATCAAGCCGAACGTCGTTGTCGACATGTGCTTGTTCAGGGTGTTGTTCCCAAGAATAATCCAGCTAATGGAGACAACGACGGAGTTTGAGACGTCCACGAGGTACGGAATCGTTTGGGTCCAGTACATCCAGGACGTGATGTAACCAAACAGGTCGCTGTGGGTTCCCCGCCGAATCCATGAGGCAAGTCCCCCAGACTGATTATCAAACGTTAACCCAAGCTGCGTCGCGATCAACGCGTAGGGGATAACGTATGAAAATAGCAGGAACAGCCACGAGATGACGACTGATAATCCCTGGTTTTGAAACGGATAAAAAATGTTTTCAAAGCTAATGATGGTGACGAAGTCTAGCAGTGCTAGCACTGGCCAACTCATGTAATGCTTTTTTGGTTGTAGTGTGTTTTCCATTGTCCTTCCTTTCATGGTTCTTAGTAACGAATAAGTAGAACCATGCGGGGCGGATGGTGGTTAAACCGCGACAACGAGCAGTTCAATGTCTTTCCCTCACTCTCTTTTTCATTTAATGAAAATTGATTATGAAACAATCAACGCCTATTTTACGGCACGGGTCCGCCGTCCGCAACGGGTGAAATAGCTTATAAGCGGGCAAGTGCGGTAAGATAGGGGTAGTTTACTGAAAGAAGGGTGAAGGATGAAGTACCTTAAGATTGCGGTGACTCCTGGGATGGAACGGCTAGTACCACCGGATTGGGAATCCGTAGCACTAGCGCCAACACTTAATCCGGCGGAACTAGCAACGATTGTCGTTACGGACGCCGCTTCGGCTGCCATAGCTCAGCGGTTGGTTGAACAGTCAGGGTTATCAGTGCCCGTTGTTCGGGTTGATGCGGCAGCGCAACCAGCAACCGTTCAGCAGCAAATTGCGGATGCTGCGGCGGAATACGTTCACCAGGATGTGCCGGGGTTCTTACGTGACCTTGTGGCGTTTGCTGACCAACGACCGGTAAGTTTTACCACTCCGGGACACCACAACGGGCAATACTACGGTCTTCACCCGGCCGGCGTTGTCTTTAACCGGTTCTTTGGGAACAACATGCTGTATGCTGACACGAGCGACACGGTTGCTGAGTTAGGCGATACAATGACGCATGCCGGGACACCCCTGGAAGCGGAGCAAAAAACGGCGGCGGTTTATCACGCGGATAAGGCGTACTTTGTGCCTAACGGGACAACGGGGTCAAACGATATTTGCGTGAGTGCGGTGGTGCGGCCTGGTGACCTGGTTCTATTTGACCGGAACAACCACAAGTCGTTGTATAACGGGGCGTTGGTGATGAATGGGGCCCAGCCGGTTTACGTTCCCACCGATCGGAATGCGCACGGGTTAATCGGTGGCATGGATCCTGCAATGCTGACCCATGAAAAGCTGCGGGCGGCCGCCGCTCAGGTTGGCCCGCAAAGGGCTAAGCAACCGCGGCCGTTCCGGCTGGCGGCTGTTCAGCTGGAGACGTATGATGGGGTGTTTGCGAACGCTCAGTGGCTCCTTGACCGCATCGGACAGTTATGTGATTATGTGTTGTTCGATTGTGCCTGGGGTGGGTACGAGCAATTTGTTGACGTGCTTGCGGACCTAACACCGTTGACCCGCACGTTTGGTCCCGAAGATCCGGGGATTCTCGTCACCCAGTCACTCCACAAACAGCAGCTTGGAATGGGGCAGGCTTCCCAAATTTTAAAGAAGGATGCGCACATTAAGGGGCAAAAACGGTACGTCGACCACCTGCATTTTAATAACGCATACTTAAAGTACGTAACGTCGAGTTATAACTATCCTCTCTACGCCTCAATGACGGTTAATCCGTACGTAGCGGGGAGTTCGGCCAACCACGGCTGGTGGCAAGCGGTGATGCAGCGGGGGATTGCAGCCCGAAAACGACTTTTACGGGAGTCGACACTCTTTAAGCCGCTAGTTCCATCAACGATTGACGGGCAACCGTGGGAACAGGTTCCTGACGACCGGCTTCTGCACGACCCACAATGTTGGGAGTTAACGCCAGCAGGCCAATCCTGGCATGGTTTTAAGAAGGTCGCGGGAGGACAGGCCCGGCTTGACCCGCTGAAGTTGACGATTACCACGCCGGGAATTGACGAAGCTACGCAGACGTACACTTCTTCCGGAATTGCGGGGGACATTGTCGCGGAATACCTCACGGAGCACGGGATCTTAAAGGCTAAGGCGGACCTCAACTCCCTCCTGTTCTTACTGACTCCAGGTGACACAACTGCGGATTTGGATCAACTTGTAGACGCTTTATTGGCCTTTGAACGACTTTACAATGAAGATGTCCCGCTGGAAGAAGTCCTTCCACGGTTAACGGCCCGCTATCCGCAACGGTATGCGGGATATTCGCTTCGTCAACTGTGCGATGAAATGCACGCATATTACCGGGCTCACCAAACGTTTAGTCTGCAGCAACAGCTATTTAGTAAGGATAAGATGCAGGACTACACCCAAACACCGGCGCAGGCTGATATGGAGTTTCGGCGGAATCACGATGAGCTGGTTGATCTCGATCAGGTTGTGGGCCGAATTGCGGCTGAAGGGGCGTTACCGTACCCGCCAGGCGTGTTTATCGTGGCACCGGGGGAAAGGTGGCGGCCGGTTGACCAGCAGTACTTCCAGGTTTTAGTTGGCGCGATGGAGCGGTTTGCTGGTTTTGTGCCCGAAATCCAGGGAGTCCATTATCAAGAGCGCCCAGACGGTCACATTACTGTCAAATGCGCTGTCTTAATCGAAGAAGAAACGCTACCCAATTCAGACGACTGATGATAAGATGATTAGCGGAAAACGGATAGGAGAAGGGTGAGAAAATGGCAAATAAGAACCGCGCCACCTGCATAATGTGTGGCAAATCATATACAGCATTGGAAGGCTTCTTCATTAAAAGCTTGGGAAGGGACTTAGTGGAAGCAATTAAGGAACGCAACCCGCAGGTGCGCCCGTCTTCGTTTATTTGCCTGAATGACCTTCAGCGGATTCGGTTGCATCAAATGGAACAAACCATCAACCGTGACCTGGATTCAAACCGAAAGATTAACGATAAGCTCGAGAAAGAACTCAACAGCAACACCTACGTCATTAAGAACACCAACGAAATGAAGGTGACGGTTGGTGATAAACTGGCCGACTTAATTGCGAAGTACGGTGGGTCGTGGTGGTTCATCATCGGCTTTTGTATTTTCCTGTTCTGCTGGATGACGGCCAACACGCTGCATATCTTTGGGATTCACTTTGACGAGTACCCGTTCATCCTGTTAAACCTGTTTCTGAGTTGTTTGGCGGCCTTCCAGTCCCCAATCATCATGATGAGCCAGAACCGGCAGGCTGAACGTGACCGTTATGACGCTGAAAACGACTACCGGACGAACATGAAGTCGGAGATGGAAATCCGGAACCTGCACGAAAAGATTAACCAGTTAAACGAAGTGCAGTGGCCCCACTTGTTGGACATTCAAAAGACGGAGATTGAAGTTTTAAACGAAATCGAACTAGAAATCCAGCAGTTAAAGGTTCGCCAGGATGAGCTGGTAAGAAGCAGGCAGCGGCAAACACGCCACCGGAGCAGGCGAGAATAAATTACTGAATTTAAGCCTAAAAAACAGGAGGTGATGACGAAAGTCACAACCTCCTGTTTTTGTCTACTTCGTTTGAGTTTGTTTTTCCCGCATAAGGTACCACGAGAACAGCACGATAATCCCTACCGCAAGGCTACTGATAATTGCGACGGCCAAGTGGGTTCCAACGGTCAGGGAGCGGGGAATTCCTGCCAGAACAACGCACAGGGTAACGGCAATGGCCCCTGCCACCTGCCGGAGGGTGTTGTTCAGCGCAGTTCCGTGACTGTTTTCTTCTGGTGTTAGGTCCCTAAACGCCTCAGACATCGCCGGTGAGAAAATCAGGGAGTTTCCCGCCAACCGGACCGCGTAGTCAACCGTAATTAACCAGAGTGGGGTGTGTTTGTTCATCCATACGAGTGGAAGCGTCGCAACCAGAATCAGTGCGGCGCCGAGGAACACGGGATACTGCGGTCCCGAGTTGTCGTACCACCGTCCGGCAAAGACCGCGACCGTTGCGTTGACAAGTGCTCCCGGAAGAATTACTAACCCCGCGACAAAACTTGAGGTTCCCGTAACGCCTTCCGTAAAGACCGGAATAAGTTGTTCGGTTCCTAAAAGAATCATGAATGCGAGAATGCAGATGACCGTCATGGTTGAAAAGGAGCGGTATTTAAAAATTCGGAGCTGCAGGACCGGATTGGTTAACTTAAACTGCCGGACCGCAAAAATACTGAGAAGAATAACCCCGCCGATCAGAAGAAGCCATGCCTGGTGGGCATTGGTGGTAAACGTGGTGATGCTGGTCAGGGCCATGCTGGCGCCAACGAGGGCCAACCCAACGGAAAGTACGTCAATTTTGATATTACGGGTCGGGGAGAAGTTGGGCAGTTTTACGAACCCAATCACCCACACGATGATCATCACGGGCAGGACGATGATAAATAGCCAGCGCCACGATAAGACCTGCAGAATGAATCCCGCCACGGTGGGTCCGATTGCCGGTGCCGTGGAGACGATGAGGCTGGAAATTCCCATAATGGTCCCCCGTTTTTCCGGCGGATAAATCGAAATCAGGGCCGTCATGGTGTACGTCATTAAGATACCGCTTGCGCTGGCCTGAACGAGGCGGGCTAGCAGAAGAAGCCAAAACTGGTGGGCCCAACAGCCCATGAGGGTTCCGGTGATAAACGTGCCGATGATGCCAAGAAACACGGTCCGGTTCGTGAACTTCTCGTAGAGGTTGGATGAAAGGGGGGTAACGATCCCGATTACCAGGGTATACCCCGTTGTCAGCCACTGCGCGGTATCAAGGGTAACGTGCATTAAGTGCTGGATTACCGGCAGAGCGGTGACCATCATTGTTTGACTGGCAAGGCTAAAGAAGGTTGCAGTCAACAGGATTGCCGCCACGATAATTCGGGTTTGCTTACTAATTGTTTTTTGCATGGAAAATCCTTTCTTGGTAAGGGCTACACAAAAAAAGAACCCACCCACACAAAAGTGAATGCGTTCTTAGGAAGTTGTGGGTAGCACCAGATAACCGTAATTGCTACGGTCATTCTACCAATAATCGTGGTCGCGGTGCAACCTACTGCTGGTCAAGGGGGAGGTCACTGGACGGCTTCCGCTTGAGGAGGAACCAGCAAACCACCGTTGACAGGATAAAGATGACTGTGATGACGCATAAAAGGCGGTGCACCCCATCATAGTACGCGTGCTGGATGAGCGGCAGAATGTGGGGTACCCGGGTAAGGTATTTGGCAAGTGCCATTCCGGCAAACGGCCCGGCGGTGACGATGTGCTGGGCGAGGACGGAATGGTGAAGGCTGTTCATGATACTGGTCCGGTAGCCAGCACTTAGGATTAATCCCTGAACAACGATTCCAAAACAGTTGCCGAGCTGCCGGAACACGCTGTTGATTCCAGAAGCCATCCCCATGTTTTGGGGGGCAATGTTTTCCAGGGCTGCGTTTGAGATGGCAGGATTAATCCCCGCATTTCCCAGTCCCATAAAGATAAAGGCAGGAATTAAAACCGTCCAGGTAAGGTGGTAGCCCAACATGACGTGCATCAGGAAAAAACCGATTCCTTCAAGGAAGAGGGCGGCGCACGCAATCATCCGGTTCCCAATCCGCCCAACCAGGTAACCAACAAACGCGCCAAGGACCAGGGGGAATGCGCTGATTAATAGCCGTTGGCAGCCGACTGCTAATGGTGAGTAGCCCATGTAGTCCTGCATGAGGATTGTCATGTAGGTGAAGAAGGCGAACAGGCCGAAGGAAATCGTGGCGGCCGCAACGCACGAGCCAACAAAGGTCCGTTCCTTAAAGAGGGCGAGGTTCATCATCGGGTGCGGGACGTGGAGTTCCCACAGGATGAAAATGCCTAGCAAGACGACTCCGGCAACCAACCATCCAGCAATTTTGGGGGTTAACCAGCTCTGGCTCAGGTCGTTTTCCTTGTTAAGCAGGCCAATGACGATGCAGGCAACGGTCAGGGTACTCAGCACCATCCCTAAGAGGTCCACGTGCCGGTCCGTTGCGTGGAATTTTTCGGTAATGTGCCGGATACCCAGGTATATTGCAATCAGGCCGACCGGAATGTTAATCAGGAAGATTGCCCGCCAGTTAAAGTACTGCACGAGAACCCCACCGACTAACGGGCCGACCGAGGTTCCAAACCCGACGATACTCCCCCAGATACCGAGGATAAAGGCCCGCTGTTTGCCTTCGTAGTTATCACCGACTAGGGCCATTGAAAGGCCGAGAATGCCGGCGCCACCGACACCTTCAATTCCCCGGGAAACATTGAGAAATAAACTGTTGGGGGCCACTGCACACAGGAGCGATCCGAACGTAAAGACCGCCATGGAAAGCAGGAAGAACCGTTTCTTTCCATAAAGATCGCCGAGTTTACTAATCATAAGGATACTGATGGCATACGTGGCGGTGTACGCGTTCACAATCCATTGCGTGCTGATAAAACTCGTGTGAAATTCCTGCTGAATGGTTGGAAGCGCCACGTTCACGATGGTGACGTCAAGCATTGCCATCAAAACCCCCAGGCCAATTGAAATGAGAATCAACCAGCTAGCCTTATGGGGCTGCTGGGTTTGGGTTGATTCCGAAACATCTTCGTTATGCATCATAGTCACTTTCTCTCCGAAAAAAATTAGCCGCGGGGGTTAGCGCCGCCCGCGATTCATTGAATATAATACTCGTCACTTTGTTGCCAGTCAACAAAATAGCGGTGAAATAAAGGAAAAGCTTCCGTGAAGTTTGCGCGGAGGAATGGGCGCTCGCGTAGGGAAATAGTATACTAAAGGAAACACTTAATGAAGGGGGCTTTTTGGTGGGCTTAACGGTAGTATACGGGGATGCAACACGGGACCACGACCGCGTAGCATTAGCATTGCTTCAGCAGGAACGGACGAGCCATCCGCAGGACCAACTGTTTATCGTGGTTCCTGACCAGGTAAAGTTTGAAGCGGAAGTGCATTTCTTACAGAGCCTTGCTGGCAATTCCGGGGAACCGTTTGCGGCGGGAAACGTCCAGGTCTTTTCGGTGAGCCGATTGGCATGGTACTTTTTACGAAACGATCCGGCAATGCAGCAGTCAATGTTTAGTAGTGCGGGGTTGACCATGCTGGTCAGCGACCTTCTGCAACAAATTCCAGCGACTCAGCTACGGGTTTTTGCGGGGGAACGTAACCACCCAGGGTTTGCCAAGCAGCTTGCTAACCAGTTAATTGAATTGCGGCAGGGGGACTTTACTCCCGCAGACTTGCAGATCCTGCAGGACCAGGTAACGGATTCCACCCTGCAAGCAAAACTGGCTGATTTAACGACCGTGTACACGGCGTTTGTTCACGTGGACCTGGAAAACTACGTGGACCCGACGACGGTGACCCAGCGATTGGTGGACCACCTTAAGCAGCGGACGGATCTTCAGCAGACCAGCATTGCCTTTTTAGGATTTGATCACTTTTCAGCCGTAGAGCACGAATTGATCCGGGTACTCCTCTCCCGGATGCGGCAGGTAATTGTTAGCTTAGTAATGTCACCAGCAGCTCGGCAATTAGTAGAAGACCAGGAGACGGTGGCACCGACTTACCTGTATTACCAACCGGTGCGGCTTGCCCGGCGACTCCGGGCAAGTGCGCGGCAGGCCCACGTGGCGGTTACCTGGAAGATGGCTCCTGTTAGGACGTTGGCGCCGGTACTCCAGCAGATTGCTCACCAGTGGGAAAACCGTTATACGGGCCAGGCGCCGCGCCCAACCAGCACGCCAGCAAGCGCTGATTACGGCTTGACCGTAACGCAGTTGATGGACCGTGCCCATGAGGTGAAGTGGGTCGCCGGTCAAATTCGGCAATTAGTGGCCACCCGACACTTACGGTACCGCGATATTGCGGTGTTTGTGCCGACAATGGCCCCGTACGCTAACCTAATTGAACCCTTCTTTACGCAACAGGACGTCCCCGTTTTCGTTGACCAGCAGCACCAGATGGGCGGGCATCCCCTCGTTGCCCTGATTACGACGCTCTTGGCGATATATAACGATGGTCAGCATTACGACTTTACGCTGACGATGATGATGCGCCTATTAAAAACCGAGCTGCTGGTCCCGGAGTTCGGCGATGATGATGCCGATAACCGGCACAACCTCGGGACGTTCCGGGCAACGTTGGACGTTGTTGAAAACTACCTGTTGGCCCGGGGAATTAATCACCTTGCGGCCTGGAAGCAGGAGTGGACGGCGGTTCCGGTTGAAGTTGGAATGAACCCCGCAGACCGACGCACCGCTGACCGGGTTAACGCCAATGCGAACGTTATCCGGCAGACAGTGGTGGACTGGTTATTGCCGTTTTTTAATCAGGTGAAAACGGCCAAAAGCGGAACTGAATTTGCCCAGGCTCTCATGGACTTCTTAGTGAAAAGTGGTGTTCAAACGCAGCTGGAAGGTTGGCAACGGACAGCGGAATACGTGTCCACGACCGCCGAAGAACACTTTGGGTTCGGCGGTGCCACCGCTGATCCAACCCGGTCAGAGCAGGTATGGAACCAACTATGTCGGTTACTAGACGAATACGTGGTTACGCTGGGTGACCGCCCGTTTGACGTGGTGGCCTTCACGCAGTTGTTTACGGACGGGTTTGCAACTGCCACGTACAGCCGAATTCCGGCCATGCTTGACCAGGTAATTGTTAGCCCCCTGAACGGGATGCACCTTCGTAACAAGAAGGTGGTTTTCATCATGGGCGCAACGGCCGCGGACCTTCCCGGAACGGTGACGCAAAATACCATTTTAAGTGCGGATGACCGGACGGCGTTGGCTGCCCAATTACTGGAGGATGATGGGCCCCAGTTAGCGGATGGCGCTGACCTTAAGATGGCAACGGCTCCGTACCGGTTGTTGCGGGATTTGTTGGTGGCAACGGATGCGCTGTTCGTTACTTTCCCGGTAAACGGTCGGGATGGGGCGACCTACGACGTTGCCCCGATGATTGCTCAGATTGCGACGTGGTTAAACGTGACGGTCAACCAGGTGCGGGCAATTCCTGCGCCGACTGATTCGTTGTTACCGTACGGGGGAACGGCGCAGGGAATGCTCGGCGAACTTATTGCGTTGTGTCGGCAGGCCCTCCAAGAAGGCACACCAACGCTCAGTGACGGGTGGCGGGCGCTCCTTCACCGCCTCGGAACCATCCCTAAGGCGCGGGCTGCCCTTGCCGGGTTAACCTACGTCAACGCAGTGCTCCCGGCGAGTGCACCCGTTAAGGGAGAAATATCGTTTGATCCGGCGGGGGACAAGCAGCTGGCCCCGGCGTTGGTTCCGTTGCTTTACGGGGAACGGTTTCGGGGATCAGTTTCAAGTATTCAGGAATTTTGGCAGAACCCGTACGCCTTTTTCCTCAATCACGGGTTGCGGTTGCGCCCCCGGCCCGTTTTTAAGGTTGACCCGCTAAATACGGGCAATTACCTGCACCGGGTAATGGAAGTCTTTGTAAAGGAGGTCGTTGCGGCGGGCGCGACGCTGCGGACGCTACCGCACCACGAGTTTGACCGGTTATTTGCGCAGGCCATTACGCAGGTGCAGCAGGAGGATGACTTTGCCGTTTTCCACAATTCAGCGCGGAACCGGTACCTCCAGCACCGAATGAACCAGACGCTTCACGGCTTAACGGGCGCTTTTTACCGGCAAGAACGGCGCCAACCCCTCTTTCCGGTGGCGGCAGAAACGAAGTACGGTGGGCATAACGCTCCGTTGCGGGCCCTGCACCTGGGAAGTGGCTCCCGGCAAATGAACGTTAACGGGAAAATTGACCGGATTGACGTGGTAACGACCCCGACCGGGCAGTTGTACTACAACGTGGTGGACTATAAGTCGAGTAACCCGGCCAATAACTACCTCGACCACTTTATTGTGCGGCTGAAAAACGGGCTATCGCTGCAGCTACTCACGTACCTAAACGTCTTGCGCCAGCCCAATAACCAGGCCAAACTGCACGAATTAATTGAACAAGCGGGGATCCCCGCGTTTGTTCCCCACAATGCTTCGCTCAAGCTTTTGCGGGGCAGTGGAACCTACGTAACGGTGCGGAGTCCCCAGGTGGGGCAGTCCACCGTTAAATCAGGGACGACGCCGCTTACCGTGTTAAACGACCAGTTCAAGTACAGTGGATTATTTACGGCGGACGAGGATGACGGCTTCCTCAACGCGCTGACGGCGACTACCCTGAACATTACGGATGACGGACAGCTTGTGACTCAGGCAACCACCACGCCGAACGTTGAGCAGTATGGGCTGGGAACGACTAAGAATAACGTGTTTAAGGGTCAGGGAAAGAGCCTGATGCTGACGCCGTCAGACTTTGCAATGCTCCTGGATTATGACCTGTATAAACTCGACGCGGCCCGGCAGCTAATTTATGACGGGGTAATTTCCATGTACCCGTACCGCTTGCGTACGAATAACGCGGTACAGCAGTCGGACTACCAGCAGGTAATGTTGTTTGATCCTGGACTGGGGAATACGTACCACGACCTGGAGCAGGAGGTCATGGCCCAACCTAACAAACTAGCCGCCCAGTTACAGGCGCTCGAGAACGACGAACGGTTTATTCAGTTCAAACAGCATACCCGGAAAGAACAGGAGGACGCGACGGATGACAAGTAGTTTTATGGACCGGGCAACGCCTGCCCAGAAAAAGGCGGTTCTTCATGGCGGCCATGATATTTTAGTGGCGGCTTCTGCTGGCTCGGGGAAAACCCGGGTGCTTGTTGAACGGGTGATGCACCTCCTGACAACGAAGGACGAACAGGGCAAATACGGTGATTTGCGGCGGATGCTGATCACCACCTTTACGAACGATGCGGCCGCAGAAATGCGCACCCGGCTGCAGGCGGATTTAGAGGAGCGGTTAGCAACGATGAGTGCTGATTCGCAGGCCGACGCGCAGCTGGTGGCCCATCTCCAAGAACAGTTGACCGCCGTCAACGTGGCGGATATTAGTACCCTCCACGCCTTTTGTTTACGGCTGTTGCAACAGTATTACTACGCCGTTAACCCCACCGGTGAGCCCAACGCCACCCTCGACCCAGATTTTCGGTTGCTGGCGGATGATGCCGAACGGGAAATCATGTGGGATGACGTGTGGGAGAAGGTGCGCGAACGCTTTTACCAGGAAGCCCTACGGCACTTGGATGATGAGGGGCTGCCCGTTGATGAACTGGGACAATCCTACGCAGACGTTTTAAACCTGTTAAGCGGTGACCGGGAACAAGCTGACGAAGCGTTGACGGAGGTGGTGGCGGCTTTAGATGCCGCTGCGGGGGCGACCGCTCACCCGGACAAGTGGTTGCAGACCGTTCCGCGCCAGCTATACGCCATTCCGGAAAACGGAACGATTAATGATACCGCTTTTTGTCAAACCGTGGTGGCGCCGCTGTTTACCGCCACCATTAGTCGGATCAGGGAATGGATTGCGCCGATTATCGCGGGACTTGCGGCTTTGGCGGGGGTGACCGTCGAGAAGCCTACTAAGGCGGTTAAGAAGATTCAAGAAGAGGTCCTTCCGGCCATGCAAACAGCGTGGGCGGACCTGGAAAGACAACTGATGGCGTGGGATGACACCACGTCTCCTGACTGGGATACGATGGTGGCGTTTGTTAACCAGATTAGGGAAATCCCGAACCCGCTTAAGGATCTTAGTGTCAGGACCAAATTGGTTAAGGATCACCTTGATGATGTGTTATCGCCGGTCATTGTTGCGGCCGTTAACTTCTACCGGGCGTGGGGATTGGACGACAAACTACCAGGAGGAAAGACGCAGGTTATGGAAGTGTACGGGAATGCTCCTGCCAAGGACCGACAGGCAACCGCTGATCCGGTGGGGCAGTACCTGCAGCTTTCGGCAACCCACCTGACGACTTTAACCCGGCGAATGGCGGCGGTGATTGACCTGCTGACTACGCTCACCGAACAATTCCGGACAGCCTTTTTGCAAGAAAAGTTACGGCGGCACGTGCTGGAATTTGATGATTTGGAACACTACGCCCTGCAATTACTGGAAAACGACAAGCTGTGTGCCTCCCTCAAGCAAAAGTACACGACAATCATGGTTGACGAGTATCAGGATACCAACGGGGTACAGGAAGCCCTTATTCAGCGTTTAGCCACCCACAACGTCTTTATGGTGGGGGACAATAAGCAGTCAATTTACCGTTTCCGGCAGGCGGATCCACACCTTTTCCAGCACAAGTACGATACGTTCCAACCAGCAGAAGACGGGCAGTTGCCAGCGCAGACTCCGGGGGAGTTGATTGTGCTGCAGCAGAACTTCCGGTCAGTGAAAAACGTAGGGCAGCTGACAAACTTCCTCTTCCGGCAGTTAATGGATAACCAGATTGGGGCGTTAACGTACGATGACCAGGCGCTGATGGATAACGCCAACCCGGTTTACCAAGCAGCAGGAAGGGCGGTGCAACAAACCCCGGCAGAGGTTCTATTATATGCAGAGGCGCCTGCTTCGGCGGACGATGCCGCGGACCCTGATTTGCAGGGAAACCAGGGCCAATTGGTGATGGTCGCCCAACGGATTCGGCAGATGTTGGACCAGCATGAGACCATCTTTGACCGTCAGACTAAGGAGCGGCGGCCGGTAACGGCGGGCGACATTGCCGTGCTGGCATCAACCCGGACTAGCGGGGAAGCCCTGACGACGGTCTTTAAACGGTTTGATATTCCGGTGGCAGTTGACGAAACCACCAACTTCTTCCAGATGACGGAAATCAAGATTATGCTTGCGCTCCTGCAGGTGATTGATAACCCGCACCAAGACATTCCGCTGGTGGCGGTACTCCGGTCACCGTTATACGGCATTGATGAGAACGAGCTGGCGTTAATCAAGGTCAATGGGCGCCAACAAACCGATTTTTATACGAAACTGACGCGGTATGCGTACCTCGTTAAGCACGACCGCAAGCAACTGGTGAACTACCACCCGGATTGGGAAGAAGATTTAATCGCCAAGGTTCAGCGGTTCTTGGATGACCTGACGGCTTACCGGGTTCAGGCTCATCGGGGCGACATTGCCACCCTGATTTGGACCATCTATAATCATTCGGGTTTTCTGGACTTTGTGGGCGGCATGCCAAACGGGCCCCAGCGGCAGGCAAACCTGCACGCGCTGTATGAGCGGGCCCAAGAATACGAGCAGACCAGTTTTAAGGGGCTATACCAGTTTATCCGGTTCGTCCACCGGTTGGAGGACCGGCAGCGTGACCTAAGTAGCCAAAATCCCCAGGAAGAGGCGGATAAGGTTCACTTCATGACGATTCACAAGAGTAAGGGACTGGAATTTCCGGTGGTCTTTGTAATCGATACTGACCGGAAGTTTCGTCTTGGGGAGCGGGACCCGTTTATTATCAACAAGGATATTGGGATGGGTCTGCGCCTTGCCGTTGATGGCGGGGCCGAACCGGAATTAGCGGGATTGGCCGTTAACGACGACGACACGGAAGCTGGTCGGGAAAACGAACACCTCATCGTCCGTTTTGCACTTCCCCAGATGCATTACCTGCAGCAGCAGGAAAAACTGCAGCTGTTAGCCGAAGAAATGCGTAAGCTGTACGTGGCGGTTACCCGGGCCGAACAGAAGGTCATCATTACCGGGCGGCTGCAGAGTAAGCCAGAAAAAGTGACGCAGGATCTTGCTGAGCGATTGGCGGTTGCGGGCCAAACCAGTGCTGAGGTTCTCCCGTACGAGCGCCGGGCGACGGCAAAGTCGTATTTAGACTGGCTTTTACTGTGCTTGGGCCGAATGCCGAACGGAACCGCCCAGATTACGGTTCACCAGGTTAAGGATGGGGAGATGACCACCACAACGGGGCTTCCGGGATGGGAGCAAACAACAGTTCCACCGTTCTTTGCCACCCACGCGCCCCAACTAAAAATGACCGTGTGGGACCAACCATCCCTTGCGCAGGCCATTTCCCCGCAAAATCAGGGAACTACAGCGTACCAGCACCAGCAGCACGCCGCTGAATGGTTGCGGGCGCAGGATACGCTAGCGCCGTTACCGGAGCCCATCCAGCAGGTTCTGGAATTCACGTATCCTAATAAAGCGGCCACGCGCACGGCGGCATACCAGGCGGTAACGAGCATTAAGCACTACTTCGATGATCCGGATAAGGCGGTAATGCCTGAATTAACGGTCACTGATCGGGTTCACCATCCTGGTCGGCGGGCGCCACGGTTTAACATGCCCCGCTTTTACCAGGGCCCAACGGAACAAAAGGAAGCGCCATTAAGCGCGCAAACGCTGGGAACCGCAACACACTTGGTATTCCAAAACGTTCCGCTTGAGCAGCCAGTAACGCCGCAGGTGGTTGAGCAAACCTGTGCCCGGTTGGTCGCCCAGCGGCAACTAACCAAGCGGGTTGTGGCCGCCCTTGATGTTGAAGGAATCATTGCGTTTTACCACACAGCAATTGGCAAGCAGCTGCGGCAGTACGCTGCGGTTGCCCAGCGGGAAGCGCCGTTTGCGATGCTGTATCCGGCGAACCAGCTGTTTAACGATTCGACACTTCCGGACCAGCCTGTTTTGATTCATGGGATTATTGACGGGTATATTCCGACTAAGGAAGGAATTGTCCTGTTTGACTATAAGACCGACCAACTCGCCACGAAGCCGGGCGGGTTGGAGCAACTCGCAGCCGAGTATCAGGGCCAGCTTAACCTGTACGCCCAGGCCCTAACCCTCATGACCGGGCAACCAGTCATTACCAAGGCGTTATATGCGGTCGGCGCGCGTCAGAGCGTTACGATTAAGTAGTAGCAAGATGCCGGGATTTGACCGGATAGGGGATGATGAGGTGTCAGTTAGAAAAAACGGGGTTGCGGTTGTCAGTGCCAGCTGCCTTGGATTTATTGGAATTTTGTTAGGGACGTCATTGGTGGTGACGTTTCCCACGTTAATGCGGCAGTTTGCCGTTCCGCTGGCGGTCGTTCAGTGGCTTTCAGCGGGTTATTATTTGGCGGCAACCATTACGATGAGTACGACGGCCTATCTGATGAAGCGGATGGCGTTACGCCGCCTCTTTTTAACGGCGGGGGTGCTCTTCATTCCGGGATGTTTGTTGAGTAATGATTTCGCATTTGGTAACTTTTTGCGTATAATAAAAACGATGAATGATTTGTTCTTCATCGTCCTGGTGGTATATGACCATGGATAAGGCTGGTCGTTTCTACCTGAAGCCGTAAACTTCAGACTACCTCGGGTGATGGTGAAGTTCGTGATTGCATGCGGTGGTCGCAGGACTGCCGCTTTTGTTTTATCGTCTTTAAACCTAGTTAAGCACAGAAACCGTACGCAATAAAAACCACGCCTAAAAGACATGGTTTTTACTTTTACGTTTCCTTACTTGTACGAGGCAATTTCAATTAGGTTGTCATCTGGATCACGCAGGTAGATGGAATGCATTTGTCCCTCCGATCCCTGCTTGGCAACCGGTTCACTTTCAATCTTCACGTAGTAGCTCTGGAGGTGCCGGTAGACATCTTCCAGGTCATCGCGGGTAACGATGCACAAATCAGCACTGCCGACGGTTGGGTGGGCAGCTTTACGGGCATTCCGGTCGGCCTCCTGCAGGCGAATAAGTTGGTGCCCGCACCGCAGTGTCGTTACTTCTGCGGTACTCTGTTGTTGGATGACCGGCATGTCGAAGACTTCGTGGTAAAACCGGGTCGCCTGCGCTACGTCGCTTACCGTCAGGACAATGTGATCAATGCGACTAATTTTCATGGGGAATCCTTCCTTTGGTTAATGATTATCAGTTGGGGTGAGGAGTTGCTCGTACGCAATGCGGTTGGGGTCAGTGGATTCGTCAATGATTTTAATAAATCCACACTGGATAAACCCCGCGTTTACCGCTGTTTTTTGCATTGGGAGGTTAAGCCGGTGCGTGTCAATTCGCACGCTGTGGTAGCCATTTTGCTGGGCGCGGTCAACCAGTAACTTTAAAAACGGGGTGGCCATTCCCTGGCCGCGAACGCTGGATGCGAGGGCAACCCGGTGAATGGTGCAGTAGTCAGCACCTGAGGTGAACCACTGACCGTCAATGTGCTGGTAATTTGGGTCGGCCCCACCAACCATGGCAGCATAACCAATTACCGTTTGCTCCTTTTCAAGGACGTACGCATCGTGGTGCTTAATATCAGTGGCAATGGTCGTACTATTCGGGTAACCGTTTTGCCATTGGGGACTGCCAGCCTGCTTTAGGGCGGCGATGGCCCCGTTGATAATTTCCATTATTACCGGTTGGTCATCTGTCGTTGCTAATCGAAGTTGCAAGTTAGTTCCTCCTCAATTGTAAACTGTCATCATTGTACACAGGCCCACGTTATTACTGCAAGCGCCGTTGCCGTTCTGCCTAAGAATTCGTATAATTTAGGGGAGATTAAACGAACGGAGTTAAGAATTGTGCTGTACGTTATTTTGGATTTAGTGGGAATTGTGATTGCTAGCTTACTGAGTCAGCCGTTGAAACACGTGTTAACGACCACCCAAACAAGTGCGATGCTGGACGCGGCAACGCTGTGTGTGGGCATTATCGGAATTCAGGGGGCCATTACCACTAAGCAGCCGCTCCTCATGCTGGTCAGCCTAGTCTTCGGAACACTGGTCGGCTATTGGTTGGATATTGACGGTCGATTTACGGGAGTCGGTCACGTACTGGAACGCCGGCTTCACGCGGCAAACGAAGATTTTGTGACCGGGTTTGTCGCTGCGCTGATGATTGAGTGCATTGGTTCAATGGCGATTATCGGCCCGCTAAACGAAGCGTTAAGCCATAACCCGAATATCATGTTGATGAAAATCGTCCTGGACGTGCTGGCGTCGTTAATTTACGGGGCGGCATTTGGCCCGGGCGTGTTGTTTGCAGGACCATTCGTTTTTGCTTACGAGGCGGTCATTTATTGCGCGGCTGCGGCGCTCCACCCGTTCCTAACGACAGCGGTTATTACGGAAATCGGGGCGGTCGGTTCGGCCCTCCTTGTTGCGTTAGCCATCGATGTATTAAAAATTCGCAAACTGAAGGTGGCAAACATGTTGCCCGCCCTGTTGGGCCCGCTTCTTTATGGGTTATTGCTCGAGTTAAGGTAGTTGAAGGGTTTGCTGCCGGCGTTTTTCCGGGAGCGCGCTATACTAAAAACGGAAACTAAGTAAGGGAGTGCAGTATGGTGGAACCATTAGATTATTCACGGTTGATTATGGCGTTGGAAATGATTAAGGGAGTGGGGCCGAAAACTGCCCGGCAAATTTTAGCCCGGATTCCCGCTGTCCGGCTTGCGCAGGCGGGCTGGATTCCGGGGTGCCGGGTTGCAGCGGTCCGCAAGCAGTACCTGGCCGGCAACCTCGACCCGCATAAGTGGCTCGATATTCAACAGGACGCCGCGGACTTACTGGCCAAGACGGTTAAGGACGGCGCCCAGGTAATTAATTACCAGGAAGAGGCGTACCCGCAAAACATGCGGCGGTTGGTGAACTTTCCGCTCCTTCTGTACGTCAAGGGGGATGCGGCGGTGCTTAACACGCCAAGTGTGGGCTTTATTGGAACCCGGCGTCCCACGGATTTAGGAGCAAAGATGAGCCGGCGAATGGCACAGAAGTTCGCAACGGACGGCTACACGGTGGTGAGCGGGCTTTCAATTGGGACAAATACCGCTGCACACCGGGGCGCCTTGGATGTGCCTGACGGGAAAACCGTTGCGGTCCTAGGGGAGAGTCTGGAACAACCGATTTATCCGCCAGAAAATGAACCCCTGGCGGATGAAATCATTGCCCGGGGCGGGGCGCTAGTGTCATCCTTCCGCTACGGGACGGCTGCGCGCCGGCAGTTCCTTGCAGCCCGCGATGAGTGGGAAAGCGGGATGAGCGACGGTTTGGTGGTCGTCGAAACTGATCAGAACGGGAAGACCGAAATGGCCTTGCAGCACGCGTTTAAGCAGCACCGCCCGGTTGCCATGCTGGATCATAGTCAGTGCCCGCAGATTGACGACGTTACCAAGATCCCTGAGGCTCTGGGTAACCAGGAATTCATTAAGGCCGACCGGGCCATGCCGCTCTGGCAGGAGGATAGTTTGGAAGTCTTTGAACGGCGGATGGCGAGTGCCCGGCGTCGGCGGTTAGCAGAACGGCCGGCAACGCCGCAAAGCCGTCAAATGCACTTATTTTAGGAGGAAATCATGGAAATCTACTTTGCTGCTTCGATTCGGGGTGGACGGGATGACCGCCAGCTATATGAACGGCTCATTACGTTTTTAAACCAGTAGCACCACGTCTTAACCGAGCATATTGGAAACCCTAATTTAACGGCGAATGGGGAAACCGAGTTGAGTGATCAGGAAATTCGGGACCGTGATGTTGCGTGGTTAACGGCTAGTGATGTGGTGGTGGCCGAAGCAACGCATCCTAGTCTGGGAGTAGGATACGAGCTGGCAATGGCGGAGCAGTTAAAGAAGCCGACCATTATTCTGTACCGGCCGCAAGTCGCGCGCTTATCCGCAATGATTGCGGGCACGTCCTTCTTTAACCGAATCTATGAGTACGAAACGGTCGAAGAGGCGGCGAAGATTTTGGAAAGGGAACTGGCACAGTTAAAGTAGGGGCTTATTGTGAAAGACAATAGGATTGTACTTAGAGAATCACAATCGAAAGGTTACAACAGAATTAGGTTTAGAGTGAATTAATTATTCTCTTTACTAAGATAATAAATATCAGCATGAAGGAGATAGGAGTTTGAAGAGGAATAGGTGGATTATTGTTTTGGTGTGCGTATCAATGTTTTTTACCCCAACCGTTGCATTGGCACGCGGCTTTCACGGAGGCGGCCATATCGGCGGGGGTCATTTTGGTGGTGGACACACCACGCATACGTTTCATGACGATGAAGGGACGGGAGGCCATGCCTTTCATGACGATGATGAAGATGAGGATGGAACGCACACTCATTTAGATGATGACGAAACGGATGATGAGCCGCAATCGTTTGGATCAAGGGTAAAGGATACTGTTAATTATTTGATTCCGCGAAGCTGGCATGGGCACCACTCTCGGTACTATCACGTCGATAGCGCTACATACTATGACAACCAGGAAACGGCACTGGACCAGTTGGTAGACTGGCTGGAAGACTTATGCGTTGTTTACTTTGTATTTGCTGTGGTATGGGCATTTATTCCGGAGAGATGCAGGTTAAAGATAGCAGTGAAACGGATGAAAAACAGGGTTAGCGAGTCAATCAGTGGTTTGTTAGGCTATAACGGTGTTGCGCCTGGGAAACATTCGATGAATGATAATGGAAGCGATGGCGAGTAAGTTGCGGGTTTCTATTAAGGAGAAAAAACGTCACCCATTTTAGGCGGCGTTTTTATTGTATCCAACAATCATTTAGTTAATTGAAAACTGTCTGCGATCAACGGGATAATTTTCTCAAGGATAAACTGGTCCAGGATAATTGAAATCCAGTGTTCCTTATTCATGTGATAAGCCGGTTTGAAGCCGGCTGCTTTTTGTAAAAGACTGACTTTTTCGGGATCCATTTTAACGTCTAAAACTTCTACTTCATTGTCAGGAGAATCGTTTATTCCGACTTTTAGAGGGCCAACGTTCATAACTAAGGCAAACCACTTTTTATTTTCTGGATGGCGGGAAACGGTGTACTGAATGCAGGATATAAAAACTAATTATTGTTGTTTTTCTGATATGCCTTTCTATATCCTTCTATATAATCAATAATTTCGTGTAGCTTACCATTAAGAATTTGATTAATCCACTTTAAAAGCTTTAACGGAATAAATTTAAATCTGTTAAAATTATCTGATGTTCCTTTCTTATATCCTAAGTCAAAGTCGTTTGTTTCGTTTTCTTTAACGTTGTCATACTCATACGTATATTCACATTTACTTTGGCTAGAATCATAGGATGAATACGCATTATCGTAATTACCATTTTCATAATTCTTTTTTACGTAATCGTGTATCTTGATTTTCATCATAGCTACTCCTTGCTTGGAATCGGTTGTTATTAACGCGCTTAATTGTAACATTTTGGTTGTTAAGTGTCATGAAACAGTGTGAACGAAGAAAGAACATCTGTTTCAAACGTGAAACCTATACTAGACAATTAGTTTGTTGAAGAATATTATGTTGATAAACAAACTAAAGATCCTCATGGGGGAGTTTTTGTGAAAAATTTGATTAAATTGACGAATGATTCTTTAGTAGTTATTCCACAGGGGGTTGATCATATTTTAACTCTCAAGGGAAGGGTAACTGTTCCATTAAAATGTGTTACAAAGGCTACAGTCTCCACTGATATTTTTTCCCGACCTTTAAGAGCGCTTCGGTTACCGGGAACGAGTATTCCGGGTGTTTATTACGCCGGAACATATTATCAAGATAACAGTAAGCTCTTTCTTAATGTAAAGAGTACGCAAAAGCCACTTGTTATTCAGCTTCATGATACTAAATACAATCAAATAGTTTTAGGTGTTGCGCTAACAGCACTTGCTCAACAAATCAATGCAGTGGTCCAAGCGAGGCAATGATAATTAAAGTAAATTGCATTTTGTTAAGTAGAAAAACCGGATAGACTAAGCAAAAGCATTAAAATCCCGTTTGATATCGCCGTCATATAACGCTTCTTTTACGCAAGTATGATACAGCGAATTGTATTTACTGACGATCGATTTAGCATGATTACGTCCATAGGTACTAAGAAAATATCGGTAGGCCTTCCGATTGATTTTACCAATCGGTATCCGTAAATGCTTATGAAGAGCGTTAAATGCTTGCCTATACGTTGCTTTTGTCCGTTCGCTAACGTTGCTTTCTTTAAATTGTTCAAACCAGTTCCAAAAGTATTCATCGAAAGGAGTGTCAGCATTAATCAGCGAATAACCGTTGTTAATTGCTGATTCGTTTTCAGTCGCCCAATTCATTGCTTCTTTTTTAGTAGCAAACCCGGATTTATTTTTAAAATGCCGTTTCTGATCCGAAGTATAGTACGATACTCGCGCCTGCCATTTATTGCCACGTTTAGTGATGCTTGCCATTTAAAACAGCTCCTTTTTGATGAATTTAATAATAAGTTCGGTTCGTATTATTTTGTTACGTTATCCCAGTCTGCTTTTAATAAGGCGTGTATACATATCCGAACCATTTGGTTTTCTTCAGAATTTAGTGGGATATTTACGTTCCAATTATTTATATCGTAATTAAATAACGTTAGTTCATTTTTAAGTTCAATATATGCTGTTCTTTTTGGCGTGCCTTTTGGTGTATTTTTTGGTTGTTCATATATTACCCATTTTGCATTCTTCATTACCCATTTTACTGCCATTATTAACCATTTCGCAGGTATCACAAGTAGTGCGGTTAGACTCTTGAGACATTTAAGAAAATCAATAATTGGTTTTCTTAATTTTAATTTAGTTTCATGTATATTATTGAATTCATCTTTTAATAGTTCCTTATACATATATGGAATTAAATCGCTGTTTTCTTTATACTTTTTTCGATATTTTAAGGGAATATTGTTATAAACTATGTTTCCCAATTTTTTAAATTCATTTAATTCTTTTCTTTTTATTCTATGTTTATCTAGAATCGTAACAATTACTCTATTAATTGAGAAATCTATTGGAGGAAAATCATCGTCCACTTGGTTTTTATATGCATTAAAAAGTGAGTTTAATTTTATCAGACTTCCTATGGTATAGGTTTTTTCTTGCTCAAACTCCAGTGCAATTTTTCTCCAGGAGGACTCATTGTGAATGCTTTGAATTCGGCTTTGATGATTTTTATATAGATTCGCAAAAAGTACACTTAATAAAGAAAGCGTTGCTATTACTCCGGTTGTTAAGGTTGATGCTGCTTGTTGATTTTTATTACAAAAAATATAAAATCCCGTAAAAACGTGAGTCATAGAAACTAGTATAAGAAATAATGTAAAAGCGGGGAGAATGATAACGGCAATAAATATTATGATTGGATTTTTAAGTGCAAATGACTTTAAATGACTACAAATCACGTATATAACACAGAGATACAATGCTAAAACTAGCATGTAGACTATAGAACTTATAAATTGAATGTACATTGTACTTTCACCTTCATTATTTTAATTAACTGTTTGTTGTTGAATGTTATTCTTAGTGGTTTTGGCTATATTTTCCATATTGGTATGCGCACAATCTACTATTGGATAATTTCTAGCTACATTGGTAAATTACAATTTCTTATAAGTAATCCATCATAGTCTGATTAACACCATACATCCGATGAAGACAATCGAAACAATCAGGGCATTCACCATATTCTTCCTCGTAAAGTTGTTTGCATAATTCGGCTGCAAATCTGTTAGCTTCACATTCCGTTTTGGCACGGTTTATGCTGTTTTGCGCATAGTAACCCTGCAAGCCATTATGTAATTCAACGTGCGCTAATTCATGCGCACAAACAAAGTAGCGTTCCCGTGATTCTGCCAGCTCTCCCGATAGCAGAATAATCGGGTGGTCGTGTAAAAACACTGTTTCAGCTAACGGACAATTAATATCAACATATTCAATCGGAATATCTTCCTGGCGACAAATTTCAAATGGATTGCATGTGCCGTATTGATTTTTCATTCTCCTAAATCCATACAGCACCGTCCTTAAAATTTATCGTGGTATTTCCAGAATACCTGAGTTAATGCTAGTTTCAGTCGTTCACGCTCCTCTTCTGTTAATGGCTTTCCTTCGTACGTCATTCCCGAATCAAAGTTTTCGCCAATGCAATCGAATACGCTTAGTTCGTACGTTAACTACAGCGACGTCAATGTTACATATCCTTTAATGAATACGATGTTATTTTAGTTAACGCCTCATTGACCTGACTTAGTATATATGAAATAAAACGCTATTACAACGGTAATTAATGACATGTTTATACCAAGTAAAAAATGAATAATTTCAAACCATACTTCAATTAAATTATGTTTGGAAACAATACGTAAGGACAAAAAGGAATAGTCCAGCATAGTTACTGGTATGGTTATCCCTTTAGCTGGTGTAACCGGGAAACGTGCTATAATGAAACAACGCATAACAGTAAAGAAGGGACGATGGCATGAGCTTTTCAGAACAGACACTGGACCTGCTGACGGCGGGGCAGTACGAAGAAGCCAAGAAGAAGTTTGCGTGGGCCCTGCGGAAGGACGACGATGAGATGGTCCACAGCCTGGCCGAGGAGTTGGCGGCCCTCGGGTTCACTAACATGGCCAAGCGGGCGTACGAGAAACTGCTGGAGCGCTATCCGGATGAGGATGAACTGCGGGTGGACCTGGCGGAATTGGCGGTCAGTGCCGGGGACGACGACCAGGCGCTTGACTACCTGGCGCAGGTTCTCCCAACGTCACCGGCGTACCTGCAGTCGTTGCTGGCGGCAGCGGACTTATACCAGACGCAGGGGTTGTTTGAAGTGGCGGAACAAAAGCTCCTGGAGGCGCTGCGATTGGCGCCGGACGAGCAGGTTATTCAGTTTGCCCTGGCGGAACTGTACTTTGACATCAAGCAGTACCGCAAGGCGGTGGCGTACTACCTGGACCTAATTAAGCAGGGGGTCACCCATTTTGCGCAGGTCAACCTGGTTCAGCGGCTGGGAGTGTCCTACGCCGAGGCCGGGAAGTTTGACCAGGCGCTCGGGTACCTCGAACAGATTCACGAGGAGGACCTCGATGCGGATGCGCGGTTCCAGTTGGCATTCACGCAGCTGCAGCTCAAGCACTACGACGATGCGCGCAAGAACTTCGAGAAACTGCGCGAACTCAACCCCGATTACGCGACGCTGTATCCGTACCTGGCAGACATTTATGTCCACCAGGGGGATGCTCGGCGGGCATTGGCCACCCTGCAGGAGGGGATTGGCGTGGACGAGTACAACCCACAACTGTACGAGCGGGCCAGCCGGCTGGCCGAACAGCTTGGGGATGGCAAGCTCGCCCGGCAGTACCTACAAACCATCGTGGACCAGGATCCGGACAACGTGACGGGCGTGCGTTTGCTGAGTGATTTGCTGGTGCGGCAGGGCGATGCGGCGGCGAACCAGGAACTGCTGACGGGCTACCTGAAAGAGGGTAGTCCGGACGCCCACCTGTTATGGAATCTGGGCCGGGCAGAGGCGGCGCAGGATGACTACGCTGCTGCCCTGCAGCACTACAATGCGGCGCGGCCGGAACTGATGAGTGACGCGGCGTTTGTGCGGGATGCGGCGCTCTTTTACCGTAATGCAGGCCGCCGAGATGATGCGCGCGAGTGCGTGGCGGCTGCTCTGCAGTTCGAACCGGATGATCCGGACATGCTGCAGTTACAGGACGAACTGCTTGATTAGGGATGTTTTTGATATAAAAAAATAAGGAGGACGTGGCATTTCAAATTGTCACGTCCTCCTTTTGTAGGGATTAACCGTTATTTACCCTGAACTTCATCTTCAGTCCGGTCTTCCGGGGCGTAGGTAAACCCTTCACCGACGACCTCGTTAACATCCAGGATCGAGATGAAGGCCTTGTTGTCGATCCGGTCGACAATCCGTTTGACCGTGGTGAGTTCACCCTGGTTCATCACGCAGTAGACGGCCTTGCGTTGTTTGCCGGAGTAGGCGCCCTCGGTCATCAGGTAGCTGGCGCCCCGGTTGGTTTCGTCCATGATGGCGTGGGCGATTTTTTCCGGAAACTGAGTCATTATAATCATCCCGCGGGCACTGTATGCTCCGTCCTGGATGAAGTTGACGATCCGGGAGAACACGAAGGATGCCAGCAGGGTGTACATCATCCGCCGCAAATCAATGTAGGACAGCGAGGCGGTCAGGACGCACGCGTCCAGGGTAAAGAGGGTTTGGCCCATCGGAATCCCCATCTTATGCTCGAAGATTTTGGCAATCACATCGGTTCCGCCGGTCGTGCCCCCAAACCGGTAAACTAGCCCGGAGCCACCCCCGCCGAGAATCCCGGCCAGCACCCCGGCGATGAAGAGGTCGTGGTGGATGTTGATGTGGATGGCGGGGAATCGTTGCCAAATCCAGATCCACAGTGATAGCATGACCGTTCCGTAGACGGTGTAAATCAAAGACTTTTTCCCGAGGTAGTGGTACCCAATGATAATCAGGGGAATGTTGATTAACAGCGTTGAGTAGGCCGGGTTAATGCTGAACCAGTACCGCAGGATTAGCGTGATTCCCGTCACGCCTCCCTCGGCTAACCGGTTGGCGATGTTGATAAACACCAGCCCAAACGCGTAGATGGCGGTCCCCGCACAAATCATCAAAAAGTCCACGAGGCGGAGCCGTTCGTCTGTTGTTGTCGTCATAGAAATGCCTCCTTTATTTTTAGTCGCTTTGCATATCGTATCATACGGGGCAGCTCGCGGCTAGCGAAGGGGGACTGCCGGGGACGGAGCGGACGGGGTGTGCTAAAATGAAAGGCAGTGAATTATGCGGAACGGAGGGACGAATTAATGAAGATTACGAACCTACCACCAGCCTTTGAGAAGGCCAAACCGGTGTTAGCCACGATTGAACAGGGCGGCTACGAAGCGTACTTTGTCGGCGGGTGCGTCCGCGATACGCTCCTGGGGATTCCGCTCCACGATGTTGACATTGCGTCGAGTGCCTACCCCGCTGAAATTAAGCAGCTCTTCAAGCACACCGTCGATACTGGTATCGAACACGGAACGGTGATGGTGCTGGATCATGGCACGGGCTACGAAGTCACGACCTTCCGGACGGAATCGGCGTACCAGGATTTCCGGCGGCCCGACCACGTGGAGTTTGTCCGCTCCCTCGGTGAGGACTTGAAGCGGCGCGACCTGACGATTAACGCGCTGGCGATGCGCTTGGACGGGACGGTGGTGGACCACTTTGACGGGTTAACCGACCTCAAGCACGGCATTATCCGCGCGGTGGGCGAACCCGCCGAACGGTTCCACGAGGACGCTCTCCGGATGATGCGGGCGGTCCGCTTTGGTAGCCAGCTGGACTTCCGGATGGATCCGGCGACGTTTGCGGCGATTAAGGAAAACGCCCCGCTCTTAGAAAAGATTGCGGTCGAACGGATTCACGTTGAATTTATCAAGCTCCTATTGGGAAAGAACCCGCGCCAGGGAATCGACCAGTTTACGCGGGTCGAACTCTACCGGTACTGTCCGGGAATGGCACAGGTCCGCCCGGCACTGGAACGGTTGGCGCAGTTGCCGGCCATTGATTTGCCGGACGAAAACGCGGCGTGGACGCTCCTGACAGCGGTGATGGGGCTGAACGAAAAACAGACCGCCAAGTTTTTGCGGCAGTGGAAGTGTGCCAACGACACCATTGCGGCGGTGAGCGCTGCCCGGATGGCATTGACTAAGTTGCAGGCAACCGGCGTGGATGCCTGGACGGCGTACACGGTGGGCCGGCCAGCGTTGGAACGGGCAAAGGTGGTTGCGGGCTTGCTTGGCATTGCCGTTCCGGAAGACTTACTGGCGCGGTACGATGCCTTACCGGTTAAGGACAAGCATGAGTTACGGCTAACCGGACAGGACCTGATAAATGAATTAGGGGTGCGGCCGGGGCCGGCGTTTGGCCGGGTGCTTGCGCAGGCAGAACGGCGCGTGGTTGCCGGTGAACTCCCGAATGACCACGCGGCCTTGATTGCGTTTGCCCAAACCGTCCTGAAGGAGATGAGCGACTAATGCAAACGTTACGGGTGGAACACCTGACGAAGACCTACGGCGAAAAAACGTTGTTTGAGGACCTCAACTTCATCGTCAATGAACACGACCGGATTGGCGTAATCGGGACGAACGGGTCGGGGAAAACGACGCTGATGAACGCCCTGAGTGGGGTGGACCCGGCGGACTCCGGGCAACTGGTTAAACCTAACGATTACCGGATCGGTTACCTGATGCAGACTCCCCAGCTAGATCCGGATAAAACGGTGCTGGCGGCCGTCTTTGACGGGGCGGCGTCGGTGTTCCAAACCATCCGCGAGTACGAAGCCGCGGTTGCAGCGTACGGGGAGCACCCCGATGATCCGCAGGTGGAACGGCGGTACGTCCGCGCCGAGGAGCGGATGAACCAGGAGGACGCGTGGAACGCGGATACCGAAGCGAAGGCCATTCTTACGCAGTTGCACATCAAGGATTTTAATCAGCGGGTGGGAACGCTGTCAGGCGGGCAGCAAAAGCGGATTGGCATGGCGCAGGTCCTCTTACAGGCGCCCGATCTCTTAATCCTGGACGAACCGACCAACCACCTCGACTTTGATTCGATTGCGTGGTTGGAGGAGTACCTTCAGGAGTACAAGGGGGCGCTGATTATCGTCACCCACGACCGGTACTTCCTCGACCAGGTGGCAACGCAGATTTTTGAGCTGTCGTTCGGGAAGCTGTACCAGTATACCGGGAACTACGAGGATTTTGTGCGGCAAAAGGCGGCGCGCGTTGACCGCGCGTTGACCCAGGAGCACAAGCAACAGCAGCTCTATAAGAAGGAGTTGGCGTGGATGCGGACCGGGGCCAAGGCACGCTCAACCAAGCAGCAGGCGCGGATCAACCACTTCCACGAACTGGAAGACAACCTCGGCCACGTGCAGGTCGACGGCCAGGTCAACATTAACCTCGGCCAGCAGCGGCTCGGCAAAAAGGTGCTGGAGTTAAAGGACGCCGCGCTCACGCTGGGTAACCACCGCATCATGCAGGACTTTAACCTGCTGATTCAGGGCGGGGCCCGGATTGGCATTACCGGGATGAACGGTGCCGGCAAGACCAGCTTTTTAAACGCCCTGGTTGGTGATCAATCCCTTGATGCGGGGGAAGTTGTTCGCGGTGAGACCGTTCGGCTTGCCTACTACAAGCAGCACATGGAGCAATTGCCGCCGGACAAACGGGTCATCAGTTACCTAAACGAGGTTGGCCAGAGCGTTGTTAACAAGAACGGCGACCGGATCAGCACGACGCAGCTACTTGAGCAGTTCTTGTTTCCGCGCTTCATGCACGGGACGCTGATCCGGAAGCTTTCCGGGGGCGAGCAGCGCCGGTTATACCTTCTTAAGCTGTTGATGAGCCAGCCAAACGTCCTAGTGCTTGACGAACCAACCAACGACCTGGATGTCGGCACCTTAACCGTGCTGGAGGATTACCTGGAGCAGTTTAAGGGGACTGTGATTACGGTTTCCCACGACCGCTACTTTTTAGATAAGGTCGTGGACCAGCTCCTAATCTTTGACGGCGACGCGCGCATTGAGCGGTACACCGGGCGCTTTACGGAGTACCTGGCGGCTAAACAAAATGCAACCCAGGAGAAAGAAAAGACGCAGGCCAAACCAAAGACAGCGGTAAAACCGAACGACCCGGCGCCACAGGACACGCCAAAGAAGAAGCTGACCTACGCGGAGCAGCTGGAGTTTGATAAACTAGAAGATGAGATTGACGCACTTGAGGAGCAAAAGCAAGCTGTAACGCAGGAGATGACGGCCAGTGCGAGTGATGATTACACTCACCTGGCGGCCCTCCAGCAGCAGCTTGATGACCTCAACGCCCAGATCGACGCGAAGATGGCGCGCTGGGACGAATTAAGTGCGTACGTCGACTAACGAAAGGGGTAGGATGCATGGCAATTGTTGAAACGCCGTACCTGGAAATGATGCGGGACGTGTACGAACACGGATACAATAAGGACGATCGGACGGGGACGGGCACCCGGAGTCTGTTTGGCTACCAGATGCGCTTCCACTTGGCGGATGGCTTTCCGCTGTTGACCACAAAGCGGGTCCCACTGGGGCTGATTAAGAGCGAGCTTCTGTGGTTCCTGCACGGAGACACCAATATTCAGTACCTGTTAAAGCACAACAACCACATTTGGGACGAGTGGGCCTTTGAAAAGTGGGTGGCTAGTGACGAGTACCAGGGGCCGGACATGACCGACTTTGGGCTGCGTTCTCAGCGGGACCCGGTGTTTAACGAGGAGTACCAGAAGCAAAAGAAGCTGTTCTGTGAGCGGATCGTAAACGACGATGCGTTTGCGGCGAAGTACGGCAACCTCGGCAACGTCTACGGCGCGCAGTGGCGTCACTGGCAAACGCGGCGGGGAACAACGATTGACCAGATTGCCAACGTGATTGAACAAATTAAGACGAATCCGACGTCCCGCCGGCTGATCGTGTCAGCGTGGAACCCGGAGGACGTCCCGGCAATGGCGCTCCCGCCGTGCCACACGCTCTTCCAGTTCTACGTGGCTGACGGTAAACTCAGCTGCCAGCTGTACCAGCGGAGTGGGGACATCTTCCTGGGCGTGCCGTTTAACATTGCTAGTTACGCCCTCCTCACGCACCTGGTGGCCCGGGCAACGGACCTCGAAGTTGGGGACTTTGTGCACACGCTGGGTGACGCGCACATCTACAAGAACCACTTCAAGCAGGTGGAAGAACAGCTGAGCCGCAAACCGGTGGATGCCCCAACGCTGTGGTTGAACCCGGAGAAGCACGATTTAGCTGATTTTAACCTGGATGATATCAAGGTTCAGGATTACCATCCGGCCGGCGCAATTAAGGCGCCCGTGGCCGTCTAGGAGGAATTGGAATGCTTGCGTTTATTTGGGCAGAGGATTCTGCGCACCACATCGGGGTGGATGGCCACCTCCCGTGGCGGTTGCCGGATGACCTGCAGTATTTTAAGCACACGACGCTCAATCACCCGGTTGTGATGGGGCGGCGGACGTTTGAGAGCTTTCCGCACCCGTTACCGCACCGCCACCACGTGGTATTAACGCACGACCGGCAGTTGGCCGCCCAGTATGCGGATAACCCGCAAGTTGAGTTTGTGTTTGACCAGGACCAGCTGGATGACTGGCTGGCAGCGCACGAAGACGAACTGGTCTTTATCATTGGTGGGGCCACGCTTTTCCGCATGTACGCAGCACGGGTGGACAGGCTGTACGTTACGCAGATTGAAGGAACGTTTCCGGCTGATACGACGATGCCGGCACTTGATTACGAGCAGTTTGAGGAAGTGCGTCGGGTTGAAGGCAAGGTCGATGAGCAAAACCACTACGCCCACACTTCCGTGATTTATCAGCGAAAGCCGGAGTAGTTGATCTGCGATTCAGAGAAGAAGGAAAAAGCTAACCGTACGGTGGTGTGCGGTTGGCTTTTTCATTTAGGAGTGGTTTGGTATAATGAATCAGGAAATTAGTACGAATAATCAACTATGGGAGTGATAACATGACTGATTTAACGAATAGGGTCGCGATCGTCACGGCCTCCAGCCGGGGGATTGGCTTTGCGATTGCGCAGGAAATGGTCGCGGCGGGTGCCGTTGTTTACATGGCGGTCCGGGACAGCGAAAAGAACCGCAATCTGGTGACGAAGCTCCACGCGGAAAACGACCGTTACCGCCACGTGATTTACAATGCCTTTGAGTTCGACACGTACGAACCAATGATTAAGGAAGTGGCTGAAAAAGAAGGCCACGTGGATATTCTGGTGAACAACTTTGGCCGGACGGATACCGACAAGGACCTGACAGTGACAACGGGCGACCCGGAGATGTTTTTTACGATTCTTAAGACGAACGTGGCGAGCGTTTACTACAGCTGCCGGTACGCCATTAAGCATATGCAGCAGCAGAAGACCGGGGGGAGCATCATCAACATTTCATCGGTTGGGGGCGCGACGCCGGACGTGGCCCGGACGGCATACGGGACGTCCAAGGCGGCGATTAACATGCTGACCCAGCAGGTCGCCACGCAGTACGCCCATGATGGCATTCGGTGCAACGCCATTATGCCGGGGCTGATTGCGACGGACGCAGCCGTGGAGAACATGTCCGGCCAGTTCTGGGACACGTTTATCAAGAACGTGCCGCTTAACCGACCAGGCAAGCCGGCAGACATCGCAAAGGCGGCAGTCTTTTTGGCAAGCGATGATTCGTCCTACATTACGGGGCAGTTGTTACCGGTTGCTGGTGGCTTTGGGATGCCGACCCCGATTTACAACGCAACGCTGGGGAAGGATAATCATTTTGAAAAGTAACCTAAGGAAGGGAAGAGGCCGCTTGTGGCCCTTCTTTTTTTCGGCTGCACACATCTTTTTATAAATGTAATCGTTCTTCCGAATGATTTTGTGTTCACCCCTTCCGGAGATATGGTAGAATACCACTAATGGTTCGGATTTACGAACACGGAAAAACCTTGAGGAGGACGGACATGACGGACGTAAAGTATAAGCGCGTACTGTTAAAGTTAAGTGGGGAAGCCCTTGCCGGTGAACAGGGCCGGGGCATTAACCCGCCGGAAATCATGAAGGTTGCTAAGGAAATCAAGGATGTCCATGATCTCGGTGTCCAGGTTGCCATCGTTGTTGGCGGTGGAAACATGTGGCGCGGGGAAGCTGGCGCCCAGATGGGAATGGAACGTTCCCAGGCGGACTACATCGGCATGCTGGGGACGGTAATGAATGCCCTGGCACTGCAGGACAACCTCGAGCAGCTTGACGTACCGACCCGGGTTCAGACATCGATTGAGATGCGGCAGATTGCCGAGCCATACATTCGGCGGAAGGCCATCCGGCACCTCGAAAAGAACCGGATTGTGATTTTTGCCGCTGGAACGGGCTCCCCGTACTTCTCAACGGATACCACCGCAGCACTGCGGGCATCCGAGATCAATGCGGACGTGATTTTAATGGCCAAGAACGGCGTTGACGGGATTTACTCCGCTGACCCGCGGAAGGACGAAACGGCCACGAAGTTTGATAAACTGACCCACATGGATATCATTAACCGCGGGCTGAACGTGATGGACACCACGGCATCATCCCTATCCATGGAAAACGACATCCCGTTGGTGGTCTTTAACATGAACGAGCGGGGCAACATCAAGAAGGTTGTTGAAGGGGCCCCAATCGGAACAACAGTGGAGGGCAAGTAAAATGAAGGTTACGGATCCAGTATTAAAAGACGCACAGGAAAAAATGAAGAAGGCTGAGCAAAACCTCCAGCGCGAACTCGGAAACATCCGTGCTGGCCGGGCGAACGCTAGTCTCTTAAACCGGATTATGGTGGAATACTACGGCGCACCAACGCCGTTAAACCAGATTGCCCAGATTACCATTCCGGAAGCCCGGGTGCTCTTAGTCACACCGTTTGACAAGAGTTCCTTGAAGGACATCGAAAAGGCCATCCTGGCATCTGACCTTGGAATCGCGCCGATGAACGATGGTTCGGCCATCCGGTTGGTAATTCCGCAGTTAACCGAGGAGCGGCGGAAGGAGCTCGCCAAGCAGGTAAAGGCAACCGGCGAAGAGGGCAAGATTGCCGTGCGGCGCGTGCGGCGTGAAATGATGGATAAGCTCAAGAAGGCCCACAAGGCCGGTGACCTAACGGATGACGACCTGCACGACCTGGAAGATCAGGCCCAGCAGCTTACCAACGAAGGAATCAAGCAGGTTGAGGACATCGTTGCCGCTAAGGAACAGGAAGTCCTCGAAGGGTAAAAATGAAAGTAACGGGGGCCGGTCCCAGCTGACCCCTGTTTTCTTTTGCGTTGGTTTAAAGGAGGAATGAGATGGAACTCGGGTTTAAAAATCACCGTCAGAATGAAGCCGTTCCGGAGCTTGACCACGAGCGGATTCCGCACCACGTGGCAATTATCATGGACGGCAACGGCCGGTGGGCGCAGAAACGTCACCTCCCGCGGGTTGCGGGGCATAAGCGCGGCATGGAAGTCGTCAAGGAAATTACGAAGGCGGCCAGTCACCTGGGAACTAAGGTACTGACGCTTTATGCGTTTTCAACGGAAAACTGGAAGCGGCCGGATGCGGAGGTCAACTACCTGATGGACTTACCAGTAAAGTTTTTCAGTACGTTTGTCCCGGAATTAATCGAAAATAACGTGCGGGTGAACGTGATGGGCTACACGGACCAATTGCCGGCAAGGACGCAGAAGGCCGTCAACGACGCGATTGCCCAGACCGCCCACTGTACGGGTATGGTGCTCAACTTTGCGCTGAACTACGGTGGTCGCGCGGAAATCGTCACCGGGGTGCAGCAGATTGCCCGCGAGGTGCAGGCTGGGAAACTTACTCCGGATGAGATTACTGAAGAAACGCTCAGCGTCCATATGATGACGGCACCGCTAGCTCCGGACGCCGATCCGGACGTTTTAATCCGGACGAGTGGTGAGGAGCGGATCTCTAACTTCCTGTTGTGGCAGTTAGCTTACAGTGAACTGGTCTTTACGGACGTGTACTGGCCGGACTACACTTCCGATGAACTGGCGCGCAACATTGCTGCGTTCCAGCAGCGGCACCGGCGCTTTGGGGGACTTGATGACGGAAAGGACGAAAAATAAATGAAACAACGTGTGATTACGGCCATTGTGGCCATGATTATCTTTATCCCGCTGCTGATTTGTGGCGGGACGCCGTTCAGCATCCTGGTAGTAGCGATGGGGCTGGTGGCAATGTCGGAAATGTTAACGATGAAAAAGAAGCTCCTGGTTTCTCCGGAAGCCGGTCTGAGTTTTTTAATGATGGCGGGCATGTTGGTGCCGGATTCATGGTTGCGGGTGATTCCGGGAATAACGCACCTTGATCTGCTGTACTTCTTTGCCCTGATTCTGTTACTGTACACGGTGGCGTCCAAGAACCGCTTCTCGTTTGATGATGCCGGGGCGCTGGTCCTGTGTGCCGTATACGCCGGGCTGGGCTTCCACTACATGATTGCCGCCCGGAACGTCGGGTTAACAACGATCTTATACGGCCTATTAATTGTGTGGATCACCGACAGTGGGGCTTACATGATCGGGCGGCAAATTGGCAAACACAAGCTGGCCCCGAAGATGAGCCCAAACAAGACCTGGGAAGGGTCAATTGGTGGGACCGTTGCGACCGTGATTTTGGTCGGAATCTACCTGTTCTTCTTCCCGCTGAAGAAGTACTCCTTACCGGTGATGCTGCTGATTACGCTGGTGCTGTCAGTTACCGGCCAAATCGGCGACCTGGTCGAATCAGCCTTTAAGCGGCACTATGGGGTAAAAGACTCCGGGAAGATTTTGCCGGGGCACGGGGGTATCCTGGACCGGTTTGACTCGTTACTGTTCGTCTTACCGCTGATGCACCTCTTTGGTTTGATTTAACGGGGGACGCCGAAAATGATTGTTACGATTATTGCGTTTATTATTGTTTTCGGAGTGCTGGTCACGGTGCACGAGTTCGGGCACTACTACGTTGCGAGGCGGTCCGGAATCCTTGTGCGCGAGTTTTCCATCGGAATGGGCCCCAAGCTCTTTGCGTACCGAAAAAACGGCACAACGTACACAATCCGGATTCTCCCGCTGGGCGGTTACGTCCGGATGGCGGGGTTGGACGATGAGGACGCCCTTCAGAAGGGAATGGCTGCGCTCTTAACGACGGATGACGATGAGGTCGTTCGAACCATTGATCTGCGCCGCGACCACCCGAGTTTAACTGGTTTACCACTGGAAGTGACGGACTGGGATTTGCAGGACAAGCTGTGGATTGAGGGGTATGAGACCGGCGCCGGCGAAGAGGTGCACCGGTTTAAGGTCGTGCGCGATGCAACGGTGGTTGAACCGGACGGCACGCCGGTGCAGGTTGCGCCGCGGGACGTTCAGTACCAGTCAGTGAGCGTGTGGAAACGGATGCTGACGAACGTGGCGGGGCCGTTCAACAACGTGCTATTAGCCATTGCGGCGTTTATGCTGGTTGCGTTTCTGCACGGCGGTGCGCCCCAGGTCACCAATGCCGTCGGGCGTGTTGAGCCCCATTCAGTTGCCCAGAAGGCGGGCTTGCGCGCTAACGACCAGATTCTTCGGGTTGCCGGCCACCAAACCACTAACTGGACGGAACTAACGCGGGCAATCGAGCAGCGCGGTGGTCAGAAGACGACGTTTACCGTCCGCCGGGATCACCGGGTGCGGCAGGTGACGCTGACGCCCAAGGTAGTGAAGCAAAACGGTAAGCGGCTCGGCCAGATTGGCATCATGGGGAAGGTGGTCTTAAACCACCACTTCTTTGCGATGGTCGGGTACGGCTTTACCCAGACGTGGACGATGACCAAAGCGCTCTTCGGGGCGTTGGGCACAATGATTACACATGGATTCCACCTTAACGACTTAGGGGGACCGGTGGCCATGTTCTCGTACACCGAACATGCCGCCAAGCAGGGGCTTATCAGCATTGTGAGCCTCACAGCGTTCCTTTCAATCAACTTGGCGATCATTAACCTGCTGCCGATTCCGGCCCTGGACGGGGGGAAAATCCTGTTAAACCTGATCGAGGCGGTCCGGCGGAAGCCGATTAGCCAGAAGGTGGAGGAGACCCTGACGTTGATTGGGTTCGGGTTCTTGATGGTGCTGATGTTCCTGGTGACGTGGAACGATTTGCGCCGGTACTTCTTTTAATTAAACAAAGTATAACGAAAAAAGGTTGGGACAATAACGAAATCCCAACCTTTTTGTGTTGCATGTGTTCTTATTACCACGCTTTGCATGCCGCCTGCATGAACGTAACCGCATCACCCACGTAGCGGTAGTCCGCGTAATCAAAGATTGGTGCGTGGGGGTCGGTGTTGACTGCCACGATGGTGCCGGCATTCTTAACACCCGCTAGAAACTGGGATGACCCCGAGACACCCAGGGTGATTAGCAGGCGCGGGTGCACGGTTTGCCCCGTTAAACCAATCTGGGCCTGAACGCCAAAACCCGGGAGGAGGGACACTGGCCGGGTGGTCATAACGGCTGCGTTCAGCTGGTGGGCCAGTTGCTTAGCGAGCCGGATTCCTTCAGACGTTGCCGCGCCCCGTCCTAATGCAATAATGCGTGCGGCGTCCTTTGGTTGGTGCGGGGACGTCGGTGCAGTTTCCGTTGTTTCGCCGGTTAACTGACTCAGCGGCACGGGGAACGGGGTAACCGTGACCGGGGTGGGAGTCGGGGCTGGTGTGGTGGCAGCGGGGAACATGCCCGGCCGAATACTTGCCATGGCCGGGGAAGTGGTGGTCATGATGGTGCAGGCCACGTTGTCCCCGTACGCTGGTTTGGTCTGAATAAGCTGGCCGTCCCTGAACTCAAGGTCCGTGCAGTCCGCACTTAATCCGGTGTGGAGGAGCCCCTGAACGTACGGGGCAACGCTGCGGCCAAGCGGGGTTGCGCTAAAGAGGGCAAACGCGGGGTTAACCTCCCGGATGTGGGCGGCTAGCACGGCGGCCTGTTGGGCGATCGTGGCGTCTTCCGGCACTGGAATAAGCGTGGCGTGGGCGCTTCCCGTGCTTTGAAGCTGCCGTTGGAGGGGGGAGTGGTCCTTAGTCGCACCAAGGACTGCCATGTTCAGGGTCACTCCGGCCCACTTCTGGGTGTGGGCGGCTAATTCCAGCACGCCCGGGGCGAAGTGGCCGTTATGATATTCACCAAAAAGCCATCCTGTTGTCATTTGATTACCTCCCGTGATTGTTGAATAAGGGTGCTTAGCTGGTTCACGGCAGTCGGGGCATCATCCGCCAGGGCAGTTGCCGTGCGTTTAGTAGGGTGCACCGGCGTCAGCGCAGTAACCGCGGTTGCGGACCCCTTTTGTCCAACCGTTGCTGGGGCACACCCAATCGTAGCGGCGTCCCATGTTTGGAGCTGGTGAGCCGGGTCAACCGCTGCTGTTTGGGCCACCGTCATGGCTGCGGGGGCAAACGTTGCCGCCGGTCCCACCGTCAGGACCGCCTGGGTAGTTAAAGAAAACGTTGTTGCGGTGGTACCGAGTTGGCTGGTAACCACCGCCGGTTCGTCCGGAACAATGCGCGTAATGTTGGGAAGAAGTTCCCAGCCTAACTGGGCGGCGATGTTTCCGCCCACCTGACCGGTATCCGCATCGGTGGACTGGGTACCGGTAATCACCAACCGGACCCCATCACAGTGCCGGATGGCGGCGGTGAGGGCGGTCGCGGTTGCTAGCGTATCCGCCCCCGCAAACGCCTTGTCAGTTAGTAAAACTGCGCGGGTGGCCCCCATGGCCAGGGTTGTCCGCAAGAGGTGCTCGTTATTGGGAGCGCCCATGCACAGTGCGATGATGTCTTCATCCGGCGTGGTGCGCAGCATCTTCGCTGCGGCTAACGCGTACCTATCGGCCGGGTCAAGGTGGGTTGCCGTTGTGGTTCGTTCAAGGCGGTGGGTTTGTGGGTCAATGGCGACGTGGTCACTGACCGGCACTCCCTTTACGCATACAATAATACTCATGTTTTAGGACCTCCTTAATTAACGTTGACGGTGCATCGCGGCAAACGTCACTGTTGCTGCCCGGTGGTCGTCAAGCACCATCAGGGTTTGCAGCAATTGACTGCCAGCGACCCAGCTAGTCCACTGGTTCTGGTTGCGGATCCCAAACGCCTTGAACGTCGCTGCCATCCGGGTGGTGATGATTCGTTGGTTCGTTCCCGCCGTAATCATGGCAACGGCCAAGGCCTCGTCCTGATCATCATCCTGGTCCGCTGTTGTCAGCGTCAGTGAGTTCAGGAAAGCGGCGTTGCGGGATGTGCTGGCCGCCATGGCGGTTAACTGGGCAATCTGGTGCTGCATGGCGGGTTGCATGGCAAGGTTTCCGTTTTGTTGGGGAACGTTTTTTCCGTATTCGACCAGGTACCCCGTCATTGCCTGCTGGAGGGCGGCCGTAATGGTGACCAGCATCCGTTCAAATTCCCGCTGGTTTTGGGGGGCGGCGTCATCCAGTGCAGCCTGAAGCATCGGGACTGTCACTGGAGGATTGAGGCCCAGCTCCCAGTGCGCTGCGAGGTGGATGCTCCACCGGGGAACCACCGGAGCGGTCCGTTCAAGCAGGGCCGTTTTTACCGCGGCAGGTGGCTGGGCGAGAAACCCGCGTTCTTTTGCTCCCTCCCAGAGGGAAGCTGACTCAGGGAGCGTTGGCGTTGCCGTCAGGTAATCGTCAACGAACTGGGTGATCAGCGGGTTGATTAAGTCGCTTGCAATCATTCTAATTCCTCCTCGTTTATCTTGGTAAGTCAATTATCCCATGATCCTTTGGTGACGGAAAATATCTTGCCTGGTAATTCCGGGGTGGCTGGAGGAAGGCGGTAAAATTTGGTATCATAGGAAGCGATTATTGATACGCGGAAGCGGAAGGGGATAGTTATGAAACAATCACGGATGTTAATTCCGACACTTAAAGAAACACCGAAAAAGGCTGAGGCGGTTAGTCACCAGCTCATGTTACGGGCGGGCTACATCAAGCAGATTTCTGCGGGGATGTACGCATACCTGCCCCTCGCTTTTCGGGTAATGGAAAAGATCCAGGCCATCATCCGGCAGGAGATGGAGCGGATTGATGCCGTGGAGATGCTGGTCCCCGCCGTTGTTCCCGCTGAACTGTGGGAGGAATCGGGCCGGTACGCAACGTACGGGCCGGAATTGTTTAAGTTTAAGAACCGGCACGAACGGGATTTCATTCTCGGTCCAACCCACGAAGAAACGATGACGACCATCATGCGCGACAGCATCAAGTCGTACAAGAAGTTGCCGTTATCGGTTTACCAAATTCAAATGAAGTACCGTGATGAAGACCGGCCGCGGTACGGGTTACTGCGGGGCCGCGAATTCCTGATGCTTGACGGCTACTCGTTCCACATTGATGACGATAGTTTGGACGACACGTTCCGCGCAATGGACCAGGCTTACCACAACATTTTTGACCGGTGCGGGCTTGATTACCGGGAAATTATTGCGGATTCTGGCGCCATGGGCGGAAAGATCTCTAAGGAATTCATGGCAATCGCTCCAATTGGCGAGGACACGGTGGTGTACTCTGACCAGAGCGACTATGCGGCTAACCTGGAAATGGCTAAGAACCTGCGGGTAGCGAAGAAGTCGCACGAGTCTGCCCGGGAACTGACTAAGGTGGCAACGCCGGGCAAGAAGACAATCGACGAGGTAGCGGAGTTCCTCGGCGAAGAACCAGCTGACCTGGTGAAGACGATGCTGTACATTGTTGACGGGGAACCGGTGATTGCCCTGCTGCGGGGGGATGACCAGTTAAACGAAACGAAGTTCACCAACCTCCTTGGAGCCAACGACTTACGGCCCGCAACGCCAGAAGAGGCCCAGCAGTACATGAACGGCGCCTCGTTTGGTTCACTGGGTCCGGTGGGCGTTGATGAGCACATTAAGATCTACGCCGACCAGGACGTTGAGGGCATGATGAACATCAGCGTTGGGGCCAACGAGGATGGCTTCCACTACCAGAACGCCAACATTGGGCGCGACTTTACCGTTGAACAGTTTGCCGACCTGCGGAACGTTGAGGAGGGCGAGTTATCGCCGGACGGGCAGGGAACGCTGCAGTTCACTCGCGGAATTGAAATCGGCCACATCTTCAAGTTGGGGACGCGCTACTCAGAAAGCATGCACGCAACGGTCTTAGACCAGAACGGGCGCGACGTTCCGCTGAAGATGGGGTGCTACGGGATCGGGGTTTCCCGGCTGTTATCCGCCATCATCGAACAGAATAATGATGAACACGGGATTATTTGGCCGCGCCAGATTGCGCCGTTTGACGTCCACGTTGTTCCGGTCAACATTAAGAATGACGAACAGCGGGCACTCGCCGAAAAGATTACGGCAGAACTTGAAGACCACGGTTACAGCGTCCTGCTTGATGACCGGAAAGAACGGGCAGGCGTTAAATTCGCTGATTCCGACTTAATCGGGCTCCCAGTGCGGATCACCGTGGGGAAGAAGGCGGCTGATGGCATCGTCGAAGTGAAACTCCGGCGGGCCGCTGAACCGATTGAAGTAAAGGTTGCTGAGCTCCAAAACTCGCTGGCAATCCTGTTGAAGCAGGCTGAATAGGAATCATGATAAACGGTAAGTCTCGGGGTAGGGCCTGTTTTGGTCAGCCCGGGACTTTATGTTTCTGAAGGAGGCAACGTGAATGGCGCTTGATAAGCACGCTCTTTTTGAAAAATTATGTACGCAGGCTGAGTGGAATGCGACGGAGGATTCCACGGGCGCGCTGACGGCCGCAACGGTTAACCAGGTAATCGTCCACGAGCATTCTAAGCGGTGGGAAATTGTTTTGGGGGTTCAGCGCGTCATCCCGTTTAAGGTGTTCTTGCGCTTTCACCAGCAGGTTAACGCGGCGTTTCAGGGAATTGCGGATGTTACGCTGCGCATCGAACCCGGTGATCCGGCAGTGACGGAACAGGAAGTGCAGGACTACTGGCCGTTTGTGGTGGCGCACAGTGCCGCCAACGAGCAGGTAGTCAACCAGGTGTGCGGGCATGCGCCCAAGCTGACGGGAAAAACGCTGAGTCTACAGGTGGCCGGGGATAATCAGGCGGCGCTGCTGAGTGCCGCCACGTTGCAGGGCCTTGCAGTTGGATACCAGCAGGTGGGCTTCCCCAAGTACACGATTAAGCCGGTGGTTGTCGCTGGTGAACAGCCAAATCACACCAAGTACCAGGAAAAACGCGCGCAAAGTGACGCGGAGCTTACCAAGAAGGCCATGGCTGCCATTCAGCAGCAAAGCCAGCAGCGCGCTGCCAAGAAGAAAAAGAAAGCGGTGCCGAAAGCCGAAGGGCCAGTCCTGTTAGGACGGAAAATTAAGGATGACATACCCGTAACGCAGATGGTCGCAATCACCGAAGAGGAGCGTTCCGTTGTTGTTCAAGGGTACGTCTTTAACGCTGAGGTGCGGGACCTGCGTTCCGGGCGGAAGATTATCACGCTTGAAGTGACGGATTACAGTTCATCGTTTGTCATCAAAAAGTTCTCCAATAGTGAGGAGGACGAGGCCCAGTTTGCTAACCTGACGGCCGGCAAGTGGATCAAGGTCCGGGGAAGCGTGCAGGAAGATTCTTACCTGCGGGACCTGGTCATCATGGCCCGTGATATTAATGAGGTCCACCACGAAGAACGGCAGGACACGGCGGAGGGTGATAAGCGCGCGGAGCTGCACCTTCACACGACGATGAGTACGATGGACGCCACCAACTCTATTTCGGATTACGTGGCGCAGGCTGCCAAGTGGGGGCACAAGGCAATTGCGGTCACCGACCACGGCGACCTGCAGGCCTTTCCCGAAGCCCACTCTGCCGGGCACAAGCACGGGGTGAAGGTGCTGTACGGGCTGGAAGCCAACGTGGTCGACGGCGGCCAAAACATCGCGTACAACGACGCCCACGTGAACCTCAAGGATGCCACCTACGTTGTTTTTGATACCGAAACGACGGGGTTATCAGCCCAGTACGATAAGGTGATCGAATTGGCGGCCGTTAAGATGAAGGGTGGCACGGTGATTGACCGGTTTGAAGAATTTATCGATCCGGGTCATCCGCTGTCGCAAACAACGATTAACCTGACAAGCATTACCGATGACATGGTGCGCGGCTCCAAGTCGGAGGGCGAGGTTTTTCGGATGTTTAAGGACTTCTGTGCGGGCTGCGTGATTGTCGGGCATAATGCTACGTTTGACGTGGACTTTATGAACACGGGGTACGCCCGCCACGACCTTGGTCCGATTGCCGAACCGTGGATTGATACGCTGCCGCTGGCCCGGTTCCTGTACCCGGAAATGAATGGGTTCCGGCTGAACACGCTGGCGCGGAAACTGAACGTGACCCTGGAGCACCACCACCGGGCGATTTACGATGCGGAAGCTACGGGTTACATTTACTACGCGATGCTGAAGGACGCGGAGGAGCAGTACCAGATTACGTTCCACGATCAGCTCAATGATCATGTGGGTGAAAACGAGGCGTACAAACACGAGCACCCGTTCCACGCCATTATCATTGCCCAAACGCAGGCCGGAATGAAGAACCTCTTCAAGCTGGCTTCGGCGTCAATGACCGAGTACTTCTACCGCGTGCCGCGGGTGCCGCGCGCACTCTTAGAAAAGTACCGGGAAGGTTTGCTGGTGGGGTCAGCATGTGCGGACGGCGAAGTCTTTACCGCAATGATGCAAAAGGGGTACGCGGTTGCCCGGGAAAAGGCAAAGTTTTACGACTACCTTGAGGTGCAACCAAAGCCCGTGTATGCGCCATTGATTGAGCAGGAGTTGGTCAAGGACGACGCCCGTCTTGAAGAAATTATCGCTAACATGGTAAAGCTGGGCCATGAGTTAGATAAACCCGTGGTCGCAACCGGGGACGTGCACTTCATGAACAAGGAGGACGCCATTTACCGGCGGATTCTAATTCATTCCCAGGGCGGGGCCAACCCATTAAACCGCCTTAAGGACTGGCCGGACCTGCATTTCCGGACGACGGATGAGATGCTGGATGATTTTGCCTTTCTGGGGGATGAGACGGCGCACGAAATCGTCGTCGCCGCGCCGCAACAGGTTGTTGCCATGGTTGATGATGACGTTTCCCCGGTAACGGATAAGACCTACCCTCCGAAAATGCCGGGGGCCGAAGACGATATTAAACGAATGACGATGGACCGGGCGCACGAGCTGTACGGGGAAGAATTACCGAAAATCGTTGCTGACCGGCTTGACCGGGAGCTAGATAGTATTATCGGAAACGGGTTTGCCGTGCACTACCTGATTGCCCAAAAACTGGTGGCGAAATCCAATAAGGACGGCTACCTGGTCGGATCCCGGGGGTCCGTTGGTTCTAGTTTAGTGGCGACGATGGCGGGAATCACTGAGGTTAACCCGTTACCGCCGCACTACCGTTGCCCGAAGTGCCAGTGGACTGAGTTTTATACCAAGGGAGAATACGGTTCCGGGTACGACCTGGAAGACCGTGATTGTCCGGAATGCGGGACGCCCCTGGTGAAGGACGGCCAGGATATTCCGTTTGAAACCTTCCTGGGCTTTAAGGGAGATAAGGTGCCTGATATCGACCTGAACTTCTCCGGGGACTACCAGCCGATTGCGCACAACTACATGAAGGTCCTCTTCGGGGCGGATAACGTGTACCGGGCCGGAACGATTGGGACGGTAGCTGATAAGACGGCCTACGGGTTCGTGAAGGCGTACGAACGGGATACCGAACAAAACCTGCGGGGGGCTGAGGTGGACCGCCTTGCCAAGGGGGCAACCGGGGTCAAGCGGACGACCGGACAGCACCCGGCCGGGATCCTGATTGTGCCGGCGGATAAGGAAATCTACGACTTTACACCGATTCAGTACCCGGCGGATGACCAGAACGCTTCGTGGGAAACGACCCACTTTGATTTCCATTCCATCCACGACACGCTCTTAAAGATGGATATTCTGGGGCACGATGACCCGACGATGATTCGGATGCTGCAGGATTTGTCGGGGGTTGACCCGCAGTCAATTCCGACCGACGATCCGGGCGTGATGCAGCTGTTCCAGGGAACGGAAGTCTTAGGCGTCACCCCAGAACAGATCCACTCCAAGACGGGGACGCTGGGCATTCCTGAATTTGGGACCCGTTTTGTTCGCGGAATGCTGGAGGAAACGAAGCCGAAGACGTTTGCGGAACTGCTGAAGATTTCTGGCCTTTCCCATGGAACCGACGTGTGGTTAGGCAATGCCGAAGACCTAATCAAAAACGGGGTAATTACCATGCCGGAGGTTATCGGGTGTCGGGATGACATCATGATGGACCTGATTCATTGGGGCGTGCCAAACGACGTGGCGTTTAACACGATGGAACACGTGCGGAAGGGGCGTGGCATTCCGGAAGAATGGCAAAAGATTATCCGGGATGCCGGGGTCAAGGAATGGTACCTGGAAGCCTGCTTGAAGATTAAGTACATGTTCCCGAAAGCCCACGCTGCCGCCTACGTGCTGATGGCGCTGCGGATTGCCTACTTCAAGGTTTACTTCCCGCTGGTGTACTACTGCGCCTACTTCTCCGTGCGGGCACGCGACTTTGACATTGTCGCGATGGCCCGGGGAAAGGACGCCGTCAAGGAGCGGATGCAGGCCATTGAAGAGCAGGGCAACGACGCTCCGGCCAAGGATAAGACGCTGCTGGTTGTTCTTGAACTCGCGAACGAAATGCTCGAGCGCGGCTTTAAGTTCCAGATGGTTGACCTTGAGCGGTCCGCCGTTTCGGAGTGGTTAATTGACGGCGATACGTTGATTGCGCCGTTCTCGGCAATTCCTGGTTTGGGAGAAAACGCCGCCAAGCAAATCGTGGCGGCCCGGGAGGAAAAGCCGTTCCTGTCAAAGGAAGACCTGATGAAGCGCGGCCACGTGTCGCAGACGATTATTGACTTTATGACGGAAAACCACGTTTTGGACCAGTTGCCGGACGAAAACCAGCTGAGTTTGTTTGATAATATGTTTTAATAAGGTGCGGACGTTAGTAAGGTGCGGAGCCGGACCATCGGGCAAATAAATTAAGGCGCGACGCTGAGCGGCAAAGCAGGTCAAGGAGGGGCTTATTATTTGCGCATAGGTGGTCCGAGCGAAGCCTGATTAGAAAGGTGCGAAGCCACGCTCTTATCTCCATAACGGTAATCAGACGCAGGGCGCGGAACGCGCGTTCAAGGAAGATTGCGCTGTGGGGGTTAAAGGGCGTGAGCGAAGCCCGATTAAGAAGGCGCAGCACGCCAGCCCTTTTTACTGTCCTTTCGCCCCTTTCCGCGGCATAATAAAGGGGAGTTTATAACGAGGAGGAACTAGCGATGTTAGGAGCAACGTTACTCGGAACGGGCGGGAGCATTCCGCTTCCTGATCGGTACTTATCATCGGCCGTCTTAAACTACAAGGGCCGGGAGATTTTAATGGATGCCGGCGAGGGAACTGGGGTGTCCATGCGGGCTGCACGAACGGGCTTTAAGAACCTGGATGTAATTTGCATTACCCACCTTCACGGGGACCATGTAATCGGGTTACAAGGAATTCTGGGAACGACAAGTAATACCGGGCGGACCGAACCAATTACGATTATCGGGCCGAAGGGGATTAAGGATGTGATGAAGGGCTTCCGGGTGATCATGCCGTGGTTGGCCTACGACATTAACATCATCGAGGACCCGGAACCGGGGAAGCCGATTGTGATTAATAACAAGTACATTCACGGCGACCTCAGCATTACGCCGCTTCCCGTTAAGCACACACGGCCGTGCTTTGCCTACCGGATTGACATCAAACGGGCTCCGAAGTTTGATACGCAGCGGGCGCGGGAAAATGAAGTCCCGCAACAGCTGTGGGGAAAGCTCCAGAAGAGCGGCGCGCCAGTTGAACTTGACGGCCAAACGTACACCCCGGAGATGGTTTTAGGGGCGCCGCGGAAAGGGCTGCGGTTCGTGTGGATTACCGATACCCGGCCGGTTCCGGAACTGCCGGAGTTCATGAAGGATGCCGACATGATTTTCAGTTGTGCTAACTTTGGTGCCAACGAAGATGAGGATAAGGCTAAAAAGAAGCTCCACATGACCTTTGCGGATGCGGCCACCAACGCCAAGAACGCCCATGCTAAGGAGCTTGTTCTTACGCACTTCTCCCAGGCAATGCGTCATCCCGAACAGTATAAGGAAAACGCAACGAGCATCTTCCCGAATACCATTATCGGGAAGGACCACATGCACTTCGACCTGAATTTTGACCAGGATTTTGCGGAACCAACGATCATCGAAACCCGGGTTGAAGGGGAAGACGAGGAATAGTTAAAACATAAATGATTTAAGAGGCTGGGAAAAAACTAATTTTTCTCAGCTTTGAATAAAGAAAAACGAGCTAAATTCCATGACTTTTCAAAAAATTTAGCTCGTTTTTTTTGGTTCTATAATATGAAGTATTGATGAAGAAACCCACTGATACCGCCATTATAGAATCACTTTTACGTGTATATGAAAAGTCGGACGATGAATCGCTTTTGATTCCTCGTCCGGCTCTTTTTAATGAACTGGGAGTTTTTTCCCAGCCTCTTTTGTTTTGCAAAAGTGATGGTATGGATAAAAAATTTAAATGAGAAAATGTTGCCTAAAGGATTGCATTTTTGAAAGTACCGTGTAAAATGTGATTAAAATATGATTAGTATTCATATTAAATTCTTATTGAAGGAGTGATGACAAAATGCACAGTGCGGGACAAGCAGTTGATTTTCAATGGGGTGGCCGGCAAAAGCGGAACGTTATTCTGTATCTCTGGATTTATGGCCTTTTGGGTGCGGTAACGGGAATTACGAATAACGCAATGATGTCGTATTATCAGATTGTTGCTCCTAAGTTGGTGACCGGGTATAACCTTTACGGTGCGATTGGCTCCATTTTGTTAACCGGAGTAATCATGTTAATCCACCGGTGGGGATTTAAGAAAATCTTGCTAATTGCCCCGCCAATTACGGTGATTACGTTGGTTGTCTCGATTATGACAACGAATGTTCCGTTAATCATCATTATGAGCATTATTTCTGGAGTTTCGATTGGAATTTATGATTTTCTGTACCCAATTATGTTTGCGGTGTACATTCCGCGGGAACGGCAAACACGGTGGATGACCTACGTGATGATTGATAATTTGTTGTGGCAATCCGTTCTTACCTTCCTAGGAGGGAAGGCCGTTGTATACTTCTTCGGTAAACTTCAGGGAATTTCTTATTCTCAAGCGTCGGTACTTTCGGCCCATCAAGAAACCATGCACGGGACGATGTTAGCTCACTATACAACGGCTTATAAGGACGTGATTTTGATTGCCGTTGTCTTAGCGGCGTTAGCGTTCCTGTTTGCCCTCGCAATTAAGGATCGGCCGGTTGACTACCGGATGACGGCTAGTGCGCAGGCGGCACAGAAAACAAAGTGGAACCTTCAAAATTACCGGGCGCTTGCAAACAAGACAGTTTTTATGTGGCTTTTATACATGGTTCTGGTCGGGTTCGGCGCATCGATTGTAGTTCCATACATTCCAATTTACCTGAATAATTACCTGCACATTGCGCGGGGGGTAACGGCAACCATTAATACGATTCAAACGGCAGCAATGTTTGTGGGGTATATGGCGGCGCCGTTCTTGGAACGGAAGTTGGGGACGATTGTTTCTATCGTTGCAACGATGCTGATGTGTACACCTTTAATGATTATTATGGCAAACGGCCGGTTATTGGGATCTGGAATGATGTTGGCTGTCATTGTTTGTATCGTATTGTTCCTGCGGTCGGGCATTGCGAACGCTGCTATGCCGGTTCAGCAAACCCTTCAGATGGCAATGGTGGATAGGACCACCGGCCGGCATTTAGTGCCATTCTTTCACTGGTGAGTGCCATAACGGGGATTTTATCCGGGTTGTTTTGTACGTTTGTTCTCTTTACTTCACTGGAAGGGTACGCCGTTGCGTACTACATTGCAGGCGGATTGTACTTAATTGGTTCAATTTTTATTCTAATTGTGCTCAAGAAAAAATATAACGACTTGACGCGGCCGGTAACTCAACAGGCAACAACCCAAGAAGAGATTGTTGAGAACCAGTCCGTAGTGACGGATGATTAACTGTTATAAGGAATGGGACGGGATCCGAACAATGGTCTCGTTTCTTTTTGCTTGTTTCCTAATAAGCGATTGCTTTTTAGTGATAAAAGAGTACAATAAAATTAAAAGTTGATGAGTAATCGACAAGCATTTTATAAAGGAATGATGATTATGAACGCTCTCTCAGCGGATAGTGAAGCCGCCTGGTCCGGCCGGGCAAAGCGGAACGTTTGGCTCTACGTTTGGATTTACGGGTTACTTGGAGCCGTCACGGGGATTACGAACTACGCAATGATGTCGTACTACCAGATTGTGGCGCCCCAGTTAGTGAAGGGGTTTAACCTGTATAGTTCAATTGGAACGTTAATTCTCTCATTGTTAATTGCCCTGATTCACCGGACAGGGTTTAAGAAGATCATGCTGATTGCACCGCCGATTACGGTTGCGGCGTTGGTAATTACCGTGATTACAAATAACGTTCCCCTAATCATTATCATGTGCATTGCCTCGACCATTACGATTGGAATTTACGACTACCTGTACCCAATCATGTTTGCGGTGTACATTCCACGGAAAAAGCAAACCAAGTGGATGACCTACATATTAGTCGATAACCTGGTATGTCAGACGGTCCTGACGTTCCTTGGTGGAAAGCTGGTTGTGTATTTCTTCGCACTGCTGCAACACGTTTCTTACGGGAAGGCTTCAGCTTTATCGGCACATCAGGAAGCGATGCACGGCGCAATGCTGGCAAACTACACGATGGCGTACCGGTGGGTAATTGTGATTGCGGCTGTTCTTGCAGGGTTAGCGTTTATTTTTGCATTGTTCTTCCGCGAAAAGCCGAGTGACTACCGTGAAACGCCAATTGAACGGGAACGGGACGAAGCGGCTCAGCGGCCAAGCAACTTCAAGCAGTTAATGACCAAGACGGTTCTGATTTGGGTATTATACCTGGTGCTCGTGCGGTTTGGGGCGCTGTTAGTTACGCCGTACTTCCCAATTTATCTGAACAACTATCTGCACATGCCACGGGGCGTGGCCGCAACGGTCAACACGTTCCAGAACGCCGCCATGTTCCTGGGATACCTTGTAGCGCCGTTCCTAGAGAAGAAACTGGGGTCAATTGTTTCGATGGCGGCAGCGGGGATTACCGTTGCGCCGATGATGATTTTGATGGCGAACGGACGTGCTTTAGGAACAGGGACAGTTGCCGTAATTATCGTTGGGGTGGTTCTGTTCTTACGGTCAGGAATTGCGAACGCAACGGCACCAATTCAGCAGTCACTACAAATGGCGATGGTGTCAAAGGACCTGCGACCAGCCTTTAGTTCGGTCATTTCGCTGGTTAACGCCTTGATGGGGGTTGTCTCCGGATTGTTCTGTACATTCTTCCTCTTCAAGTCATTATCAGGATACGCAACCGCGTACTACATCGCAGGGGCACTGTACGTCGTTGCAGGAGTCTTCATCCTGATTTTCTTCAAGAAGAAGTACAACCGGATTATGGATGAGGTGCCAACGCAGGCTGAAAGTGATGCGGTGGTTGCCGAAAAGGAAAACGGCGAGGAATAATCAGATAAAGCCGTAAAAATAAGTATCACAAATAAGGGCGTTCTTTTATGAGGGACGCTCTTATTTTTATTACGCAATTGTAATGCGAATGTTGACAGCGATTATAAAAAGTACGTAAAATTAAATTGATTGTTCATTATATAACAATCCGTCTTACTACTTATTCAGGAGATGATTACAGTGACGGTTGATAAAACGATGCAGGGGCTACTGGACGAAACGGTAACAACTTTTGTTCAGAACGAGATTGCTCCGTACGACATACAGATTGACCGTAAACGGGGATTGCCTGATGGGTTATTTGACCGGATGGCTGACCTTGGTTTCTTAAATGCAATTCTACCGCGTGAATATGGTGGGGCGGAGCTTCCAATGACAAGTGCGGCGCGGTTGATTAACCAACTAGCAGTGGGAAATGCGAGCGTTGCGGTAATGGTGGAGGGCCAGTACAAGACACTGTTTCAGCTGATGAAATACGGTGACGAAGAAATCCAGCGTGAATACCTACCGCGTGCCCAGCATGAAATCCTGGCCTTTTCCAATACCGAACCCAGTGGTGGCTCTAATCCGAGTGGCAATCAGACATGGGCAAAGCAACGGGCTGACGGCAAGTGGGTGATTAACGGGGACAAGGTTATGATTACGAACGGAACGTTGGCCCGCAACTACATTATCACCACCAAGACCGGAGAGGATGAATTTACCTGTTTTATGGTCGATGACCGGATGCCGGGATTTAGCTACGGTGAAGTGGAAAACTTTATTGGTCTCCGGGGGATTCCGTGTGGCGAAATTGTGCTCCAGGACGTTGTTGTTGACGAGCATCATATGATTGGTAAACGGGGACAGGGCCTTGTTGTCTTTAACCAGGCCCACGCTGATGCCCGGGTTCTGATGGGCGCCGTGTTGACGGGGATTATGGAGCATGAATTGGCCATTGCAAAGGAATACGCTAATCAGCGGCGTGCTGGACAGATTTTGCTCCGTGATATGCAGGTAACCCAGGAAAAGATTGCGCGGGTTGCAATGAGTAAGGAAATGACGAGGTTGGCTTACGAACATGCTGCTAGAATGCGGGACGCAGGCGAGCCAACGGACGAGATTGCCGCAATGATTAAGTGTTTTGGGAGTCAAGTTGCGGTTAAGGCGGGCGATGAAGTCCTGCAGCTTCTTGGGGGTTACGGGTACAGCGCTGATTACCCGGTTGAACACCTAATCCGGGACGCCCGGGCAATGGAAATTGCTGAAGGAACGGTTGAGAAGATGCACACTGAAATTAGTACCGCAGAATTTGCAAAGGAGGGGTAAGGGATGCGCGTAATTGTTTGCATTAAACAGATCCTAAAGGTGGGCCGTGTTCACCTTGATGACCACAATAACCTGATGCGGGCTGGGGTTCCCGGGATGATGAATCCAGCTGATAAGCAGGCATTGGAATTGGCGTTAACAATTAAGAATCAGCACCCCGATACCGAAATTGTTGCGCTGAGCATGGGACCCGCTGATTTTAACCAGTCCCTGCACCAGGCCATGGCTCTCGGAGCAGACCGCGCAGTGTTGCTGAGTTCCCGGGCGTTCGGGGGTGCAGACACACTGGCAACTGCGAAAACACTGGTTGCGGGAATTCAGAAACTTGGCGGGGCGGATTTAATCCTCTTCGGATCACAGGCCCAGGACGCTGATACCGGGCAGGTTGGGCCGTTAGTCGCAACCAAGTTAAACCTGCCCCAGGTGACCTACATGACGGATGGAACGGTGGATCAAGAGCGCCGCTTAGTTGCGCACCGGTTAGTTGAACAGGCTCAGGAGGAGGTTACGGTGGCCCTTCCCGCTGTCGGGACGGTTTCCGCCCCGGATACTGCGGATGAGTACCACTATCCTAGTTTACATGCCATTCGGGTAAGCATGGATACCCCGGTAACTGTTTGGGATGAAACTGACTTAGAACTTGCCCCTCAGGAAGTTGGGTTGAAGGGATCCCCAACCGTTGTTAAGCGGGTCTTTAGTCCTAAGCAGGTGGAGCGAAAGCATGTCCAGTTACCGGCAGCCCCGCAGCAGGCCGTTGACAGTCTATTAGAGCAGCTTCCAGTGGGAATCGACTTAACGGAAGGAGGGACCCACAATGAGTAAGCAATGTGCTAAAACGTGGGTGGTAGTGGAACACCGCGGTGTGGTAATCGAACCGGGAAGCGTTCAACTGATTAGCAAGGCTAAAGCAATTAGTCCGGTGCCGGTGGTTGCGGTGGTCTTAACGACGGCGGCTGATCGGGATAAGCTAGTGGCACAACTCCGCCCGTTTGGTGCCGATCAAATTATGGTCGTTACGGACGACAGTTTGAATGAAAAAATGACCCAGGAAACCGCAGCTGCAACCCTCACTCAATTGATGGTCCAACTTGGCCGGCCAATTGCGTTGCTATTTAGTGCGACGACGTGGGGAAGATCAGTTGCCCCACGCGTTCAGGGAAACGTTGACGCGGGACTAACGGCTGATTGTGTTGATTTGCGGTTTGATAACCAGACACTGATAGGAATTAAACCCTCGTATGGTGACCGGATTATGTGCGAAATTACCAGCGACAGTGTTCTTCCCCAGATGGTAACGGTGCGGCCGAACGTATTTCAAGCTATCCAGGAGGGAGAACCGACTCCTGAGGATGCCATTGAGCAATTAGCGGTTACGGTCAAGCCTGATAACCAGGTTGTTCTCAACCAACGGCAAGAAAATCCACTAACAGATGCGGACAATTCGTTGGCCGCAACGGACATTATCCTTGCGCTGGGACGGGGAGCAAACGATCCGGTAACCATTCAGCTTGCTGAGAAGGTAGCGCAGAAGATGGGGGCAAGAATTGGGGTTACCCGGCCGCTTGTGGGCGACCACTTTACCCAGGAGCAGCAGATTGGTCAAAGTGGGACGACGGTCGCCCCAAAGTTGATTATTAATTTAGGAATTTCGGGAGCTGCCCAGTATACGACGGGAATGAGTGGCGCAGGAACGATTGTCGCAGTCAACGTTGATCCTGACGCTCCGATTAAGGGAATTGCTGATTACTATTATCCGGGTGAAGCGCAGGCGTTTTTACAAGCGTTGGATGAAGCAATCAATTAAGCACATGAAGAAGGTCAAAATTTGCGGCCTTCTTTTGTTTTTGGCTGATTTTGAAAGCGTTTTATTATAAAATGAAATTGAAAGGAGCGGTAGACATGAAAAAAATTATTAATGATCCAGCAAACGTTGTCCCGGAAATGGTCCGGGGGATGGTGGGAGCGTATCCCCAGTACATTAAACAGATTCCGGAAATGATGGCCGTTGTTCGGAGTGATGAACAGTCGATGGTCGAAAAGGTTGGCATCGTAAGTGGGGGTGGTAGCGGTCACGAACCCGCCCATGCCGGTTACGTGGGGAAAGGGATGCTGAGCGCGGCGGTGGCAGGACAGGTTTTCACGTCCCCGACTCCTGATCAAATTTACGCAGCTATCAAAGCGGCCAACCACGGGAAGGGCGTGTTCCTGGTAATTAAGAACTACTCCGGGGATGTCATGAACTTTGAGATGGCGCAGGATATGGCGGCAATGGATGATATTCCGGTTAAGTCCATTGTCATTGATGATGACATTGCTGTTGAAAATAGCCTATACACCCAGGGGCGGCGAGGCGTTGCCGGAACGGTCCTGATGCATAAGATCCTGGGAGCGGCGGCAGATCAGGGCGCCAGCCTCGATGAAATCGAACAGCTTGCCAAGCAGGTTCTTCCGCACATCAATACCATTGCGGTGGCCTTATCCGCAGCAACCGTTCCTGAAGTCGGGAAACCGGGGTTTGAACTCGCTGACGACGAGATTGAGTACGGGGTTGGGATTCACAGTGAACCAGGATACCGGCGCGAAAAGATTAAACCATCCAAGGAACTGGTCGCTGAACTGCTGGGTAAAATTGATGCCAGCTTGCACCTTGATGCGCAGAAGGATTATGCGGTCCTCGTTAACGGGATGGGCGCCACTCCGTTGATGGAGCAATACATTTTTAGTAACGACCTGCTGGCGCAGTTAGCGGACAAGGGAATTAAGCCAGCGTTTATGAAGGTGGGAAATTACATGACGTCAATTGATATGGCAGGGATTTCCCTCACCATCATGGAAGTTGCAGATAAGCAGTGGCTGGATTATCTCAATTATCCGGTTGCAACGATTGCATGGTAGGAGGCTCATTATGGAATTAACGGTTGAAAAGTATGTTCAGTGGATGACGAATTTTGCCCAACTCATTACGACGCATAAACAAGAACTGAATGACCTTGATGATGCAATTGGGGACGGCGACCATGGGAGTAACATGGTGCGGGGAATGGATGCCGTAACGGCTGCGCTTGAACCGGCGCCAGCTACCCTCACTGATGCCTTAAAGAAAACGGCCATGGCGCTAATTAGTAAAGTCGGTGGGGCTTCGGGCCCGTTGTACGGGACGGCCTTTTTGGAAATGGCGAAAAAAAGTGCGGCAACAAGTGATGTGGGCGAGCTGCTTGCTGCTGCGGCTGCTGGGGTAATGAAGCGGGGCGGTGCCCAGCCTGGCGATAAGACGATGGTTGACGTCTGGCAGGTGGTCATTCCCCAGATTCAGGATGACACCCTTACGGAAGAAGCCATCCAAACGGCGGTTGAACACACCCGCGATCTTGTTGCGCACAAGGGGCGGGCTTCCTACCTCGGCGAGCGCGCGAAGGGCCACCTTGATCCTGGCGCTGTTTCAACTGGTTACTTGTTTACTTCCTTATTAAACGTGGGGGTGAAATAATGCTTGGAATTACCGTTGTATCCCACGTGCCGGAAATTGCCGCGGGCGTCGTTCAGTTACTTAAGCAGGTTGCTGGTGATACTCCCATCACGTTTGCTGGGGGAACAGATGATAACCGGATCGGTACCAGTATGGAAAAAATTACTACCGCTTTCACGAATAATAAGGCGGATACAATTCTGGCTTTTTATGACCTGGGCAGTGCTAAGATGAACCTGGAGATGGCCAGTGAACTCACTGATAAGGAAGTTCATATTTATAATGTGCCGTTGATTGAAGGGGCGTACGTGGCGGCGTCGCTTGTTCCGACGGGAGCGACGCGAACGCAGATTGAGGAGCAATTGGCCCCGTTAACGGTGAAGGAATAAGGGATTAAAGGAACTCAAGTTTACGCTTAGTGGGCTGCTATTAGTAGTTGCCGGAGCCATCCTGATTGGCATTACGAAGTTTTAATTGATAAAAAACGAAAATGAAAGGTGAGGAGTGCAATGCTCCTCCCTTTTTAGAAGGTACTGTTAAATGGTAATTTTAGTAGAATAATTATAAAATGAAGCTAATTAGTTCGGTGAAAGGGTGATGAGGAGATGAACCGCGGTAAACATGTGGGCTGGGCTGCGCTCGTTCTAGTTCTGTTAATTAGCGGGTGGGGAGGAGTGCATTTAGTACACGCGTCCCAAACACGAACGCAATCTTCGCAAGTGGTGACGTTGTTTGTGCACGGCTACGGGAGTAGTGCGCATGCGGAACAGCACATGGTGAAGGCGGCTGAACGCGCCGGGGTGACCCGGACGGTGGTGCGCGCCGATGTTAGCACCCGGGGGAAAGTCCACTTGTCACGAAAGTTTAGTAAGCAGGCGAAGAATCCAATCGTGGAGGTTCAGTTTGCCGCTAACCGGGAGCCACAGTCGACCAAAAATGCAACGTGGCTTCATCAGGTAATTATCCAGCTTCAGCGGGAAGACCACGTGCAGCGGATTAACTTCGTGGGGCATTCCAAGGGCAACGTTGATATTATGACCTACCTATTGCGGTATGGGGGTGATCCGAATTTGCCCCGGGTAGAAAAACAGGTGGCGATTGCCGGACCGTTTAACGGGGTACTCCGGATGACCGGAAGTAATTCACCGTTAACCAAGGCGGGCGTACCGACCCAGCCAACCGCGACGTACCAGCGAATTGCACAACTCCGACGGACGTATCCGCAGGGAATCCGGGTGCTGAACATTTACGGTAACGTTAACGGGACAAACGCGGACGGCACGGTTGGAAATAATTCATCCCGCGCAATGCGGTCCCTCACGGTCCGGGCTAAATCATACCGTACGGTCATGATTTCGGGATGGAAGGCCCAGCACAGTCGGTTGCACGCCAATCACCAGGTTGACCAGTTACTGATTCATTTTCTGTGGCAAAATAGGATTAAGGAGGTGCGGTGATGCCAGAATTAACGGTAATTATGCCCGTTTATAACGTGGCGGCGTACCTTAAGCACACCTTAACAAGCTTGCAGCGGCAAACGATGCCTGAGTTTAAGGTCATCATTGTAAATGACGGTTCAACAGATGAGACTGCCGCAATTGCCCAGGCAGTGTGTGCGCGTGATTCGCGTTTTACGCTGGTAACCACCCCGCATAAGTCGGCTGCGCATGCCAAAAACGTGGGTGTTCAGCGAGCGACGACACCGTACATTACGTTTGTTGATGGGGATGACGTCCTTGACCCGACGGCGTTTGCGGGGCTCGTCCCGCTTTTAAAACAAGCACCGGATTTAATTATCAGTGATATTGCGTTTGACGGTCCGGGTAACCAAAAACGCCAATCGCACTTAAACCTGCCACCGAAGATGAACAGGGCGGCATTCATTGCTGCTTTTCCGCAACTGTACGCGGCTGACGGAATGTTTTATAACTGCAACAAGGTTTACCGCCGGGCGTTGTTCCAGCCCCTCACTTTTCAGGATTTACCAGTGGGTGAGGATACGGTCCTGAATTACCAGTATTTCTACCAGTGCTCGTTGGTCCTCACCAGTTCACGTGCGTACTACCACTACCAACAGCGGGTTGGCTCGGCAGTGAACCACTATGATGACCGCCGGCTGGCCGTACGGGCGACGGAAACAGCGGCACTGTGCCGGTTATTGAAGCGGTGGCACAGTCCGGCAACTGCTTCGTTAATTACTGCGGACTGGTTAAAAACGCTGACACTGTGTCGGAAAAACGTATACTTTTCCCGGCCAGACGGAATCCGGCTCACCCAACCGGAACGGCTAACTAAGCTACGGCGAATCCTGACGGAGTGCTTGCAGCATATTGATGAGCAGCAGTGTTCGGCTTCCCAACAACAGCAGATCCAGCAGTACCGGCAATTACTGCAGGATCCAGAAGCATTCCGTCAAGCGGACCAGCGGTGGTTGAACGAAAATAATGACATTATGTTTTAAAAAAGAAGGAGGTCGTGACCATAGTCGCAACCTCCTTTGGTTTAATTAATTGTCAAAAGCAACGTGCTCAATTTGGTTAGGGCGGATAATCCGCTTAACCTTTTTCCCGGGGACGGTCAGAACCAACGCATCAGTAGCGTTTAGCCAATTAAGAATGCCGTGGAGTGGGGCCTCACCGGTTGTGAGGGTCACAGTAACGGGTGTTTGCCCGTCAACCAACTGGCTAAGTGGCGTGGTTTCAGTGGTAACCTGACGCTGAACCGCCGCTTCCGGCGAAAAGAAGTATTCGAACTGCGAGTTTAACTGGTGTAAAAAGGTCGCAATCGACTTACGCGTTAACATGAACTTGTCCCCCTTCTTAACAAGATGATGACTTTATTATACAAACGAGCGTTCGAAATCGCAACAGAAAATTACGATTAAGTTACAAAACATTGACAGTTTGTAACCTAACCCTTGTCAGAATGGGGCGTTCCGCCGTATGATGGTTACAATAAGTTTGATTAAGGGTGAGAAGAGGAAGTATGGCGAAAAGAGGAATGTTGATCGTTCTGTCCGGGCCGTCGGGTGTCGGCAAGGGGACGGTTCGGAAGCGGATCTTCGAACAGGACGATAATAAGTTTGATTATTCTGTTTCAATGACTACCCGGAAGATGCGGCCGGGAGAAGTCAACGGAAAGGACTACTACTTCGTTTCGAAGGAGGAGTTCGAGCAGGAAATCGCAAACGGAGGCATGCTGGAGTATGCCCAGTACGTCGACAACTACTACGGTACGCCGTTGAAGTACGTTAACGAAAAGCTCGACAGCGGCAAGGACGTTTTCTTGGAGATCGAGGTTAAGGGCGCAATGCAGGTGCGGGAGAAGTGTCCGGATGGGCTCTTTATTTTCCTGACACCGCCGGATTTAATGGAACTCCGGCAGCGGATTATTAATCGGGGCACCGATGACATGGCGACGATTGATAAGCGGATGGAAAAAGCCAAGGGCGAAATTGAAATGATGCAGAATTACGACTACGCCGTTGTGAACGATGAAGTTGATAAGGCTGCGGAAAAGATTAAGACCATTATTCGGGCAGAACGGTGGCGTGTAAAGCGCTTCTTACCCGACTACAAGAAACACCTAGGAGATGAACTTAAATGATTTTATACCCATCAGTTGATAAGTTATTAGAAAAAGTTGATTCCCGGTACTCACTGGTGATGCTGGCTGCCAAGCGGGCGCACGAGCTTGATTTGGGTGCTTTACCGCTGTTAAGCAAGTACAATTCAAGTAAAAACGTTGGGCGGGCCCTGGAAGAAATTGCGGCTGGGAAGCTGAAGATTAAGGGTGCCGACCAAGAAAAGTAGGGACTGATGAACCGGGCGACCGGTTCTTTTTTTTACCCGCAAATCTTGCTAAAATGAAAGCATAATTAACGTATTTATTTAGGGAGGGAAGGAGCATGACAAAGCATATTGTAGTCGCGGTTACCGGCGGAATTGCGGCGTACAAGGCAGCCACCGTGGTGCGCGATTTGATGAAGGCTGGTTGGGAAGTGCGGGTAATGATGACTGCCCAGGCCACCAAATTCGTTACGCCCTTAACGTTTGCTACGCTGACGGGCCATGCGGTAGCGACCACTCTGGGGCCGGCTGACCAGCCCCTCGTACACGTCGAATTAGCGCGGTGGGCGGATGCAATGGTAGTCGTTCCGGCAACGGCCAATGTTCTCAGTAAGGTTGCTTTGGGAATCGCCGATGATTTGGTGACGACCGCCCTGTGTGCGGCGGCGTGCCCGCGCCTCTTCATCCCCGCAATGAATGATCAGATGTACGCCAACCCGGCAGTCCAACGCAACATTACCCAGTTACGGGCAGACGGTGCGCGCGTGATGGAACCCGCAACGGGGCTGCTCGCTGAGGGGTATGCCGGAAAGGGCCGGCTCCCCGCTCCTGCAGAAATTAGCGCGTGGATTCACCGGCAACTGGTGCATGGCACAGTGCTTGCCGGCAAGCACGTTCTGGTAACCGCCGGCCCGACCCGGGAGTACCTTGATCCGGTGCGCTATCTTACCAACCCTTCAAGTGGGCGGATGGGATATGCGCTTGCGGCCGCGGCGCGTGATCAGGGCGCTGCGGTGACGTTGGTCAGTGGTCCGACGGCGCTTGATCCCGTTCCGGGAGTAACGTTGGTTGCGGTGCAAACAAGTGCGGAGATGGCGCAGGCCGTTTTTGACCGGCAGGAACAGGCGGACGTGATTATTGCGGCAGCGGCGGTTGCGGACTACGGCGTGGAGCATCCTGCTCCCGAAAAAATCAAAAAGAGTGGTGCTGACTTGACCCTCCACCTGCACCAAACGAAGGATATCATTGCAACGGTGGCCCAAAACAAGCGCCCGGATCAGTACGTGGTGGGCTTTGCGGCGGAAACCACGGCGGTGGCAGAGCATGCCCGCACCAAACTCCAGAAGAAGCAGCTGGATATGGTGGTGGCAAACGATGTGAGCGAGCGGGAAATTGGGTTTGGCAGCCGCGAGAACGCGGTGACCATTTTCACGTCTGACAAGGCTCCCCAGGAGGTTACACGGGCCTCGAAGCACGCCATTGCAGCCACCATTATTCAGGCCATTGCGCGCCATCTAGGGCAGGTGAGTGACCATCAGTAAGTACGTTGGGGTAATTGTTGACGTTGCGACCCAGCAAACGAACCGTCCGTATACGTACCGGGTACCGGAAGAACTGACAACGGTGGTTGCCCCGGGAATGCGGGTGGAGGTTCCGTTTGGTCACCGGCAAGTTCAGGGGTTCGTCGTGGAAACAACGGATCAAGCACCAGAAGGGGTCAAACTTCGCTCCCTAACACGTCTGGTTGACGTTAATCCCGTGCTCGGGGAGGAACAGCTTCAGCTTGCTGATTGGCTGGTAGGGCAGACCTTTGCCTTTAAGATTAGCTGTCTCCAGGCCATGTTGCCGGCTGCCATGCGCGCTCAGTACCAGAAAACAATTGCGCTCGTTGCGCCAGAAAAGGTCCCGGCGGACGTGCGCTCCCTCTTTGGGGAGAAAGGGGAAATTGCGTTTGATGACGACCGGCTTACTCCGGCCGTAATGCGAACAATCGCTGAATTACAGCGGAGTGGGGCGGTTAAAATCGTTTATCACGTGACCGAACGTGGCAGCAAGAAGACCGTTTCGCAGGTTGTACCGTGTAAAACAGCCGCGGAGTACCGCGAGTTGGCCACCCACGTCCGGACGAACGCTGTCCGGCAACGGGAGTTACTCGACCGGTTAGCCCAACTCGATGCGCCGGTTCTGCAGGCGGACTTTTTGCGGGAAACGCACTTAACAGTGGCGCACCTCCGGACTGCCGAAAAGCAGGGGTGGCTCACCCGCAAACAGGTCGAGCAGTACCGTGATCCGTTTAATGCTCCGGTAAAGAAAACGCAGGCGCCGCCCCTAATGCCGGATCAGGAAAAGGCCGTTGCGGCCATTACCGCTGCGGAGAAAGCCAAGACCCCGACGCCGTTTTTGCTCGAAGGGGTAACGGGGAGCGGAAAGACGGAGGTTTACCTCCAAACAATTGCCGCTGTCCTTAAGTATCAGCGCACCGCATTGATGCTTGTTCCGGAAATTGCGCTGACCCCGCAGATGGTTAACCGGGTGCGGGGCCGGTTTGGCCACCAGGTGGCGGTGTTACACAGCGGATTATCGGTGGGCGAAAAGTATGACGAGTGGCGCCGCATTGCCCGTGGCGAGGCCCAGGTTGTGGTTGGTGCGCGGTCGGCTGTCTTTGCTCCATTAAAAAACATCGGCATCATCATCATTGATGAGGAACATGAAGGAAGCTATAAGCAGGATAGTATGCCGCGGTACCATGCCCGGGACGTTGCTTTATGGCGGGCACGGTACCACCAGTGCCCCGTTGTCCTTGGAAGTGCCACGCCGGCACTGGAATCCCGGGCCCGGGCGCAAAAGGGCGTGTACCAGTGGCTGCGGTTGCCGCACCGGATTAACGGTCAGGACTTACCCCGCGTGCAGCTTGTTGACATGCGGCGCGTGATGGGGAAAACGCAGGTGGCGGACTTTTCGCCGCAGCTAGTGACGGCCCTCCGGGAACGGTTGAATCGCAACGAACAGGTGGTACTTATGCTCAACCGGCGGGGGTATGCCGCGTTTGCGATGTGCCGGGAGTGCGGGTTTGTAGTACAGTGCCCCAACTGTGACATTTCACTAACGTTTCACCGTGACCGTCAACGCATGCAGTGCCATTACTGCGGTCACGAGCAGCCGGTCCCCCAAAAGTGCCCGCAGTGCGGGAGCCGTTATATTGGCTTTTACGGAACGGGGACGCAAAAGGTTGCCGAAGAACTTCACCAGTTGGTGCCAGCGGCCCGGGTTTTACGGATGGACGTTGATACGACCCGGCGGAAAGGCGCCCATGAACGAATCCTTGAACAGTTTGGTAACCATGATGCGGACGTTCTTTTGGGAACACAAATGATTGCCAAGGGGCTTGATTTTCCCGACGTTACCCTGGTAGGCGTCCTGAACGCAGATACGGGGCTGAGCTTGCCTGATTTTCGCGCGAGTGAACGAACGTTTCAGCTATTGACCCAGGTCAGTGGCCGCGCCGGACGAGCAGATAAGGCCGGCGAGGTTATTATCCAAACGTTTAACCCGGACCACTACGCAATTCAACTGGCAGGTAAGCAGGACTATGAGGGCTTTTTTGTGCGGGAAATGCAGGTGCGGCATCAAAACGATTATCCGCCGTACTTCTACACGATCCAGCTGACGGCAAGCGGGCCGAAGGAAGCACAGGTCATGTGGGTTCTCGCAAAAGTTCGGGGGGAGTTAACCCGCCTTTTGTCACCGCAAGTCCGCCTGCTCGGACCGACCCCACAGATGGTGACGCGGGTAAATAACCGGTATTATTACCAATTGATCATTAAGTACAAACAAGAACCCCAGTTGCAGGCATACCTCCAGGAGCTTGCCTTACGGACCCAACGGCTTAGTCGGCAGCAGATTCAGCTGACCATCGACCGGGATCCACAGGGGTTTTAGGGGAAGGAGTTCGGAATGACATCAGTAGTATTTATGGGAACGCCGCAGTTTGCCGCTCCGATTTTGACGGCGGTGATTGATGCGGGTTATGACCTTTTAGCGGTTGTTACCCAGCCAGACCGGCGGGTCGGACGGAAGCGACAGTTGGCCGCTTCCCCCGTTAAGCAGGTTGCTCTTGAGCACAACATCAAGGTGCTACAACCAGAAAAGCTTAGTGGCAGTGCGGCCATGGAAGAGATAATTGCCATGCAGCCTGACTTCATTATTACCGCGGCGTACGGACAATTTTTACCAGAAAAGCTGTTGCAATCCGCGCAGGTGGCGGCCATTAACGTGCACGGGTCACTCCTCCCGCGGTACCGTGGAGGGGCGCCGGTGCAGTACGCCATCATGAACGGGGACCAGCAAACGGGGGTCACCATCATGTACATGGTAAAGGCCATGGATGCGGGTGACATAATTGCCCAGGAGCCGATTCCAATTGGCCCCAATGACGATACCGGGACGATTTTCGCACGGATGAGTGATGTGGGGGCAACGCTTTTACTGCAGACGCTTCCCCGCTTGATTAAGGGGCAGGTTACCCCGGTTCCGCAGGATAAATCCCAGGTGGTCTTTTCCCCGACAATCAAGCCGGAGCAGGAGCAGCTGACCCTTGACATGACTGCCTCCCAGGTTGATTGGCACGTGCGGGCACTCCGGCCACAGCCCGGAGCGTACTTTGCGCACATGAACGGGAAACGCACGAAGTTTTGGCGGGTGACGCCCCTCAGCAAGCCAACAACCGCGCCAAGTGGAACCGTTACCGTGCGGACAAAGCACCGGCTCGTGCTTGCGGCCGCCGGGGGAACCCAGTACGAAGTGAACGAGTTGCAACCGGCAGGAAAGCCCCGGATGGAAATTACGGCTTACCTGAATGGCGGCGGTCAGCAGATTAAGGAAGGAATGCAGGTAATTACCGATGCAGATTAATGAAACGCCGCGCTACCTGGTAGTTGATATGCTTGACCGGGTTATGCGGCAACACGCCTATTCAAACCTCACTTTAAACCAGGTTCTCAGCCACCATGCGCTGACTAAGCGGGACCAGCGGCTTTTAACGCAGCTGTTTAACGGGGTGTTACAGCACCGGTTAACGCTGGAATATTGGCTGGCCCCGTTTATTCGGGGAAAACAGCTGACCCCCTGGGTTCATGAACTTTTGTTAAGTGCCCTGTACCAGATGCACTACCTTGATCGGATTCCCGACCGGGCGGTGTTTAGTGAAACGATTGAAATTGCCAAGCGGCGCGGCCACGCTGGGATTCGGCGGTTTGTAACCGGTGTTCTCCACGCCATTCAGCGTCAGGGAGTCCGCCCAATTAGTGCCATTACTGACCCGGAAAAACGGTTAAGCGTAACGGCAAGTGTCCCGCAGTGGTTGGTCCGCCAGCTGGTGGCAGAGCGCGGTTTTCCCCGGACAGAGCGGATGCTGGCAACGGTTAACGAACCTCCGGTGCAGAGTGTCCGGCTGGTTCATCCGGCTGACCATGAAAGGGTGATTCGTGACCTGCAACAGGCGAGCTTAACGGTCACGCCGAGTCCCATTGCGCCGGCAGGGTTGCGGGTAACGGGCGGATTTGTTCCCGCAACCGCGGCCTTTCAACGGGGCTTAATTACGGTTCAGGATGAAAGTGCCCAGCTTGCGGTGGATGCCCTCGCGGTGCAACCAGCAGACCAGGTGTTAGATGCGTGTGCGGCCCCGGGTGGGAAAACAACCCAGATTGCCGGAAAGCTTACCACCGGCCAGGTAACGGCGCTTGACCTGCATGCTCATAAGGTCAAGTTAATTAAGCAAAATGCCACCCGGTGCGGGTTAGCCGCCCGGGTCACCGCCCGGCAACTCGATGCCCGCCAGACAGCGGCGACCTTTGCGTCCGATTATTTTGACCGGATTTTGGTGGATGCGCCGTGTTCAGGAATTGGGCTTCTTCGCCGGAAACCCGAAATTCGGTACATGAAAACAGCGGCTGACTCAGAACAATTACACGCGATTCAGGGGGCGATTCTTGACGCCGTTGCCCCGACGCTGCGGGTGGGGGGCCGGTTGGTGTACAGTACCTGTACCATTTTGCAGCAGGAAAACGAGGGTACGGTGACGGCTTTTCTCGCCCGGCATCCCGAATATGCCCTTGAGCGCGTGCAAACAACCAAGAACGTTAAGGAACAGCGGGAAACGGATGTGCTCACAATTTATCCGGATGACTTCATGACGGACGGGTTCTTCATTGCAACCCTCCGGCGCATTAAGTAGGAGGTGGTTCTAGTGGATGTTGACTACGAAACGATTATCGGCAAGGTCCGGCAGCATAACGAGGATGCCGTCCAGGTGGTTACCAACCAGGGCGGCGTGGGCGCAGCAATTGTTGCTGACGGGCTGGGCGGCCACCAGGGCGGTGAAATTGCGTCCAAGATGGCAGTTTCCAGCCTCGGGTTTCAGTTTCAGCAAACAACCCTGACCACCCCGAATGCCATTGAACCGTGGCTTCAGCAGGTAATTCCCCAGGGAAACAGCGCCATTATTGAACGGTCGCGGGAGTACCCCGACCTTGCAGGAATGGGGACGACCCTGGTGTGCGCCTTTATTTTCCCGCGCGAATTTGTGGTTGCCCATGTTGGGGATAGCCGGGCGTATGTTTTTCGGTAGGGCCGCTTACAGCAGCTCACCACGGATCATTCCCTGGTAAATGAGTTATTGGCAGCGGGTGAGCTGAAGCCGGAAGACGTGCCGGTTTTTCCCCACAAAAATGTCATCACCCGGACCCTGGGAATTTCAGAACAGGTGAAGGCGGACGTGGCGACATTCCCGTTTCTTCCTGACGACCAATTGCTTTTGTGTACGGATGGCCTGTACAAGCTCGTAGATCAGCCGGCAATGGAACAGCTGCTAATAACGGCCCCCACGGTGACGGCGGCGGTTCACCGGTTGGTCGAAGCGGCCAATGCTGCGGGCGGAACGGACAACATTACGGCCCTTGTGGTTAAGAACGAAGGAGGCGAGTAGGATGAAGGTTGGCTACATTTTAAACGAACGGTATCAAATTAACGCCCTCATTGGTGAAGGCGGCATGGCAAACGTTTACCGGGCGCGGGATTTAATTCTCAACCGGGACGTGAGCGTGAAACTGCTGCGGTTGGATCTCCGGGATAATCCGGATGCAATGCGGCGGTTTCAGCGGGAAGCGTACGCCTTAACCGAACTTACGAACCCCCACATTGTGACCATTTATGATTACGGGGAAGAAGGTGGTATGCAGTACCTGGTGACCGAATACGTTGCGGGAACTGACTTACGGACGTACATTAAACAGCACTTCCCGTTTCGGTACACCGAGGTGGTCCGGATTATGGACCAGATTCTGGACGCAATGGCTGCGGCCCACGCGCACAACATTATTCACCGTGACCTGAAGCCGCAAAATATTTTGATTGATAACCAAGGAAACGTAAAGGTGACTGACTTTGGGATTGCGCTGGCTGATTCCATGACGCGGACTAACGCCATGGTGGGATCGGTTCACTATATTTCCCCGGAACAGGCCCGGGGCGGGGCGGTCACGACCCAGTCTGATATTTACTCTTTGGGAATCATCCTGTTTGTGCTATTAACCAACACGTTGCCGTATAACGGAGATACGCCCGTTGCAATTGCCTTAAAGCATAGCAAGGAGGCCATGCCGTCCGTGCGGAAGTATGACGTGGGAATTCCCCAGTCGCTGGAAAACGTGGTTCTCCACGCCACGGCGAAAAAACGGACGGACCGCTACCAAACGGTGACGGCAATGAAAAAGGACCTTGATTCTGCCCTGTCATTTGAGCGGCAGGGGGAAGTCCGGTGGGAACCCCGCTCCTACGTGGACGAAGAGACAAAGGTTCTTCCAACGCTCAAGGCGGCAACGCCGGCAACACCTTCGGAAGAAGCACCAGCCAGCGCACCAACAGCCCAGCCTGCTTCGGCAACCGAAAAACCAGCGCCGGCTTCCCATAAGGCGGACCACCGGCGTCGGCATCCCCACCGGTGGCGGTGGGTCATGGCAGGAGTTGGGATTATTCTACTTGGCATCTTAGGTGGGGGCGCGGCGTGGGCGCTCATCCCCCAGCAAGTCCCGGCAGTTGCCGGCATGACGGTGGCGACAGCCCGAACGGCGTTACAGGAAAAACATCTCCGTGTTGCCGGGGTGACAAAGCAGTATAACGCCCACTACTTAGCTGGTCAGGTCATTACGACCACGCCTGGTCAGGGGAAGAAGGTGCATCGGAACGGGGCGGTGAAGTTGATCGTTTCCCGCGGGGCGGATCGCAAACGCTTCGGTGATTATCAGGGCCAGTCGTTCACCCAGGTGAAACGCCGGTTGGAGCACCAGGGGATGACGGTTCTCCGGCAAAACGTGTACATTCCGGGGATGGCAGCCGGCCAAATTGTGGACCAAAGTATTGCCGCCGGGGAGCGCGTTGTTCCCCAGCAGACAACGGTAACGTTAACTGTAAATACCGGCCAGCAACTGTTTCACGTAAAAAACGTCACGGGCTGGTCACTTAAACACTTGAAGCAGTATGCAACGGAAGAGAGTTTACGGCTGGTGATTATTAATAAGCCCACCAGCAACTACCCGAATAATACGGTGATTAGTCAACAACCGGCTCCCCGGGTGTACGTGCGCCACGGGGCCGCACTCCGGGTGGTGGTTGCGGTTAAGCCGGGAAGCACAACCCGGACAACAACGGAAGTCCCAATTAGCAATCCTGGGACTCTAAGGAGGAACTAAATGGAAGGACAGGTGCGGCAATCGTTAAGTGGCTATTACGACGTGGAAAGTGATGGGCACGTATACCGAACCAGGGCGCGGGGAAAGTTGCGGCAAAAACGTCTGGCTCCCCTGGTAGGGGATCGGGTTGAGTTTAAGGTTGATGAGGGGGCCGAGTACGGTTACCTTCTGCGGGTGTTTCCCCGGAAGAACGAACTGGTCCGGCCACCAGTTGCCAATATTGATTGCGCTGTTGTGGTCACTGCGGCAGTGGAACCCGCCTTCAACCAGAACCTCTTGGACCGGCAGCTCATCATGCTGACAGCCCAGCGGATTACGCCGGTGCTGTACTTTTCAAAGGGGGATTTGACGACCCCTGAGCAACGAAAACAGCTTGCGGAGAAGGTCGCGTATTACCAGCAGTTTTACCGGTGCTTTTTCCCCGAAAAAATGGATGACCAGGAAACGTTAGCGACACTCCGGACGGCTCTTGCCAACCAGGTCGCGGTTGTGATGGGGCAAACCGGAGCGGGAAAGTCGACGCTCCTTAACCAGTTAGCCCCCGAATTAGGCTTGGAAACGGGGGTCGTCTCCAAGGCGCTTTCCCGTGGAAAACACACGACGCGACGGGTAACGCTGCTTCCCGTTGGGGCTGCGCTAATTGCTGATACGCCGGGGTTCTCATCGTTTGAACTGCGAAACCTCACCCGGGAAGACGTCCCAGGACTGTTTCCAGAATTTGCCAGCAGGCAGGCAGGGTGTAAGTTCCGGGGGTGTTTGCACCTCAACGAACCCCACTGTGCCGTTAAGGCGGCCGTTGATGAGGGGCAAATTGACCAGCAGCGGTATGCCGATTACGTACAGTTTCAGGACTGGTTGGCTCACCAGCGGCCCCAGTACGGGAAAAAATAGCGTAATGGTAGTAAGTCAACCATAAGCTGATTCTATTTACCACTACGATTT
>DSTMC04003__coassemble_652_pt1 | contig 89968 bp, 90 predicted proteins | sample DSTMC04003__metabat2_low_PE_028 | metagenome-assembled genome bin DSTMC04003 | reverse complement strand
TCCTGTTGATATAGTTTAACATTTAACCATATCAACAGGATTTAGTGTAGAGCCTAAAAAAGACTCCTAAGGGAGAGGAGCCTTTCACTAACTATACGCGCTTAACCTTACCTGACTTAAGCGCCCGGGCTGAAACGTAAACCTTCTTCGGCTTACCATCAACCATGATGCGGACCTTCTGCAGGTTCGGCTTCCAGCTCCGGTTTGATGAGTTCAAAGCGTGAGAACGCTTCTTTCCGAAGGTGGTCTTCCGGCCAGTGATGTAATCTTTTGCCATCGTTAACCCTCCCTTAGCACTAGATTGCAAGTAAAACTTGCTCATTCAGTTAATAAAGTTATCATAGGATCCCAGCGATTGCAAGGAAAAGTGTAAAGTAAATTTGCTTGGCAGGATTTATTTCTGGTGCATGGGATGGAGCGTAACTTTTAATCTGGCGGGGGCTGTGCTATCATCGTACTATGATTATTTGACCATTGAAGGAGGCTGGGTGCTCATGGCAGTTAAGATTCAAAACCAGTTTGGGAGCATTGATATTGATAACAACGTAATTGCATCCGTTGTTGGCGGTGCGGCCACTGAGGTTTTTGGCATTGTTGGGATGGCCAGCAAAAACCAGATTCGGGATAACTTAAATGAGATCCTGAAGCGGGATAACTTTGCCAAGGGAGTCGTTGTCCGGCAGGATGGCGATAAAATTGCTGTGGACGTCTACATCATTGTGGGGTACGGCACGAAGATTTCTGAGGTGTGCCGGAACGTCCAGAATAAGGTCAAGTATAACCTGGAATCCATGCTCGGAATTACTGCTGATGCGGTGAACGTAATTGTGCAGGGCGTCCGCGTAATCGACGCCGAAACTGAGCGTAGGTAGGAGGATATGGTCTTGAAGGTTTCCGAAATAACTGAAACTGAATTTCGTAAGATGGTCGCGGTTAGTACCCGGCGGCTGAATGAAAATGCTGATTTTATCAATAAGTTAAACGTCTTTCCCGTTCCGGATGGCGATACGGGCACAAACACCAGCATGTCCCTGGCAAGCGGGGCCAAGTACGTTGCGGAATCGGCAGCAACGAGTGTTGGTGAACTAACGACGGCCCTAGCAAAGGGACTGTTAATGGGCGCCCGGGGAAATTCCGGGGTAATTTTGTCCCAAATTTTCCGCGGCTTTGACCGGTCAGTTGGAAAAAAAGAAACGCTTACGGCGCAGGACTTAGCTGACGCCATTACGAGCGGCGCTGAGACGGCGTACAAGGCAGTCATGAAGCCCACTGAGGGGACCATTTTAACGGTGGCCCGGAAGGCGGCGGAGGCTGCGCGGCATACCGTTAAACAGACGGACGACGCGGCACAGGTCATGCAGGCGGCTGCTGATGGCGCAGCTGAGGCATTAGCGACCACCCCTGATTTACTTCCTGTTTTGAAGGAAGTGGGGGTCGTTGATTCTGGTGGTCAGGCGTTGACGTTTGTTTACCAGGCGTTTGCGGATGCCCTAACCGGAAACGTGGCGGCTGATGAGACCCACCAGCCGACCCCAGGTGAAATGGAAGGCATGGTGAGCGCTAAGCACCAGGAGGCTGCCCAAACCCAACTTAACCCGGAAGACATCAAATACGGTTACTGTACCGAAATCATGGTGCGGTTGGGAGCCGGGAAGCTCGTTGATAAGCAGTTTGACTACGATGAGTTCCGGGGTTACCTGAACAAGCTCGGTGATTCACTGCTGGTAATTGCTGATGACGAGGTTGTTAAGGTCCACGTTCATACGGAACACCCGGGGAAAGTGTTATCCTACGGCCAGCATTTCGGGGCCTTAATTAAGGTGAAGGTAGATAACATGCGCCTTCAGCACGAAACCATCCTGGAAGAAAACGGGGTGGACGATCAGCCAACACCGCAGAAAAACGAAGTTGCGGGTGACTATGGCATCATTGCGATTGCTTCCGGGGACGGAATTGCGAAGATGTTTACCGGATTAGGGGTAACCAACGTTCTCAGCGGCGGACAGACAATGAACCCAAGTACGGCTGATATTGCCGCTGCAATTAAGGCAACTGGAGCTGATAAGGTCATCGTTTTACCGAATAACAAGAACATCTTTATGGCAGCGGAACAGGCCGCCGAAGTGGTTGACGCTGATGTTGCCGTTGTTCCAACCAAGACGATTGCGCAGGGGATGACAGCGTTACTCGACTTTAACAAGGACCTTTCCCTCGCGGAGAATGCGGAAAACATGGCCGCTAACCTTGATGACGTCAAGTCCGGCCAGGTGACGGTTGCTGTGCGGGACACAACGATTGACGGGCGGACAATCCGGAAGGGCGACTACATGGGAATTGTCGACGGTACCATCGTCGTAACAAATGCCGACCAGAAGAAGGCTGCCGTGGAAATGGTCGGGCACATGTTGGACGAAGACAGCGAAATTGTAACGATTATTTACGGGAAAGATGGCAGTGAGCAGGAAGCACAAGCGATTAAAGCGGCCGTCTTAACCCTGGATGATGAACTTGAAGTTGAAATCCATGCGGGGGATCAACCGGTTTACCCGTACCTGATTTCAGTTGAGTAAAAACTCCTCCGGGTGATTGGTCCGTGTGGCCGGTCACCCTTTTTGTGGTTTAGTGGAGGTGAATGGTATGGACGAACTTGCCCAGCCCGTGACTGTCCTATCGGGGGTCGGGCCTAAAAAGCAGCAGGCCCTCAATAAACTAGGGATTAATACAATTGAGGACTTGTTGGTTGATTACCCGTTCCGGTACGATGATTTCACCACAAAAAAGGTTGATGAAATTGCAGATGAGGAAAAGGTAACCCTCAAGGGCGTGGTCGGTTCCGAACCGGTGCTAACCCGGTTTGGGCGGCGAAAAAGCCGGTTAAATTTCCGGTTGGTACTTGACTCGGCGGTGATTATGGTGACGTTTTTCAACCAGCCATACCTCAAAAAACAACTCACGCTAGGAGCAGAAGTAGGGGTCTACGGAAAATACAACGCGGCCCGGCAACGGTTGACTGGCATGAAGCTGATTAACCTGCAAAAGATTAAGGACCGTGGCTTTCAGGGCGTTTACCGGGCTTCCAATGAAATCAAAGCCAATACTATCGAGCAGCTTGTCCGGCAGGCCTACGACCGCTTTCATCCCTCTATCCGTGATGTGGTCCCGGTAAGCCTGCGCCAAAAATATCGCCTCGAGCCGCGGGAGCAGATGATCCATGACATGCATTTTCCGGCAAACATGCAGGCGGCCAAACAGGCGCGGCGGTCGGCCATCTTTGAGGAGTTCTTCCGGTTTCAAGCGGAACTCCAGTATGTCCGCCGGCGCAACCAGCACGAAGCCGGGTTAGCGATTAAGTACGATGTTACGAAACTACGGAACTTTATTCACCGGTTACCCTTTGAGTTGACGACCGCCCAAAAACGGGTGGTAAACGAGATTTGTGCGGACATGCTGCGGCCGGTGCACATGAACCGGCTTCTGCAGGGGGACGTGGGGTCCGGGAAAACGGTTGTTGCTGCAATTGCGATGGATGCCGCGGTTAGTGCGGGGTTTCAGGCGGCGTTAATGGCGCCTACTGAAATTCTGGCCGAACAGCACGCTGCCAAGCTAGCGCAGCTATTTGAGCCCCTGGGAATTACCGTGGGGTTACTTACTGGGAGTTCCGCGTCCCGCGCGGCTCAGCGGCGGGAGTTGCTGACACACCTGGCCAACGGGGACATCGACATCATTGTGGGGACCCACGCATTAATCCAGGATCCCGTTGAGTTTCACAACCTCGGGTTAATCGTGACCGATGAACAGCACCGCTTTGGGGTGAACCAACGCCGCGCCCTGCGGTTGAAGGGGGAGAATCCCGACGTGCTGGCAATGACCGCCACGCCGATTCCCCGAACCCTTGCGATTACGTCCTACGGTGAAATGGACGTTTCCGTTATTGACGAACTTCCGGCCGGCCGAAAGCCAATTAAGACCACCTGGTTACGGAAAACCCAGTTAAATGATGGTTTAGGGTTTATCGAAACCCGCCTTAAAGCCGGGGAGCAGGCCTACGTTATCTCCCCCCTCATTGAGGAGAGTGACGCGGTCGAGCTCCAGAACGCCACGGCCGTTTATGAACGGTTGACGGAACGGTTTGCGAACTACCGGGTGGGCTTACTGCACGGGCAAATGAGTGCCGACGAGAAGAATGCGGTCATGCAGGCGTTCAAGGACCACCAGATTGACGTGTTGGTTTCCACAACGGTAATCGAAGTTGGCGTGGATGTCCCCAACGCCACGACCATGATGATTCTTGATGCTGATCACTTCGGGTTAGCCCAGCTTCACCAGTTACGCGGCCGGGTTGGACGGGGTGCTGCACAGTCGTACTGTTTACTGGTGGCCGATCCCAAAACGGATTACGGGAAAAAACGGCTTGAGACAATGACCCAGACGACCGATGGGTTTGTGATTGCCCAGCGGGACCTGGAACTCCGGGGACCTGGCGAAGTAATGGGCGAACGCCAATCAGGGTTGCCCGCATTTAAGGTTGGTGATCCGGTTCAGAATCTCACCATCCTTGAAGTTGCCCAGCAGGCCGCCCATGCGGTAGTGTTTGCGGCGGACTTTTCGACTAATCCGGAATACGCAACGTTGCGTGATTACCTGAAAGACCGGATTTTACGGGCAGGAAATTTTGATTAATACCAATTTAGGGTAAAATAGAAAAGAAGTAATTTAAGTATCGTGAAAGGAAGAGAAGCCATGATTAAATTAGCAGTTGATGCGATGGGCGGTGACAACGCACCGGCAAGTGTTGTTGCGGGGGTTGAACGGGCCCGGGACGAGTTTAACGACGTTGAATTTATTCTGTTTGGGGACGAAGCCAAGGTTCGGGCGGTCTTAAAGAATGACGAACGGATTACGCTGAAGCAGGCGGATGAAGTCATTACCATGAACGATGAACCGGTTAAGGCAGTGCGGAAAAAGAAGACGTCCTCAATGGTGATGGCCGCCAACGCAGTTAAGGAGGGCGAAGCGGACGCTTTATTCTCATGTGGAAATACGGGAGCCCTCTTAGCTTCTGGACTTCTGATTGTTGGCCGGATTCGGGGAATCGTGCGGCCGGGATTGCTGTCAACGCTACCGGTCATTTCACTGAAAGGTGGATCCTTTAACCTACTGGATAGTGGGGCTAACGCTGATAGTAAACCAGAACAGCTGTACCAGTACGCCCTTCTTGGAAAGTACTACGCTGAAACCGTCCGGGGCATTAAGAACCCGCGGATTGGTTTGCTGAATAACGGGGAAGAACCGCATAAGGGAAGCAAACTGACGGTGGCAGCCCACCAATTAATCGCCGCTGATTCAAGCATTAATTTTGTTGGGAACGTTGAGTCCCGGGCAATCGTTAACGGAGTGTGCGACGTCGTGGTTGCAGACGGGTTTACCGGGAACGCCGTCCTTAAGTCAATGGAAGGGACCGCTTCGGCCTGCATGCACCTGTTAAAGGACGCCGTTCTTGACGGGGGCATCGCCGGTAAGCTGGGCGCCTTATTGATGGGTAAGAGCCTGAACAAGGTAAAGGCCATGATGGACCAGTCCCAGTACGGCGGCGCTGTGCTTCTGGGAGTTAAGGCACCGGTTGTTAAGGCGCACGGTTCAAGTGATGCCCGGGCGGTTTACGCTACGATTAAGCAGATCCGGGACATGATTAACGGTGAAATGTTACCGCGGTTTAACCGGTTCTTTGCTGCGCAGCGGGCTGCCCAAAAGGAACAGGAAGAAGCCGCTGACCACGCCGAATAAGGGGGAATGAGACCGTGATTATTGGACTTGAACATCACCTGGCCACCACCTTTGGCATTCATTTCCATAACCCTGCGCTGCTAGACGAGGCCTTTACCCAGGCGTCATACGTCAACGAGCACCCCAAAGAGCACCTCAAATACTACGAACGAATTGAGTTCTTAGGGGATGCCGTTATGCAGCTGTGTGTGTCGGAATACCTGTTTAAACGCTACCCGACAATGCCGGAAGGGAAGCTGTCCCGGCTGCGGGCTGCCATGGTATGTGAAGACAGTTTTAGCAAGTTTGCTAAGGAATGCCACTTTGACGAGTATATTCGGCTGGGAAAGGGTGAAGAGAAGGCGAACGCCCGGCAGCGGCCATCGCTTCTCTGTGACATTTTTGAATCGTTTATCGGGGCGCTCTACCTTGATCAGGGTAAGGACGCCGTTGTGCGGTTTATCAGTCGGGTGGTCTTTCCCAAGCTTGACATGGGGTGGTTTGACCACTTACTTGACCATAAGACCGAGCTGCAAGAACGCTTGCAAGAAAACGGTGACTGTCACATTGAGTACCGCTTGGAGGCAGCTAGCGGACCGGATAACGACCGTCAGTACACAATGACTGTGTGGGCAGACGGGCACCAGATTGGGGAAGGAACGGGTCATTCCAAGAAGGCTGCCGAACAAGCAGCTGCAGCGCAAGCATTGCGGGGAATGGCTGACGGACGGAGTGAAGAACGTTAATGAAACTGAAATCACTGACGCTAACCGGCTTTAAGTCGTTTGCGGACAAAACAGTAATTGACTTTCAACCCGGAGTGACCGGAATTGTGGGGCCGAACGGGAGCGGAAAGAGTAACATCACCGAGGCAATTCGGTGGGGCTTAGGTGAACAGTCCGCTAAGAGCCTGCGGGGTGGAAAGATGGCGGACGTTATCTTTGCCGGGACAAGTGCCCGCTCTCCGCTCAACCGAGTTGAGGTCGTTTTAACCTTCGATAACAGCGACCACCTGTTGCCACAACAACCGGCGACCGTTGAAGTTATCCGGCGGTTGTACCGGGACGGGACCAGTGAGTTCTGGCTAAACGGCCGGCAGGTGCGGCTACGGGACATCGTGGATCTCTTTTTGGATACGGGCCTGGGGAAGGAATCGTTTTCGATCATTTCACAGGGGCGCGTCGAAAAAATTTTCAATAGTAAACCAGAAGAACGCCGGGTAATCGTTGAGGAATTAGCCGGTGTTTTGAAGTATAAACAAGAAAAGAAACGGGCGCAGCAGGAGTTAGCGGGAACCCGGGAACACCTTGAAAGGGTCGTCGACATTATTACCGAATTAAAGGCGCAACGGGAGCCGCTCAAGGAGCAGGCTAGCATTGCCCGCGACTACCAGCACCAAAAAAAGCAGTATGACTACCTGTACCAGAGTAAACTGGTGGTCGAACTTGAGGAAAATAAACGGCGGCGTGCTCAGTTGGCGGCCGATGTTGAGCAGGCGCGTGCGCTGGCAGCCAAGACCGGTAATGACCGGCGGAAACGGCAGCAGGCTGCTGCAGAAGTGCGGGCAACCTTGCAAGACAAGGAACGGGTCGTAGATCAACTGCAAGAAAACGTCGTGCACCTTACCCAGCAGCACGAGCACCTTGTGAGTGAGCAGCGGGTGCAGCAACGGGATGTGACCTTTCAGCAGGAGCGATTAGCAGCCGGACAAAAGGAATTAGCCCGGTTAACGGCGGAAAAAGAACAGCAGGAAATGCAGGTTAACCAACTTCAGCAGGTTATTAAGCAACTCCAGCAGGAATACGCTGTGGCAACAAAGCGGGTAGCCGCGCTTGCACCAGCAGCCCAGGCTGATGATCAACTGACTGATGCATTGCAACAAGCCCAGGCCCGGGTGACCGCGCTAACAACCGCCCAGTCCGTTGCGCGGGCCCGGATTGCGGACTTACAAACCCGCCAGCGGCAGGAGACTGACCACCCGGACGTCCAGGACGCTGCTGCCCAGCAGCACCTTGAAGAGGCGCAAGAGCACCTGGCAGCGGCCCAGCAAGCTGTGTACCAAACTACGAAGCAACTAAAGGAGCTAACAACCCAGCACCAGGAACAGAATGACCAGTTTCAGGCCGTGGCTGATAAGGAACGGCAATTGCGCCGGCAGGCCCAACAAGCCGACCGAATTTACCAACAAGCTCTTACCCGAATGGAAACCCTCAAGGGAATGGCTGCTAACTATAACGGTTATTACCAGGGAGTGCAGGCAGTGATGAAGGCCCACCTTGACGGGGTGGTTGGGACGGTTGCCGACGTAGTAACCGTGCCATCCCAGTATGCCGTGGCCATCGAAACGGTCCTCGGTGGGCAGTTACAAAACATCGTTGTTTCTGACCAGGCCGCTGCGCACCAAGCAATTGAGTATCTTCGGGCGCACCGGACAGGCCGGGCGACATTTTTGCCCCGCCAATCAGTAACCCCCCGCCAGTTAGCCCCTGACCAGCGTGCCCGGGCTGTGCAAATTGACGGCTTTCAGGGTGTGGCTGCCGAACTGGTTACCAGTTCCCCGGAGAATGCCCGGGTAGTGGCCCACCTTTTAGGCGCAACGGTTGTGGCTGCTGACTTAACGGCGGCCACCCGGATTAGTAACGCCTTAAACCGGCGGGTGCGGGTGGTAACGCTTGCCGGCGACCTGATTAGTGCGGGCGGCGCAATGACCGGGGGCGCAACGCAGCACAAACGGCCGGGAATTTTAGCCCAAAAGCAACGCCAGGACGAACTGACCGCGCAGGTCAAAACAATGGAAATGCGGCTGCAGGCCCTCAACCAGACAATTGAAAAAACGCATGCCCAAGCAGAAACACTGCGCCAGCAGAATGCCGCGGTGAATCAGGATATTGACCACCTACGGGCAACCCTCGCAACGCAAAACCAGGCGGTCACCACTGCTGAAGGGGCGGTGAATCGGTGGCAACAGTCCGTTACCGCTGAAAATAAGCACCAGCAGACGGCAGCAGCCACTGCCCGCCAGATTAAGCAATTAGAAACAGAATTAGCAACCACCACCGCAGCCGTGCACGATGCAACCCAGCAGGTGGAGAACTTGACCGCCAAGCAACGGGAAAATGCGGCTGCTCAGCAAAAGCAGTCCGCCGAATACACGGCCGTCACAACAACGGTGACGGCAAAGCAGGCGGCGTTAAAGGCCCAGCAAGCGCGCCTGGCGGATGCTGAACAACGGGTAAAAGCTACGACCACCCGGATTCGCGAACAAAAAGAAAAACTTGCTAGGATTAACCATCCTGGCTCATCTGATGCGACAGCATCCCTCAAACAGGAGGTTGCCGCGGTCCATGAGCGGCTCGTTGCCGCCACGGAGCAAGTGGCCGAAGCCAAGGAAGCCCGGCAAAAGCTTCACGATCAGGTGACAGCAATTGAACAGCAACTTACCCGGGCCCAGGAATTGGCTGCGGATGCCCGTGACGAGTTGCACCGCCGCCAAACGGCTCTTACAGCGTGCGAAGAACTCATGGATCACCACCTTGAGGCCCTGCGTACCAAATATGGGGTGACGTATGAGGCAGCGGCGGCAGCCAAACATGAAACCGACATTGCGGTTATCAACCGGCAACTCCCGCTCCTTAAACGGGGAATTGATGAATTAGGAACGGTTAACCTGGGAGCCATTGATGAGTTTGACCGGGTTGACCAGCGGTACCAGTTTCTGACCCACCAGCAGGCTGACTTACAGGCAGCGTGTGATCAACTAACTGCCACCATTAACGAAATGGACGGCGAAGTGGTAACTAAATTTAAAGCGGCGTTTGACCAACTCCGGGGTGCGTTCCAGCAGATTTTCCCCCAGGTCTTTGGCGGGGGCCGGGCCGACCTCGAACTGACAGCGCCGGATGATTTACTGGAAACGGGGATTGAGATTACCGCCCAACCACCGGGAAAGAAGCAGCAAAACATGCGCCTTCTTTCAGGCGGTGAACGGGCACTGACAGCAATTGCCCTGCTCTTCGCAACGTTACGGGTCCGGCCGGTGCCGTTTGTGATCCTGGACGAAGCGGAAGCCGCCCTTGATGACGCCAACGTAGCCCGGTACGCGCAGTTTTTACGGCGGTTTGATACCGACACGCAGTTTATCGTAATTACCCACCGGAAGGGGACCATGATGAACGCCAGCGTCCTGTACGGGGTAACGATGCAGGAGGCTGGGGTGTCAAAGATGGTTTCCATTGCCGTTGATGACGCGGTGAATTCAAATCAGGAATAAAGTTTGGTAGAATACTACTCAGGAAAACGCACGAACGGGGAGGATTTTCATGGGACTATTTGACCGCCTAAAACAGGCATTTCGGGGAACCCCGAAGAAAACTGAGAAGCAAGAAGAGCAGGAAAAACAGCATCTTTCCACCGCGGAACCAGCACAGGGAACCTCGACTGAAGGACAATCTGCACAGGATACCCCGGCAACGGCCAAAGCACCAGTTGAGCCAGCGGATGCGCCGGTAGCCGCCCAGGGAACGGATGAAGCATCAAGTGAAATGCAGTCTGCACCAGGAAACGCCCCGGGAACGGCTGAAGCACCGGCAAACAAGGTGCAGCCGGACCAGGAGCAACCAGCATCCCAACCAACTGATAAGCAAGAAAGCGCTGAACAGCATGAATCAGTTGAAAATCAGGAAATCGCTACCGGCTCAAGTCGGGATGAGGAAGCACTGTCTCAGCCTGCTACTGCTGATGAACGGGTGACCGCAGAACCGGCTCAGCAGACGACGACTGAGCCTGAACAGCCCACCACAGAAGAAGCTGGGACAGCTGAAACGGAAGATGAAGTTTCCGAGGAGCCTGAACAAACCCCAGCGACAGTAGAGTCCGAGGAAGAGGCGCACTACGACCGGGGGTTAGCCGAGACCCGCCACGGCTTTGGGGCAAAGTTAAGGCAACTCCTTGCTAATTTTCACCGGGTAGACGAGGACTTTTTTGATGACCTGGAAGAAACCCTGATTGAGGCCGATGTTGGGTACGAAATGGCCCTGAAAATTAGTGATGCCCTGCGGGACGAAGTTAAGTTTCGGAACGCCAAGAGCAAGGAAGATGTTTCAAATGCCGTAATTGAACGGATGGTTGAGATCTATGACGCAGAGGGGAAGGACGAGGATAACACGCTGCACTTTGCGGCGACAGGCCCGACAATCTACCTGTTTGTGGGGGTCAACGGGGTTGGCAAAACGACCACCATCGGGAAGTTAGCCCACCGCTTTAAGGACCAAGGCAAAAAGGTGTTGCTTGCGGCCGGGGATACGTTCCGGGCTGGCGCCATTGAGCAGTTGGTGGCGTGGGGCGACCGGGTAGGCGTGCCCGTTGTCCAGAAACCGGCGGGGAGCGACCCAGCGGCGGTGGTGTTTGACGCCGTGAGAAAGGCCAAGGACGAGCACTATGATATCCTGTTGATTGATACGGCCGGGCGGCTTCAAAACAAGGTTAACCTGATGAAGGAACTGGAAAAGATTGGGCGCATCATTAAACGCGAAGTCCCGGAGGCGCCCCACGAAACCTTACTGGCTCTGGATGCCACGACCGGCCAAAATGCCCTGACCCAGGCTAAGCAGTTCCGGGAAGTTACGCCCCTCACGGGAATTATTCTCACGAAGTTGGATGGTACGGCCCGCGGGGGAATCGTCCTAGCAATCCGGAACGAACTGCACCTGCCCGTTAAGCTAGTAGGCCTTGGTGAGCAAATGGATGATCTGCGGGACTTTAACCCCGAGGAGTTTGTTTACGGTCTGTTTAAGGGACTTGTAACCGCCAAGATTGTTGAGGATGATTAGATGGCAATCGAAAAAACCAACCGGATAAACGCGCTGCTTGACTTTTACGAGCCCCTCTTAACCGCCAAGCAGGCCGAATACATCGACCTGTACTACCGTGACGATTATTCGTTGGGGGAGATTGCTGCGAACTATTCCGTTTCGCGGCAGGCGGTTTATGATAACATTCGCCGGACCGAGAAACTCCTTGAAAACTACGAGGAGCGGTTACACCTGTACCAGCACTTTGCGAACCAAAGTGCTCAAACCGACCGGCTCCGGCAATACGTGGCGGCTAATTATCCGGACGATTCCCAGCTTAAGCAGTTGATTGACCAATTAGAACAAATGGAAGAAGCGTAGGTGAACCACATGGCATTTGAAGGATTAACGGAACGAATTCAAAACGCGTTCAAGAAGCTCCGGAAGGGGAAAATTACCGAAAACGACGTCAAGGAGGTTATGCGGGAAGTCCGCATGGCCCTGCTAGAAGCCGACGTCAACTTTAAGGTTGTCAAGGACTTCATCAAGAGTGTCCGGGAACGGGCAGTTGGAACTGAAGTACTCGAAAGTTTACGGCCGGACCAGCAAATCATCAAGATTGTCAACGAAGAACTGGTTAAGGTAATGGGCGAAGAAGCCGTTCCTCTGAACAAGGCCCCAAAGATTCCAACAATTATCATGATGGTTGGGCTTCAGGGGGCCGGGAAAACGACCACGGCCGGGAAATTAGCCCTGAAATTAAAAAACGAGCAGCACGCCCGTCCACTGATGATCGCGGCTGATGTTTATCGGCCAGCCGCCATTGACCAGCTGCAAGTCATCGGGAAACAGATTGACGTCCCGGTCTTTTCACTGGGAACCGACGTTGACCCGGTTGAGATTGTCCGGCAGGGGTTGGCCGTCGCCAAGGAAAACAAGAACGACTACGTTTTCATCGATACGGCCGGCCGCTTACAGATTGACGAAAAGTTAATGCACGAGCTGCAGCAAATTGCCCAGTTAGCCCATCCGAACGAAGTGTTACTAACGGTTGACGCAATGACCGGGCAAAATGCGGTGGAGGTTGCCCAGGGCTTCAACGACCAGCTCGACCTTACCGGGGTTGTTCTTACCAAACTTGACGGCGATACCCGGGGTGGGGCGGCCCTGTCAATCCGGGCCGTCACCGGCAAACCAATTAAGTTTGTTGGGCAAGGGGAAAAGATGACCGACCTGGACGTCTTCTACCCGGACCGGATGGCTTCCCGCATCCTTGGCATGGGGGATATGCTGACGCTGATTGAAAAGGCGCAGCGGGAGTACGATGAGGACCAGGCAGCGCAGCTTGAAGAAAAGATGCGCGCTAACACGTTTGACTTTAACGACTTTCTTGACCAGGTCGAACAGGTCCAAAAGATGGGCTCGATGGACGACCTTGTCAAGATGATTCCGGGAATGGCGAATAACCCAGCCCTTAAAAACATGCAGTTTGACCCGAAGGACATTGAGCACGAAAAGGCGATTGTGTATTCCATGACGCCAGCTGAACGGCAGGATCCGGACCTGTTAACCCCAAGTCGGCGGCGGCGGTTAGCGCGGGGAGCCGGCCGGCCAATCCAGGAAGTTAACCGGATGATTAAGCAGTTCAAGCAGATGCGCGAGATGATGAACAAGGTCTCAAACGGGAACTTTGCGGGAATGGAAAACCTCTTCGGGAACGGGATGACCGGTAAGCTGGCCAAGATGTCAATGAACCGGATGGTCCGTAAGACGAAGAAGAATAAGCTCAAGAAGATTAAGAAGGCGAACCGCAAGGCCAACCGGAAAAACAAGAAAAAGAAGAAAAAGCGGAAATAAATATCGCCTGTCAAGAATTTATCCTTTACAGGCATTCGAATTCTTGGTATATTATTACCCGTTGAGTAATTAAGCAGGAGGTGGACAGAATGTCAGTTAAGATTCGTTTAAAGCGGATGGGTTCCAAGAAGCGGCCGTTCTACCGGATTGTCGTTGCTGATTCCCGGTCACCACGTGATGGGCGGTTCATTGAATCAGTTGGGACGTACAACCCGTTAACCGAGCCGGAAACGGTTACCCTGAAGGAAGACCAGATTATGAGCTGGTTAAGCAACGGTGCTCAGCCGTCTGCAACGGTTAAGAACATCCTTTCCCGGCAGGGGATCATGAAGAAGTTCCACGAAGCTAAGTTTTCAAAGAAGTAGGGTAGAGAATAATGACGGTTGAAGACGTGAAGACGTTGGTGGTAACGCTCGTTAAGCCGCTGGTTACCCAGCCGGATGATGTCAGCGTAACCCTTGATGATCAACCCGATTTTCTTAACCTGAACTTAGCGGTTGCACCCGTTGATATTGGGCGGGTGATTGGAAAACACGGGCGGATTGCACAGGCAATTCGGACAATTATTTACAGTATTCGCTTATCCGGTTCAAAGCGGGTACGCTTGAATATTGTTGATGATTAATAAAAGGTTCCTGACCATGTGGTGGGAACCTTTTATCGTACGGAGGAAACCATAAATGGAAGCTTATTACCAGGTTGGACAAATTGTAAATACCCACGGAACCCGCGGAGAGGTCCGGGTGCTGGCGACAACTGACTTTCCGGAAGAACGGTTTGCCCCGGGAGCAACCCTCACCGTCTTTGTTCCGGGACAGGTTCCCCGGCAATTAACGGTTACCGGGCACCGGAAGCACAAGCAATTCGATCTCCTGACGTTTGCGGAAATCACTGACATGAACCTCGCCGAACAGCTTAAGGGCGGCGATCTCAAGGTAACCGCCGCCCAACAGGATGACCTTGCGGAGGGCAATTACTATTACCGCGACATTGTGGGGCTTCAGGTTGAAACCCAGGAAGGGCGCGTACTGGGGAAGATTACCGAAATCATGACGCCTGGGGCTAATGACGTGTGGGTTGTTAAACGCGACGGGCAGGACGACCTTCTTTTACCCGCCATCAAGGACGTTGTTAAACGCGTTGACCTTGAAAACCACCGGGTGATTATTGATTTACTGGAGGGGCTTGAATAATGCGGATTGATATTCTGAGTTTGTTTCCCGAAATGTTTACCGGGCCCCTCACCGAATCAATTGTTGGCAAGGCGGTTGAGAAGGGGATTCTGGACATTGAAGTTACTAATTTCCGGGACTATACGACTGACCGGCAAAACCATGTCGACGATTATTCCTACGGTGGCGGCGCGGGGATGTTACTGCAGGCGCAGCCAATTTTTGATGCGCTTGATGCGGTCCAACAAAAAGCGCCAACTCCCGGGAAGGTCATCCTTCTGGACCCAGCTGGACGCCGGTTTGACCAGCACGTTGCCGAAGAATTAGCCCATGAACAGCACCTCACCTTTATTTGCGGGCATTACGAGGGCTACGATGAACGGATTCGCACCCGCGTGACGGACGAAATCTCACTGGGGGATTACGTCCTGACTGGGGGGGAGCTCGGTGCCATGGTAATGATTGATGCCACGGTGCGGCTTCTTCCCGATGTTTTGGGAAACGATTCGTCTGCCATGGACGATTCCTTCTCGACCGGACTTTTGGAGTATCCCCAGTACACCCGCCCAGCCGATTTTCGCGGGTTAAAGGTGCCGGACGTTCTGCTTAGTGGCGACCACCAGCGAATTGCCCGCTGGCGGACGAAGGAAGCTTTGCGGCGCACCCTTGAGCGACGGCCCGATTTACTGGAAAACTATGCGCTTTCCTCGGAGGAACGCCATCTTTTACGGGAAATCAAGGAAGAAATGAATTGTCAGGACGAGTAGGACGTGGTATATTAGTTACTGGCTATTGCCACACATTAACGGCATTCCGCTGTCGGCGAATTGGACAAGAATGACGGTGAAAGGAAGATTTTTTATGAATCCATTAATTAAGAAGATTACGGAGTCACAGTTACGTGATGACATCCCAGATTTCCGTGCAGGGGACACGGTGCGGGTTTACGCCCGGATCGTTGAAGGTTCTCGTGAACGGATCCAGGTCTTTGAAGGGGTTGTTATCAAGCGGCACGGTGAAGGCATCAGCGAAACGTACACCGTCCGGAAGATGAGTAGTGGAATCGGGGTTGAACGGACGTTCCCGGTTCACTCACCACGGGTTGACAAGATTGAAGTTGTTCGCCGTGGTCGTGTTCGGCGGGCTAAGCTGTACTACCTGCGTGAACTTCACGGAAAGGCTGCCCGGATTCCAGAACGGCGCCGGAAGTAAGAATAACGATCATGCTACAAAAGAGCTCTTGGCTAGTAATAGCCAGGAGCTTTTTTATAGCGCTAAAGTTCATAAATTACTAACGATATTAACAAAACGAGCTATTATGTTCACGTTATTCCCAACTATTTCATTGAATATAGGGTCTTTATTAAGTATCATGAAGGCGATTGAATTACTTCCAAGATTATTATTTTGGAGGCATTAATGACAACTGCAATTAAATTGTCACACGTTACTAAGACGTACCCACGCAAACGCCGTTTCCAACATTTCTGGCAAACCCTTGTTCATTCCCAATACGAGCGGCATGAAGCGCTCTATGACATGAGTTTTACGGTTCCCGCTGGGCAAATTATGGGGTATATCGGACCAAACGGGGCGAGGAAGTCAACCACAATTAAGTTGATGACACGGGTATTTTGCAGCCCGATAGTGGGAGTTGCCGCGTTCTTGGGGCGAACCCCTTGCTTAACCGCGAGCGGTTTGCATTAACTAGGTATTCGTCGACTGGTTCTTAATAGTACGAACAAAGGAATAATGGCTTTTATTTGGGAAGAGAGGGCGTATGATTATCGCAGGAAGTTTAAGCGTGGAGGATGGAAAGCGATGACAACAAACGCAAAACTCTTACAGGATACCTGTCTGCTGGCCGGGAAAATCATGATTTCCAGTGGTTCGGAAACGTACCGCGTTGAGGATACCGTCCAACACATCGCCCGAAGTGCTGGGGTGGACGATGAGATTGTGTTTACCTTACCCACCGGAATCTTTGTGAGCAACCAGCATAACCAGGCCATGCAGCAACGGGCCATCTTTGACCGCGTGACTAACCTGCGGAAGGTGCACGAAGTCAACCGGCTTTCCCGGCAGTTTGCGGCCCACCGGCTGACCCTCGAAGAGCTTCATTCACGTCTGGAAGAGGTCGACCACGAGGTGCACCGGTATCCGCTAATCTTTCAGCTCCTTGCGGTGGCCGTAATCAGTGCCATGATGATTCCCATCTGCATTCCGGGATACCATGTTAGTACGATGCTGTGCGCAGCGGTAGCGGGTTGTACCGGATACGTGGTTAATTCGACGGTCGACCGGGTGTTACGGATTAGCTTCTTTAGCCAACTGCTCGCAACGTTTGTGATTGGGTTGATTGCGCAGGAAGCATTGGCCCTCCACCTGGTTCCAAGTGCCGGGAACGTTGTAATTGGGGCAGTGATGGCGTTGGTTCCGGGGGTTGCCATTACCAACGCGTTTCGTGATTTACTAGCGGGCCATCTGCTGACAAGCGTTGCGCATGGGCTTGAGGCCCTGTTCTGTGCGGCGGCATTGGGCACGGGCATTGCCCTGGCTTTCCGATTTTTCTAGGAGGTGGTTGCGATGAATAGCAGTTTATGGCTCCAGTTAGTTGCTAGTTTTCTTAGTTGTTGGGGCTTTGGCGTGTGTTTGAACGTTCCTAAAAACGCGTTTATTGCGACGGGGATTACCGGAATGGCGGGGTGGATGGGGTACCTGGCATACTACTGCCACGCCGGTCATAGTGCGGTTGGGGCGAGCCTGGTTGCCACCATCATCATCGGGATCGTTGCGTTGGTTTTTGCCCACCGGCTTCAGATGCCCGTGACCATCTTCACCATTCCGGCACTAATGCCCCTGGTGCCCGGAGAAATTGCCTTAGAAGCATTGCGGGCGCTCATCGCGGGGCGGATCCTGCAAGCGCAGGTGTTATTTGTGCACATGCTGATGATCGCGGGAGCCATTGCGGTGGGCTTCATGATTGCGGAAATCTTTGCCCAGTACTATTCCAAGGTAGTTCATTGGCGGAAAAAGTAATTCGTTGATTTTAAAATGAAAATCTAGGCGGCGTTCCTTCTAGTGGGGCGGCGCTTTTTAAATCCTGACCAGTTATCGGGGAAACTACACCACTTATCGCCTGCTGGGTCCATTGAGTTACAAACCATGCGATACTAACGGTGACGAGGAGGTGAAGTCGGTTACTATTAAGAAAAGATTTTTAGAAAGGAACTAGAAAAATGAAGGTTGTTTTTCAACAGGTCCCGGCACTTCGGGAACCCCGGGTAGCGGTCCAGGCCGCAACGCTGGATGAACACGTTGCCCAAACCATGCGGGCCGTTTCCCGGGTTGTGGCCGCTGCGCCGCTAACGCTGGTGGTTGATGCCGTTCCCGTCCCGGTTCCGTTAGCAAACATCACCTTTGTGGACGTTGCGGGTGACTACGTAACCGTTCATACAACTAACAAGGTGTATACGGTCCGCCAGCGGTTAAAGGTGATTGCTGAACAACTAGCCCAGCCGCAGTTTATTCAGGTTTCACGAAGTGCCATCATCAACCTTGATGCGGTGGACCACTTTAAAAACGTTTTGTCGGGAAATTACGTAGCCGTCTTGAAGCAGGGCGAGCGGGTTCCCGTATCACGGCGGTATTGGCGCCAGGTTAAGGAAAGGGTGTTAGGAAAATGAAGCAGAAGGGATTAATGTTTTTTCGGATTATGGTTCTGGGAGCCATGATTGCGGTATGTTGTCAGGTTTTAGGCGCACTTGTTTTTCAATCAACGGTTGTGATTAGCAGGACAGAATTCGCGAGTCTCCTTGCTTTCGGGGCTCTCGGGGGAGTCATTTCATACCTCGTTGTTGTCCAGGAGTACTTTCCGCAACTCTTAGCCGTTTTTGCGCATTTCGTAGTCTTTTGGGGTGGAATTTTATTAATTAACTTAGCTTGGCTGCATGCGTTTCCGGGAACGCTGGTGGCCTGCACGTGGTACACGGTGAACTTTGTGGTGATGTACGTTATTGCGTGGGGGATTGCGCTGCTGGTTAACCATCACGTAGTCACACTGGTAAACAGGAAATTGCAGGAGCGCCGGTAAATTGCACCGTCAGCAGCAATAAAACTAATGGGTTACTTCGAGGAGAGGTAACCCATTTTTATATTTCTAGCTGTTTTCCAATATCATTTTACGGTAAATGATGTTGAAAAGATGGTAATGATGTTGATTATTCAGTATCATTTAAAAAGAAATGATACTGAAAGGAGTAGCCGATGAAAGAATTTGACTATCTCAAGTTGAATAATTTAGTAATTACCCCAAAAATGAACGCCCAACTAAATCACCTTTACGAGTTGCGGGGATACGTGGCAAACTATCATCCCCACATGAAGGAGACGTTTGATCGGTTGGTGGCAGTCGCTAAAATTCAGAGTACCGATGCCTCTAATCGGATTGAAGGCATCGCAACAACAGCTCCCCGGTTAAGGGCAATTATGGCGGATAAAACCCGGCCGGCTAACCGGAGTGAGGCAGAAATTGCCGGTTACCGGGACGTTCTTGCGTTAATTCACGAGAATGCGGAATTCATTGAAATTAATGCAGCTAATATTTTGACACTTCATAAACGGTTGCTAGGATATACGGGTGCCGAATGGCGGGGGCATTTTAAGGACAGTAATAATCAAATCATCACTACGTATCCTGACGGCACCAGGGAAGTTCGGTTTACTCCGCCGCAAGCAGTAGTAACGCCGCAATTAATTACCCAGCTGTGCGCAACGTATAATGAAGCCCTCACGCAAACTGATTTTTCACCCTTGATCTTAACAGCAGCGTTTATTTTTGATTTCGTGTCGATCCACCCGTTTCGGGATGGAAACGGCCGTATGTCACGGCTACTAATGTTACTTGCGCTTTATCGTACGCACTTCACCGTTGGAAAGTATATCAGCTTAGAAAAACTAATCGCCGAAACAAAGGACGAATACTACGCCGCGCTTTACCAAAGCTCCCAGCAGTGGCACGAAAACCAGAATGACTATGCGCCCTTTATTAGTTATTTCCTTGGCATCCTCATTCAGGCGTACCAGCAGTTAATTGACCGTATTGGCAATAGCCATCAGGATAAGTTACCGGTAACGCAGCTGGTTCTCCAGGTGATGCACCAGCAGCTTAAACCCCTCGCTCTCCGGGAAATTGATAATCTTATTCCCCAGTACAGTACGGTGACTATTCGACGGGCGGTTCATCAGTTATTAACTGCCGGAAAACTGCGGATGGTGGGGCGGGGCCGCGCAACGAGGTATATGGTCGGTTCTAGTGATGATAACTTCTCTAATTGATGATAGAATAGAATAGTTAATTAGATAGAGAGGATGATTTGATGCAACAGCGCACCACGGCCAACGACTCGTGGCTTTTATGGATTGTAATGGAGATTTTGGCGATTGGGGTGACGGCTATTTCAGCAGTGGCCATGAATGAGTCCTTCCTGATTTCCATTATCGGGGTTGTTTTCTTTGGACTGGGAGCGGTGCTTTTTCCGTTTATGGGAATTGTTCTTTGCCTAAGGCGACCGATTGTAATGATTGATGAAACTGCCCGCGAAATCGTCATTAACACGTTTATCCCGTTTCATAAAAACGGCCCGATTCGTCTCCGGTTTGACGAGTTAGCCCGGTTATCGCTCACCAACATGATGGGAATTTCCTTCCTGTCCGTGGAAACTAAGCAACCCAAGGAGTTAATTTTAAACACGACTCCGCGGAAAGATAACCAGTACGGTTTATATTATCTGCGACTTCGGGACTACAAGGACCTCCAAGCGGCCGTAAAACGGGTGCAGGTACAGATCAAAGCACAAGACGATGCAGCTGAATAGCTAAGAAAAGGGGTTGGGACCTTCGTCTCAGCCTCTTTCTTATGCCATCAAAGCAGCAATTTCCGCTTGAAGGGCGGTAATATTTAAACTCTTCGTTGGGTTTTCTGACGTACACCACGCAACCAGCACGCCCGCTAATCCCGTAAGAAGAAAGGCCTGCCGGGTTGCGGATTGGGAACCCAGCCACGGAAGGGCGGGGGCGCATGCCGTCATGTCCGCCAGAAACATTCCCTGCAGGTGGTGCTGGACTAACACCGTTAACTGGTTCCGGTAATCGTTCCAGTAGAGGAAAAAGGCGCTGCTAAATGCTTCCCAATCCGTGGATGCTGCCGCTTGCATGGCCGCTTCAAAGTCCTTCAGCCAGTCAGCAATCGCCTGATTAAGAACATCATCCTTTGACTTAAACTTCCGGTAAAACGTCTTACGGGAAAGCTCCGCGGTCGTATAAATTTGCTCAACGGTAATTGTTGCGTAGTCCTGGTGTTTCATTAACTGAAACAGGGCATCAATGAGCCACTGGCGGGTGGTACGGGTAATCCGGCTTGCCATAATAAAAACCTCATCTTTCTTTTGAGTACACTAAATAGAATATTTAGATACACTCGTATCATTATGTAACAGGACGCTAATAATTACAAGTATTGTCAAGTGAGGGGTTTGTAAGGAACTATTAGAATCTGCGCAGTTTGACAGGTACCGGTAAAATCAGTACCATACTAGAGCTACGCTAATTAATTGTAAGTAAGGGGTGAGTGCTTAAATGAAACACCGTCAGTTGCCAGAGTGGCAACATAACCTTCATGTTTTGTGGTTGAACAACTTTATTATTGGCATGGGCTTCCAGCTGATTATGCCCTTTATGGCCCTGTACATTCGCCAGCTGGGGAACTTTACGCGCTTCCAGTTAAACATGTGGAGTGGGCTGGTCTTTGCGGCGACGTTCCTTGTTTCTTCGTGGATGGCGCCCATCTGGGGAAAGATTGCTGACCAACGGGGGCGGAAGTTGGTCATGTTAATTTCTGCCGCAGGGATGGGCACGACGATGGCGTTAATGGGAACCGTGGGCAACGTTGAGGAGTTAGTGTTACTTCGGTTGCTTCAGGGATTCTTCGCCGGGTACGTGTCGAACACCTCCGCGCTCCTTGCGTCGATGGTTCCGCGGGAACAAAGTGGGAAAACGATGAGTACCTTAGCAACAGGGACAACCGCCGGGATGCTAGTGGGGCCGCTCTTTGGTGGAGTCCTGGCAGATTTGTTCGGGTACCGGGCAACGTTTTTCATTACGGGAATGGCATACGCGCTGGTCTTCATCCGGACGGTCTTCAGTGTTCATGAAAGCAACTTTCAGCCGGTTTCCCGTGAAAAAATGGTCGGCACCCGCCAACTTTTCGGCCAGCTAAAATATCCGCACCTAATTATTGGGATGTTTGTTACCACGTTGATTATTCAGGCGGGAAATAACTCCATTTCACCGGTTATCAGCCTGTACGTGCAGCAGCTTCTTCACGGGCACGGGAACGTCAACCTGGTAAGTGGAATTGTCGCGGCTCTTCCAGGAATCGCCACTATCTTTGCGGCGCCAGTGCTTGGTGAAATCGGGGACCGGATTGGAACGCATAAGATTCTTTTTGGGGGCTTAATTTTTGCTTTCTGTGTTTTCCTGCCGCAGGCCTTCGTGCACAACGTGTGGGGGTTTGGCATTTTACGGTTCCTCGTTGGGATCTCCGACGCAGCGCTTCTCCCGCAGGTCCAAACCCTGCTCACAAAGTACTCGCCGGCACAATTCTCCGGGCGGATTTTCAGCTTCAATCAGGCCGCGCAGTTTATGGGAAACATCTTCGGGCCAATGATCGGGTCGACGATTTCAGGCACCTTTGGTTATGCGGGCGTCTTCGTTTCCACGGCACTGTTAATCCTGGTTAACCTGGGATGGGTGCGGCAGAGTACGCGGCCACTCTGGCACAAGGAAACACCTGCTGTGAAGTAGTAGGGGATAAAAAATAGGGATGCGGTTCTATGACCACATCCCATATTTTTTGTTCAAATGAGCTGGTGATTACCGGCGAGTAACCTTCATGTTTGTAACGTTCCCGTGGATGTCACCCGTTGCGTTTAACTTATCAATGGACATCTTAATCTCCATGCTTGACTTTCCTTCAAGTCCCTTCTGGAGACTTCCCTTCATATCAGAGAACGTGAAATCAACCGTCTTTCCCTTGTACTTTAAGCCATCGCCTTCAAGATCCTTAAGATCTGGGTTTTTTTCCTTTAATTTGCTGAGGCTAAAGTGAAGAATAAGCTTGTCATTTCCTTTAAATTCGTAGGTTCCAAGGGCATCCTTTCCCTTAATGTAGCTGGCAACGGACTTCTTTGAAGGAACCTTTGCGTCCTTCAGGTCGTAGAACTTCCCGTTTTTAGCAAGAACAAACCCTGTTTTCCCGTTCATGAAGGAAGTCTTGTCGGTCTCCTTTTGGCCGAGCATATGCATTGTCATCTTTGAATCCTTTTGTTTGAAGGTAACGTAACTATTCGGCATGTAGTCCTTCATTGTGTGAGTGAAGTGGTAGTAGTAACCGCCACCGCACAGCGCCAGCACAACCACAATCACAGCACCGATGATTGTCGGGATAAGCCACTTCTTTGGCTTTTTGTTAGCTGCAGCTTCAGGCGTTGCCGTTTGTTCCGTCTGCTTTTGTTCATCATTCTCCATCTGAACAATTCCTCCCAATAAATAAAGATTATCTTAAATAAGACTTAAAGAAGTTTACCATAAATCCTTCAAAATTGAAAGGAATATCCCACAAAAATGTTTTTATTCAAGGTCATCCTGGGCCATATTATGGGCAAGGTAGCCCTCCGCACACGCCTGAATAGCTGAAATACAATCATCTAACATCGTAGCGATGCGACCACCGTTCTTTTGATTCTGATCGAGCCGCCGGGCGGTGCTTGATTTATGCACGTCCAAATAACCAAAGTTGGACACGGCAATTGATCCGTACAGCTGGGCAATTCCGTTAATCGCTAACATTTCGTCCACGCCAAAGTAGGGGTTGTCCTCCGCAATAATGGTTTGTAATGGCTCCGGTAGTTTATGCTCGTTTGCTAGGTTGTCCAGGGTGAGGGCAACCATCAGGGCGTTCAGAACTTCACGCTTCTTTAGGACCTTGCCCACCGCCATCTGCGCTTCATCAATCGTAATGTCCGGGTTAAATTGAACCTGGTGGTCGTAGGCATGCTGGGCAATCATTGCGAGCGAAATGTCGCGCTTCGCAAACTCCTGGTCAACGTACTCCCATATTTCCCGGTCAGGGTAAATTTTAGTTGTCATTTTAATTACCTCACTTTCATCGTAGTCTTTCATTCTACTTAGTTCTTAGGAGGAAAGCAATCATTTTGCAAACGAATTTTGTTTAGTAAACATTGCACAATGTTGCCTTGATTTTTTAGTAACGTTTAGTATAATAAAAGCGTAAAGAAAGCGTTTACTTACCAATAGGAGGGGTCATCATGAGTAAGATGATTACGTTTGATGAGGAACAGCGGGTTTTCCACCTGCATAACGACAAGATTTCATACCTGTTTCAGATTGAAAAGGGCGATTTACTAAGCCACCTGTACTACGGCCAGCGGATTCAGGCCTACCACGGCCAGCGCCAATACCCGTACGCAGACCGGGGCTTCTCGGGGAACCTCCCAGGATCCCTTGACCGGACGTACTCGCCGGACTCGCTCCTTCAGGAGTACACCCCCAACGGAATCGGCGACTACCGAATTCCGGCGGTGATTGTCCGGCAGGAAAATGGTTCACGGGCAACGCGCTTTAAGTACTCCGACTACCGAATTGAAGCGGGAAAGCCAGCACTTAAGGGACTGCCAAGCACGTACGTCGAGGACGGCGATGAAGTCGAAACCCTCGTGGTGACCCTTACGGATGACGTTGCCCACCTGGAGCTCGAACTCCGGTACTCCATCTTTATGGGGCGGGCGGTAATTGCCCGGTCAACCCGGATTATTAACCACGCTGACACGCCGGTTTACCTGGAAAAAGCAGCGTCATTACAGTTAGACTTTGCCCCACGGGACTTTGAGGTCATCAGTTTGCCAGGGGCCCACGCCCGGGAACGGCAGATGGAGCGGACGCCGCTGAGCCGGGGCGTGCACTCATACGAAAGCCGGCGGGGAACTACCAGTCACCAGATGAGTAACTTCATTGCCCTGGTCGACCCGACCACAACGGAAAATATGGGGGACGCGTACGGGATTTCCCTAATTTACTCGGGGAATCACGCCATGCAGGTTGAACGCGACCAGATTCAGCAAACGCGGGTGGTCGCTGGGATCAACGACTACAACTTCACGTGGAAGTTAAACCCGGAGGACGACTTCCAGACTCCCGAAGCGCTGGTAGCGTACTCGCCAAACGGGCTGAACGGAATGAGTAACACCCTCCAGCACATTGCGCGTGAGCGGATTGCCCGCGGGAAGTGGCGTGACCTTGAACGGCCAATTCTGGTCAATAACTGGGAAGCAACGTTCATGAACTTTAATGAAGAGCGGTTAACGCCAATCGTTGACGATGCCAAGAAGCTCGGGATTGAGATGTTCGTGCTGGATGACGGCTGGTTCGGGCACCGGGACGACGATAACGGTTCTTTAGGTGACTGGTTCGTCGACCAAAAGAAGTTCCCGCACGGCATCAAGCACTTCGTGGATTACGTCCACGCACAGGGGTTGAAGTTTGGGCTGTGGTTCGAGCCAGAAATGATTTCGTTTGATTCTAAGCTGTACGAAGATCACCCGGACTACCTGATGCAGGTTCCGGGCCGGCAGCCGTCACCTTCGCGGAACCAGTACATCCTGGACATTACACGGCCAGAAGTACGGGATAACATCGTTGCTCAGGTGGAAAAAATCCTTCGCGAAAACGACGTAGACTACGTGAAGTGGGACATGAACCGGCACCTGGCTGATGTTTACTCGCTCGGGTTGGCACCTGACCAGGAAGGGGAGGTTTACCACCGCTTTGTCCTGGGACTGTACGACATGTTAGAGCGGATTACGACGGATCTACCGGATATCCTGTTTGAAGGTTGTTCCGGTGGTGGTGGCCGGATCGACTACGGAATGCTGGCGTACATGCCACAATCCTGGACGAGTGACTGTACTGACGCATACGAACGGGAGAAGATTCAGTACGCAACGTCCCTGTTCTACCCGAACAGTGGCTTTACGGCGCACGTTTCGGTTATTCCAAACCAGCAGACGGGGCGGAGCGTTTCCTTTGCAACGCGAGGCGCCGTAGCCATGAGCGCGACGTTTGGTTACGAGTTGGACCTGACAAAGTTGACGGCCGAAGAACAGGAACAGGTCAAGCAACAGGTCGCCGAGTACAAGGCAATTCGGCCGCTCGTTCAATTTGGAGACTTCTACCGCCTGCGGAGCCCGTACACGACAAACGGGTGCGGCTGGATGTTTGTTTCCCCGGATAAGCGGGAAGTGGTTGTCGACACGTTCCATACCCAGTCCAGCGGACAGCCGTGCGCCCACGTTACCAAGTTAGTTGGCCTCGACCCGCAGAAGCAGTACGAGGATCTGGCAACCCATACGGTATACGGTGGCGACGAGTTGATGCGGATGGGGCTGTATGATCCCCTCGTGCACGAGGACTACACCGCTAAGGCCTACCACTTTAAGGCCAGGGATTAGTAGGTAACGCGTTACCAAGATTAAAAACCAGGACAGTTAAAATTGATGTGCACCCCAAATCTTGGACAAGGTAAATCCAAGATTTGGGGTGTTTTTTATGCGTTTTTAATTTGTCGGTACGGAAGCGCTTCTATTATTAATGAATTGCGGGACAATAACTGGTATACTCACGTTAAAGCATTGTTGAAAAAGCAGGTTACACGCCGGCGTACGAGAAAAGGAACTGGAAAATGGCACGAATTTTTGTTGTTGAGGACGATTTAGCAATTACAACCCCGTTAATTGCCGCACTGAAAAAATGGCAACACACGGTGGCAACGGTTCAGTCGTGGGATAACGTGACCGCCGAGGCCGTTGCGTTTAATCCGGCACTAATTACAATGGACATCACGCTCCCAACGTATGATGGTTTTTATTGGACCACCCAACTTCACCAGGCATTGCCAACCGTCCCCATTATCTTTCTGACGGCGGCAACCACCACTGAGGCGGGGAGCAGGGCCATCGCTGCCGGCGCAAGCGACTTCATCGAAAAGCCGCTGACCATTGACTACCTGCTCGCCAAGATTAACCTGCTTCTTCAGAACCCAGCGACTAATGAAGTTATTCGGGGAGCCTACACCTTTAACCCGGTTACTAATCAGCTGACGTGCGGCGCCACTTCAATTCGCGTAACGCCCACGGAGGGAATAATTCTGCGGCTCCTGCTCACGGCAGCGCCTGAACCCGTTATGCGGTCAACACTGGTAAGTGCGCTGTGGAGTGCTGACGTTTTCATTAACGACGATGCGCTGACGACAAACGTTAGTCGGCTCCGGAAAAAAGTTGCGGTTCTCGGCGGGACACGCGCGCCGATTGAGACTGTCCGGGGGGTGGGCTACCGGTGGAACGACTAAAACATCTTATCGGGCAGACCGTTACCGCGCTGTTTCCAATTATTCTTGGGTATGGGGCGGTACTGGGTGTTCTTATAATTCTTACGGAACTGGTTCCTGGAACCCGCCAAATTGCCATCCTGTTTTTCCAATTCTCCTGGCCAGTGGTCATTGCGTGGGGCGGCGGAAGGTTAATTCGGCTAGTTCAAATCCGTTCCCGGTTACGGCAGCATGATTATGATTTTACGGCTTCCTTTCACGACCAGCTTTATCTTCAAGAGTTAAAACGGTTAAGGCAGGAAAAGCGCGCCCTTGAATTAGAAATCGGGAAGTTGACGGATCAACGTCACGAATACCTTGAATTGTGGGCTCATGAACTTAAAACCCCGCTCACAGCGCTTAAATTAGAGGCCCGCCAGTGTCCGCCACAGCAACGCCAACGGCTAACAACCCGGCTAACGGCGGTTGACCACCAGGTTGAAATGCTGCTTGCGGCGGAACGGTTACGCCTTATTCATAACGACCTTGGTTTTACTGAGATAAACCTCCGCAACTCAGTTACGGGAACGGTGCGGCGGTTAGCGCCGGTTCTTACCGGGAGGAATATTGCGGTCACGCTGGACATTTCCCCGACAATCACGGTTCTCACGGATCCCACCTGGTGGACGTTTGTGGTCCGGCAGTTACTCCTCAACGCTGCCCAGTATAGCTCACCTGGAAAAACCATTACGGTTAGTGTTCAGCACCAAACGGTTTTGATTAGTGACCAGGGCTACGGCATTCCCGTAGCTGACCAGCCGCAGATTTTCAAGGAAGGGTTTACCGGTCACAATGGCCGTGCCCATAATCCCAATGCAACCGGAATGGGCCTGTACCTCGTTCACCAGGTATGCGCCGTTTTAGGAATTAAGGTGACGGTCTCATCGGTTGTTAACCAGGGAACGACCGTCCACCTTACGTTTGCGTCAAACAAACTAAACAATAACAAATTGTAAGGCTACTGGCAGCTTTGTAAGGAAACGCGCCAGTAGTTCTTTATATACTGGGATTATCAAGAATAAGGAGGACTTTAAAGTGGCTTTTCTAGAACTAACCCACGTTAAGAAAACGTTTGTCCGGGGGATGAACCAGGTCCACGCCCTGCGGGATATTAACCTGACCGTTGAGCGGGGATCGTTTGTGGCCATCATGGGAGAATCCGGGGCGGGAAAATCAACCCTGCTTAACATCATCGCCACCCTTACGCCAGCAACTGCGGGAACGGTGACGCTTGCTGGAAATGACATTACGACCCTAAACGAAGCGGCCCGGGCGAAATTTCGCCGGCAGCACATTGGCTTTATTTTTCAGCACTTTAACCTGTTGCCTGAATTAAATAACAGGGATAACATTCTTTTACCCGTGATTCTTGCGGACAAGACGGATAGACACTCCGCGGAGCAGGTTGATGAGTTGGCCGAATCACTGGGGATTGCTACGCTCCTATCACGGTATCCGGGCGAAATCTCGGGCGGGCAGCAACAACGAGTGGCAGTGGCCCGGGCGCTCATTACGCACCCTGACCTTATTTTGGCGGACGAACCAACGGGCGCCCTTGATTCGCAAACAACCCAAACGCTGTTAGCCACGTTACAGGGCGTTCACGCTCACCAGCAAACCATCGTAATGGTCACCCATAGTGCTGAGGCTGCCAGTTACGCCGAACGAACCCTCTTCATTAAGGACGGGGTGGTATTTAATGATGTTTACCGCGGAGATCAACCACGAACGGCGTACGCCGCATCGTTAATCCAAACCCAGTTAGCCCTCAGCACCGCGCAGGAAGGGGGAATGAGCTAATGATTGCCCTTAAACTTGCATTGCGGGGAATGCGCGCCAACCGCCGAATTTACGTTCCCAATTTAATTGCAACGGCACTGCTCGTAGCGGTTAACTACATCATCCTTGCGGTGACCGCTAACCAAAGCATTCACCACCTGCTTTTCGGCAAGCAGCTCGTTACCCTGCTTCACCTGACATTTGAACTGACGATAATTATCACGGTTGCTTTTTTGGTGTACGTTAGCTCCACGACAGCGCGCAGTGAGGCCCACGAGTTCCGGGTATACACGCTCCTCGGGTTAGCCCCGCTTAACAAACGGCTGATCATCATAATTCGGCAAGCATGCGTTACGGTGGGGGCACTGGGACTAGGACTTTTACTGGGACTTAACTTTGAACGCTTTGTTTTCATGGCGCTCGCCCGCATCCTCGGGATTCCGCACTTTCACGCGCCGTTCTTGGGTGGTCCGCTAGTAAAGTGTGGGGTAATCTTCATCATTATTTCCGGCGGGTTAATTCTGTTCCGCCTGTTTTATCATCCATCTGGTAAATCAAAGGGACAACCAACGAACCGGCTGCCGTGGCTCGGGGGAATTGCCGGTATTTTGGCAACCGCGACGGGATACTACTTGTCGATGACCAGTAAACCAGGGATGGACACCATCCCCACGTTTATGCTGATTAACGTCCTGGTAATCGCAGGCATGTACGGGTGTTTCATTGCGGGAAGCATTCTCGTGTTAAACCTGTTGCAGCATAACCGGCGACTGTACTATCACCGCCGGCGGTTCATTATCATTTCCGGGCTCCGCCAACGCATGCGCCAAAACGGGGCAAGCCTTGCGGGAATCTGTGTTATGGTCACCAGCGTTCTGCTTTCCATGATTGCGGTCGTTAGTTTAATGGCGGGGGAGCACAGCTTAATTCGGTTGTGGAACCCCGAAGATGTCATTACGGCAACGGCTAAACCGTTTTCCCCAGCACAACGGCAAATAATCAGGCAAACTGCACACCGCCACCACTTAGCGGTGACGGATTACCAGCAAAGCGTCATGACTGCACCAATTATGGGAAACTTAACGAAGAACGGGCAGTTTACCCCAACGAAGCTGCGGTATCAGGTGGCCTTCGTTCCGGTGGACGAGTATAACCGGGTGACCCACACTCATTACCAGCTTCGGGATAACCAAGCGCTCGTTTACTGTCCGGATAACCAGTTACACCTCACCGCACTCACCGTTAACCAACACCACTTTACGGTGACGCACCGGTTAAAAAGGTACCCGCTGTTTTACGACTACCAGCACGCAATTTACCAACCAGTATTTGTAATTTTAAGTAGCCGTAAGCAGTGTGCCCAGACGAACCGCACCCCGTGGTTGTACACAACGTTCTTTAACACGGACGGAAAAAAACGCGATAAGGTGCGGTTTGCGGATGACCTACAGGCACGGTTGCACCTTACAAACGAAGAATACACCGCCAAGTACCAGCAGGGACCGCTCCTAGCAACCCTGTTTGGGGGCGCCCTCTTCATCGGGATCATCGTCAGCATCGTCTTCATCATCGTGACGGTCATGCTGATTTACTACAAGCAACTTGCTGAGGGGCTGCAGGACCGGGCCCGGTTTCAAACGCTCTTTCAGCTGGGGCTGAGCGCAAGGGAAACGCAACGAATTGTGCGGACCCAGGTGCTAACGGTTTTCCTTCTGCCACTTGCTGGCGCGCTCCTGAACACGTGCTTCGCTTTCCCGGCAATGCGCAGCATGTTAAAGCTGTTTTCGATTTATAACGGAAAAATGATTCTTCTTGTTAGCCTGATAACTGCCGGATTGATTGGAATTGGGTATGCGCTCATCTACCTCTTAACGGCACGGAACTACTACGCAATCATTCACGATCACCGGACTAACGGGACGAGTGATTGGTGAAAGCAGGTGCTCCGTGGACGGATAATAATTATCATTTTTATAAAAAGCATAGTTATTTATTAAAACCCCGGGAATTCCCGCTTTTTAGTGGCCCTTCTGGAATAGCCATGGTATCTTATTATCACAGTCAGTTACCCTTAGGTCTGAATAAGGAGGATGCCATGACAAATCAGGCGACAACTACAGCGTTGAACCAGGTTATTGCCGACATCAGCCAGCTGCGGGTTAACGTGCAGCAGTACCACTGGTACATGCGCGGCGAGCAGTTTTTTAAACTTCATCCGTTGATGGATGACTACCTTGCCCAGTTGGGAACCCACCTTGATGAAGTAGCGGAACGGCTTATTATCATCGGCGGGGCGCCACTGTCAACAACCCATGAATTTACGGCGCATACTAAGCTTCCTGATGATAAACTGACGTGGGGGCAAGAACCACTTACGCAGATGGTTGCCGGCTTAGTCCGGCAATTCAAGGTTTTGCGCGATGATTACGCGGCGGCGATTGCCGTGACGGAGGACGCGCACGACCTGACCACCCAGGATATGCTGATTGAGTTTAAGGGTGAGTGTGAGAAAAACATCTGGATGCTCAACGCGTACCTGGGTAAGGACGCAACGGCATAGAGATGATAGTAACTTTGTAAATAGAGGAGGGTGGGGGAGATTTCCCCCACTTTTTAGTGGCTTCAAGTTATAAAAAGTTATAAAAGGTAGATCCACCGAACGTACGAAATTTTGTGTGTCGTAATTAATTAGTAAACCTGGTATACTCACAATACAAACAAGGAGGCGATTGAATGGAACGACTCATTTGGATTATTTTCACGGGAGCAGTTATCGGGTTAGCTGCTGAGTTATTAATCAGAAGTTCCCGGCGTTTACGGGGAAAGCTTCTCCTGTGGTGTGGCCTTATTGGAGCTGTGATTGGCGACGTCTTTTTAGGAGAATGGGGAATCCAATACGGGGCGCTCTATCTGTTGCCGGCAATTGTCGGGGCCTTTACGTTTGTGGTAATCGGACTTATTCTGCGGAGCATCTTTATCGAACCAAACGATCCGCGAAATTAGTTTATTTTAAAATATTCGAATAATAGTTTTACGAGGTGGTAATCCTAGTGGTTACAGCCTCTTTTTTATGCTGACACCTTTTTTCGCGCCAATTCCCCTTATTCCAAGTAAAAATGAGTATAATAGAACGCGGTTTATAAACTATCGAAAGGAAGGTTCACATGGGTTCGCATCGTTTTAATGGCCGGTTAGTCTTCTTTTTTATTCTCGGCCTTATTCTGAATGCCGGGGGAAACGCCCTCACAGTCGCCCTTAACTTGGGAAGCCCGGTATGGACCGCAACGTGTGTCAACGTCGCCCGCGCCCTGCACGTTTCATTGGGCCTTATTATGGTTTACTGGGGGGCAGCGCTGGTAATTGCAACTATTTTGATTACCCGTAAAATTCAAGGCTGGCGCATGGTTAAAAACGTGGTTTTCATGGTCTTATTTGCTGCACTCGTTAACTGGCTGAGTAAGTGGTTTGAGCAAACACCCCTGATGACCCTTCCCATAATTGTGCGGATTCTCTTGGACTTTGGTGGAATCGGCCTGATTGCTGCTGGTGTTTCGCTGTATCAGCGCGTTAACTGGATGTTGCACCCGTGTGACGACCTAATGCAGATTGTGCGCTTTAGGTTTTTTGAAGGAAGCGCCAACCGGGCAATGCTCGCCGTTTATCTTCCAGCAGTTCTTATTACGGTCCTATGTGTCTGGGACACGCATCATCTGTGGGCGGTTAATATTGGAACCATCTTTGCGCTTGTTTTTCAGGGCTGGTTAATTGGCGTTGCCGACCGGCGGTTATTCCGTCAATTAAAACATCGTGGTTTTGATGATTAGTAACACAACTTTCCATCTTAATGACCGAACGCAACCGCTCAGCGCGTCTCTCAGCACCCGTTAGTTTTGACTAGTTATGTGTAAAAAGGACATGGACTGTTAAAAAAACATGACTGATTGACGGCTTAATAATAATGACATTGAAATCCCGTGAAAACGGCACATTGCGGGATAAAAGTCCCCTGACTGAACTTGACGACTTCTGTCATTAAAACTATAATTTTAATAACAGGTTATTCGGAACAGTCCGAACTCCCCCATAATCAAGACATCGCTTTAAGGAGGATTTTAACTATGGATCACGACCGGTACTTACCACTAATCAAAAAGGAATTGCAACACTTACCAGATTACGTCCGGGATTTTTACTTACAAACGAATCATTCGGTCACAACGATTTACCAGTACCTGACTGAATTCCGGCGGTTCTTCAACTGGCTGCGCGAAGCTGGAATTACGGATGCAACCGAAAACGTCGCCGTTGCTGTTGAGACGTTAGCCAAGCTGCGGCGGACGGATATCATGCTATACATTGATTATTTGAAACATTCAACCAACATGCAAGGCCGGCCAAATTCACCAACGTCGATTAACCGGTCAATTAACGCGCTGCGGTCGCTCTTTAAGTTTTTAACGGTGACGGCCGATACGGTTGACGGGAAACCGTACTTTACCCAAAACGTCATGCTCAAGGTGGATTCCCTGAACGCGACCGAAACCCTGAACTACCGGGCACACAACCTGGAAACGCACATGTACACCGGCGAACGAAAATATGAATTCATCGAGTACATGCAAAACCAGTACGAGAAGGACTGTGATCCGCGCGCTAAGGCGGCGTTTAAGAAAAACAAGGAACGCGACATCTGTATTGCTGCGCTCATTCTTGGGACCGGCGTCCGGGTGTCGGAAGCGGCCAACATTAACGTGGCGGACCTGCACCTGACGGACGGCATGCTCGACGTCATCCGTAAAGGTGGGATGCGGGATGCCGTCCCGATTGCGCCGTGGGTCATGCCGTACATCCAGGACTACGTGGCAATTCGGAAGGATCGCTACAACCCACCAAAAGACCAGCACGCCTTCTTCCTGACGCAGTACCACGGTACGGTGCGGCGGATTACGTACAACTCAATTGAAAAGCTGATTAAGAAGTATTCGACTGCGTTTGGGCACCCGCTTACCCCCCACAAGCTGCGGCACACCCTCGCTTCTGAGCTTTACGGCATCACCAAGGATCAGGTGCTTGTATCCCAACAGCTCGGGCAAAAAGGAACCTCAGCAACGGACCTGTACACCCACGTTAACCAGGAAGCGCAGAAGGATGCGTTGAAACAGTTAAAATAAACAAAAGGATCACCCGTAATCGTCTAGATGACGTTCAGGTGGTCCTTGTATTATTTAAAGTAAATGGTCGGCTACTAAACACTCAGCGATTTGCACCGTGTTCCAGGCCGCGCCCTTCAATAAATTATCTGCAACAATCCACATGTTAAAGCATCCGGGATTCTCGCTATCAGGCCGAATCCGCCCAACGTACGCTTCCCGGTGTCCTTCCGCGGTTAGTGGTTGCGGGTAGACCTGGTTACTTGGATCATCCAGCACGACAACTCCTGGTGCCTTGCTTAATACTCGCCGGAGATCGGCTGCCGTAACCGTGGGGTTGCCCGTATCAATATAAACGGATTCCCCGTGACCGATTGCGACCGGAACCCGCACGCAAGTGGCCGTAACCTTAATGGCCGGGTCGTTCATCTCCCCGCACATAATCTTTTTAGTTTCGTGAATCATTTTCCACTCCTCGTGCGAGTAGCCGTCGTCTTCGAACACGTCAATCTGCGGCAAAAGATTAAACGCTAACGGGTAGTGCTGGGCATCCCCCTTAGTGGGGAAAATATTGGCGGTCATTGGTTGCTGATCAAGGTGTTGTTGCGTTTCGGCATATAACTCGTTTAATGCCTGCTGACCCGCTCCTGATGCCGCTTGATAGGTAGAAACAATCACCTGCTTTAATCCAAAAGCCTGCTGAAGTGGCGCTAAAGCAACCACCATTTGGATGGTTGAGCAGTTGGGATTAGCGATAATGCCGTGGTGCTTCTTTAAGCTCGCCCGGTTAACCTCCGGAACAACCAGCGGAACCGTGGGAGCCATCCGAAAGGCACTTGTATTATCCACACAAACTGCCCCTTGCTTAACAGCTGCTGGTAGTAAAGCCTTCGAAACTGCTCCCCCAGCGGATGCTAAAACAAGGTCAACCCCCGCAAAGCTATCCGGGGTAGCTTCTTCAACGGTAACCGGGGTGTTGCCCACCATTAACTGCTTCCCTGCAGACCGGGATGATGCCAGTAACTTAACGTGGTTAACCGGAATTGTCGCTTGTTCTAATTGTTCAATAATGCGGTTACCCACCGCCCCAGTTGCCCCTAAAATTGCAACGTTATAACTCCGTGTCATTAATAAAACCCCTTTTCTAATTTAAATACTCATTTCGTCCTATAAAATCCTTTAACCGCCCCATCGCTTTTTTTATCTGGGAAAGTTGGGTGGCATACGATAACCTGACGTATCCTTCTCCCCCGGGACCAAAAATTTGCCCCGGAATGCACCCGACGCCTGCCTGATATGCTAGTTTCAGGGCAAATTTCCGATCATCCGTACCGTATCGTTCAGGAACACGCATAAACAGGTAGAACGCTCCCCGCGGTTGGATGTATGAAATGCCCATTGCTGTTAGCGCTGCTGTAAGAAACTGCTGTCGTTTGTAATACCGGGAGCGGGCCCCCTTCACCGCCCGTTCATCCCGGTACGCCTGAACAGCCGCGTACTGGGCGGGGTTTGACGGCGCGGTGACAAGGTACGAGTGCAACTTGGCAATTTCCCGCATTAAATCCTGCGGGCCGACAACCGCCCCAACGCGGTAGCCGGTCATCGCGTGTGACTTTGACAAGCCAGTTACCACAATAGTCCGTTCCGGAATAAACCGCGCTAATGAAACGTGCGAATGGTTATACGTCAGTTGCCCGTAAATTTCATCGGCAATGGCAATTAGGTGGTGCGCCCTAATCACCTGAGCAAGTGCCCGCATTTCCTGAGCCGAGTACGTTATTCCAGTTGGATTGTGCGGATAATTAAGGATAATTGCCCGTACATTTGGGTGTTGCCTGAGTTCTTCATCCAGACGCGGTGCAGTTAATTTAAACCGTTCAGGGGCAGTATTAACTGAAATGGGCTGAGCCCCAACAAACTTCAACATGGGAATATATAATGGGTATGCTGGAGTGGGCACGATTACCTGGTCCCCCGGGTTAAACACCGCCATAATCGCGGCGGCCAATCCCTCAGTCGACCCAACGGTTGTAATAATCTCGGTCGCCGGATCATAATCAACTTGTTGCGTTTTGACCATAAATGCCGCAACTGCTTGGCGTAACGAAAGAATGCCTGCAGCCGCGGAATAATGGGAATGATTCCGCCAAATGCTCATGGTTGCTGCCACCTTAACGCTCAGGGGCGTCTTCAAATCCGGCTCCCCCACCGTCAACTTAATCAGGTGGGGAATTGAAGCAATCTGATTATTAAAGGCCCGAATCCCCGCGGGTTGAAGGTTAGCCAACACCCGGTTGGTTTGGGATGAAACGTCCTTACCTAATAAAACCATTCTCCTTCCCCCCTATAATAGGTTTTCTAGCCCAACAACCATGTGATCGAGGGCGGTGACCTTCTGAAGGGCAATGCGCACTCCAGCCATGAAAGACTCCCGGTCAAAGGAATCCTGCCGAATCGTCAATGCTTCTCCCGGAGCACCAAACAACACCTGCTCGTGGGCCACGTACCCTGGCAACCTAACCGCATGGACCGGGACGCCATCATATGATGCACCCCGCGCTGCCAGGTTCTCCGCCTGCACATTGAGGTGTTGCTTCCGGGCAGCAGCAATCGCTCTGGCCGTTGCAATCGCAGTACCGGACGGCGCATCCCGCTTGTCGGCATGGTGCATCTCCACCACCTCCGCGTCGGGAAAATACTGCGCCGCAATCGCTGCAAACTTCATTAGTAAAACGGCGGAAAGCCCGAAGTTTGGCGCAATAATTCCTCCCCGGTGTAACTGTGCAGCCCGGGTAATTAATTGCTGGCGGGCTGCTTCCGGCATTCCGGTCGTTCCTACCACCGGATACATTCCGTGATTCAGTGCAAATGACACGTTTTCAGTAACCGCCCCTGGAACGGTAAAATCAATCCAAATAGTTGCGTCCGTTTGGATTTCGGTTAATCGGGTAAACACGCGAACGCTCCCAGCTAAACCGTAGTCTGCAGGATTTTCACTGGTAGCAGTCGGGGAATAAACCGCGCTGACTTCAAAATTCGGCATTCGGTCAATCAGGTTGAGGACCTTTTCCCCCATTGCGCCGGTAAATCCGGCAACAAGCACCTTAGTTGTTTTCATTGTGAGGGCCTCCTAGGTTGAGTGGTAACGGATGAGTGAACGCATCTTCTGATAAACCCAACGCTTCCGCCAACTGTGCTTGTTCCGCAGCTTCCAGCGGAACTAACGGTAACCGGACATTTGTTGTCGTACTGTTTTGCGCTGCTAATACCCTTTTGACCGGCGTGGGTGACGGGAACATAAACAGTGCCTCCATTCGTGGAGTCAGCCAGCGTTGAAGTTGCCCGGCCCGGGAAATGTTGCCGGCCATTAGTTCGTCATACATCGCACGCATTTGTTCGCCGTAAACATGAGCAGCCACCGAAATAATTCCGTTGGCGCCGATTGTGCGAGCAGAAAGCGCCTGAACATCCTCGCCGCTATATACCAAAAAATCGCTGGGGGTCTGGTCAACAATTTGTTCAAGTTTTTCTAACGAAGAACACTGCTTAATTCCAATAATCCCGGCAACGTTCGCTAACCGGGCAACCGTTGCGGGCTCCATTTCAACCCCGGTTCGTCCAGGAATGTTGTAAATCATTATTGGTAGTTCGCTAACCTGAGCAACGGCCGTAAAGTGGGCAACCATGCCCGCCTGGCTCGGCTTGTTGTAGTAGGGAACAACCACTAGCGCGGCATCAATGTCCGGAATGGCCGCCACTTCCCTGGTAAACGCAACGGTTTGGGCTGTATTATTGCTGCCGGTTCCCGCAATCACAACACCGCGGCCACCAACCATTTGTGCAAACCGTTGGTATAACGTCATTTTTTCGTCGTGGGTTAGCGTTGGCCCCTCACCGGTAGTCCCCCCGATGACAAACCCGCGGGTCCCCGTTGCCAGCAGGCGGTTAGTTAGTTTTTCCAGGGCGGCGTAATCAATTTTACCTTCCGTAGTAAACGGTGTAATAATCGCGGTAATGATATCCGCCGCTTTAAACCGTGCTTTTAACTGTGTATTCATTCTAATCGTCCTCCATTCTTGCATTTAAAAAGTTCACCATTGCGCTTACTCCCGCACTTAACGCCGCTTCGTTCGGTGTGAACGTCGCGGAGTGAAGCGCAGCGTCCGTTCCCACTCCCAGCCAAAACATCGTCCCCGGGAACTTACTGAGCAGGAATCCGAAATCCTCCCCCGTCATTGCGGGCGGGGTCGGAATAAAGTTAATTTTAGGATTTTCCTTCATATAATTAATGAACCGGCCAGTCAACTGATTGTTATTAATAACGGGCAGGTATCCTCCCTGACGCATCGCTAGGTCTGCCGTACAGTCAAAACTGGTTGCAATTCCGGCGCTAATGGCCTGTAACCGCCGCTTAATCTGAAGAATTGTTTCCTGTGTTAAACCCCGAATCGTCCCCGCAACGTGTGCTGTTCCAGCAATCACGTTCCGGATTGTGCCAGCAGTGGCGCTACCAATCGTTACCACGCCACTCTTAAGCGGATCAATATTCCGCGCAACAATGGTCTGGGCTTGCATAATAAACGCCGCCATTGCAACCGCCATGTCATTTGCCCGGTGGGGAAAGGCTGCGTGCCCCTGCTTCCCGTGAAGCGTTAGGTCAAACTCGGTTGTGCCGGCAAAGAGCGTCCCGCGACGGCAACCGATCGCACCAGCTGGCAGTTCTGGATTAACGTGCAGTCCGTAAAATTCAGTTGGCCGCCACTTTCCCGTAAACACGTCCAGGTCAAACGCCCGCTTCCCACCGAAATCCTGTTCCTCTGCCGGCTGGAAAAAGAACACCAGGTCGTCTTGCGGTTGATGTTCGCTAAAGTAACTCAGGATTCCCAGGGCCACCGTCATGTGAAAATCATGTCCGCATGCGTGCATTCTGCCGGGAAACCGCGAAGCAAATGGCAACCCAGTTTCTTCGGTTACAGGAAGAGCATCGATATCCGCCCGGTAACCGATAATCCGGTGCGGCTCCTTACCTTGCACCCGCACCAGCAGGGCCGTTGGCAGTGCGGGAATTTCCCGTATTGTAAGGTACTGGTGGTTAAACGACTGAATCACCCTGAGCAGTAGTTCGTGCGTTTTTGTTTCATGAAGTGCCAGTTCCGGAATTTGGTGGAACTGACGCCGAATTCGAATCAAATCATTACCCGTAAGTTCCATCGATCTATCCCCTTAATCCATCTTCAAGCGCCGTCTTGTGCGCCGTTTTAGCATCTTTCCTTTTAATCACCCGGGCGGGAACTCCCGCAACCACGGTGTTAGGAGCCACGTCGTGCGTGACTACCGCCCCCGCAGCAATCACTGAATCGTGGCCAACCCGCACACCCTCCAACACCACGGCATTGGCCCCGACCATGACGTTATCTTCAATAACTACTGGCTGGGCACTTGCTGGTTCAATTACCCCGGCTAAAACGCTTCCCGCACCAATATGGCAGTGGCGGCCAACCTGGGCTCGGCCCCCCAGCACTACGCCCATATCAATCATTGTCTCCTCCCCGATTACGGCTCCAATATTAATAATGGCGCCCATCATAATTACCGCCCAGTCTCCGATTTCGACCTGGTCGCGGATAATTACGCCAGGTTCGATTCGGGCATTCGTGTCAATATAATCCAGTAGCGGAACCGCGCTGTTACGGGCAATCAATTCCACGTGGGTTGTTTCAATCACCTTGGTATGCGCCGTAATGAAGGGCTTAATCCTTCCCCAATCGCCGATCAGAATAGCCATGGTGGGCGTATGAAAAGCGGCGATTTCCGGAGGAAATGGAACGGCCGTAAACTTTCCCTGAAGATAAACCCGCACAGGGGTTGTCTTCGGAGCATTCCCAATGTAGTCAATCATTTCCTGCGTACTCATTTGTTTCATCATTCATTACTCCCTTCGTACGATAAATCATTAGTTACGAGCTGCGCATAACTTTCGCGCTGAATTACTAGTTGCGCCCGGCCACGCTGCGCAAAAACAACTGCTGGCCGACAATTCCGGTTGTAGTTGGATGCCATTGAATACCCGTACGCCCCGGTAACGGGGACCGCGACAATATCACCGGCGGCCACCGGCGCAATCCGTAAGTCATCAACTAAAACATCTCCCGATTCGCAGTACTTGCCAACCAGACGAACATGTTGAGTCGCCGGCGCGGTGGGGCAAGCGGCATTTACCGCCGTGTAGCGGGCATTGTATAAGGCAGGGCGAATGTTATCCCCCATTCCCCCGTCGATGGCAACGTACGGCAACCTTCCGGGAACATGTTTTTCGCTCCCCACGGTATATAACGTTGTCCCGGCAGGCCCTACGAGCGCGCGTCCCGGTTCAACCCATAGCGCGGGGAGCGGTAAGTGCGCCTGGTCAAAGGCCCGCTTTACGGTAGTGGTTATTGTTGTTAGCATCGTTTTAAGCGGAACGGGATGATCATCTTCTGTGTACTGAACCCCGAACCCGCCGCCAATATTAAGAATTGCAGGAATGACTGCGAAGTTGCGTTTCCACTGCGTAATGAGGGCACATAACCGATCAACCGCCGCTACGAAGCCATCCGGTACGAAAATCTGCGAACCGATATGGGCATGAACGCCAATAAAGTTCATGCGGGAACAGGCTAAAACCCGTTGCAGTGCGGTAGTGGCTTGCCCTGAAGCAAGGTCAAACCCAAACTTACTATCGGTCTGACCGGTCGTAATGTACCGGTGAGTATGGGCTTCCACCCCGGGCGTCACCCGCAGCATCACGTTAACCGTGGCGTTGTTGCCAGTTAGAACCTGCTTTAACAAGTTAATTTCATGGAAATTGTCAATAATGATTGACCCAACATGGCTAGCCACTGCGAATTCCAGCTCTGCTTTCGTTTTATTGTTCCCGTGAAAACTAATGCGTTCCGGCGGGAAATGGGCTTGCAGTGCGGTATAGAGTTCGCCTCCTGATACCACATCAACGTGACACCCTAAACGGGCCATTAACTGGTAAATTGCGATACACGAGAACGCCTTACTTGCGTAACAAACCGCGTGTGCAAGGCCAGAAGCCGTCAGTGTTTGCGTGAATTGAGAAACAGCCGCTTTAATCTGATCAACGTCGTATACGATTAACGGCGTCCCGTATTTGCGAGTAAGTGCCAGGACATCACATCCCCCAAGCATCAGGTGGCCAGATGGCGTTGTTGTGAATTGATTTGGAAATGGCATCTTAATTCCCCCATACGTTCAAGTACAGGGCGCTAAAAAATCCCCCGTGTGTGCGCCACACAGGGGAATCTACGTAACCTATTAGTCAAAATTAGTGTAGAAATCCGGTGTCGATAGCGCCCCGCAAGCTTTTATTTTCTTGCGACAGTCTGAAGCCTCTTAAACTTCAACCCAGCAAACCAGAAATATTTCCCTTCCTGGCGCTTCGGCGACCGCTCCTTTCACTTGGGATCATTGTTCGGAAATAAACTAACCCAAGATACTAATATTGGTCGCGCCTCTTCGACTTGGCTTTAATTTACACTGTCACCAACCAAATGTCAATCACTAATCTGATTTTAATTTTAATTAATTTGTTTCTTCCTTAAATGCCACAATTAATTGCCAATTTACCTGTATTTTAGGTGTTGACAGTGGGAAATCGGTTATTAAAATAAAACGTAATCTTTCACAGAATTCTTATTTGGAGGGGAAATTACATGAAAGTAGTTAAGTTTGGGGGAAGCTCCCTCGCAGATGGGCCCCACGTTGAACGGGCAATCGCAATCATCAAAGAAGATCCAGAACGCCGAATAATCGTTACGTCTGCTCCCGGAAAACGTTCAGCTGATGATGTTAAGGTGACCGATTTATTAATTGCGTATGCAACCGCAGTCCTTCATCGTGATGATTATGCCGAAATTCGGGAAAAAATTATTCGGCGATACTTTGAAATTGCGGCGTTCTTTGATTTACCGCAAAAGGCGCTGCAATTTATCCCACAAACAATTACTTCCCTGGCGGAAACCGCCTTCCCCAATGCAGACTACCTAATGGCCGCCTTTAAGGCCACCGGGGAACGGCTGAACGCCTTTCTGCTTGCCGCCCTCCTTAACCACCAGGGAATCACTGCGCAGTTTATTGATCCAAAAGAAGCAGGGATTATTGTTAGTGATCAGCTTGGGCCTAATAACGCAACGGTTCTACCTCAAACCTACAGTCACCTTGCGCGATTCCGGGAAAGCCGGGAAGTTTTGGTAATTCCTGGCTTTTACGGCTACACCCCTAATGGCGAAGTTGCGACATTTTCCCGCGGCGGGTCGGATATTACTGGCGCCATTATCGCCCGGGGAGTTGCAGCTGAATGCTACGAAAATTTTACGGATGTCGATGCGATTTATGCGGCTAATCCCACGGTTGTTTCTCATCCGCGACCAATTAAAGAGATGACGTACCGGGAAATGCGTGAACTGGCGTATGCGGGATTTTCCGTGTTTCACGACGAGGCACTCATCCCAGCAATTGCGGGGAAGATTCCGGTGATCGTAAAAAACACCAATGCGCCCCAGCGTCCGGGAACCCGCATTATTCCCGCTACGAACTTTAAGCCGCAGACGACGATTACGGGGGTTGCCTGCGCCCGCAATTTTAGTGCGCTCTACCTGCATAAGTACCTACTAAATAAGGAGGTTGGCGTTACCCTCAAGATTTTAAAAATTTTATCGGCGCACGGCATTTCGTACGAGCACATGCCGTCCGGGATCGACGACCTCACGATTATTACGCGTACTAGCCAGCTAACCCCCGCTCTCCGGCAGCAAATTGCTCTTGACATCCAAGCCGCAGTGCAGCCCGATCACCTTGAATGGATTGACGACTACGCCATTATCATGGTTGTCGGCGAGGGAATGCACGACCGCATCGGAACAACGAATGGCGTGACCACGGCGCTCGCTCAAGCTAACGTTGCCATTCACATGATTAACCAGGGAGCATCCCGAATTTCTATCATGGTGGGAGTTCGCGCAAGTGACGCTGACCGGGGAACTGCCGCGATTTACAATTACTTTGAAAAGGAGGACGCTTAAAATGAAAATTTTTCGTGTGCACGGTTCGGAAAACCGCTTTGCCCTTATCCCCGCACCGCTTTCGCTCCAGTTACCCGTAGCTGAAAGCCAGTTTCCGGCCTATCTGCGGCAAAGAATTCCCGTTCTCCAGGATATTGACGGCGTATTATTAGTTTGCCCCACGACGCACTCCGGGTGTCAGGGGCGGATGGTGATTATCAATAACGATGGCACTCACGCTAAAATGTGTGGGAACGGGTTACGCGCGGTCGCCCGGTACTTAGCCTCCACGGCTTCCAGCCCGACCTTTAAGGTTGCGACCGACGAAGCAGCGCTTACCGTGCGGGTTCACACGGATCTCGCCCCCGGGGTACCGGCGATTGGCGTTGAGATTTCACCCGTCCGTTTTCAACCAGCGGCGTTGCCCATGACTAATTTAGGAGGCGCTCCGGTGATAAACGCCGCCATTCCTGCCCTTGATCTCCACCTCCGTTTTACGGCAGTTGCCGTCCCTAACCCCCACCTGATTAGCTTCGTCCCATCCGTTCGGGAAGCCCAAGCAACACTTGAAAAGTTGGGGAAGACGCTCAACGCTCCCAACCCGTATTTCCCGGATGGGGTCAACGTTAGTTTTGCTGAGGTTCGCAACGACCAGACGTTATTTGTGCAAACCTATGAACGCGGCGTGGGCTTTACCAACGCCTGCGGTACCGGAATGGCGGCAACCAGCCTCAGCTACGTTACTGTTCACCACCCGGAGCTGGTTGAACAGCCCCTCACCGTTTTCAATCCTGGCGGGATGGTGCAAACCATTGTTCACCAAGAAAAAAGCGGGCGGCAATGGATCGAGTTAATCGGTAACGCAACCGTTACCCATGAAATCACCGTTAACGCAGATTTTGCCCCGCTTTCAGTCGTTGAAACCAATGAGGAGCATGCTTATCAGCAGTGGGTCCACCAGCTCTCTCAGTCGTAAGCCAACCGAAAACATTTTTTAAGCATAGTTAATCCCCGAAGAACGGATTTTCCGTAAACTTCGGGGATTAGTTTGTTAATGTTGCCGTTTCCAGTAGCACCATGCACCAATAACTGAGACAAGCATCCCTACCGCCGCTAACAGGGCAAAGTTCCACTGAAGGGCTGGCATTACCTGACCAAAGAGGAAGTTTGCAACGGGGGTAGTAACGGCACTCGAAATGAACAACAGGGAAAAGACCCGGCCCACGACTTCCGGCGCTGCGTGGATTTGAATCATCGTGTACGCGTTAACGTTGTACTGGGTTTGCGCGAACCCACTCAAAAAGACCGCCACAATGATTACCAGGTAATTCCGCCCCACAAAGATCAGGAACAACGCCCCCGCGTCAAGAAGCGCATTCCAGAAAAAGGCGGTTGCTTTTGTAGCGGAACGGTGCGGCGGACGGACTGCTAAAACAATCCCGCCAACGACCCCACCAATGGCCAAGGCAGCGGTGGTTATCCCGTATAGCCGCCCGTTTCCGTTTAGCAGAACCTTTACCATGTACGGGAGCCCAATCGCAAAGGCCGTATCAAAAAAGTTAATTGGTGGCGTTAAGATTAACAGGGTTAAAATAAGCCTGTCCACCAGCACTGCCCGAACGCCCTCCTGTAAATCACGGATGATCCTAAGCGGCTTGTCATCGGGAGCGGTAAAGTGGTAGCCCACAACTGCCGTTAATCCGGCTGACAATAAAAACGATCCCCCGTCAATTAGTAAGAACGTGGTCAGTGAGGCCCCCAGCGAAACGAAAACGCCCCCTACCAGCGGCCCGCCAACCCGGACCACGTTGGCAAGAACGTTTTGCCCGGTGTTGAACGTGGCAATCCGTTTCTTGGGGATAATATGGGCAACAATTGCCTTTGAGGCCGGAGTATAACACGCAACGCCGGCTTCAAGGACTGCTAACACAGCAATTAGCAGTCCCGCTTCCCGGGTAATCGAATGGAGAAACGGCACGCATCCCCAACACGCGGCCGCACTAGCCAAGTCGCACATAATCATAATGTGCTTTTCGTTAAACCGGTCCGCCAGTGAGCCGGCAACCACGTTCACTACCAGGTAAACAAATGCGATGATCCCGTTCACTATCCCTAAAAGGCGCGTGTTATGGGTGGCCACCACTAAAAACCAGTTGGTGGCGTAGATCAGCAGCACGTCCCCCATAAACGAGATACCGTAGCCCGTCAGCATGGCCGTAATATTTTTTCGGGTTTGACTTATCAAAAGTTATCACCTTCAGTCGATTATTCTTTATTTTAATCAGTTTCTCATCTAAAGGCAATAATTATTTGGCTTTTTCTAATCACAATATGCAGGCGTTAGCGCCATCATTAGTGGTTTAGTTTAGCCGCCAACCGGTCCCCTACAAACTGCACCACCAGAACCAATACTAGAACCATCACGGTTGCAACCAGCGTAACGTCGTTGTTAAAGCAGTCATACCCATACGTAATGGCGGTATTTCCTAGCCCCCTGCACCAATTGCACCGGCCATTGTTGTCAACCCGATTAAACTGATAAGGGTCACCGTCGAAACGCGCACTAGCTCGGCCCGCGTCATGCCAGAAAGGCCCTACACTGCTAACGGGTGCACCACCGTCACCGGTTAATCAACACATTCGCCGGCGCCATTCAAAGCCCATCTTCACTAACCGTTATTCATTCCTTCACACCATCCAGGAACTCTCTGGGAACGTAAGCTAGTTACTCTGCTTTTCCTGATGTTTATCTCTTTAATTGCTTTTATTATAATTTAATTGTCATTATTGCAAACACTAATTTCATTTATTTTTCATTTTTATCCAATGAAGGCTGATTTGACAGAAACAATATAAAACCATGCCAGGTCCACAAGCTCGCCTGACATGGTTACTAATTATTTTACTTACTCCACGTTGCGAGGTAGTCCAGAATTGTCCGCATCGTTTGCGGATTCTCCGCTGGAATCCCGTGCGCCAGAATTTCAGCTGGCGTTTGTTGAAGGACGGAATCCTTATCATACGCCGCATCATTAACGACGATTTCACGGAGGTTATCCGCCAAGGGTTCAAAGTGGAACTGAAATCCCACAACGGGATGGTGCTTAAACACAAACGCCTGGTTAGCAACCCGCTCACCCTGATAAAGTAGTTCCGCCTCATCCGGGACGGTAAACATGTCCTGGTGCCAGTGGAGCACTTCCGCCGTGGCCGGCAATCCCGGAATCAGGGTGCTGACCCGCCGAACCGGCGCCCATCCAACTTCCTTAACCGGCGCAGCGCTTACTAAATAACCACACGCCTTCGCAATCTGTTGTGCTCCTAAGCATACTCCAAGAACCGGAATATTGCGGGCGATTGCCTCCCGAATCAAATCCCGTTCAGCGGCTAACCAGTCAAAATCGTCATTGGGACTCATGGGACCCCCTAAAATAACCAACATATCCGTATCTTCAAGTGCCGGTAACCGGCCAAACTCTGCCGGATGGTACACCGTCATGGTGTGCTGGTGTTCGTGACACCACGCCGCAATCACACCTGGTCCTTCGTTTACTGCATGCTGTAAAACATTTACCCGCATTCTAATCACCCCTCGTTTTAAACTTATCTTAGCACGCTAATATCCCAGGTAGAATAACGAATCCTGGTTTTGAGTTGCGTTAAGGTAGTCCTCAAAGTTTGGCAGGACAAACCGGACATGCCCGTTGGTTGAAGGTTGAATAATTCCCCGCTCAATCATGCGCCGCCGATACTGTGCAACGTACACGTTACTCCTTTTCATCAGGACAGCCGCCTCACCAAGACTACGATTCTGACGAACTGCATACAAGTATGCCCGATCCTGTTCAGAGAGGTCACTGAAAATTTTTTGGTACGCCTTTTCAAACAACTCTTGTTGGTACCGGCGCATTACGCTTGCCACCGCATTCTTCGGGGAAGCCTGCTGTTCATTCAACGCTTTATATACAAGGTAGCCTAAAAGTTGAAAAGCATACGAATATCCGGCCGTCATCTGAACCATCCGGGTAATTTCACCCTGTGGTAACTGGGGAAGGGCTTCCTCGTACGCCCGCGCCATTTCAAGCTGATTCAACTGGCCCAGCATAATTTTTTCTGAGCGGAGTAAAAACGTTAGCCGGTTATCATTTTGAAGGCTAAGAATAAAATCAGGAACCCCTGTCATTACCACAAAAATCGGGTATTCTTTGCGCTTAAAGGCATTAAACAGCTGAATGAAGTTCCGCATCGGCTTATCGTTTGTCACCTCATCAATTGTAATTAACACGCGTTTTCCCTGAGCTTTGACTTGCTGAAAAAGATGATCAAGCTGGTGATCAACGGTTGCCGCTTCCTCGTCCCGGGTAACGCCCACCGGACCAAGAGTAACTCCCGTAACATGGCCCACCACCCGCTTAAGTGGTGATGCCAACTGCTCTTTAATTTGCTGTGCCAAACTTGTCAGTATTCCTTCCCTGTTTATCAAATCGGCCCAAATAAAAGCGTGGTGCGCTTGAATTTGCTTAACGAGTTGCATCATAAATGCGGTCTTCCCAGCCCCCCGAACACCAGTAATTAGAAAAGACCGTCCAAAATCGGAAGTCGTAATCACTTTGACCAATTCCTCAACGGTCATGTCCTGTTTATCCGGAAGGAAAAAACGGGGAACATCACCAAATGTCGGGTTAAACGGATTGTGCATCAAAATTCTCCTTTTAAATTCTTTTAAATCATTGTTTTGCTTTTAAATCCTTTTAAATGTTCGATTTCATTTTAAATCCTTTTAAATCAGTGGTCAATCCTTGCCAATCACCTTCCGCAATGTCATTTAATCTCCCACAAAGAAAGCGAATTCACTATTCTTTTAATAGTATCTGCGGTATAATGAAAGTAACTCTATAGAAAGATTGAGGGGACCTACATGGCTGAAATTACACACCTATATGAGAAATTCCACCCGGAACATTACGACCTCAAGATTACCGTTGACCGGGAACACAAAACAATTGACGGAACGTCCACCATTACGGGGGAAGCGTTAACGCCAGAAATTGCCGTTAACCAAAAGTTCATGACGATTAAGAGCGTTCAGGCAAACGACCAGGATGTGCCTTTTACCTTTGACGACGACTCAGAAGCCATCCACATTACCCTTCCAACAAACGGAAAGGTAACCCTGGCAATCGCCTACCAGGCGCCCCTCACGGACACGATGATGGGAATTTACCCGTCATACTACGAAGTGGATGGCGAACGGAAGCAATTAATCGGAACGCAGTTTGAAACGACGTTCGCCCGCCAGGCCTTCCCGTGCGTTGACGAACCGGAAGCTAAGGCGACGTTTGACCTGGCCATCAAGTTTGATGAGCATCCTGGGGAAACAATCATCGCTAACATGCCAGAAACCAAGTGCGAAGACGGCTTCCACTACTTTGATACGACCGTTCGGATGTCCACGTACCTGGTTGCCTTTGCCTTCGGGGAAATGCAAAGCAAGATGACCACCACTAAGAGTGGCGTCAAGGTTGGCGTGTTTGCTACCAAGGCGCACCAACCAAAGGAACTCGACTTTGCGCTGGACATCGCTAAGCGCGGCATTGAATTCTACGAGGACTTCTACCAAACGCCATACCCACTGCCGCACTCATGGCAGCTGGCCCTCCCAGACTTCTCAGCCGGAGCCATGGAAAACTGGGGATTGATTACGTACCGGGAAGCAACCCTGATGCTTAACCCGGACAACACTTCCCTTGCCCGGAAGCAGTACGTTGCAACGGTGATTACCCACGAATTAGCCCACCAGTGGTTCGGGGACCTCGTTACGATGAAGTGGTGGGACGACCTGTGGTTAAACGAAAGTTTTGCTAACATGATGGAATACGTTTCAGTGGATGCCCTCGAGCCCGACTGGCATATCTGGGAACTGTTCCAGACGTCCGAAGCTCCCCTGGCCCTTCAGCGGGACGCAACTGACGGCGTGCAACCAATCCACGTCCACGTTCAGGATCCGGCCGAAATCGATGCCATCTTTGATGGTGCCATTGTGTACGCTAAGGGTTCCCGGATGCTGGTCATGGTACGGGCCCTGATTGGGGACGATGCAATGCGGAAAGGGCTGAAGAACTACTTTGAAGCCCACAAGTACCACAATGCTACCGGAGATGATCTGTGGCAGGCACTGGGGGACGCTGCCGGCATGGATATCGGAAGCATCATGAAGTCCTGGTTGAACCAGCCAGGGTTCCCGGTGGTTACTGCGAAGGTTGAAGACGGCAACCTGGTTCTTGACCAGCAGCAGTTCTTTATCGGTGACGGCAAGGAAGCTGGCCGGATATGGCAGATTCCACTCAACAGTAACTACGCTGCTGCCCCAACGATTATGAAGGACAAACGCATTGTTCTGGGAAACTACCAGGAACTCCGGGAAAAGGAAGGCGTTCCGTTCCGGTTAAACGCGGACAACAACTCACACTTTATTGTGAAGTACGACCAGCGGTTACTGGACGACATTCTGGCCCATAAGGATGAACTTGACCATATTACCCAGCGGCAGATTCTCCAGGATCTGCGGCTCCTGGCAGAAGGCCGGCAGATTTCATACGCTGAGCTTGTGCCACTGCTGAACGAATTTGCGGACAGCACTTCATCTATTGTTAATGACGCCCTCTACGCAATTGCGGACAAGCTGGATCAGTTTGTTACTCCGGAAACGGACGAAGAAAAGAACTACCAATTCTTACTTAACAAACTGAGTGCCCACCAGGTTCAGCGGCTTGGCTGGCACCCAGCAACGACCGAATCAAAGGATGACCAGATGACCCGGCCGTATGTCTTAAAAGCTGCCTTGGCTGCTAATAACCAGGATGCTATTACAGCTGCGCACGAGCTCTTTACCGCCAACCTCGAAAACCTTGAAGGGGTGAACGCCGACATCCGGCCGTTAATCCTCAAGAGTGAGGTTCAGCACTACGGTAACGAGGAACTGTTTAACGCCCTGCTCAACCAGTACGTGACGACTTCTGATCCAAACTACAAGACGGACATCTGCAACGCCCTTACAGCAACAAAGGATCACACCTTCATGACTGAGCTATTAACGAAGTTTGAGGAAGCTGCGGTAATCAAGCCACAGGACCTGCGTTTCTGGTACAACGGGCTGTTAACCAACCCTGCCGGCGAACAAGCAGCCTGGGATTGGCTTCGGGCTGAATGGGACTGGCTGGAAAAGACGGTCGGTGGCGACATGGAATTCAGTCGGTTCATCACGGTAACGGCCAACGCCTTCCATACCGAAGAACGGTTGGATGAATTTAAGGGCTTCTTTGAACCGAAGATTAACACCCCAGGATTAACCCGGGAAATCACGATGGACATCCGGATCATCGAAAGCCACGTTGCTCTGGTTGCCAGTGAACGGCAAGCCGTTAATAAGGCAATTGCAGCAGAATAAGTAAGGTACGAACCTGATCAGTAAGGTGCCAACCATATAGACGAAACCCCGTCCATGAAACGATAAAAGTTTCACGGACGGGGTTTTGTACTAATTAATATCAAAAATATCCTTGACCTGCGTCAATAGCCGGTTTAACACTGCGGGTGAAACGGAATTAACAACTTCCCCCCGCCGCGCCTCGTAGTCAAAATTCTGTAACTGCCATAACACGACGTATCCCTTAACACCGTCGCGTTTTGAACCGTTAATCAATAACGGTAAATAGCGGGCGTTTCCGCTGCGGTTTGTCGTTGTTACCGGCATCCCCACAAACATGTGGGTTGCCGAATTATAAGCGGTACTACTAACTACAACATAGTGCCGGCGAATGTTTCCGGAACGCGGATTGTGACCACCCATTTCGTGTCCAGCATGGGGTTCCGCATCCACCACAACCACATCGCCCTGTTTAGGGAAAATCATTAGTCCTGAAGCTCCCGTCCGACAGGCTTAACGGGCTGAAGTGCTGGATCCTCGGCCACATCCTTTTGATAGTCGTAATCTTGCCATTCCGCGGTTGCAAAAATGTTCGTGTGCTTCTCTACCGGCGCAAAAACAATCTTGTCCCCTTCATTTGAAACCTGATATTCATCTGATGAAACCTTGATCCCCACTGGGACCGTTAACGTAGTTGAATTCCCAACGGTTCTGACCTTTACAACCATCAATATCATCTCCTTCGTATACACTAAGTATATACTGTTGTCATTCGTTTGACAATTTTCTCCGGAAATTCTTATGAGCAGAACATTATCAACCCTGTTCCATCAAGAAACTAACTTTTAATTAGTTACCTGTCCGTGTATAATAACCTTGATTAATCACCAGAAAGGAGGGTTCGTTATGGTTTTAACCCTTAAGTTGGGCATTATTTTAACCCTCGTGACGTTTGTCTCCGCCCTCGTTCAGAGTACAAGTGGGTTTGGTTTTGGCATTCTTAGCATGGCCATCTTACCGTTCTTCTTCCCCTACCGGAAATGTACGGTCATCGTCGTGGCAACCGTGCTCATCCTCCAGCTGTACACGATCATTTCGATGCGGAAACACCTCAAGTGGAAAATGGTCCTCTACCCGGCAGTTGCTTCTTTAATCTGCGGGTTTATCGGTGTCCACATGATGGTCCGCCTAAGCTCCCGCACTATGGGTTTCATTCTGGGATTCTTCATGTGGGTCCTCGCCCTATACTTAATTTTTGGCGCCAAGTACGTCCACCTGAAGCGTAATCCGCTGGTGGGATCTGCAGCCGGCGCCCTGGGTGGTTTCATGGACGGCATGTTTGCCATCGGGGGGCCGCCAATGGTCGCCTACTTTGACTCCGTGATGGATGATCCCCTGGAATACCAGGTTACCCTGCAACTGTACTTTGCGATTACGACGGTTAACGTTTTGATTAACAACATTGCGTGCGGAAACTTTACCGCCCAGATGACCGGTCCGCTGTGCATCACCATCGTTGCGTGCATGATTGGGACCACCATCGGGATGCGGATTATGCACCACGTTTCAATGAAGTTCGTCCGGCGGATGGCCTACATCGTCATGTTAGCCGCCGGAACCTACCACCTTTTACAGGGATTCGGGATCATTACGATTCATTAATTACTAAATAAAACGGGGTGATGAAACCAACTGAATCTGACCAACCACTTTGGCGGCTAGTTTGCACTTCACCCGTTATTATGAAATAAGGAGGTTGCGCCCTACAGCACAACCTCCTTTTACTCTTCTAAATTCTCTGTCCAGGTTTCCCTACGCATTCTGCGGGGTCTGGTGTAAAATTTCCCGCACACTCCGCCGGACCCAGAAGAAGTTAACGGCCACTAGTCCAGCCGTCGACAGGAAGACGGCGCCGTACCCGCAAAGTCCGGAAACCGTTGATCCTAACAGCGAACCAACAATGTTTCCCGCAAACTGCGCGGACTGGTTATAACTGAAAATCCGGCCGGAGTACCGGGAATTTGAGTACTTCGCCAGCATTGTTTGTACCTGTGGCAGTAAGGCGGCATCCGAAATCCCTACCAAGAAGCGCAGGATTCCCAGCTCCCACACGTTGTGGACGAAGGCTTGCGGAATAAACACAATGAAAGCAAAGATGAAGCCAGCCAATAATATTTTGTGCGTTCCAATCCGGTCACCCCACGCCCCAAAGGTCTTTGCCACTAAAAGGGTCGAGATTCCGGGAAGGGCCGCAATAATCCCACTGACAAGGGCCACTCGTCCCTGCCCGTGCATCAGTTGGCGGATGTACAGGCTAATCACCGGTGAAATTGAGTTATTCGCCGCCTGGATAATTAAGGTGGTGACGATCATTCCCACAATAATCCGCGGGTGTTTTAGGCTGTGGAAGAGCTCCCTGGTTGAGAGCATTTCCCTGGCGGAAAGCGGCGTAAAGTGTTTTTCCCACACAAAAAGTAACGTAAAACCACACACGAAGTACAGGGACAGTCCCGTAAGGATAAAGGTAAGCCGGTACCCAAACGCGTTGGCGATTACCCCACCAAAGAACGGCCCAATTAACATTCCCGCCGTCGTCCCAGTTGATAGCAAACTAAGCGCTTGACCACTCCGTTCTCCCGGTACACTGGCAGCAATTAAGGCTGAGGTGTTACTAATATAGCCTGAAAAGAACCCCTGTAACAGCCGACAAAGTGCTAACTCATAAACGTTTGTGACCAGTCCCATGAGGGTGACCATGGTAGCCATTCCGGCGGATGACAGTAACAGTACCTTTTTGCGCCCGTGCTGGTCCGCAAACTTTCCCCAGATCGGCGCCATCCACGAGGAAACACAGTAGGCTGCGCAGAATACGACCCCGCTCCACATGTTTAGCTGGAACCGGTTGAAGGACCCGAGCGTACGGATATAAAGCGGGAAAAAGGGCATAAATAACTGGAACCCCATCGCAACAATAAAGTTCCCGATCCACAAAATATACAAGTTATGCCGCCATTCCGGAACGGCTTTTTGCCCCGTCATGTTAATCCACTTCCTATTTATAAGTTACATCTTCAATACCGATTATTATCGTCTTTTCACCATAAAAAAACAATCCCCATCCCGTGGTACAATGGAGACCGAAAACCTGATGATATTTAAAGAAGAGATGAAAATTAATGGTACACTGGATCCTTACACTTTGCTGGTTGGTGCTTGCAGGAATTGCTGCGGGAACCATTAGTTCAGCTGCGGGGTTGGCCTCGTTGGTTTCATACCCGGCCCTGCTCCTAATGGGCATGACGCCGGTCGCTGCCAACGTCACCAACAGCTTAGCGCTCGTGACGTCGGGCTTTAGCGCCGTCCTCTCGTCCCGCCACGAATTAAAGGGCCAGGAACGGCGTCTCCTAATCCTTTTGCCAATGACAATTGTGGGCGCGATTTTGGGAGCGTTACTACTATTTGCCCTTCCGGCGACGGTTTTCAAAATGGTTGTCCCGTTTTTTATCGGCCTTGCCGGGATCATCATGCTGTTCCCGCCGCGCATTCACCAAAAAGAACAGCATAAATCACTTTTTCGTCGGCTAGGAGCCTGGGGACTCGCCTTCCTCGTGTGCGTTTACACGGGTTACTTCGGGGCTGGCGGCGGCGTTGTGATGCTTTTGGCCCTCTTTGCGATCATTCCGGGAAACTTTGCCCAGGTTAACGCGGTTAAAAACGCCGTGCTTGTCGTCGCAAACTTACTAACGGCAATTGTTTATCTTTTTAAAACAACAATTGCCTGGCTGTTTGTAATTCCCATGGCATGCGGCTTCTTTATCGGCGGCTACTTAGGCCCCCTTCTTGTGCGGCACGTTCCTGATAAAGTGATGCACCTCATTGTGGGGAGCGGGGCCATCATCCTAGCGGTTATCCTTTTTTACCGGTACTACTTGTAGGTTTACGGTTTGATATAGACAAACCCGGCTTCCTGTTTACGGGCAAGCTCAACAACTCCACTTGCCACGATCGTCATGGCCTGAGGAAGTTGAGCGGGGTCAACGTTAAACCGGTGCAGTGAATTCTGGCACACCGCAACGGTCACCACCGGCCTGGTTGCAAGGTGGGCGACCGCATCATTTTGGGAAACCAATGCTTGCACCGCTGGCCCGTTCACTAACAGCTCAACGGTTGCTGCTGGAATTTCATCTAGTAGATTCTCAATGTTCCGCACCGCCCCAGAGAGCCGCGCAGAATCATCCACATGAAATAAAACTTGCATTCTGTTCACCTCCCCTTTATTCTAACAGCATTCAGTTAAGGGAGTGGCCAGAACGCCCCACATAAAAATTCAACTTTACACGGAGGAATAGTATGTTTAATCGTCTTTTTAACGGCCCCCACGGTGACCGGAACAAACACTACGTTTGGTGGCAACTTGGCTTATTTGGCGGCCTCTTTTTGGCCCTAACGTTTACCAACCAGCGCATCTTTCTGTGTGTCCTGATTGGGGCGTTAATCGGTGCGTTTTTCGCCCAGTGGCTGGGAGCGCTTGTCGGGTTAGGACTGGGATTTTTCATTGGAAGTAGTGCCCTCCTGAGCCTCATTGGGCTAGGCGGCGGAATGTTTTATATCCTCCGACACTACCAACACCGGCTTACTTCTGGTGAAGACGGCCAGTGGATGCGCACCTTATTAGCCATTCTAATTGCCCTAGCGTGCCTCTTATACGTCGCCAATCCCGCCAACAGTAACCAGCAAATCGAAACGCACCCGTTCCATACGACCGTAAACAGTCACGTCCGGTAAACAGTGAGGAGCACAAATGAAACAGTGGACAGACAATATTTACCAAATTACGTTTCCGGCGCCCCGGCCCCATGCCCGGGCGGCGAACAGCTTTTTACTCTCCCACGAACGTCTCCTCGTTGACGCGGGCTTTGCGGGGGTAGCAAACTACACCCGGTTGACGGCCGCGTTGGCGCAACTTAACCTGCAGGTCACTGATCTTCAGGGAATTGTGATCACCCACCACCACCCGGACCACGTGGGCCTTCTCGAAGCCCTTCCACCCACAATTCCGGTATACGCTGCTCCAGGGCTCTCCTTTTACGGCACCCCGGCATATCAACGGGCAATTGACCACCTGAAACTTCCTGCCGCGGTTCCCCCAGCAGCGCGTCACAACGTTCAGCAACGCCTGGAAACCCGGCTGGTGCCAGCACTTAGCAAACGAACCATCCGTCCCCTCACCGCACTCACACAGTTTGGGTTGCACGCCCACACCGTCGCCGGACATAGCGCTCAAGACACGATTATTACTGATGACCACGGTCACTGGTTTACCGGTGACCTCCTCCTTGCCGGGATTGTTTTCAATTCACTGCTCGACATTGATCCGCTTAGCCAGAGCGTTGTTCCCCACCTCCGCGCCCAGTACCGGCAATTTTTACGGCAGGTGGAAACGCTTTTCCCGGCAGATGCCACTCTTTACCCCGGTCACGGAACTCCGTTTACCATGGAAGAAGCCGCCCGAATTGCCCGCCAAAACCAACGTTTTATGGCCCGGATTGCCGCACAAAAGGCCGCCCTTCCCGGCGATGCGTCATATGAGGACGTGGTGCAGGCGACCCTTCACCAGTTGCACGTCCCCGCCTACTTTTACGTCTCGGCACTATATTAAACAACGAAACGAGCATGGTAAGGAGAACCGCCCGCCCGCATTCACCATCGCGGGTTGTCGCCCTTTGCCGTGCTCGTTTCATTTAATTTGTCACACAATTATCTAAAGGCGGCATCCTCTTGCCACCTCCTTTTTCATCCCTTAGTCCGTAAATAACTCCCGGTACTGGTCCAGGGGAAGGGCGTGCTGTAACTGCAGGTCCATCCCCACCGTTCTCTTACCGTTTAGCACCTCTTCCCGGATGCTGGTTGGCACAACTTTCACCTCTCCCAGAAAGGTAAACGCCTTGCGACCATCATCGCGCTTCGCAAACAACAACATCTGCACCTGCTGGTGTCCCGCACTGACTCCTGCCAGCAGTTCCCGCACTTCAGGTGATTTCAGTGTCCGCGGACTCCGGGTATACCACCGTAAACGGTCGCCCGAACGCAGGTCGTTCTTGTACCGGGCACTCCGCTGGCCGGTAGTCTTCTTCACCGTAATAAAGATGGGGCACACCCCATCAACAACGCGGTATCCGTAAAGCGGGGCGCTAATATCCTTCGGCCAGTTTAACAACCGGCACACGTCCTTCCGGGTATACTCTTTTCCGCGAGTAAACGCGGTCCGCGAATCCAGTTCTTGTGTTAACTGCAGTCCCGTAGTAACCGCGTCGGTAACTAACAGGTTGAACCAAGCGTGTTCCCGCAAGGCGATTGCCATGGGCTGCGACCAGGTATACCCGGTTGCCGTTGGGATTACCACAGCCTGGTCACCGTAGTGCTTCTTGCGTGTCGTTTTGCCCACCGCGACGTCAAAGAAATCAAGGCTGAGGACGGCCATCACCGAGGCCAGCGTAGCGGAAGCGCTCGCCGCATGGTACTGCTTAAGCGCCGCCTTATACGCTGTTTTGGTCACTTGCCCGTTCTTTTCAAGCAATAACTTCAGTAAAACCAATTCGTGGGGACGCAGCCCGTTGACTAATTCCTGGGTGATAAACGTGAGGACCTGGTCCTCCCACCCGGTTAACGGCCGGTCGTCCTTCACCCGCGCAAGGAACTGGTTGTAGTTTTTTACCCGCGCCTGATGGGTAAACGCCCGCGGGCTCACCGTTTCCGCGGCAGCAAAGTCGTACATTAAAGGAATCCGCCCGCACCGCTGCTTGAGCGTTCGGTACGCCTGCTTGAGGTGCACCAGTGCATCGACCTTGGTTTGCTCCAGGCTTCGTAAAATTCGCTCCCGGGCAACGCGGGTAAAGTTAATGGTAGTAATGCCCATGGTGGGAGGGGCGACTACGGTGTCCCGAACAGCGGGATTGGCGGCCGGAGCGTGTCCCGTTAGCGCAACCGGAATCATGTAGTTGTTCTTATAGTTGCCGATAAAATCAAGCACGAGGACGCTCGTTTTCCCGGCAGCCCGCCGCAGGCCCCGTCCGAGCTGCTGGGTAAAGACGACCGGCGACTGGGTGCTCCGGAGCATGACCACCTGGTTGATGCACGGAATGTCAATTCCCTCGTTAAACAAATCAACGGTCATGATGTACTCAATCCGGTCAGCCTCAAGGTCCCGGACCGCCTTTGCCCGCTTAGTTGGCCCGTCGGTATTGGTCAGGGCAACTGCCGGGTGGCCCGCTGCCGTAAACTGAGCAGCAATTTCTTGGGCCTCAGCTTGCCGGCTACAAAATACCAGTCCGTGGACCGGACCATGCGTCCCGTAATAGGCCAGTTGCTGCAAGACGTACTGGACCCGCTCCGGCGCCGCTAACCGTTTCAGTGGGGTTTGTTCGTCAATCACCTGATCACGATACGTATAGTCGGCCACCCCAACGTAATCAAACGGACAGACCAGGTGGTTATCAATTGCGGCCCGCAGCCTGATTTCATAGGCCACGTGATAGTCAAACAGCGCATACACATCTGCGTCGTCCATCCGTTCCGGAGTTGCCGTCATCCCCAACCAGAACTTAGGGGTAAAGAAAGCCATCACCCGCTGATAGCTCGGCGCCGGGGCCCGGTGCGCTTCATCGATGAGGATAAAATCAAACGTCGTGGGCGTAAAGTAGCGCTGGGTTTGTTCCTGCGCCATCGTTTGCACCGTTGCAAAGAGGTACTGGGCGTCCCAGTCATGTCGGTGACCACTTAAAATTCCAAAGGCACTTGCGGGGCCACCAATCACCCGGTGAAAACTTTCCCGCGCCTTAAGCGCAATTTCTTCCCGGTGCACAATGAACAGGAACCGCCGCGGCCGGAACGCCTGAACGGCAAACGCTCCCAGGTACGTCTTGCCGGTCCCGGTCGCCGACACCACGAGCGCCCGGCGTTCGCCCCGTTTCCAGGACGCCTTCAGGGTGGCCAGGGCTTCTTGCTGCATCTTATTCGGCGTAATCTTCTGGGCGGAAGTTGGGTGTACCGCAGTGGTCACTGGTGGACGATAGGTGGCGGCGTACTCCTCGAGCCACTCCGGGGTAATGGGATGAGCGTGCTCCCATTCCGTTTCAAAGGCCGTCGTAAACTCCTGAAAAACCGTTCCGCGGGCGGTTCCCACTACCCGAAGCGTTAGCTCCCGGTTCGTGAGGAGTGCTTGCTTAGTAAAGTTAGCACTTCCCGTAAAGAGCACCTCTTCCCCCGTTATGCGGGTGAAGGCGTAACCCTTTGCGTGGAATCCCCGACTGGTTGCCACCCGGGCGGTCACTCCCGGTAGTTTATTGAGCTCATAAAACGCTGCGGGGGGATTAAACCCCGCGTAGGTTCCAGTAATAATCTGGCCCGTCACTCCTGCTGGCCGGTCCGCCAAAACAGCCTTCAAGGGAACCAGCATTGCCGGGGTGACAAACGCAATCATCCACCGGAAACGGGTACAGTGTTCCAGTTCAAACCGGAGATAGTTCCATAATTCTTCCCCCGGTTGGTTAGTAATCACCCGGGGACCCCACACCCCGGTGGTTTCTCCTGATGCGCCGCTAAATCCGGCGAGAAGTGCTGTTGTTAACCCCTGATCCACTACTTTGTCCGCTCCCTTCGTTATTCTGGTCTTATTATACCCAGAACCCTCCTATCAGGCGACCAGTTGCTCCGGGTCGCGTCGCCCTTCCCTTCTGGTATATACTAGAAACGGAAAGAAGGAATTACGGTGGAAATTACCTATAGTAAAAAAGGTTGCAAGAAAGTCTTTAAAACGTATAAGCACCAGGTTGCAACCATCCAAAAGGCCGTTGCCGCCCAGCTTACCCAGCAATTTGCAACGAATTTCGCCAAAACCAAACTCGCAACCCGGATTCCCGTTGCGGGGACCAAGTGTTACGAATGCCGGGTTAACCCTCCCCAGTTGCCAGCGATGCGGGTGGCCTTCACCCGGCATGGCGCTGACGCAACCGTGGAGTACCTAACAACTAACATCACGAAGGCGGACTTTACCCAGGAACTGGAACAGTTTTTAGGGGGTAAATAAAATGAAACTGATTGAACTGAAACAGGCACAAAAAACAGCCCTTACCAACCTCAAAAAACGGCGGAAACAGGAACTGGGATTTTACACGTTTAAAAAGGACCGGTCCGTGCGCATTAAGTTGATTGATGATGGCGGCGCCGAACTGATTGAACACGGGTACGCCGAGGAACGCACCCAGCTTGACGGGCAAAACGCCAAGCGGGCCCTGAAACGGGCGTTCAGCCGGGAATTTCCCCGGAGTCATAAGGTGTACGTTCAGGAACACTGATTAACCTAGGTAGCGTAAACAGCCCACCAAAGAAATAAGCGCGGTGATTGGATACCCATCCGCCTGAAGCAATCCCCTTCAAGCGATGCGGCTCTTCACCACGCTTATTTTTTCGCCTAATTTTCCTTATCTTGAATAAAGACGTACCGGGTTGGACTTGAAAATTCCGGACGGTACCGGTAGCCCCGGGTTTGAAACTGCTGGGCATCTTCGGGATGGGCGACGTTATTTTCTGCAAGGTAGCGGACCATCTCACCGCGGGCCATCTTCGCCAACGTTCCCCGCTGGACCACCCGCCCGTCAATTAATTTACCAAAAACACAGTCAACCAGCTGTTCGTCCGGTTGCAGGTACCGCCGCACCGTCCGGGCAAACATCGCCGAAGCAACGTTTAACACAACTTTTCCGTTCCGAAACGCCGCATCGTGCAACTTAGCTCCCCAAAAATCCGGGAGGTTACGGCTGCCATTCACGTGTATCTTGGCCTTCAGCTCTAACCGGTACGGGGCGACCCCGTCAAACGGACGGAGTGCGCCGTAAAAGCCCGACAAGATCGTTATGTGGTCTTGCAGGTAGGCGAGCCCGTGATCAGTAAACAAGTCGGGCGCCATGTACTGGTACGCGAGTCCCTGAAAGGCCATAATTGCCGGCGTAAGGTTATGCTCCAGGTCCATGGTTTGAAGGGCATGGTAGCTTGCCTTAGTAATCCGGTCACTTGCATGCCACATCACTGCCAGTTCGTCATAACTCATTGCCCGTAAATAATCCCGGATGATCCGCGCATCATCCAGGTACAGGGGCCGGGTCACGTCCTGAAAATCATCCGTATCCCGCATCATCTTCTTGGCAGGCGAAATAATAATTCCAAGTTGTTCCATGTTTATTCCACCCCCGCAACGAGGTCCGCGACGACCTGGTCGTTAACCTTCATCTGCGCATCGTCTCCCAGCAAAAAGATTGGCGTGTGCTGATCGTTCATGAAAAACGGCAGGTTAAGGTTAATGCCATGGGCATGGACGGAATGGAACCCGTTAGCGTACTGGTACGCGAACGACCCGTGCGGCACCACCAGCCGCTCCACTGCCCGGAACGACCGGGCATGTTTTCCCGGTCCCTGCTCAACCGCTAACCAGTTGCGGTGCTGCTTATCCCGGCGGAGCGTCCGCTGGTTCATTACGGGCGTTGCCGCCTGAATCAGGGCATCCGTCAGGGTATCCACCACGGGGGTGAATGCTTCCTTCTGTTCTTCCCCAACAAACCGCCGCACATCCCGGACAAGCTGCAGCCGGGCTGTCAGCACAAACCGGTCATAGAGTACCCGCTGTGCGTCCTCAGTCGGTTGCGCCTTAATCCAGCGGACACTTACCCACTGCTCATTTAGGGTCCGGAAAAGGACACGCGCCGCCTGGTTGCGCCCTTCTTTTCGCAACCAGCGGTAGGCATCCAGGGTTGCTTGGGCTTGGGCCATAAAGGCTACCCCCGTCCCCTGCGAAATTCGGTCCGGGTGCGCGCTTTCGGACCACTGCGGCACGGGCTGCGCCTTAAATTGTTCCATCAACTGGTGGTGCAGCTGCTGGAACTGCCGCCGTTCCCTATTGGTAGGATGACCCACCTTAAAAATAGCAGCCACAGTGGCGTCCAGCAGGCCGGCCACCAGCAACGATGTTCCGGTCACATCGTCAGTGAGCACTGCCGGCAAGTAGTACCCGTGAGTAAATAAGGAATTTATTCCGTAAAACACTAGGTGGCAGTAATTGTGCTGATCGGCCAGCACATACCGGGCAACGTCCGCAATGCTACTAATTTTAGGCCCATAGCCCCATACTTCCGGGTCCGTCCGGTACCACGTTTTCCGGCGATCATCGCGCCCAAACGACGCTAAATCGCAGTACTGCACCCGCTGTTCAACCGCATTGAACGCCGTTCGTTCATCATCAATTTGTTGGGCTAACCAGCTGGCAAGACTCATATGGTGCTGGCCCCAACACTGCCCGTCCTGAGCAGCAAACGCCGAAGCCAGTGGTTCCCGGTCCATAAACGAATCGGGCTGGGAACAGATTGCCCTTGTCCACAGGTACTGCCGTAACCGGCTTGAATGGTAAAAGAGTTGCGCCCGGGCGACGCTTTCCCCGTAGTCGTGCAGGATAAATAATAAGAAAACGCCCCGCTCGTAGATGGGCCGTGAAATCACCCGGGCAGCCGCCAGCATGTGGCGGTTAACCAATGCCCGGTAATCATCCGCTAACGTACAGGTCAACCGCACCATCTGCCGCACCGTCTTAGTCGCGGTCTGATCGGAGAGCCGGACCACCTGGTTTTCCGCCGTTAACAGGGCGGTTAGTTGTTTAATTAGGGCCAGCGCATTTGCTGTCATTAAGCCCACCTTCCTTAGTCACTTTCTCTCCCCATCTTACCAAAAAGTACTGGGAATTAGCACGAAAAGGAGGTTATCACGTCAGATAACCTCCTCCGTTATGGTAATGGTCTGTGGGAGACCCACAGATGGGGGATGAAAGTATGCGTTGTTCGGGCAAAACGCTTTTACCCCGCATCGGGGCCGTGGAGAAATTTCACTTTTTACCCGCGCACATTTTCATTCTTAGTATAGAAACGCCCCCCTTTAGCTTCAAATAATATGCTCACGCGATCCTGGCAGCCAGTTTGCCAAACATCACATGTTTATTAAAAAGAGAACATTTTCACTTATAGCTAATTGATAATTGGTCGGTTAACTAACAAACGGTTATGGTACACTTAACAACGGTGCATTTTTCATTATTATTAGGTCACCAAAGGAGGAATTATCACAATGGATGATTTATCTAAGACCAATAAAAAATCATACATAAGTTGGCCGGTCCTCGCCCTAATGGACTTCGTGACGGTCATTGGTTTTGACGATTTAATTTACAACTTCCAAAACCAGGGACTAAGCGTCATTACGTCGTGGATCATTATGCTCTTTTTCTACGTTATTCCGTATTCTTTAATGGTCGGCCACCTTGGGTCGGCGTTTAGCAACGAAGGGGGCGGTTTAAGTTCATGGGTCCGGGGAACCAGCGGCGAATTTCTCGGCTACTTCACCGCCTGGACGTACTGGGCCGCCTCAATTCCCTACGTGGTTGATACGGCAAACTCCATCGTCGTTGGGTTAGGCTGGGCCTTTAACGGCAACGACCACCTCGAACACGCCCTTTCCAATAGCATGTTTGCCCTCTTAAGCCTAATTGTTTTCGTGGTATTTATCGTTATCCAGTCGCGGTTTAAACACTCCATGGAAGTTCTCAGTACCATCGGGGGCGTGGCCATGTTTGGGATGACCGTACTGTTTGTTATCATGACGATTACGGCCATTGCGATGGGCGGCCACATTGCCACCCAACCGATGAACCTGCACGCCATCTTACCGAAGTTTAACTTCAAGTACTTTGCGACGGTCGGCATGCTGATTTATGCCATGAACGGGGCCGAACTAGTTGCGCCGTTTGTGACCCGGATGAAGAAACCAAAAACGGACTTCCCAAAGGCAATGATCATGTTGGCAGTCATGACCGCCTTCCTAACCATCTTCGGGTCCTTCTCCCTGGGAGTCTTCTTTAACGCCCACCACCTGCCAAACGACCTTAAAATGAACGGGTCGTACTACGCTTTCCAGGCCCTCGGACGGCACTATCACATGGGGAACTTCTTCATGTACTGCTTCGCGTGGACCGAGGTCTTTTACCTGGCCGCCCTGCTAGCGGTATTACTTGATGCCATGACCCGGATGTTGATTTCGGATACCGGGACTAAGTACATGCCGAAGTTTTTGCGGAAGACAAACGCCGTGGGACTCCCAATCAACGGGTACATCCTTACGTGCGTTCTAAGTGCGTTCATCATTGGTCTGGGAATCTTCTTGCCTGACATGAACGACATCTTCAACTGGCTGCTGAACTTAAACGGGATCGTCTCCCCAGGAGTGACCTGCTGGATTTTCTTCGCCTTCATTATGGTGCGGCTCAAGCAGGACCAGTTCCCGTCCACCTACGTTTACATTAAGAACCGGAAGTTTGCGTTGGTTGTTGGGTGGTGGATGCTGATTGTCACGGCAATTGCCACCATCCTTGGAATTGCCCCACAGGACGTCACCACGTTCTCCGACACCTGGTGGTATGAACTGGTCATCAACATCATTGCCATTGTCGTCCTCGTCGGTCTGGGAATTATCCTGCCGTACATCACCCGGCGGGAACGGCGTAGCACAACCGGCGTGGCCTTTACCAAACCGCAGTGGATTAGCATGGTCGCCATTTTGCTTGTCGCCCTCATTAGTGCCTTTTACCTGGGCGGAACCCACCTCATCAGTCGGTGGTGGCTAATTGGGATTATCGCCGTACTCACGGCGGTGTTACTGATCATTATCGGCAAGCCGGAACATAACCGGTAAAACTCATAAGGACGCTTGTCTTTTATTGGGGAAGTCGCTATAATGGTTGGGTTGTTATTAATTAGGTTATATTCGTCGTTCCGTTTAGGGACGGCGTTTTCTTTTACATCACATTACCTGGAAAAAACAAGGGGACTGCGCATCCTAGCACAACCTCCATTATTTTTCATAGAACTGACTTAACCCGCTCTTTAAGCGTGCCGGTGACGCCAGCGCTGAACGGCAGTATCACCAACGTACAGGAGAATCCCCGCTGCCAGTAACAACGCCCCAAAGACAATTACCCGCCATTGCAGGTTAACCAGGATATACCCGCACACAATCAGGGCTAAGACCGGGACGGTGATCCCCCCATGAAGGTGGAATCCAGTGTGGGCTGGTTCCTTATGCTGGTGTTGCCGCCACTTTACGCGCAGCATTACCAGCGCGGTGGAGAAGTACTGCACCAGCGACACAATTACCGCACACGGAACCAGGAACAGGTAGTTCCCACTCAGGAAAAGGAGTGCACACACGCCCGCCGTCAGGAGAATTGCCACCCACGGCGCCCCGTTCTTCGTCTTAATGCCAAAGAACGCCGGCAAAAGCTTGTGCTCGTTTGCCAGGGAGGATGCCACAAACGGGGTGCTGTATGACAGGGAAATCGCTACTCCTAGAATCGACCCGATTGTTCCAACCGTAATAATCAGCTTCCCCCAGAACCCAAACCGGGTGGCAAACGCCAGGGCTAACGGGGCGGAACTCGTCGCAATCCGCCGGCCCAGCATTCCAATTACCACAACAAAGACCACCACGTAGAGGGTAACGACCGCCGTAATCACCGCCAAGAGTTCACGGGGCAAGTTCTTTTGGGGATTCCGCATTTCTGCCGCCGCCACCGGCAGGAACGCAAACCCGGTGTACATGTAAAAGACGTTACTGTACGCGTTGTTGTACGACGCAAACGAGTGCGCTGGACTGTGCAGGAGGTGCGCCCCGTGGATAAACCAGATTCCACCGATAATAAACAGGATTAAGACGGCCAACTTTAACAGGGTGGCCGTATCATTGGCTGCGTTTGACACCCGCTGGCCTAAAATTCCAATCACCGAAATCGCAAGGATAACCAGAATCCCAGTTATCCGGTAAGTACCTGGATGGTGGAGCTGGGGAAAGAATACCTGCAGGGCCGTCAAAAACGCCGCAATTTCGGTTGCAATCGTCATCACGCCCTGAAGCCAGGTAAATAACCCCACTTCAAAGCCGGCAAACTGGCCAAACTCGTTGTAAGCGTACAGCCACCCCGCGCCGTTCCCGCTGGTACGGCTTGCCAAACCCGCGTAGCACAGGGCCAGCAACAGCGCGGAGATTCCCGAAAGAATTAGAATCGGAATAATCATGATCCCCGCTTTAGCGTACAGGCTTCCTGGCAGCAAAAACGCCGCGGAGCCAATCATACTGTCGACTCCCAGGAGAAACACTGAAAACGGACTCATCTTGTGCTCTGCCTTTGTCATTTAAATCGCCCTCTTAAAATTAAATTGTTTCTTTACTTAAAAACACGTAGAATGGACAAATGAGAATTATGTAAACGGAGGAATAACGGATGCAAAACCACCTGATTGCCTTAGATTTAGATGGCACCACCCTTACAAGTGCGGGTACGGTGACACCCTACACCAGACGGGTGCTCCAGGCAGCCAGTAATGCCGGTCACATCGTCGCAATTGTCAGTGGTCGCCCATACCGCATGTGCACGGCAATTTACGATGAACTTGGCCTGACCAGCCCAATGATTAACTTCAACGGCGCCCTTGGCAGTATTCCCCACCTGCACTGGGAGGGCGAATACACCGAAACAATTGACCCGCAAATCGCCTTAGCCATTGAGGAGGCGAAGGAGGAACTCAACCTCAAGATTGTTTCCATTGAGAGCAAGTTCCGCTGCCTGGTCGACCGGCTTAATTACGAGGTCGACGAGTTCTTCCCCCTGGCAACGCGCCCAGACCAGTTGCTGCGGGCGGAAAACATCCAAAACGATCCGCTTTCAATCATGCTGATTGCTGATAACCAGAAAACCAAGGACGCAACGGTCGCCGCGCTTGAAACCCGGTTCGGGAATCAGATTCACGTGGGTGTTTGGGGCGGCCCGCGACCAATCCTCGAACTCTCCCGCCGCGGCGTCAGCAAAACAACCGGCATTAAACACCTCATGGCAACGTACCACATCCCGCGTGGGGCGGTCGTTGCTTTCGGTGACGAACACAACGACGCCGAAATGCTCAGCTTTGCCGGCCACGGAGTCGCGATGCACAACGCAACGCCGCAGATTAAGACGGTGGCAGACGCCATCACTCCCCAGGATAACGACCACGACGGAATGGCGCACTACCTGGCAGATTACCTGCACCTTACCGTTTAGGAAGGAAACCTCCTTCCAGTGAATAATTATACTCTTATTCCGTAAAATTATCGGAAAAGGATAAATAAAATAGACTGTGATTTTTCCGTCACAGTCTATTTTATAACCTAAATCCTACTTTTCTTCGTCGCTCTTCATCACACCCGCAACCGAATACCGGTCGTGCTGCATTTCGTTAAGCACGATGTGGATGTGTTCAGCCGGTGCGCCCGTGTTCTTCGAAATCGCAGCGGTAACGTCCTTTACCAGGCTCCGCAGTTGCTCCTCTGAACGGCCAGCTAATAAATCAATATGGACTAATGGCATGTTAACCCCTCCTTACCGCCATTTATCACCCTTATTTTACCGGGCCGCCCTAGCGAATTCAAGCGCATCCCAACCCCAGTGTGATACAATCGGGGTAACTTTAATCTACCTGGGAGGGATTCGCATGCCCCGGAAAGAAGACTACTTTTCATCATGCACGAGTATTTTAGTTGGTAAAAACGCCATGGCGGCGGGGACCCCGATTATTGGACGCAACGAAGACGCCAACACCGCGTGGCCCAAGCACATGGTGATTCACGCTCACCAGGAGGCTCCTACGCCCCAGCAATTTAAGTCGCCGGATAACGGCTTTACCATTGATTTACCGACTACCCGGTTAAAGTACACGGCAACCCCCGAATGGACGCCAAAGTACGGTGTCTTTGAGGAAGACGGGATTAACGAAGAAAACGTTGCGATGAGTGCAACGGAAAGTGCCTACGCTAACGAACGGGTGTTGGCCTACGATCCGCTCAACACCACTACGGGGATTGGGGAAGAAGCCATGGTGACAGTGGTGCTCCCCTACATTCATTCAGCCCGGGAAGGCGTTACCCGGCTAGGAAGAATTGTTACGGAGCACGGGGCGGCGGAAACAAACGGTGTCTTGTTTGCCGATGAGAACGAAGTGTGGTACATGGAAATTGCGACGGGCCATTACTGGGTCGCCCAGCGGATTCCGGACGACACCTATGCGGTCGTTGCCAACCAGCTAGCAATCCAGGAAGTTGATTTAACCGATCCGACAAACTTTATGGCGGCACCGGGAATCGCTGATTTTGTAATTGAGCACCACCTCAACCCGAACCCGACCACCTTTAATTTCCGCAATATTTTTGGCACCCACACTGCCAGCGACGAAACGTACAGCACACCCCGGGTGTGGGTTGGTCATCAATTACTTTCCCCTAAGCAAGCGGAAACGGAAACCCCAACGAGTGAGGAACTGCCGTTTATCATGCGACCGGACCACCTGTTGCAACGGGAAGATTTAATGACGCTCCTTGCCAACCACTACCAGCAAACCCCTTACGATTTACTGGGGAAGGATGCTAAGAATAAACACCGCTTCCGCCCGATTAGCCTGGCTAAAACGCAGGAATCCCACCTGCTGGAAATCCGGCCCACAATGCCAAATGAAATGCGGGGCCTTCACTGGTTAGCCATGGGAGTGACCGCCCAAAGCGTGTTTGTTCCCACCTACGCGGGCGCAACCGACGTTCACGCTGCTTACAAGGTCGGCAAACACGAGTACAGTCCTGACTCGGCGTACTGGACCTACAAACTGGCGGGCGTGCTCGTTGACGCCCACTACCCGGTTTTAGGCGACAAACTGCACAAGGTGCAGCAGGAACTGACAACTGCATACCGACGGATGATTGCGACAACCGATGAACAGTTGCTGGCAGTTTCGCCGGCACTCCGAACGGAACTGATGACCACCGCATCAATTAAGATGCAGGCAATGGGGTTAGATAAGATGAACGCCCTCATCAGCGCCCTCGTGACGGAAGCAACCGCCCTGTCACCACTTAACTTTAAGACGGACGCTAACCTGTAGCCAGGCCGCTAGAAACAAAGCAGCTATAGCATTAAACCAATAAGGAGGCTGGGATTGTAGTCCCAGCCTCCTTATTTCTTAGAAATACGGTAATTCTATTCAACCGCCGTGATCTTAACCGTCATTTCACCGCCCGGCGTTGTCAACGTAACTTCTTCGTTCAGTTTGTGACCAATCAACCCCTTGGCAATCGGTGATTCGTTTGAAATCTTGCCGTTAAACGGATCTGCTTCTGCCGCCCCAACAATCTTGTAGGTTTCCGGTTCTTCGTCCGGTAATTCCTGGAACGTGACGGTCTTCCCCACAGCCACTTCGTTCTTATCGATGCTTTCGCTGTCAATAATTACGGCATGGTGCAGCATGTTTTCCAGTTCCTTAATCCGGCTTTCGTTGAAGGACTGTTCGTCCTTCGCTGCCTCGTATTCGGAGTTTTCCGAAAGGTCCCCGAATGACCGGGCAATCTTAATGCGCTTAACGATTTCCGGCCGCCGGTTTGTAATCAGGTCGTTTAATTCATCCTCAATCTTTTTCTTTCCTTCAAAGGTCATTGGAAATGACTTTTCATCTGCCATGAATGTTTTCCTCCTGTCCAGTTAGTGCACTGTCGATTATACCACGCTAAACCTGTTCGCGGTTTTTGCGGATAACATCGCGAATCTTTGTTACCAGCAGGTCGATGGCCACGTGGTTTTGGCCCCCTTCCGGCACGATAATGTCAGCGTACCGCTTCGTCGGCTCGATGAACTGGTGGTACATCGGCTTAACGGTTGCCATGTACTGGTTGATAATTGAATCAAGGGACCGGCCCCGCTCTTCCATATCCCGCTGGATCCGGCGAATAATCCGAATATCATCGTCAGTATCAACGAAGATTTTGATGTCCATCAAATCCCGTAACCGCGGGTCATTGAGCACCAGAATTCCCTCGACGATGATGACTTCCTTCGGTTCCTGAATGATGGTTTCCTTACTCCGGGTATGGTTGACGTAGTCGTACACCGGCTTTTCAATCGTCTCCCAGTTCCGCAGCTGTTTTAGCTGCTTAATAAAGAGGTCAGTATCAAAGGCGTCCGGGTGGTCGTAGTTCGTTTTCACCCGTTCTTCAAAGGGCTTATCATCCTGATTCTTGTAGTACGAATCCTCCTGAATCATCAGGATTGAGTGCCCGTTCAGCTGGTGAAAAATTGCTTCACTAACGGTTGTCTTGCCACTTCCAGAACCGCCAGTCACCCCGATAATAACAGGCCGGCGCCGTGTTTCTTTTTCTGTCATCGCTTCACTTACTCCTTAGTTGTTATCACTATCTACCTTATTGACGTTCTGCTGGTGTGCGCTGTAGGTCCGCGTAAAGTAAACTTTCCCGGTCTTCATGTTGGCCACAAAGTACAGGTAGCCCTGATCACGGTCCTTCGGGTGTAAGACGGCCTGCACGGCAATGATGCTTGGGTTGTTAACCGGTCCAGGACCGACTCCCGTATGCTGGTACAGGTTGTACGGGGAGTTCACCTGCAAATCCTTGTAGCTGATGTTCTTATGGTGCTTATTTAAGGCGTACTGGATTGAAACGTCCGACTGAATCTTCATGTTCTTATCCAACCGGTTCTCAAAAACCCCCGCAATCTTTGCCTGAACATCTGCGCTCCCGCCTTCGCCCTGAACCAGGGAAGCAAGGGCTAAGGTTTCCTGCACAGTCCATCCCCGGTGCTTAATCTCGTCGTAGTACGGGTTCATTTCCTGGTTTTCCTTAGCAACCATCTGTTCAACCAGCTGCTTTAGCGTCGTGTGCTTTCCCGCATAGTACGTTGCCGGGTACAGGTAACCCTCAAGCCGGTAACGCACATGCTTGGCACTCATCGCTGAACCAAGCAGTTGCGGGTACTTCTTTGCAAGGGACTTGATGAAAGCCTTATTTTGCATCAGGTTCAAGAAGTCCTGCTTCGAATAGTGCGTACGGGCTTGAATGACGTTTCCAATTTCGTCAATCGTGGCTCCTTCCCGAACAAGCACGCGGCCGGCAAGCGGATGGCTGTTCCCGCCCCGCTCAAGACTTTTAGCAATCTGGTTAAGCGTCATTGCGGGAGTAAACTCATAGTAGCCCGCCTTGAAGTTTCCCATATTATGCTTCCGGGTGTACCGGTTGAAAACAAAGCCGCTCTTAATGACGTGCTTCTTCTCAAGTAACGCCCCAATCTGCTTCGGTGAACTTCCCACGGGGACCTTCACCTCAATCTGCTGGTGCGAATTTGGATTGAGCGGTTGTTCAGCACTCCGAATATAGTGCATCCCAAAGACAACAACTAAGAGAACCAGGACGACAATGCCCCCAACGGTTCCCCAAACGACTTTCCGGCCGTCCTTCTTCATCCGCTGGTGTTGGTGCCGCCGGGTTACCCGTTCGGTATTCCGGTTTTGACTAGCCACAATACCCCTCCTAACAAACTTTATCCTTGCCATTATACAATAGATTTGCCTGAATACCACGCTGAATTCCAGCAAACTCCCCCAAAAACGAGCAATAAAACAAAAAGAGGCGGTCATCTGACACCTCGTCAAATGACCAGTCCTCTTCTAAAGCATGTTCATTATTCGCTTAAAAGGCCTTTTCCAACGGTGGAACCACCTGCTTCTTCCGGGAAACAACCCCCGGCAGATCCATCTTCCCATCCGTAATCTTCTTACCAAAGGCCTTTTCAACGACGTCCTGTGGTTCACCAACCACCATCAGCCGCGTATCAGAGTTAAGAATGTCCGTTACCATCAGTAAGAACAGGTCGTAACCTTCCGCTGCATTTTGCTTTTCGATGGCAGCCCGGAAAGCATCTTCGCGCTTGAAGACGTCGTTTAAATCAACCGTGTTAATCTGGTCGATCCGGATGGTCTTGCCACCCATGCTAAATGACTTCGCGTCGGCACTAATCAACTGTTCCTCACTCTTGTCATCGAGGTTTGTCCCAGCCTTTAACATTGCCAGTCCGTATTCCTCGTAGTCGACCCCCGCAATGGCAGCCAATTCCTTTACCACCTGCCGGTCTTCATCGGTTGTTGTTGGGGACTTCAGTAACAGCGTATCGGAGATAATTCCGGAAAGCATTAAGCCCGCAATGTTCTTCGGCACGTCAATCCCGTGCTGCTTATATTCCTTGTAGATAATCGTACTGCAGCAGCCAAGCGGTTCTGCGTGGAAGTACAGTGGCCCCTGCGTTTCAAAGTTGGCGATCCGGTGGTGGTCAACCACATGCGTGACCGTCACGTCTGCCAGGTCATCAACACTCTGCTGGGCCTCGTTGTGGTCAACCAGCATAACCGCGTCAACCTCCGGCGCAGCCTTAGTGATTACCCGCGGGGCTGGTTCGTTAAAGTAGTCCAATACAAATTTGGTCTCATCGTTGGGTTCGCCAAGCGCAACGGCTTCAACGTCGCCCCCAAGCTTGTTTTGTAAGTATGCGTATTCCTTAGCGCATGCAATCGTGTCGGTATCTGGGTTCTTGTGTCCAAAAACTAATTCTTTCATGCCACTGTCTCCTCTTAATTATTCTCTCTTAAAACTACCGCGCCTGGTGAATTGCTGTCAAGCGTTCGGTGTAATCCTTCTCATCAAGGTACTCCTTGAACTTATCCATAAAAAACGCAATCCGCGGAATTGAGCCCTTATCCTTGCGGTAGATACAGTCCATGTCAAAGTGAATGGCCGGCGTAAAGCGCTGCACCGTTAAGGGGTTTTCTTGGTCGTGAGCTAACAAGAACGACTTCGGCAGCACCGTACTAACGCGGTTACTAATCGCAAACCGAAAAATCTGGGATGGTCGGGTAAAGGACGCAACGTAGTTTGGCTCGGTTGCCATCCGCTGTTCGGATGCCGTATTAATCACCTGATGAATATAGTAGTTTCCTGGGTATGAAACCCAATCCATCGTGGTTGCCGTTGCCAACTTGATTGACGCAGCCATTGCATGCGGATCCGCGTTTAAAAACATCAACTCATCGGTAATAATCCGCCATTTTTCGTATGCCCGCCAGTCCTTAATCCGGTTATCTGGCAAGTAAAGAATGGCAATGTCTAGGGTATTGTCATCCAAGCCCGCCCAGATTTCCTTCCGCGACATCATGTAACACTGAATCCGAACGTCCGGGTGTTCGTGGGCATACCGCGTTACAAAGTCCGTAATCACGGTATCCTCAATTGAGGACAAAATTCCAACGTTGATTACCCCGTACGTCGCCGAACTAATCTGCTGGATTTCATTTTGTGCCCGGTTCAGGATATCCTTTACCTGCCTGGTTGCATCCAGCATTGTATATCCAGCATCGGATAAATGAAGTGTTTTTCCCGTCGAATAAAATAGCGGTGCGCCAATCGCCTTTTCCAGCCGCTTAATTTGCTGGGTAAGCGCAGGTTGGGAAATTCCAAGAATTTTCGCCGCCTGGGTATAGCTCATGGTTTCCACTAATTGCAAAAAATACGACAGTGCTTTTGCTGAAAAAATATTCTTCCTCTTCATCGTTGTCCTCACTATTCGTACTTAACGCAGTAACGTTATCTCCCGGTGGTTTCCCACCAACCGTAGATTAACATTATATTAAGGCCCCCGCTGGTAATCAAGTTAAATTTATCCGGTTGCTTAGCCTAATCCTTAAACCGGGCACCCCACGCCTGCGGGTCCTGCCGCCAGTCAGCAAGAACGGCCCGATCTTCAGCGGTAACGTAGTTTTCTTCAACCGCAGCATCTAACAATTCAGTGTAGTTGGTAATGGTTGTATACGGAATCCCGGCTTCTTGGAAGTTAGCGTCCAACTGTGGCAGCTGGTAACTAAAGATTCCGGCCACCCCGATGACCTGAGCACCTTCGTTTTGAGTAGCCGTAACCGCCTTAAGCACGCTTCCTCCAGTTGACAGTAAGTCATCAACTACCACTGTCTTTGCTCCGTTTGGCAGGACCCCTTCAACCTGCCGGCCCTGCCCGTGGTCCTTTGGTTTAGAACGAACATAAACGAGCGGGAGGTTTAATTCCGCCGCAACCCACGCCGCGTGGGGAATCCCTGCCGTTGCGGTCCCGGCAATCACCTCGGCATCCGGGTAACGGTCCTTAATCTGCGCAGCAATCCCCTGCGCAATCCGGGTCCGGATTTCCGGGTAGCTAATCGTTAACCGGTTATCACAGTAAATCGGGCTCTTTAACCCACTCGCCCACGTAAACGGTTTGGCCGGTGACAATTCAACGGCCTTAATTGACAAAAGGTCCTTTGCAATTTGTTTCATTCGTTATTCCTCCCATAGCTTCTTTACTAACCGGTATGCGACGACCGGATCATCCGCCTGGGTAATTGCCCGGCCGACCACGATTGCACTCGACTGGTTGGCCGCCGCCTGATTAGGGGTCATGACCCGCTTCTGGTCACCAACGGCACCGCCTGCTAGTCGAATTCCCGGGGTTACCCGCATAAAGTCTGGTGCGGTAGCCGCCGCAATCGCTGCGGCTTCGTGGGCGGAGCATACGACGCCGTCCATGCCAGCCTGCTGGGCAACCCGCGCATAGTTAAGTACGCTCTCTTGCAAACTAGCTTGAATCAACTGCTCGCGGTGCATCTGCTCCTCGCTCGTTGACGTCAACTGGGTGATTGCGAGCACCTGAGGGATTCGCTGCCCGGCAGCTCCATCCAGCAACCCTTCCTTGGCCGCGGCCATCATCTCCTGCCCCCCCGCAGCGTGCACGGTCGTCAGTTGCACTCCGAGTTTACCCAGCACCCGGGCGGCCGCGTGGACGGTATGGGGAATATCATGAAGTTTCAGGTCAAGAAAAACATCATGCCCGCGGGCAATGACTTCACGGACAAAATCCTGCCCTTCACCGTAGTACATTTCCATCCCAATCTTTACGAAAAGGTGTTCGTCCTGGGGAAAGCGGTCCAAAAAACGGACTGCGTGTTCCCGGTCAGGAAAATCCAGTGCAATAATTGGCCGGTTAATCTTCATTCGTAAATTTCCTCCTTACATCAGCATGCAACTGGGTGAGGCTCTCAATGTGAAGCTTATCCATTAAGGCCGGCAGTGCTGCCGCAATGTGTTCAATGGCGTGGGCGTCTTCAAAGTGGGCGCTCCCAACGGCAACAGCACTTGCACCCGCCATCATCATTTCAATCACGTCTTCAGCCGTCGCAACGCCACCCATCCCAATGATTGGCAGGGTTGTTGCGTGGGCGACCTGATAAATCATCCGCACCGCAACCGGTTTGACCGGCTGACCGGAGTATCCGCCCGTGACGTTGGCGACAACGGGTTGCCCCGTATGCACGTCAATGTGCATTCCCAGTAGCGTGTTAATTAGGCTTAACCCGTCAGCCCCTCCCCGTTCGGCGGCAAGGGCAATTGCCACGATATCCGTGACGTTCGGGGTCAGCTTAACGTAAACGGGCAGTGCCCCCACCCGGTCCTTCACGGCGCGGGTAATGGCTTCAACCTGTACGGGATCCGTTCCAAACAACATTCCTTCATCCTTGACATTCGGACACGAAACGTTGATTTCCAAAGCATTCACCGGCGCAGCCGCCAACTTCGCAGCCACCATGGCGTACTCTTCCACTGAGCCCCCCGAAACACTCGCAATAATTGGTAATTCCGGGTACTTTTGCCGGACTGCGGGAATCTTCTCATTAGCGACCGCATCCACGCCGGGTCCCGCTAACCCAACGGCGTTTAGCACGCCGTTCTCCAACACCGCAATCCGGGGTTCGGGATTTCCCACCCGGGGTCGGGGCGTTGCGGTCTTAATAACCATCGCCCCGAACTGGTTAAGGTCGACCTGCTGGGCTAAGGGGGTGTCCCCAAAGCCAAACGTTCCGCTTGCGGGCATCAGCGGGTTTTTCAGTGCTAGTCCCGGAAGTTTAACGGCTAACCGGTTAGTCGTTTCCATCAATCCTTCACCTCATCTTATAGTGCGTCCGTCGCAAACGACCGGTTCTCAAGCGCCTTTAGGAGGGCGTCCGCCGTGTTCAGCGACGTTACCAGCGGAATATTATGCTCGATCGCCGTTTGCCGGATTACGAACCCGTCGGAGGCAACGTCCTGGTCATCACCCATCGTGTTAATGACCAGCTGAACGGCATTCCGCTGGAGCATGCTCAAAATACCCTGGTGCTCCTGGTCGTCCTCACCAATCTTGTTGACCTGGGTAACGTGGAGCCCGTTACTCTCAAGGAAGCGGGCCGTCCCCTTCGTCGCAAAAATCCGGTAACCAATCCGGCTAAAGCGCTTAGCCAGTGGCAGCACGGCTTCCTTGTCCCGTTCGTTAATGGTCAGCAGCACGCGGCCAGCTTCTGGCAGTTCCATCTTGGCCCCAACAAAGGCCTTGTAGAGGGCCTTCTCAAACGTCTTGTCGCTTCCCATGACTTCCCCAGTAGACTTCATCTCCGGTCCGAGGTAGCTGTCAACGTCGGCCAGTTTACTGAACGAGAAGACCGGCGCCTTGACGTTTACCCGGTCACTTTCCGGGAAGAGGCCGGATTCGTACCCCAGTTCCTTCAGGGTGGACCCAAGAATAACTTTTGTCGCCACCTGTGTCATTTTGATTCCGGTGATCTTACTTAAGAACGGCACCGTCCGGCTGGCCCGCGGGTTAACTTCCAGCACGTACACTTCGTTATTGTGCACGATAAACTGGATGTTCATAATCCCGATACACTTGAGGGCCACGGCTAGTTTCTTAGTAGCCGCAACAATCTGGTCCTTGATGTCCTGGCTAAACGTTTGCGGCGGGTACACGGCCATCGAGTCCCCGGAGTGAACGCCGGCATGCTCGATGTGTTCCATAATTCCTGGCAGTAGCACGTCGGTCCCATCACAGATGGCGTCCACTTCACACTCACGGCCTTCCAGGTAGGCGTCAATCAAAATCGGATGGTCAATTGCCGCCGTGGCGTTATCTTTCAGGTAGGCCAGAAGTTCCTCTTCGTCGTTTACGATGGCCATGGCCTTCCCGCCCAGAACATAACTCGGCCGTACCAGAACCGGGTACCCGATTTCCCGGGCACACTTGAGAACGGCCTCCTGGGTCGTCGCTGTCTTCCCAACCGGCTGCTTCAAACCAAGATCGTTAATCACTTCATCAAACAGCTCACGGTCTTCCGCCCGGTCGAGGTCCTTCACCGTAGTCCCGAGAACCTTAACCCCGTGGGCCTCCAGCCCAGCCGCAAGGTTAATGGCGGTTTGGCCCCCGAACTGAACAATCACGCCCTTTGGTTGTTCAAGGTCAACGACATTGAGAACGTCTTCTAGCGTGAGGGGTTCGAAGTACAGCTTGTCTGAAACGGAGAAGTCGGTGGACACCGTTTCTGGGTTAGAGTTCATAATAATAGCTTCGTACCCGGCATCCTGGATGGCCTTTACGGCGTGGACGGTGGCGTAGTCAAACTCAACCCCCTGCCCAATCCGGATTGGACCAGACCCAATTACCATCACGGATTCCTTCTTTGAACGAATGCTTTCGTTTTCCTGGTCGTAAGCACTGTAGAAGTACGGTGTGTGGGATTCAAATTCAGCCGCACACGTATCCACCATCTTGTAAACCGGCGTAATTTGGTTATCAATCCGGAGCTTGCGGACATCATCTTCTTCAACGTCCCACAACCGCGCAATCGTGTAATCGCTAAAGCCGTAGTACTTTGCCCGCCGTAAAACATCGACGTCGCGCCGGTTGGCCGCTAACCCCTGCTCCAACTCGGTAATGTGCTTAACGATATCCAAGAAGTACGGGCTAATCTTAGTAAACTCGTGAACCTCTTCTAGGGTGTAACCCCGCCGGAACGCTTCAGCCAGGTAGAACAACCGGTCATCCTGCGGGTGGACCAGTTTGGCTTCTAGCTGATCATCCGTGGCATCCTGCGCTGCCTGTGAAATCAAATCTTTTTCGTCAATTTCCAGCGACCGGACAGCCTTTTGGAGCGCTTCTTCAACGTTCCGGCCAATCGCCATTACTTCCCCCGTCGCCTTCATCTGCGTCCCGAGGTTCCGGTCCGCCTTAGTGAACTTATCAAACGGCCACCGCGGAATCTTGGCCACCACGTAGTCGAGGGCTGGTTCAAATTCAGCGTAGGTCGTCCCCGTTACCGGATTAATGATTTCATCAAGCGTCAGCCCGACCGCAATCTTTGCCGCCATCTTGGCAATCGGGTACCCCGTTGCCTTGGAAGCCAGGGCCGATGACCGCGATACCCGCGGGTTGACTTCAATCACGCTGTAGTTAAAGCTGTTCGGGTCAATGGCCAGCTGAACGTTACAGCCCCCCTCAATCTTAAGGGCGCGAATCAGCTTGAGGGCGCAGTCCCGCAGCATTTGGTATTCGCGGTCCGTTAGCGTTTGCGTTGGCGCCATTACGATTGAGTCCCCGGTGTGAATCCCGACCGGATCGAAGTTTTCCATCGAGCAAACCACCATTGCGTTGTTGGCGGAGTCGCGCATCACTTCAAACTCAATTTCCTTGTACCCCTTAATACTCTTTTCAATCAAACACTGGGTCGCTGGCGAGAGGTCCAACCCATTGGCAACGATTTCCTCGAGTTCTTCCTTGGTGTCACACATTCCACCACCGGTGCCCCCCATCGTGAAGGCCGGCCGGACAATCACCGGGTACCCAATTTCAGCGGCAAAGTCCGTAGCTTCTTCCACGGTGTTAACCGTCTTAGAAGGCGGAACCGGTTCGTCTAAGTCCTTCATCAACTGCTTAAAGCGTTCCCGGTCCTCCGCCTGGTCAATCGCATCCAACTTAGTCCCAAGCAGTTCAATTCCGAGTTCGTCCAGAATCCCTGAATCGTGCAGAGCCACGGCCAGGTTTAACCCAATCTGCCCCCCGATTGTTGGTAAGAGGGCATCCGGGTATTCCTGCCGGAGAATCCGCGAAACGGAATCAACCGTGAGGGGTTCGATGTACACCTTATCGGCGATTTCCGTGTCGGTCATAATCGTGGCCGGGTTGGAATTAACCAAAACCACCTCGTACCCCTCTTCCCGTAATGCCATGCAGGCCTGGGTTCCGGAGTAGTCAAATTCAGCAGCCTGGCCGATAATAATTGGGCCGGAGCCGATTACCATGATCTTGTGAATATCTGTTCGCTTAGGCATTACGGTGCGCTTCCTTTCGTTCGTCAATGAGTTGCATAAAGTCGTCAAACAGGTCAACCGCATCGTGCGGGCCTGGGGCTGCGTCCGGGTGGAACTGGACGGAGAAGGCCGGGTACTTCCGGTGCCGGAGTCCTTCAACGGTGTGGTCGTTGATTTCCTGGTGCGTAATGATCAGTTCGTCCGGGTCAACCGAATCCGGATCAACTGCATACCCGTGGTTCTGAGAGGTAAACATGATCCGGCCCGTTGCGATTTCCCGTACCGGATGGTTAAAGCCCCGGTGACCGAACTTCATCTTGAAGGTCTTCGCCCCATTAGCCAGCGCAAAGACCTGGTGGCCCATACAAATTCCCATCAGCGGAATGTGCTTTTCAACCTCCCGAACCATAGCGGCAGCAGCCGGAATGTCCTCAGGGTCGCCAGGACCGTTTGACAGCAAGACCCCGTCCGGATTAAGCCGTAAAATCTCCTCGGCAGTGGCGGTTGCGGGCAGCACAATTGTGTTGCACCCGCGCTTACCCAGTTCGCGTAACATACTGTGCTTGAGGCCGTAGTCCACCAGGACCACGTTGCGCTTGCTTCCCGGGTTCGGGTACGGCTTACTGGTGGTGACCTGTTCAATGATGCCAGCATTAATCACCGTGGCCTTCAACTGATCCAAGGTGTGCTTATCCGGCGCAACGTTTGTAATCCGGCCCTTCATCGTTCCGTGGGAGCGGATAATCTTGGTCAGCATCCGCGTATCAACACCCTTAATTCCCGGAATATTCATCTGCTTTAAGAAGTGGTCGAAGGTGTCCTGCTTCCGCCAACTGCTGGAAACCCGGGCCAATTCCCGGCAAACCACCCCGCAACAGCTGGGCTCAATTGATTCGTAGTCGTCCAGGTTGACCCCGTAATTTCCAATCAAAGGGTTCGTAAACGTCAGAATCTGGTTGGCGTACGACTGGTCCGTGACGGATTCCTGGTATCCCGTCATCCCGGTATTAAACACAACTTCACCGGTACATTCACCAGCCGCCCCAAAGGCTTCGCCGGTAAAGACGGTGCCATCTTCAAGTACTAAGTAACGCTTCACGGTTTAGTCCTCCTTTTGCTCGTAAACAACCTGGCCGGCAACCATGGTTAAAACGGTGGTCCCGTATACCCGGTGACCGGTAAACGGCGTGTTGGTTCCCTTGGAGTAGTATTCCCCTGCGCTCAACACGTGCGGGTGTTCCATGTCAAAAATGGCGATGTCCGCCGGTTGCCCTGGCATCAACGTCCCCGCCTGATCCAAGTGGAACAGTTCTGCTGGCCGGCGACTCAACCAATTCAGCAACTGCTCCAGTGTAAAGACACCCGTCCGCACATAGCGCGTATACAGTGTGCTAAACGCCGTCTCACTTCCGGTAATCCCAAACGCGGCGTGACGCAGGTCACCCGTTTTTTCTTCCTTGCTATGTGGGGCGTGGTCGGTAGCAATCATGTCGATTGTTCCGTCTAACAAGCCATCGATAACGGCCTGCCGGTCAGCTTCACTCCGTAGCGGCGGGTTCATCTTGAAGTTGGGGTCGTCTGCCGTTACGTCGTCTTCCGTAAGCAGCATGTGATGTGGCGCCGCCTCACACGTCACGGGAATGCCCTGCTGCTTAGCCCACCGGACCAGTGCCACGCTTTCCTTCGTTGAAACGTGGCAGATGTGGTAGTGAACACCCGTTGCCTGCGCTAGTAATAGGTCGCGGGCAACCTGGGAAGATTCCGCCACTCCTGGAATCCCAGGAAGGCCGAGTTTAGCAGCGCGGTCTCCGGCGTTCATCACCCCGTCAAGTTTAAGGGATTCGTCCTCAACGTGCGCTGCCAACGGTAGTCCCGTTGCAGCAATGCCTTCCATGGCCGTCATCATCGCCCCAGCCGTTTGAATTCCGGAACCATCGTTACTAAACCCGATCGCGCCCGCATCCTTCAACGCCTGATAGTCAACCGGTTCCTCACTCGTCCGGTTCTTGGTAATCGTGGCGTACTGGTAAATGTGAACAACGCCGTCCTGGGCATTGAGCTTTTCCATGTTCCGTAATTTCTCCGGTGTATCCGGAGCGGGGTCGACGTTGGGCATCGCACACACGGTCGTAAATCCACCGTGGGCAGCTGCCTGACTCCCCGTTTTAATGGTTTCCTTGTACGTTTGTCCTGGTTCCCGGTAGTGGACGTGAACGTCAACAAGTCCCGGCGCAACCAGCTTACCGGCGGCGTTAATGGTGCGGTCCACCTTTTCCCCTAAAGCGTCCAAATCCCGGCCGATGGCACGAATCCGGCCATCACTTACAAGAATATCCTGCTGGGTAATCTGATTATTATGAAAAACATTGCCGTCCTTAATTAAGATGTTCATTATTCCAATCCCCCTAACTGCCGGCCCCGTAAGACCGCTTCAAGCATCGCCATCCGGGCAAAGACCCCGTTTTGCATCTGGTTCACAAAGCGCGATTTCGGCGCTTCAACCAGTGCGCTTGCAAATTCCACGTCCCGGTTAATCGGACCCGGATGCATGATGATCGTCTGGTCCTTCATCCGGTCATACCGCTCCTGGTTAATCCCGTACTGTTTGTGGTAGGCAGCCGCATCAAACTGGTCATCCTCCCCGGCGGCATGCCGTTCGTGCTGGACCCGCAGGAGCATCACAACGTCAACCATGTCCACAAGGTCGTCAACGTCACGGTATTCGCCGTACGCCTTAAACTCATCACTAAACCAGTTTTCCGGTCCGGCAAAGTACAGCGTTGCACCGAGCGTTTTCAACATCTGCATGTCGCTGCGGGCCACCCGGGAATTGGTCAGGTCGCCGATAATGGCCACCTTCAGCCCGTCGAAATGACCGAACTGCTCGTAAATTGTCAGCATGTCCAGCATGCACTGGGATGGGTGTTGCCCACTTCCGTCACCGGCGTTCAGGATCCCAACGTTCAGGTGCTGATCAGGGCGAAGATTAATCAGCTGGTTGTAGTATTCATTTTCGGAGTGCCGGATGACTGCCAGGTTGCACCCCACTGCTCCTAAGGTAAGCAGGGTATCGTACAACGTCTCCCCCTTTTTCATCGAACTAGCCTGCGGGAAAAACGGAACCGTTTGAATTCCGAGCCGCCGTTCCGCCATTTCAAAACTAGAACGGGTCCGCGTGGAGTTTTCAAAGAACATGTTAACCGCGTATACCGGCTGCCGCAGGTAAAAATCAGCGGTTCCGCGCTTAAAAGCCTGAGCCCGGTGGATAATTTTCATTACCTGATCAACTGTCAGGTCCTTAACGGATACAAAATGTGGTAAACGAACAAATTCGTCAGTCATTTCTGACTCCTTTCTGCCTTCTCGGCTTCCATCCCCGCAAAAATAAAAACCCGGACCGTTTTCCGCCGGTCCGGGCAAAAGAGAGTTTTCGCAAAGAAAACCCAACCGTTTTGCCCTCACGGGGGTCAATTAAATGGTTGAATTAAATCACTTATTTTCAATTGTAACGGCGTCATGGTCATCCACTTCGGTGACGACCACCTTAACGTCTTCGTCCTGCGCCGTCGGGATGTTTTTCCCGACAAAGTCAGCGCGCAGCGGTAATTCCCGGTGTCCCCGGTCAATTAAGACCGCAAGTGAAATGCGGGCAGGACGGCCCTGGTCCATCAGGGCATCTAACGCCGCCCGGATTGTCCGCCCGGTAAACAGCACGTCATCAACCAGGACAACGTTTTGTCCAGTCAGGTCAAGGTCATCGGCCTCTGCTGCGGCCTGCCGCTTAATCGATGATGGTTGATCATCCCGGTACTGGGACACATCCAGTTCCTTAACCGGAACAACCGCGCCTTCAAGCTGTTTTAACCGCGCCGCAATCCGGCGAGCAAGGAAAATCCCCCGGGTCTTAATCCCAACAAGCACTAAGCCCGAAACCCCCTTGTTTTTTTCGATGATCTCGTAGGTCATCCGGGTCAACGCCCGCTTCATCGCCATCGCATCTAAGACTTGTTTGGTCATAAAGCTTCCTCCTGTTCACAAAAAGAACCACTTAGCCGTACAGTAAGGCTAAGTGGTTCTTCCGGCCATAGTAGCCGAACCGTACCCCCTTATTAGCCTCACGGGACTAAATTAAAAGGACAATTGTTATTCTTAATTTACTGAATCCGTCCCCGTTTGTCAAGCCGAGCAAGCGTTTTTTCAAACACCGGCGGAAGCGGGGCCGTAAAAATAAGCTGTTTACCCGTTACCGGATGAGTAAAGCCCAACTTTCCCGCATGAAGAAACTGGCCGTTGCCCGCCAGCGTTTTCCGGGGGCCATATAGGGGGTCACCCGCCAGCGGATGCCCAATGGATTTCATGTGAACCCGAATCTGGTGCGTCCGGCCGGTTTCAAGCTGGCACTTGATTAGCGTGTAATCGCCATACCGGTGCACCACCGTAAAGTATGTTACCGCCGGCCGGCCTCCGGGAACAACCGCCTGTTGCTTCCGGTTTTTCGGGTTCCGGCCAAGCGGGGCGTTGATTGTCCCGTGGTCCTCCCGGATGTTGCCGTGAACGAGCGCCGTGTATTCGCGGATGTTGGTTTTAGCTTTGAGTTGGGCGGCCAAGGACCGGTGCGCGCGATCGGTTTTAGCCACCATCAATAGCCCGGACGTATCCTTATCAATCCGGTGAACAATTCCCGGCCGGTACGTCCCGTTAATGGTTGAAAGTGGGCAATGGTATAACAGAGCGTTGACCAACGTATGGTCGGGGTGGCCCGGTGCGGGATGAACCACCATTCCCTGCGGTTTATTCACCACCAGCACATCGTCGTCCTCATACACAATATCAAGCGGAATGTCCTCCGGCTGCAAATCCAGGTGCACTGGCGCAGGTTCCGTCACCTGAATCAGGTCGCCCTGCCGAACCTGATCCTTAGCGCGGGGAACGTTTCCGTTAACCGTGACCGCACCGGACTTAATCAACCGGTGAAACTGCGACCGGGAATACTGCGGAAACAGCTGGGGCAACACCTTATCAATCCGGCCCTGTTGGGTTGTAATCGTTGCTGTCAGCATGGGCCTACAGGGCATCGTCCTGCATCACGGTCAGCAGAACGATGATTACGCCAAATGTCAGGGCAATGTCGGCAATATTAAAGATGGGAAACTGGATAAACTTAAACTCAAACATATCGACCACGTAGCCCACCACGAGCCGGTCGATGAAGTTTCCCAGCGTTCCCCCAATCATCAGGGAAATTCCCAAAGCATACCCCCAGTTATGCCACAGGTCACGGAAGAAGTAGATCATGATTGATAACGCGATCACGGTAAAAATCAGGAAAAAAATGCGGTGCCCGAGAAGAAGGCTCCACGCTGCCCCGTAGTTTTGAACGTGTGTCACTGATAAGATGTGCGGAACCAACGTGTAACTAACGTTTACCGGGATCTGGGTCCGCACAAAAAACTTAACGAGCTGGTCTAGTAATACGACCGCAAAAATAATTAACAAGTACATTGGCATAACTGATCACTCCGTGTCTAGCTATTCTCAATAGCCTAAAATAGCCGTTCAATATCCTTTTCATTGTACTCTTTTTGCCTAGAAGCGCCAACTGTTGGCAAAACAAAGAGTCAGATGAGAAATCGCTTGCGATTCCTCATCTGACTTTTCGTATACACGTAAAATCAACGTTTTACAGGGTTTCGTAACATTCAAAGGAGAGTACAGGATTTGAACCTGCGCGCCGGTACTACCGGTTCGCCGGATTTCGAGTCCGGTGCATTACCACTCTGCCAACTCTCCATAACGTCATTTATTATAAAATGTTCGTGAGAAAGTTGCAACAATCATTTGGTTGGTGGTTATTTGTAATTACCCAGACAGAATTCCAAAAAAGACCGAGAAACTAGTTTTTTCCCAATTTCCTTTAATATTTACTTTGACGAACACCTAAAACGACGCATTAATCATCGTCATTATCGTCCTGATCAGCCGGCTGCTGCGAAGAACTACTCTGAGCCGCGGCCTGCTTGGCTAAACTCTGACTCCGCTGCTGCTAACATACATGATTTCGTAAATCGATACGGGATGTCTCCCGTTGAATATAAAATTGAGCATGGTTGTTTACAAAGATAATGCACTGTATAATCTAGTTATACAGGAAGGAATATATCTAATATGGAGGTGACTACAATGATTACAGGGACAACACGCAAAATAGGTAATTCAGTTGGTGTTTCTATCCCTAGTGAATTCAAAGTGCCGGTAGGACAACAGTATATCTTTCATCAAAGTCCCGATGGTTCCATTACAATGGTGCCTAAGGTAAAGAACCCATACACTTCAGATGATCCGTTCGTTCCTGCCGACGACAATGATAGTTTTGAACGAGCATCCATGGAGGAACAAGCGCATGACTAAAAATTACCGTCAGGGCGATATTGTCTGGGTCAACTTTTCACCATCACTTGGTGAAGAAATGCGAGGGCCACACCCCGCTGTTATTATTTCTTCTAATAGTTATAACCGCAAAACCAACTATATTGTGGTATGTCCAATCACATCACACGGTAATAATTTCCGCGGTTACCTTCCACTAACTGATTATGCCGTTCATGGACGAATCAACACTACTCAGTTACACAGCTATTCATTAAAACGATTAACCTCAGTTGAACCGGTTGATCATTTACGAATGACCGATTTATTGATGGTTATGCAAATGCTGCATTTCATCTTTAAGATCGAGGAATAAACGTTTGACAGAAGAATGTCAGCAGAAAGGAGTCTTCCCTTTGGATATTGTTACGTACCCAATCATTGTCGAAGAATTTCATGACGACGGTCACTACTACGTTGCTACATCACCAAACATTAAAGGTATGGTCACGCAGGGAAACACAATGTTGGAACTGGCGCAAAATGCGCAGGACGCCATTGCCGGGTGGATCAACGCCCAGCACCCCTACCCGCCAGTCCAGGATCCCAGCAGCTGGCAGCTAACCGCCCACCAGCAAATCATGTGGATTATGGTGGACATGGATGCGTGGCGCAAAACAATTGAAAAGGACAACATGTCCCAGGCAATGGATGACGCCGTAACAACACTGATTAACGCCGTTGGAAAGGATAATATCCGCGACGCAACAACCGACGAAGAGCTGGCTAAATTCATTGCGGAAGGCGAAAACAGGGAAAAATAAGCATAGTCTTGTCCCCATTTGAAGAACTTTTGGCATTTTTACAACAACATGTTAGAATAAACCCCAACTGGAACACCGAAACACTTAGAAAGGAGTAACGACCATGGATGCATTTAATAACTTTATCAATCGGTTTCCTGGATATAATCCTGCTGACCTCGCTGCCCTTTCTACAAATCCCAGTGAGAATCGTGATACCGAAAAGCTCGAAAAAGAAAGTCTTAAAAAAGTTCTGAACAATCCCGCCGTGCAAGGAGCACTCAAGCTACTTGCTGGTAAATGACGCGGATTATTCGAATCGGTTTAAAGAGGCTGGGGAAAAACTCCCAGTTTATAAGGAGAGCCGGACAAGGAATCGTAAGTGATCCTTCGTCCGGCTTTTCATATACACGTAAAAGTGATTCTATAATAGCGGTATTAGTGGGTCTCTCCATCAGTACTGCATATCATAAATCTAAAAATATAACTAATGCTTAGCCCGGTGCCGCGTTCCCCACGCTAAACCAAGCCCCGCAAGCATGCCGAGGATTCCCAAGAAAACCAAGCCATACCCTTGCTGGTCGCCCGTCGCTGGCAATTGCTTGTTGTTCTTTGCCGCAGATGAATTCGGTGCACTAACCTGGGTTGGCGCCGTTGCCTGGACCTGGTTATTATTCGCCGGGGAAACCCGCACTGCGCTGGTCCTGATAACACCACTACCGCCGTTCACCCCCGTTGCGTGACCACCATTGCCACTTGGTTGTACCGTGCTTGATGTCCCCGCCGAACTTGACTGGGATGACGATGACGACTGCGCTGGTACGTCCGCAAACACCTGTAAAGTTAGGTTCTCCAGCATTGACGTGCTGGTCATCAGCCCCACATAGCGCACGTTTGGGCTGGTCTGCGCGTTATTGTGATCGTATAAATGGTGGAGCAGCAGGACATTATCATTCCCATTCGGGGCAGTCACCGAAATAATCGGAGCCCCCTGAAACGACCGCAGCGGCCCGATGTAGTTCCCATTAGCGTCATAGTAAATGGGAATCTGCTGTGCGTCCTTTGGGGTTACCGGCACACTTGTTTCCCGGATTCCCGCACCGTATAGCTCTGCGACCTTACTGTTGGTGCCAAAGAAGTTAAACGTCTACTTCGCGTAGTTCATTGCCACCGTTGCCTCTGCTACGGCCGCGCTGGTTTTCACGTAGTAGGTGTGCCACGGCGTTAACTCATTGACCGGCTGGTTGGTAGCTGCGTCAATGACCTGGTAGTTTGCCGGTAAAATCTGGCTCACCTTTACCGGAGCGCCCAGGTAATTCGGGTTAAGTGCAAACTGCTTGGTCGTTTTTGTCTGCATGTTGAGCTTTAACTAGGTAAGCTGGTCGGTTGTCCCAGGCGTCACCAGGTACGCCGTCGTCAGGTTAGCAACGCTCACGTTTGCGTGCGCCATAGCCACATCATAGAGCTTTTGCTGGAACGGCGTGAAGTGCTGCTTGATAAAGTCCGCCTGGTGCGGGTCGACCTGCCCGACGAGAACATCGAGAACCGCTTGTACCTGGTAATTGTAGATGGCATCCTGCTTATCGGCTGGGGCCCCCGTCACCGGAGTGTAAGCACCCTTATACGTGCCCCGTTCCGTTAGCATCATGACCGCCACCACCGAACTGATCTGCTCCTGGGAGAGTCCCTTTTGCGTCAGTACACTTACCAGGTCCCACTGGTTTTTGTAAACTGGAAACGGAATCTGCCCAGCAGCATCCGTTCCCGCTCCGTTATTCTGGACGGAGAGCGGATCAAACTCATTGGCAACGTCCTGGTTAAAGCCCCACGCCGGCGTGGAACTTCCTGTCTGAGCGTTAACCAATTTAACGTTCCCCGATTCAGTGCCCCCCTCACCAACAGAGATAGCCTCCCGCTGGCGGGTCGAACTACTGGTTGGTGTGCTGACCTGCTTTGACGAAACCGCCTGGCTAGAAATACTGCTTCCCTGCGAAGATGCTACCTGGTCCGCCAGACTGACTGCCGGACTAACCAGTAGTGGTGCCAGCAAACCGACTACGCTCCCGGCAATAACTCTTTTATTCATAAAGCCGCCTTCCTTTACCTAACTCGTTTTTGCTAAAAATCACCCAATCGTATCTACGGTTATGGTAACACAGGCAAACTCAAAAATACCATTCTAATAAGTAATATTGAACAAATCAAAAAGGTCGCAACTGCCACCAAATAAGATACAATGACGTTAAAGGAGTGATTTCGATGACAGCAATTTCTGTACGGTTTAAAGATGATCAGTACCGTCATCAGCTCAAAGAATTAGCGGACTTTAACGGCGAAACCGTAACCACATTAATTCGTAATGTTGCGCTCGAAAAGTTAGAAGATGAACAAGACTACCGTGATGCTGTCAAAGCAGACCGTGAAAGTAACGGCGCAACTGTTAGTGCTGAGCAGGTCATGAAAGAGCTCGGTATGTCAAATGTATAAGTGGAATTTTAGTAAGGCCGGATATAACAAATTCCGGCGGTTAAACCTGCAAGTTCAGCGCCGAGTTGTTAGGTAGTTAAACGCGCGAATCACTGGTTGTTCCAACCCCCGTGCTTGGGGTAAAGCACTTGAAGGTGATTTTAAGACGTACTGGCGCTACCGCATTGGAAAATACCGGTTAATTGCCGACATTCATAACCACGTCTTTACCGTTGAGATCATCTAGGTGAACAAACGGAACGCCTTTTATAAAAAGTGAGCTTTGATTAACCCGTCTTTCTGGTAAGCTAGCCATGAACAAATCACATAAAGGAGTCTTCCCTTTGGATATCATTACGTACCCGATCATTGTTGGAGAATTTTATAATAATGGTCACCCAGGAAAATAACAATACTCAATACATTAAGAAAGAATAATCATAATGAAAAAGAATAAGAAAAAACTACTCAAATCGAAAAGACACAGAGAAAAAGTCGAAATTTATCACCAATTTGGTAATGCATTTCAAAGTAAAGAATTTACAGAATCATATAATTTAAAATCACATAGAGTTAATCCTAGAGGCAGATTGTAAAATTTAAGTTGAACATTTAAGTGGACAGAAAAACTCATCAAGGTCTTTAATGGTGTTACCACATAATCCATTAGAAAGAAGGACCTTGATGAGCACCACTATTTTATCATTCCAGAACCGTGTTGTCATTGAAACGCTTCATAGTGAAGGACGTTCCTTGCGATACATCGCTAACTACTTAGGCTTTAGTAAGACCACCATCTTTAACGAACTTCACCGGCTAAATAGTGAGTACCAGGCTGAGCTAGCGCAAACTGACTTTGAACAAAAGGTCAGTCAACGGGGGCGGAAGTCTTCGCTCACTAAAAACCTTAAACACTTGGTCGAGGAAAAGATTCAAGTCCAGAAGTGGTCCCCTGAACAAGTTGCCCATGTGGTTGGGATTGCCTACAAGACGGTCTATAACTGGATTGATCAAGGCTGGCTTGATGTACAGCTACCCGATTTGCCTGATCATGGAATTCGTCGTCATCGTGCTAAAGAAAAGCGTGGTACGTTCAGTCACGGCCGCTCCATTGAGGAGCGTCCTCATAAAGTCGAAACTCGCCAGGAGTTCGGCCACTTTGAAGCTGATACCGTACTTTCTGGCAAACGTAAAGGTCAAGCTGTGGCGACTTTTGTGGAGCGTAAGAGTCGCCTGACAATTGTTAAACGGCTCCATGGCCGCGACAGTCAGTCCATGACTCAAGCCGTACTTGAACTAGCTAGTCAACTTCAAGACAAGCTCAAGACGCTGACCGTGGATCATGGGAAAGAGTTCGCTAACTATCAGACAATTGAACGGCAAACTGGTACTCCGGTTTATTTTGCCCATGCTTATTCACCACATGAACGCGGTAGTAATGAGAACCGTAACCGAGTTTTGCGACGATTTATTCCCAAGGGACAAGCTATTGAAGAGCTGAGCGATCGCCAGCTGGTTCAAATCAATTGGTATCTGAATTCCCGGCCACTTAAATGTCTTAACTGGCGCACACCAATCGAGATCTTCCTGCTTAATTTACGTCATTAAATTCGTTCAAGTTATTTCTTGCAATCTGCCAAATTGAATAATCAAAATAAATTTTTTCGATTGAAAAAATTTTATTTGTTATCAT